>Ga0116148_1001859_pt1 | contig 21863 bp, 15 predicted proteins | sample AD_UKC055_MetaG_FD_89786 | JGI IMG/M metagenome (GOLD analysis project Ga0116148, IMG submission 89786) | Active sludge microbial communities of municipal wastewater-treating anaerobic digesters from USA - AD_UKC055_MetaG | ecosystem: Engineered > Bioreactor > Anaerobic > Digestate | place: USA... | reverse complement strand
GCCCACCAGGAAGACGAGCTGGGCGGCGGCGACGAAGGTGGCGGCGAACTTCATCCCGGCGACCAGGCGCATGTAGCTGACGACCAGGAAGACGCTGACGGCGGCGCAGACCCAGAAGGCGGCGTGGATGTCTACCAGGTCGACCAGGTAGGCCAGCAGGATGTGGAAGGCGAAGAAGCCGGCCGCGATGAACAGGTAGTGCATGGGGTGGAGGGGAATGCGTCGCAGGACGACGACGGCGAACAGGACGGTGAAGAAGAACAGCAGGCTGACCGGCGCGAAGAAGGCCATGCGGGCGGCGATGGGCCCGGCGTTGGGGCGCTGGGGGACGACGACGCCCATGGCCTGGTTGGTCAGGGCCTGTTCGTAGGTCCACGTGGCGGTCATGCCGCCGTTGGTCGCGGCGGCGGGCTGGCTGGGGCTGCGCGAGCCGCGCGGGTAGTCGATCTCGCGGAAGTCGGTCGCGATGGTCAGCGAGAAGTTCCGCAGTTCGACCGGCGGTCCGTCGGTGCGAAGGGTGCCCTCGCCTCGCCTGCCGCTGCGGTGGACCTGTCCGCCGGGCACGTACAGCCACGACTCCTGCCCGCCGGCGGAGTAGGTGACGCTGACGGCGTGCGGGCCGGGGCCCGTCAGCGGGACGCTCAGGACGCCGGAGGCCACGTCGCCCTGGGGCACGCTCAGCGGCTTGTCGTTCACCTGGACGTTGAGCTTGTCGTAGGTCGTCACGCCGGGCGGAAGGGGGAAGCAGAACGTCGAGCCGCCCGTGGCGTTGGCTGCCTCGGGCGACGTGGGAGAGGGCGCCCCCGGCGGAGGCTCGACGGTGTAGCGACCCACGAAGTCCACGGTGAACGTGCTGTACCACAGCAGACCCTTGTAGCGGTTGTTGTGGCGGATGTCGGCGCGGACGTCGCTGGAGGCGACGCTGCGACGCGACCGGGCCTGGTCGTCCTGGTCGCGGGCCGTCCAGTAGGGGGCGGCCTGCACGAGGGTCGGCGGGCCCCACAGGTTGGCCAGTTCGGCCGAGTTGCGGTCGTCGGCCAGCTCCGTGCGGACGAAAATCGATCCGCCCAGGATCATCCAGGCGATGCTCATGCAGCCGAAAATGACGACGATGGCGATCAGGCGAAGCACGCTCATGGCTGGCTCCTCTCGCGGGCCTGGTCCAGGATCTTCTGGAGCAGGGCCAGGTAGTTCTCCATGGCCCGCCTTCCGCGGGCGGTCTGGGAGACGGCAGTGTTGGGCTTTCGCCCCTTGAAGCTCTTGACGATGCGGACGTAGCCGGCCCGCTCCAGGGCCGACAGGTGCGTCGACAGGTTCCCGTCGGTCAGGCCCAACTGGGCCTTGAGTTCGTTGAACTCCAGGCTCTCGACGCCCGACAACGCGGCCATGATCGCCAGCCGCGTCCGCTGGTGGATGGTCTCGTCAAGCTGGTTGTGGGGAGTATGGCTCACGCGGTGGTCCTGCCCGCGGCGGCGAGGGCGATCAGCAGGGCGGCCAGGCCCGCCAGCGCCAGCGGCGCCGTCAGCAGGGCCAGACGCACCCAGAATCGCCAGAGATGTTCCTCGAAAATGTCCACGTTTCCGCTCGCCATCGCTATCCGCCGTATCGCGCCCAGACCGCGATGCCGTACGCGACGTGCACCCCGCCGAACGACACGCCGAGCATGATGTAGGGGTTGTTCTGGAATGGCCCCGCCGACAACAGGCCCAGGACGATGAACGTGACGCTCATCAGACGCAGTTCGACGATGCTGAACTCGGCTACCTGCCAGCAGGCCACGCCGTAGAAGAGCATCCAGGCCGCCGGGATCAGCCCCCACTGGTTGGATCCGGCGAAGTGGGTCTGGACGGCGACGATGACGGTCAGGCCCGTCCCGGCCACGAAGGGCGGCAGGATCGTGCGAAGGATCCGCCACTTCATCTGCGTCCAGAAGGGCATGTGCTGGCGGCGCTCGCGGAGATGCGTCAGCAGCGTCGCCGACGCGAAGGCCGCCAGGAACACGCCGGCCCAGACGACCAGGTTGATCCAGAAGGCCTGTTCGTGCGTGCCGGCGCCGCTGATGTGCCGGTCCAGCGCCAGGCCCGCCAGCGCCGCCGCCCCGGCCAGGATGCCCGACAGCCCGCTCATGGCCGAGTAGCGGATGGGGCGCTCCATGAGCTGGCGGATGATCTTGAGTTCTGCGGCGGCCTTGTCTGGGTTCATGGCGGCGTTCTCCAGGGAAGGACTTTGTATTACAAAGTACTTTATACTATGCGAATCGGTTTGTCAAGCGCAATTCGTGATCTTTCCACCGGTTGAACCGCCGGCGTCGGCGCGACGCGGGCGTCGTGCCCCACACGCGAATCCTCGCTGGAAGTGGAGTTGATTGGGATAACTGTCGGGTCGGGCGTACGCCATAATGAACGTATGAAGACTCTAACGGTTACAGAAGGTCGTGGGCGGCTGGGGTACTGGCTGAAAAAGGCCACGCAAGGAGAGGACGTGGGTTTCGTCATCGACGGCAAGATCGTCGCGTTGCGCCCGGTGGAAGTGACCTCCGCCGATTATGCCCTTCAGGAATACGCTCTGACGCCGGCCGAGATGGCCAAGGCCGAGCGACGAATCGGCGCGGACATACGGAAGGCGAGAAAAGCCGGCCGGATGACGAAGTTCACCGGGGGCGCGGATGATTTCCGTTGAACTGTCCAAACGGTTCAGGAAGATCGTTCGTGAAGCGGGAAGGGAAGCCGAAGTTCCCGCCGCTCTGAAGCGGGTAGTCAAGGGGTTTGGCAATCCCCACGAGCATACGGGGCTTTCGATCAGGAAGCTCGACAAGCACGTGTACCAATGCCGCACCAGCCTCGACTGGCGATTGGTGCTTCTCGCGGAGAAGGGCGTCCTGGCCTTCGACTTCGCCGGCGACCACGACGAGGTGAGAAACTACTTGCGAGGCAAAGGGGGAAGGTAGGTGACATCCCCCAAGCGTCCGGACCCGGCCGGGGATCACCGGCCGGGATAGGAGCGGGCCCGCTATCTCCGTTTGCCGCCTGATACCACACTATCACAATAACGAATAAGATGTCCTCGGAAATCGGGCCGGCCAGTGGCGACCCGAAGTGAAGACGAAAGGCTGACGATGATTCGGTGGACGAACCTCTACACTCGAAACGGCAATTGCATTCCACAGCCGACAAGGGACCAGTTGCGGCAAGCCATCCAGGAAGTCTTCGCAACGCCTGACCCTGAGCATCCAGATGCTTGGATTGAATGTGGAAGCGAAGATGGCCCGCTGCATACGCTGGCGATTTCTTCCGGTGGGGCTCTCCGGTATACGAAGCACTCCGATGCCGATATGACCGAAGAGCTTGAAACGGCCACTCAGGCCGGGCTGACCGAAGATCAAGCTTTCCATGCTTGGCTGCAGCTTATGGAGAAAGCGGGGCCTTAGGCTGACTCTTCCACGATGCCGGAGCGATCGCGCGGCGGAGTATGTCCAGGCGGTTGATCTGCGCGACCGCGGCGTTTCGCGTTGGACCTGCATGTGCGTGAACGGGACGGGGACGGCGTTCTCGGCGAGCAATCGCGGCGCGACAGGGCGCTGGTAGTTCGCGGAGGGGCGAGGGCGGGGCGCGTCAGGGCGCATACAGGGCGCGACAGGACGCGTGGCGTTCGCACCAGGGCGCGGGGGTAAATCCCTGTTCCAACGTCAGTTAGGCAACCGCCGGGCGGGCGGTTTCGTGTCGGCTGGGCGGCGAAAGCGCCCTAAAGCGCCCTTGGGGGTATTCCCTTTCTTTCGGGACTCGGGCGGAGGGCGAGGCGACGGGGAAGACGCCGGCCGGCGCGGAACGCATGCGGGGCGGGGGTCGCCCGGACTTGTCGGCCTGTCGAGGGTCGGCGGGGCGGGCTGGCCGGGTCCAGGATCGCTCGGCCGGTGCGCAGGGGGATGTGGGGTCGGTCTTTTGGCTGAACGCGGCCTGGGGCATCCTGGCCGGTCGTGGGGGGATCGGCTGGCGCGGGGGGCATTCCCCACGGGTGTGCGGGTTCGTCCTTGGCGCGGGCATACCCGGAGCGGACAATAGGCGGAGATTCGTTACGCCATCTGCTGCCTCCCGAGGAGATCGACATGGACGTTTCCGGACGAAGCACCCTCTCGCGCCGCGACCTGCTTCAGACCGCCTCCGCCGCTGCCGCCTTCACGATCGTGCCCGCCAGCGTCCTGGGCGGGCCCGGCAAGACGCCGCCCAGCCAGCGGACCACCATCGCCGGCATCGGCGTCGGCGGGCAGGGGCTCCAGAACATGGCCGCCTTCCAGCAGATCCCCACCGCCCAGGTGGTCGCCGTCTGCGACGTCGTCCGCGAGGCGGGCGGGTACATCTCGTGGAACTGGAACCAGGGCAAGGAGCGGCAGGCGGCCGGGCGCGAGCCCTCCCGCAAGTACATCGACGCCGCCTACGCAAAGGACAAGCCCGGCGGGACCTACCGCGGGTGCAAGGCGTACTGCGACTACCGCGAGCTGCTGGAGAAGGAGGACGCCGACGCGGTGATGGTGGCCACGCCGGACCATAACCACGCGGTGATCACGCTGGCGGCCCTGAAGCGCAAGAAACACGTCTACTGCGAAAAGCCCCTGACCTACACGGTGGAGGAGGCCCGCAAGGTGGCCGAGGCGGCCCGCGAGGCGGGCGTGGCCACGCAGCTCGGCAACCACGGGCAGGCCAGCGAGGAAGCCCGCGTGACGTGCGAACTGATCTGGGACGGGGCGATCGGGCCCGTGCGGGAGGTCCACGTGTGGTCGCCGGCCCGTTTCTGGGCGCCCGCGATGTTCGACGGTCGCCCGCCGGCCGCGCCCGTGCCGGACGGGGTGGACTGGGACCTTTGGCTGGGCGTGGCGCCGGAGCGTCCCTACAGCCCGGAGTACCTGCCGTGGATGTGGCGAAACTGGTGGGACTTCGGCACGGGGCTGCTGGGCGACCTGGGTTGCCACAAGCTCTCGACGGTCTTCAAGGCCTTGAAACTGGGCAGCCCGGTCAGCGTCGAAGCCTCATCCACGCGGGACAATGGCGAGACCTACCCGATGGGCGTGATCGCCCGCTTCGAGTTCCCCGCCCGCGGCGACCTGCCTCCGGTGAGCCTCCAGTGGTACGACGGGGGCCTGCGGCCGCCTCGTCCGGCGGAGTTGGAACCCGGACGCTACCAGGGCGACACGCTCTATGTGGGCGAGAAAGGCAAGATGATGGGCCACCGGCTCATCCCGGAGTCGGCCATGAAGGCCGCCCGGCGCCCGCCCAAGTCGCTTCCCCGCTCGCCCGGGCACTACGAGGAGTTCGTCATCGCCTGCCGGGGCGGCGTGCCGGCCGGGGCTAACTTCCCCGACCACGCCGGGCTGCTCACCGAGACCTGCCAACTGGGCAACATCGGCGTCCGCTGTCCGGGGCAGGTCCTCAAGTGGGATGGCGCCGCCTTTAAGTTCACCAACAGCGACCGGACGAACAAGCTGCTGAGCCGCGAGTATCGCAAGGGCTGGGAATTGTAGCCTGCAGGCGTCCGGAGGCACGGCGGCAGTCGGCTGGCGTGCCGACCGCGGCATCACGGCACGATGGCTGGCTTGGTTTGCGCGTCCGGGCGGGACGGCTCATTCTTTTTCGTGAGACCTCGCCAAGTCGGCAGGGCTGTGGTAGACTGTCTCGCTGGCTCGCACCACATGATCGAACGGGACGACAAGTCGAAGCTTCAGGACCTGCTGAAGGTGCTGGAGATCACGCGCTCGCTGGCGGCGGTGATGGACCTGGACAGCGTCTTCTGGCTGGTCATCGAGCGGTCGATGGAACTGCTGGACGCCGAGCGGGCGTCGCTGTTCCTGTACGACTCGGTCCACAACGAACTGGTCAGCCGGGTGGCGGTGGGGGCCAGCGAGATCCGCATGCCCGCCGAGCGGGGCATCGTGGGCGAGACCATCCGTTCGGGTCAGACCGTCAACGTTCCCGATGCCTATGCCGACGCCCGCTTCAACCGCGACGTGGATCGGCGAACGGGCTTTCGGACGCGGAACATCCTTTCGGTGCCGCTGCGCGACTATGAGGGCTCGCTGGTGGGCGTGCTCCAGGTGCTCAACAAGCGGAGCGGGCCGTTCAACGCCTACGACATCACGTTGGCCGAGACGCTGGGCGCCCAGGCGGGCGTGGCGCTGCAACGGGCCAGGCTCATCGAGCACTACGTCGAGAAGCAGCGGATGGAGCGGGCCATGAAGATCGCCCGGGAGATCCAGCAGAACCTGCTGCCCAAGGAGAACCCGGAGATTCCCGGCTTCGACGTGGCCGGTTTTTCGCGGGCGGCCGACGAGACCGGCGGGGACACCTACGACTTCCTGGCGCTGGACGACGGACGGTGCATGCTGGTGGTCGCCGACGCCAGCGGGCACGGGATCGGCCCGGCCCTGGTCATCGCCGAGACGCGGGCCATGCTCCGAGCGGTCGGCGTGGGCGGCTGCAACGTCGCGCACATCCTGAACCTGGTCAACAACCTGCTGGCGCGGGATCTGGGCGAGGCCCGTTTCGTCACGTGCTTCCTGGGAATGTTGGACCCGAGGAACGGGCATCTGGAGTACGCCTCGGCCGGACACGGGCCTCTCCTGTTCTACCGCCGCAGCGAGGACCGGTTTACGGAGGTGGGGGCGACGGGCCTGCCGTTCGGGGTATTCGAGGACGCGGTGTTCGACAACGTCTCCAGCTTCGCCTTTACCCCGGGCGACTTCGCGGCCCTCACCACCGACGGCATCTTCGAAGCCTCCAACGCGGTGGGCGAACTGTTCGGGCTGGAGCGGATGAAACTCGTGCTCCGGCGCGATCGCGACCTGCCTTCTGAGCAGATGATCGCCAATCTCCATCAGGCCGTCATCGAGTTTACCGGCGGCGCCCCACAGGCCGACGACGTGACGGCGGTGGTGGTGCGCCGGAAGTGACGGGCCGTCTCGGTTTGATGAGTACCGACATGACGCGTTGGCGTTCGCTGCAACGGGGGATGCTGGCGGTGGGGCTGCTGGCCGCGTCGGCAGGGCCCGCCCTGGCCTGGGGGCCGCACTCGGACATCACCCGCGCCGCCCTGTCGGTCCTGCCGGACCTGGAGCGGTGGCAGCGGGTCCTGGGCAAGGCCCGCCTGGCCGCGCTCGACTCTCACTGCTGGATGCCGGACCATGCCGGCGAGGAGAAGCGCGAGTTCTACATCGACGACTACCTCCTGATTCGCGCCCGCCCTCGTCCCGTGGGGCACATCTGGCCGGGCGTGGGCGAGGCCTTCGAGCCGCATTTCCGACGCAGCCTCCAGGCCCTGCGGACCGAGACGCCCGAGAACGCCTGTCGCCAACTCGGGCCCCTGGTGCATTACGTGGAGGACCTGGGCGCCCCGCCGCACACCTCGCGCATGCCGCACCATCGCGAACTGGAGAACTGGCTGCCTGCCCGGCAGATCAACATCAAGGCCTATCAGCCGAGGCTGCTGGGACGGACCGATGAGGAGGCGCTGGCCGGGCTTCGAAAGCGGTTGGAGGAACTGAGGCAGTTCTCCGCCAAGCGGGCCGAACGGGCCATGCCGCTGGTCAAGGCCGGAGAGTCCAAGCGGCCCGAGGTCGAACCGATCATCCTGGAGTCCGCCAACGAGTCCGCCCGCGCGACGGCCGACGTGCTGCACACGGTCCTGACGTTGGGGCTGGCCTCACGGCAGGGGGGTGCGGAGGTGGAGGGGATTGTGACCGCGCCTGCACTGTGGAAGAACGACCAGAAGGGCGCTCGCATCGTCCTGCTCGACCTGGAGCGGTACGACGCGCTGAAGAAGGCCCAGCGGCACGAAGGCCGCTTTCACGCGGCGGCTACTTCTTTCACGACGCTGGCGGACACAGCCGGGCCGCAGCCGAAGGGCGGCTGGAGGGGCGAGTTTCGCTTGCACAACCTCCCGCCCGGCCGGTACCGCGTGCTGGCCTGCCGGACAGGGGCCAACTGGGCGGTCTCGGCCCCGCTTGAGTTGAAGGAAGGCAAGACCTGCACAACCCAGATCGGGCTGGAGCCGATGGAGCCGCCCCGCAACCTGCTCCAGAACCCAGCCGCGCAGATGCGATATCTGCTGGCCGAACAACCCGACCGATGGACCTGCACCAAGCCAAAGAACCCCAAGCAGGCGGGCGTGTGGAGAAGTTCCCGCTCCCGCCTGAGCGAACGCGGAACGTACGTGTGCGGCGCACGGCTGCAGGACGCGTCGGCCCGGGTAACGTTCTGGTTCGCCAAGCGCGACCCCAAGGGCCCGGAGAAGCCCCCGGCCCCAGACCGTCTGGACCTTCCGACGGGCCAGGCCGAAACGACCTTCGACGTCAAAGAGCATGTCGCCGTCTACGTGACCGTGACGACGGACAAGCCCGTCGAGGACGCGATCGAATGCGTCTGGGTCACGCCCAAATCGTGAGCGGGCGGAATGCCCTCTGCAGTCTGTGGAGCCCGTGAGATGCGTGAGCTCAGAACGGGTTGATCGTCTGCTTGACGCCCCAGATGCTGACCTCCTCGATGAAGCAGTTGTCGGGGACGTCGATGCACTGGACGATCGTGCGGGCGAAGTCGTGGGCGCTTGGGAAGCCCTCCAGCCACGAGTCGTCGAGGTTGGCGGCCTGGCAGAAGTTGGTCCGCGCCGCGCCGGGGATGAAGTTCGTCGCCCGCCCGCCCCATTCGGCCATCTCCAGGTGCAGGCTCCTCGTGAAGGCCACCATGCCCGCCTTGGCGGCCGTGTATACGCCCCAGGTGGGCCAGGAGTGGTACGCGCACGCGCTGGAGACGTTGATGATGAGGCCCGAGCCCCGCTTTTTCATGTAGGGGATGGTCTCACGGCAGCCGCGGATGACCGAGGCGATGTTCACGTCCAGGGCCTCCTGGATGCTCGCGTCGTCCATCTCCTCGGTGGGGGCGATCTTGATGCCCGCGCCGTGGTTGTTCACCAGTACGTCGATGCGTCCGAACGTGGCCGCGGTCTGCTGGAGCAGCCGCTTCCAGTCGTCGGTGCTCCTCGCGTCGGCCTGGACGGCCAGCAGGTTGTCGCCACCCTTGAGGTCCTGGGCGGCGGCGTTCAGGCGGTCGGCGTTTCGACCGGTGATGGCCACCTTCGCTCCGCGCTCCAGGAGGATGCGGGCCGCCTCCAATCCAAACCCGCTGCTCCCGCCGGTGATGATGACGACTTTACCTTTGACGTAGTCGGTCATGGATGGCTCCTTGTGCGGCAGTTCCGTGCGGTATCAGGAGGAGGACTATACCACAAGCTTACGGGAATGAGTAGGAGCTTCCCAGTCGCTCTCTCGGGCGGTCGCGAGATTACGAAGCATTACTATTGAAATTATAAACCTATACCTTATAATATACAAAATGTGGGTTAAGCGTGACTTAGAGACGTGCTTGGCGAAGGTTGCGACCCTGAGACCGGGATTGGTGCTGACCGGATGCCGTCAGGCTGGCAAGACCAGCCTGCTTCAGCGGGTGTTTCCCGACTGTCGCTATGTCTCCCTGGACTTGCCCGAGACAAGCGAACAGGCCGAAACGGCCGGGGGTTCCTCTTGCGCGAGAACCCGCCTCCGATCGTGTTGGACGAGGTTCAATACGCCCCAGCCCTGCTGAGGCATGTGAAGGCCGCGATAGACAAGGACCGACAGAAGTGCGGTCGGTTCTTCATCACCGGTTCCCACCGGTTCAACTTGATGGAGGGAGTAACGGAGAGCCTGGCCGGGCGGGTGGCGGTGCTGGAGTGCCACACGTTGTCGGCCTTGGAGATCGAGAAGCATCGCGGAGAAGCAATCGGGGGCGATTCGCTCATCGATATGATTCTCCGAGGGGGCTATCCGGAGTTGCAGGTGAGCGAGTTGGACTCGCAACGGTTCTTCTCGGACTACATTGCCACCTATCTGGAACGCGACGTGCGTTCGGTCTTGGAGGTCCGAAACCTTCGCGACTTCCAGCGGTTCATGAGGCTGGCGGCGCTGCGAACGGGGCAACTTCTGAACATGGCATCTTTGGCTGCGGACGTTCGGGTAAGCGTGCCCACCATCAGCAGTTGGCTGTCCGTTCTGGAGACTTCGGGCATCGTGCAGTTGGTGCCACCGTACTTCTCGAACGCAAGTAAGCGGCTAATCAAGACGCCCAAACTGTTCTTTCTGGATACGGGCTTGGCCTGCTTCCTGTGCGGGTTGCGCAAAGGTGAGGAACTTCGCAAGTCCGCCCTGCTGGGTCAGATGTTCGAGACGCACGTACTGGGGCAGATCGTGCGGTGGTACGCCAATCGCGGGCTGCACGCCCCCGTGCATTTCTTCCAGGACCACGCCCGGCACGAGGTGGATTTCGTCATCCCGGTCGGCAACCAGGTGAAGTTGTACGAGTGCAAGTGGGCCGACATGTCCGAGCGGGACACGCCTGGGCTCCAGGCGATGCGCAAGCTCGTCGGGCCGGAGAACGTCCTCACCACCAGCATCATCACGCCGAGGCGTGGGCACTACCGTAACGAACGCAACGGCGCCATCATCGAGGACAGCATTGAGTTGGCGTCGCTGGCCGAGTAGAAGAGCCGCGCCCGTTACGTCGCTCCCTGATTTCGTTGGGTGAACCACTCTGCGGCCGATACTGGAACGCACGGCGGCAATGCAATTCGGGTAACGACGGGTAGAACATCTTTGGCCGGGACGTCCTCCGCGAACCATCCGAATTTCTCAAGGGTCGGGTGTGTGGCGATCACCTCGACGTCCTCATCGTTCACGGCTACTTTCCGGATGAACTGGAGCTCTCGCAGATTCGGTGCGTCCAATACCCCACGCAGAGAGCACAGTCCGCGCATTGAGCCCAAGGAAACATGTTCCAGCTCCACGAGTGGCGAACACGACGGGAGTTTGGCAATCTGTGGCAGGCCGTACAGGGCGAGGTAGCGGAGGGTGTACATCTCACTGATAGCAGAAAGGCAGGCCAAGCCCCGTACTTGGTTAATCGCAAGATACCGGACGTTTCGCAGCCCCTGGGCAAAGTCCAGACTACTTGCGGCTCCCCCACGAACGTCCAGCCACCACAGGCGTTCGAGCCTGGGCAAGAAACCGCAGGGAACCTTCACATTCCACAGAGTGAGCTTTCTGGCGTCTGACAACCACTCATGGTCTTCTGGAAATATCTCCGCATGGTCGACCCAAATGTCTCCATTCGACCTCAGGCGGTACACGTCTTTCGCTCTTCGTCGTCGTGCGGCCACTATTGCCCCTATGGCGATGACGGAGAATCACCTACCCGCGCTAAACGCCGCAGTCGCGTCCTTGGCCGACAGGACTCGGTGGTAGATCTTCAAGCCTGCCATCTGGCCGCGGACATCGAAGCTGTCAGCGGGCGATGAGTACTGGCCGACGATCAGCGGGCCGCGGTGGGGCGTGCGGTTGCCGGCCTCGACGGCGGCCACCGGTCGCCCGTTCTCGTACAGGCGGGCGTGCCGGCCGTCGTAGGTGGCGACCAGGTGCGTCCACTTGCCCATCTGGGCTTGGCCCCCGTCGGCGCTCGATCCTGCACAGTAGAACCGCCAGCGGCCCTGGAATCGCTGGATGAACCATCCGTCGCGATTGTAGGCCCCGCAGGCGAGGATGACCGGCATGGACCCGCCGCCGTCGAGCTTGATCCAGCACTCGACGCTCATTCGCTCGCGCAGGTCCGCCAGCGGCGTCTCGAATCGGACATGCCCGCCGCCCAGGGCGAGGGCCTTGTCGGCTACGTGCACCGTGCCCTGCACCTTGCCGCTCAGCTTCTGGTCGCCCGCCGCCGCGGCAGTCTCCGCGAAGAAGGAGGCGACCAGCACCGGCTCGCGAGACTCAGCCTTGGCGGCGGCGGAAACGACGACTGACGGGCCGCTCTCGCGGAGACGCCGGTCCAGGCTGGTGACGCGATAGAAGACTTTCACGTTCGGCTCGCCGGGCTCGGTGAAGACCCCGCCGGCCAGCGGCTCGGAGGTGACCTTGTTGAACGTCTTGCCGTCGGCTGAGCGGTAGATGTTGAACAGCAGGTCGCTGTGCGGGGCGGACCAGGTGAGCATGACCTCGCCGGGCGAGCCGGTGGCGGCCACCTTCTGCGGGGCGGGCACGGGCGGCAAGGGCGGCACGTCCACGCTGGCGCGGATGGGCGAGCTGGCCTGCTTGCCAGAAACCAGCACCAGGGCGTAATGCTGCCTGCCCTCGGGCGCCAGCGCGTCGCTATAGGCGAAGCGAGTGGTCTCGCAGACGCGGGTTTCCACGGTCGGCGCGAAGTCGGCGGCCGGGCCGCGGTGCACCTCGAAGACCAGCCCGATCGTGTCCGCCGCGCGCGGCCAGGTCAACTCGACCGTCGCGTCGCCGTGCACGGCCGCCTGAAGGCCCGGCAGCGGGTCGGGCAGGGGGATAGGGGCCTGGGCCCGACAGATGCCGGGGATGACCTGCGCCCCGGGCATGTCCACCCGCGGCTGGGTCAGGGCCAGGGCCCGCGTCGAGCGGATCACGTCCAGCAGGGCGACGTAGTTCGGGTCGTCCGTCGAGGCGAAGCCGATGACAGGCTCGCCCTCGCGATCGCTCTTGGGCCACTCGCGCGGGTGGAAGCGGTCGGGGGGGAGTTGACGCTGGTCGACCAGGGGCAGGCCGGCGGGCGCCTTTCGGTTGCGGCACCAGGCCAGGCCGAGCCCGCCGTCCGTCTTGGCCAGCGGGGCTCGGAGGATGCGGCTGAGCTCCGGCTGGGCCAGGTTCACCCAGTCGTTGCCGATATGTCCGTCCGCGTGGCACTTCGTGCAGCCGGCCTTTCGCATGGCGGCGGCCAGGCGGGCCCTGGCGCCCAGCAGGGCGTTGCACACGGCGTGGGGCGTGTGGTCCCATGTGCCGTAATAGTTGCTGTTGCCGTCCATCCACGCCATGATCAGGTCGCGATCAGCCCGCGTGAGCTTGCCGATGCGGTCCTTGTGTCCGCTGGCCAGCACCTGGCCCAGCTTGGCCGCGCCGGAACCGATCGTCCGCGGCGGGTGAATCACCGACGAGGACACGTCTGCGTTGTTGCAGCGGATGAAGCCCGCCAGGTCGTTCTTGAGCAGCGTCTCGTAGCTGATGTTGAACGCCCAGGTCCACCCGCCGGTGAGGTCCAGTCCGCCCGCGATGCCGCCTTTGCCCCCGTGGCAGGTCGCACAGTGGCGGTCCAACACCGGCTGGACCATCGTCGGATAATCGAGAAAGCCGCTGCCCCAGCTCTCCGGGCGGAGCTTGCGCGGGGGCGAAGCCAGCGCCAGCCGCCGCCCCGCGGACTGCGGCGGCGCCGACTGCTTGTGCTCGTGGCAACCGATGCACGAGCGGGTGACGCCCGGCGCGGCCTGCACGAAGGTTCGCATCCGCTGGACCTCGCGGCCCTCGGCGTCGAGGGCGGAGAAATACAAGGCCCGTCCGGCCGGGGCTTCGAAGCAGACCGAGCCGTCCTCCTCGACCGGCACGACGCCCAGGAAGTTCTTGACGATGTACGCGCCCTGCCAGCTCACCAGGAAGGCCTGGTTCCACCACCGTCCGCCGGGGGGCACCTCGCTGGTGCGCGCGGTTTCTTCGGTCACGCGGAGGTACTTGATTGTCCCTCTCTCGACCCCCGTGAGCCCCTGGTAGATATCCGTAACCAGGAAGCTGCCGGGCGAATTGGTATGGCCCAGCGGCTCGGCGTGGTTCTGGAGGACCGGCGGGCGAGAACGCGGCTTGACGAGCATGGGCGAGAAGCACGAGATCTCCGGATCGCTGGCGACCAGTTCGCGGCAGCCGGCGCGGTCGATGAGTTGGATCGTCCCGTGCCCGCCCAGGGCGTTGGTCGTAATCAGGACGTCCTCGTCGGTAAGCGGGCAGGGCTCGCTGGGGCCGGTCGCCAGCCCCTGGTCCATCAGGGCGGGGTACTCGGGCGTGAGATTCTCGATCGCGTCAGGGGTGTTCTTGTCGCACTCGGGATCGATGATGCCGATGGCCCCGACCGGCTGGCCATTGTGCGGCGTGAGCGAGGCGACAACCTGCCGCCCGCCGGGCATCGCGCGGGCGTCGAGCACCGCCGTCGGCTTGGCCATGTTGTTGGCGTAGAAGGCCGTCTCGCCCGTGCCGTCGGGGTTGGCCGTCCACAGGCTCTGCATGTACAGTGCGGTCTTGTCGACGTACTCCCACCGGCCGTAGAGAACGCGCCCGTCAGGCATGATCGACGGGTCGAACTCGGTAACGTTGTTGACGCTGATGGAGTGCAGGCCGGACCCGTCGCCGTTCATCACGTGCAGGGTGTCCACGCCGCTGTTGAAGCAGGGCACGCGGGCCTTGGGACGCGTGGACGTGAAGACGATGCGGTCGTCGCCCAGGTAGCACGGGCCGATGTCGTGAAAGGCCTCGCTCTCGGTCAGGCGGCACAGGTTCGAGTTGTCCAGGGCAATCTCGTAGATGTTGGTCATGCCCGGTGCGGTGGGCTTGTAGGCGAAGACGATCTTGCCCGCGTCCCAGTGCACATCCGGGTCGCGGTACACGCCGGCGCCCAGCGTGTTCTTCGTGGTCGCGTCGATGACCGGCCGCATCTTCGACTCCGACGGGCGGTCGGGATTGTCCAGGATGTAGATCCCGCCTCCCGGGTGCCAGCAGTAGTAGGTGTCGTAGATGTGGGCGGCATAGTAGGGGTGTTGCTTGACCAGCAGCAGCGGGGCGTCGAGCAGGGCCAGGTGCAGTCGGCTGCGAAGCGTTCGGGCCCGGACGTAAAGCTCCCGGGCAGCCGCGGGGTCGGCGGGCCGGCCGCCGGCGACTTGCCTGGCAAGCTCGTCCAGTTGGGCCGTCAGCGGAGCGACGACTTGCTCCGCGCGAGCCAGTGCGGCCCGCCGGGCGATCTGCCTGGCGGCGTGCAGCAGCTCGGGTGTTGGCGAATGGTACAGGAAGCCGTCCATGCGGAAGGCACCGCCCTTCCAGGAGTAGACGTGTACGCCGTCGCCGGCGCCCTGTGCGGGCGTGGTCGCCTCGGCTGCCTTGCCGTTGACCACGCGCGAGGCCACGGCCGGGTTGCCCGCGGTGGCTGTCGGCCCCAATTCCACCGACTGCGGGGAGGGGACCAATTGAACCGCGACCGGCGTAAGCCACCAGCCGTCCCTGCGGCTGGCGTTTCGGCCGGGGTTGGAGCGGTCCAGTCCGACGTCGTGGAAGCCTGCGGGCGCCTTGCCGCCATGGCGGCGGATCTGCTCGACGGGGATGGACAGATCGACCTTGCCCCTGGGCAGGGGCAGCGAGAACTCTACGACCCGGCCGTCCGCGGAGGCGGCGCCCGCGGCGCCGACGACCTTGCCGTTCGCCTCGATGCGGATGGCGGCTTCGCCCACGCCGATCAGCCTGGCTGGAGCGGCCAGGCTGGCCAGCCCGCGGAGGTCGCGTTCCGCCCGCAGGGCCAGGCACAGCTTCCGGCCGTCACGGCAGGCGAAGACGTCCAGTTGGATCGGCCCCTCGCGCCACGGGCCGAAAACGATCGCGAAGAACCGAGTGGCCGCGCTCCATTCGCCGTCCGCCAGCTTTCCATCACAGGCCACTGGGCCGGTCGCGGGCGGCAGCGGCAGGACGCCGGAACCCGCCTGCACAGTCATCCGCGGCCAGGACGCCACTTGGCCTGTCCGCGCCCGGCTGATAGCGAAGGCTGCGGTGCGAATCTCGTCCTGCCACCAGAACGCCTCCTGCTGGGGCGTGGAAAGGCCCGCGCCGTCGCCCGCGGCAGGCGACAGGAGCAGCGCGAGGAGGACGGCGATTGCGGACGCGCGTGCCAACCGACAGGGGTGCGTATTACAGGATGCGGATTTCATTCACGCCAACTCCCAACAGCAGACTTGTCCTTGCTTCTTCTGTGTATCGCCGAGCGGCAAGCCGCGACGATCCAACGCATCCGAACGCCGAGCGCCGAGTTCACGAATCAACGCGTCAGCGACAATTCCGGCGGCGTGTACCACAGCGACTGCCAGTACTTCCGTTCGGCGGCGTAGTAGTCGATGGGGGCGTCGGCGGGCAGGTCCTTGGGCAGGATGCGGTACTTCTTCATTTCGCGCACCCAGGCGTCGCGCGGACGGAAGCCCGGCATGTCGAACCGCTTGATCTTGTCCAGGTGGTCCTTGCCCGCCTGGATCATGGCGAGGATCTTCCTGTAATCGGCGTCGTTGGTGTTGGCGAAGACGCCCCCGCCCGGGACAACCGACTTGGCAGCCTGCGGCGGCGTGCCGGGGGCCGCCTGGCAGAGCCCGTATCCGCCGGCCGACCTGGCCAGCGGCGCCAGCACCATCAGCGATTTATCCGGGCGGGTCAGGTTGAACATGATGTGGCGCGACGGCGCGTGCCGGACGGCCTGGCTCTGCTGCTTCCACGAGGCGTAGTAGTGGTCCACGAAGTGGTAGGCCATGCCGCGGGGGCCCTTGTGGTCGTGGCAGGGGGCGCAGCGACGATAGGCGGCCTCGGCGCCGGTTTTCACCGCGGGCCAGTCGCGCGACGAGAGGTCCGGCTTGTTGTGCTCGTTGCCGCCGATCATCCCGCAGCCGAGGGCGGCGTACGTGCCGGGGTAAGCGGCCCCGCTGTCGATCCAGAGGCGGACGGTCTTCAACTCCGCGGGCGAGACCTTGACCTTGTGGTGGCCGCTGAGCAGCTTGTGCATCAGCGGACTGGCCGAACTGCCCAGCGTGCCGGGGGCGTAGTTGCTGACCGGGCGGTTGCGTCCGTCGGCGACCTGGCCGAAGGCGAAGAGGTTGTAGTAGCTGTGGGAGTACCACACGCCGCGGTCCGCGGTGAGCAGGACGCCGCCGCAGCGTTTCTCGATGCCGTGGCAGGGCAGGCAGTGGCGGTTGAGGATGGGCTGGATGTCGCGGGGGAAGTCGAGCACGTCCGGCACGTCGGTGATCGGCTCGATCCGGCTGGGCGGGCGACGCATCGCCTGGGTCACCGACGTGGCCGCGTAGGCCGGCGTCTTGACCCGGTGCTCGTGGCAGCCGACGCACCCGGTGGTCTCGCCCGGCTGGACGGTGACGAAGCTCTGCATCCGCTTGACCGACATGTCGTTCTCGTCCAGGGCCACGAAGAACACGCTCCGCATCGCGGGCACCTCGAAGTAGGCCGAGCCGTCCGGCTCGACCGGCACGGTGCCGAGAATGCGCTCCAGCGTGAACGTCCCGCCGTAGCTGAGCGGCTCCATTCCGCCGGTGTAGTTGATGGGCTTGGGGAGCGTCTCCAGCACGAGGAGCTTCTTGATCTGCCCTTTCCGCACGCCGTCCATGTTGCGCCCGTTGGTCACGTCGGCCAGCACCAGGCGCCCGGTCGCCTGGCCGGGCTGGACGCGCGGGGCGATGACCGTCTCGCGGGGTCGACCAACCAGCGGGCGGGGCTCGTGGAGTTCCATGCCTCGCCTGGAGTCGTCCTCGCCGAGGCGGTAGACGGTCTGGGTCCGCCCGTCGTCGTCCAACAGGACCAGGCGGTTGCCCTCGGCGGCCATGAAGGCCTTCTCGCTGAAGGCCCAGGGGTCTCGGAAGTTGGCGGACTTGTGGATCGTCCGGGCGCGGGCCTGGTCATCGGGCCCGGCGTTGGGGTCCACGACGGTGATCACGCCCGCGTGTTCGCGCCGCCCGTGGCCCGGGGAGAAGCCGGCGACGATCTTGTCGGTGCCCGGGATGGGCTTGGCGTCGATCATGGTGGTCCCGGCGTGCAGATTGCCGAAGTACGTCATCTGGCTCGACCCGTCGGGATTGACCACCCACAGGTGGTGGTAGTGGACCTGGCTGCGGTCGACGTATTCCCACCGGGTGTAGAGGATACGCCCGTCCGGCAGGGGCCAGGGCGTGTTGTCGTGCTCGTTGTTGGAACTGATGGGGTGGATGTTCCTGCCGTCGCCGTCGCAGCGGTAGAGGACGGCCACCTGCGTCAACCAGCAGTTGACCCATCGCTTGCAGCGGCTGGAGACGAAGACGATGTCGCCGTCGGGCAGATAGGTGGGTTCGAAGTCGTCGAACTCGCCGCCGGTGATCTGGCGCAGGCCCGTGCCGTCGACATTGATCTCGTGGAGGTGGTAGTAGTCGCTGCCGCCCTTTCGGTACGAGAAGAGGATCTTCCGGCCGTCATAGTGGACCTGCGGGTCGCGAACGCCGCCGCGGGGATCGTCCAGCAGGACCTTAAGCTGCCCCGTGCGGAGGTTGAGGCGACACAGCTTAGCGCCCTCGGTGTACACCTTGAGGCTGGAGTCCATGGCGTAGTAGCCGAAGTTGGCGTACCAGTGGCCGTCGGTGGGGAAGGGCTTGCGGACGGCGAAGACGACGTCGGCAGCGTCCTTCATGGGCCCGCCGGCGGCCAGGAAGGGCGTGCGGAGGTCCGCCTCGGAGGGCGGCTTGGGCTTGGCCTTGGGCGGCGGGGGGAGCGGCTTCTTGACGGGCCTAGCCGTCGGCGTCGCAGGCTTTGGCGATGCGGGCGGCGGGGCGGCCGAGGCGAGGGCCTGCGCCAAGAGCGCGGTCAGCAACAGACTGTAAACGGAGAAACGCATCTCACGGTCTCCTGTGCGTGCAGCCGGGATTTCAGCCGTCCTCGGAATAACGGTCCGCGCGGGGGCGGCTTGCAGCGGGGTTGACGAGCGCAGGATGTCGCGGCAGGGGCGGTGGGGGCGAAGGACGGCCGCGGGCCCAGGCGAAAAAACAACGCGGGCCGCGAACTCGTCGCTCGCGGCCCGCGGGTCGGGTGGTCAGGCCCGGTCACAGGCTCAGCAGGTAGGCCACCAGGGCCTCCTTCTGCTGCTGGGACAGGTGTGAGGTCTTGCCGTGCTTGTCGCCCTTGTTGTTGGTGGTCAGCACGTCCATGAGGGTGGCGGCGGCCCCGTCGTGCAGGAACGGGCCGGTCTTCCACAGCTCGATGAGGGTGGGCGTGTCGAACTCCTTGGCGCCGCGGTCGAGCTGCCCGGTGGTGCCCACGTCGTACAGCTTCAGGGTCGTGAACAGCGGGCCGGGGTGGCAGGAGGCACAGGCCACTTCCTTGTCCTCGAAGAGCTTCTTGCCTTCCTGGGCCTTGGCCGACAGCTTGCCGTTCTCCAGGTAGGGGCTCGGGAGGGGCTTGAGGTCGCGCAGATAGGCGATGGTGGCGTCGAGGTCGGCTTGGTCCACCTGGCGGAAGAGGATGTGCTTGAAGCCTGCAGCCGCGGCCACTTCCATCGTCGCCCGTACGCCCAGGGACATGCTGGGCGGGGTCTTGTCGGCCCAGACCATGGACTTGGTGTTCTTGGGGTTGCCGATGCCGTCGTTGAGCAGGTCCCAGTTCATGGCGTCGGCGCGGGTGTCCGGGTGGCAGGTCGCGCACGAGAGCCAGTGCTGGAAGCAGAACGTGGCGTCGTGGAAGATCCGCTCGCCCTTGCGGGTGATGGTCTCGGCGGCCTTCGCCCCCAGGGCCACCTGGGTGGTGGTCTTCAGGTTGCCCGGGTCGACCATCAGGACGTTGCCGCTGAAGTAGCCGGCGGTGGCGAGCTTGCCCGTGCTGGACAGGTCCAGTCCGCGAAGCCCGAAGACGTCATACTCGATCTTGTCGTCGGGGCGCCAGGGGTTGCGGGGGCTCATGTTGACGCGCGTGATCAGGTCGGCCGAGTACAGGGCGGCCAGGTCGTTGACGAGCTGGGCGCGGTTCTTGGGGTCGGCCTTGATCTCCAGCCAGATGCCGGTGATGCGGCGCTTGTAGGGGTCGTTGGCGGCGGCGGGGGGATTGGGGACCTCGCCGGCCAGCAGTTTGTGCAGGGTCTCCAGGTCGATCTTGGCAAGTTGATGGACGCCGCTGAGGGAGATGTAGGCGGTCTTGTTGTCCTTGGACAGAACCAGGCCCCACGGGTCGGCGGCGCCTTCGCTGGGTCGGTCCAGCAGGAGCGTGGCGTACACTTCCTTCTTGGCCAGGTCGATCACGCTCATGGCGTTGGTGTTGACCCAGCCTCGCTCGAGCTGCGTGGTGGGCAGATTGGTCCGCCCGACGGTGTGAACGGCATAGACCCACTTGCCGTCGCTGGAGACGGCCACCTTGTGCAGGCAGGCGCCGCCGGCGGGCAGGCGGATGTCGGCCACCTTGGCGCCCTTGTCGAGATCGACCAGCGAGAGGCTGGACGACATCTGGGGATCGGTCGCCGCCCCGGCGGGCAGGCGGTTGCCCACGATCGCCAGCGACTCATCGGGCGTCACGCAGGCGAAGTACGGGGCGCGGAAGCCGGCGACGCGGGCCTTTTCCTTGCCGTCAGCCAGGTTGACGATGCTCACGGTGTCGGTGCCGGTGTTGCACACGACCAGCAGGTTCTTCTTGGCCGCCAGCGCCAGGCCCACCGGGCGGGGGCCCACGTTGAGGCGCCGGTTCACCTTGCCGCCCTTGGGGTCCACCTCGGCCACCGTGCCCGCGCCCAACTCGGCGACGAACACCGCCGAGCCGTCGGCCTTCCACGCCACGCCGGTGGGCTCGCCGTTCAGGGCGACCGTCTGAGAAACCTTGCTGGTTTCCGTGTCCAGGATGGCGACCGCTGCGCCGGTGTGGTCGGAAACGGCCAGCATCTTCCCGTCCGGGGAAAAGGCCAGATCAAACGGAGACTGGTATTTCGGAGCGCCCGCCGGCTGAGCGATGACGATCCAACCGGCCGTGACCAGAACCAGTGCCAGCGACAGCAGTCCAACCTTCTTCATGACCGTTCCTTTCCTGTGACTTTGGTCGATGCCACGAGAGGCATTGTACGGTCCCCGAACGGAAAGCCAAGCCAAATATCGACGCCGAGGACCGACTGTCAAGAAAACGCGGACGCCCCGGACGGTATTGCAGACAAGCGTCGCGGAAGGAGCAACTCGCCGCACGCGTCGAGCCGGCCTTGCCGGCCCACGCGCTGCCATGCTACCATGTCCGCAAGGCGCTGCCCGCTGCCGCGTTTGTGGAGTAGCAGCATCCAGACACCCAGGCGGCCGCGGCCGTGCAAGGAGCCATGAAATGCGAACTCTCGTCCTCTGCGCAGTGTCTCTCCTGGCGGCCGGCGGTCCCGTCCTGGGCGACATGATGGCCGACTCGCCGGTGAAGTTCCCCGACAAGGGCTGCCTCCCCTCCAAGTACCCCCCGGACGTTCGCACCAAGGGACAGGCGCCGGAGAAGGACTACTACCTGTTCGGCACGCCGCAGCGGTCCATCGCCCAGATCGACAAGATCCAGGCCGAGATGCCCAAGGGCGAGTTCACCCCGCCGGCCAACGACTGGGCCAACCTGCCGCGCACCCGCAAGGCGCTGGCCGAGGGAGGCGAGCTGCACGTGCTGGGCCTGGGCGACAGCATCGTCAACGACACCATGCGGTCGGCCTGGCTGGCCAAGGTCCAGCAGATGTACCCCAAGGCCAAGATCCGCGGCACGGTCTACGTCCGCGGGGGCGGCGGCTGCCAGCACTACAGGGAAGAGGACCGGGTGGCCAAGAACATCGTCCCGCTCAAGCCGGACCTGGTGTTCATCGGCGGGATCAGCCAGAAGGACATCGAGTCCGTCCGCGAGGTGATCAAACAGATCCGCCAGGCCCTGCCCCAGACGGAGTTCCTGCTGGCCACCGGCACGTTCGGCACGGCCGACCCGCGCAGCGAGCAGGAGCTGGCCAAGGCCCGCCACAGTGGCACGGGCGAGTGGGGCAAGCAGCTTTCGGCTCTGGCGGTTGAACTGAAGTGCGGCTACCTGGACATGACCACGCCGTGGGCCCAGTACATCCGCTCCAGCAAGCTCCACCCGCACACGTTCTACCGCGACCGCGTCCACGCCAACGAGTCCGGCGAGCAGATCCTCTGCAAGATCCTCACCGCATACTTCAGCGGCGCGGAGAAGTGATTGCGGACCTGCCTGCCGGCAGGCAGGT
>Ga0116148_1001856_pt1 | contig 21897 bp, 13 predicted proteins | sample AD_UKC055_MetaG_FD_89786 | JGI IMG/M metagenome (GOLD analysis project Ga0116148, IMG submission 89786) | Active sludge microbial communities of municipal wastewater-treating anaerobic digesters from USA - AD_UKC055_MetaG | ecosystem: Engineered > Bioreactor > Anaerobic > Digestate | place: USA... | reverse complement strand
CGACCGGTGACGGGAACGACCCCGGAACGTTCACCTTCGTCCACCTGGGCGACGTGCAGATCGGGTTCGGACGGGACGGCATCCTCGCCGACCGCGACCGCCTCCTGAGGGCGATCGACCAGATCAACGCCCTCAAGGTCGACTTCGTCTACCTGGCCGGCGACCTGACCCACAAGGAGACGAGCGAGGAATACGCGCTGCTTGAGGCGGCCCTGAAGCGCTTCGAGCCGCGGCTGGTGGTGGCGCCGGGCAACCACGACGTGAAGAACCACCAGGCGCTGGCTGCCTTCCGCACGCGCTGGGGCAAGGACTACTACGCGTTTACGCACCGCCGATGCGAGTTCGTCGTGGTCGACTCGTTGCTGCTGTCGGAGAAGGGCGCCTGGTTCAAGGAGAGGGACGAGACCTTCCTCCGCGAGGTGCAGGCGCAGTGGGCCTGGCTGGAGAAGGCCCTGGCCGACGCGCAGAAGGCGGGACGGGCGCACATCTTCCTGCTGATGCACGTGCCTCCGTTCCTCAAGAGCGAGACGGAGGGCGACCGCTACGAGAACCTGCCCGCAGCCGCCCGCAAACGCATGATGGAACTGGCCCGCAGGTACGGCGTGCGGGCGATCCTGTGCGGCCACGACCACACCAACAGCGAGATCCGCTCGGAGGCGGGGCCGACGATCTGGATCTCGGGCGGGACGGCCCGCGTGGGCAAGGGGGAGCAGTTCGGCTTCCACGTGTGGACCGTTCGCGGCCGGGACGCCCACTGCGAATTCGTGCAACTGGCGCCCGCGCCGGCGACCCAGCCGGCCGGCAAGTGAGCGGGGCCGGCTGCGTCGAGCGAGCTACTAGTTCTTCTTGCGGGGGGTCTTCTTGGGGCCTCGCGGGACGCTGGGAGCGGCGGCGTTGAACTCCTTCTCGCATCGTTCCCACAACTCGGCCATCTCCTTCACCCGCTGGGGCTGCCCGGCGGCGAGGTTCTTCATCTCGCACCGGTCGCTCTTGAGGTCGTACAGTTCCCACGGGTCCTTGCCCTTGGCCACGATCTTCCAGTCGCCCACGCGGATGGCGCGGTTGCCGATGTGATGGAAGAAGATGTAATCGAAGGGCAGGGGCTTGTCCTGGCCGAAGGCCGGACGGAGGCTGCGCCCGGGGAGCTTCGGCGCTCCCTCGCATTCGCGCTGCTTCACGCCCGCCAGTTCCAGCACAGTGGGCACGACGTCGATGAAGTGGCACACCGCGTGGCGCAGCTCGCCCCGGGCCTGGATGCCCGCCGGCCAGTGCACGATGCAGGGCGACGAACAGCCGCCCTCGTGCACCCACGACTTGTGCAGGCGGAAGGGCGTGTTGGCCGCGCTGGACCAGCCCGGCCCCAGGCACAGGTACGAGCCGGCTGAGCCGGGCTCGGCCGCCGGGTCGTGCCCGCTGCCGCGGATGATCTGCTCGGCGCTGGCGCCGTTGTCGGACAGAAAGACGATGACCGTGTTCTCGAACTGGCCCATCGCCTTGAGCTGGGCCACCACGCGGGCGATCTCCTGGTCCATGCGGTCGATCATGGCCGCGTGAATCGCCATCTTGCGGGCCTGGAAGGCCTTCTGGGCGTCCGTGAGCCGGTCCCACGGGACGGCGCGCCCGGCTTCGCCCGGGCCGATCCGTTCGCGGAGCTTGTCCTCGCTGAGATTCCAGCCCGGCACGACCTCGCCGTCCAGCGTCGGCATCTCGCACGAGACGATCCCCATTTCGCGCAGGCGCTGCCACCGCTTGCGGCGCATGACGTCCCAGCCCTCGCTGTAGCGATCCTTGTATTTCTCGATGTCCTCCTTCAGGGCATGGAGGGGGAAATGCGGGCACGTGAACGCCAGGTACAGAAAGAAAGGCGAATCCTTGTGCTTGTCGGCATGTTCCCTGAGGAAGTCGATGCCATGGTCGGCGATGACGCTGGTCAGGTACGTCGCCCGCCCGTCCTCCGACGCCTTGACCGCCTTGCCGTCGAGTTGCAGCCCGCCGGGGTTGTGGAAGTGGTCGTGGTCGTTGGCCGTCAGCGAGCGGTCGAACGTGTCTCCGGACTTCTTTCCGATGATGTGCCACTTGCCCGAGTGGTAGCTGCGGTAGCCCTGCTCTTTGAGGCGGGCGCTGAGCAAGGGGGCCCAGTCCGGCACGCCGCCCCTCTGGGGGTCGGCCCGCACCTGCTGGGCGTAGTACCCCGTCAGCAGGCATGTTCGCGAGGGCCAGCATCGGGCGGTCGAGTAGCACTGCGTGAATCGGATCCCGCCGGCGGCCAGCGAGTCCAGCGCGGGGGTCTTCACGTCGCCGCCGAAGCAGCCGGCGTCGGAGTAGCCCATGTCGTCGGCCATGACGATGACGAAGTTGGGCTTGACGCCCTTGCCCGCGCCGCCCGGGCCGCCCTGCGCCCACGCCGACTGCAACGCCGCGCCCAGGGCCGTTCCGCCCGCCACCCCGGCCACTGTCTGACGCAGGAACTGCCGTCTGTTCCACAAGTGATTCATTCCTTGCTCCTCGACAGGATGTAATCGCACCGCCAGTCTAACGTCGGCGGCGGACGTGGTATTGAGCGTTGGGCCAACGAGCTGCCGCCCCGGACGACGGGAGTCGCTCCCTGCGAGTGGTCGCGGGCCAGAAAGACCTTGGCGCGGCCGACCGGGGCACGCTAGAATGACGTAACAAAATCGATCAGAGTTCTATGAGATATGCCGCGACAATGCGATGCCTGCTGCTGATCGTCCTCACGGCGGGGACGTGCGGAAGCCCGAACCTCGTGTACTGCACCGGCAGCCATTCCTCCTCCATTGAACTGGCGGTCAACGGATCGTGTTCTCCGTGCGGCGCGGACCAGCCTGCCCAGCCCGGCTTTCGGGCCCCCGGCTCGGGGTGCAGCCCCTGCATCGACATCCCTCTCCTGGGCGGCGGCGCCTTCTGCCTGGTCGCCCAGTCCCAGCCGTCCACCGCGGCTGGATGGTTCTTCTTCCGCGATTCCCTAAGCCTGCCTGTCCTGGCGGGCGGCGACTTCCTCCCGCCTGCTCCTCAACGGGCTCCGCCGCCGATGCCCGGTCTGCTGACAGTCGTGCTGCTCATCTGATCTTTCACTTCTCGGCGTCTCAGCATCTGCGCTGACATGCGCGCGCCGTTGCCGCGCTCGCGTCGGCATTCCCCGCCCCGTTGTCCGGACTGAAGACAAGGAGTCGCTATGACATCCAGATTTCGAGCGTGGTCCCTTCTTTGGATGGGCCTGGCGTTCATGGCCGGCTGCACGGCCGGCATCGTGGACCAGGGGTGGCAACCGAAACGCCCCCTGGGCAAGGACCTGGCCACGCTGCATCCGCCGGTGAATCCGCAAGCCGCCGCGCCGTCCGCGACGGCGGCCGAGCCGACCGGCCCCGTGACGCTGCGCCAGGCGCTGGCGCTGGCCATGCTGCACAATCCCGATCTGGCCAGCGCGTCATGGGAAGTCCGCTCCGTTGAAGCCCGGGCCATTCAGGCCAGCCTTCCGCCCAATCCGGAGATCGGGTTCGACCTGGAATCGGTGGCCAGCCCTCGGGTGACCGAGGGCCTGCTGTCGCTGGGGCAGGTGATCTTCCTGAGCGACAAGCTGGCCCGCCAGAAGCAGGTAGCGCTGCTGGAAACGAGCGTCGCGGGCTGGGACTGGGAAAGCCAGCGCATCAGCGTCTACACGGAGACGACCAAGGCGTTCGTGTCGCTGGTAGCCGCCCAGGAGAGGATGGAACTGGCCCGGAAGATCGTCGACGTGGCCAGAAAGCTGCTCGATACCGCCAGCGAGCGGGTTCGCAGCGGGAAGGCCTCGCCTCTGGAGGAAATGAAGGCCAAGGTGGAGTTGAGCACGCTCAATGCCGACTGCGCCCAGGCCGAGCAGGCGGTGCTGGCCGCCCGGCAGAGGCTGGCGGCTACGTGGGGGGCGATCGTTCCTCGTTTTGCTCGCGCAGAAGGGGAACTGGCAGCCCGCAAGGACATCCCAACGGCCCAGCAGGTGTTTGCGTTGCTGGACCAGAACCCCGAGGTGGCCCGCTGGGCGACGGAGATGCAGCGGCGCGAGGCCGTCGTGCGGCTGGAGCGGCGCAAGGCGATCCCCGACTTGACCCTCGCGGGCGGATACAAGCGTGAGAAGGCCAGCGGCGAGGCGGGCGCCAACGGCTTCGCCCTGGGCGCCTCCATCCCGCTGCCCGTCTTCGACCGCAACCAGGGCGGCATCAAGGAATCTCGCTACCAGGTGGCCAAGGGACAGGAAGAGCGGCGTTCCACGCGGGCCCGCGTGATGACCGAGATTGCCGACGCCTACCAGTCCATGGCCTCGGCCCACGCACGCGCGTCCATTCTTGGCCTCCAGGTCATCCCCGAGGCCCAGAAGGCGTTCGATGCCGCGCAGGCGGGTTACCGGGAGGGCAAATTCCCGTACCTGGACGTCCTGGACGCCCAGCGGACGGTCTTCAACGCACGGGTCCAGCGCCTGGAAGCGCTGGAGGAGTACCTGACAGCCGTCGCGAACGTCGAGGGCCTGGTCGGACAGAGCCTGGAGACAATCGCGGAAGCCAGACCCACCACTCAAGCCGCAGCACGATCCGAATTGCAGGAGAAACAACCATGAAGAAGACAACGATAGTCCTGAGCATAACGGCGGCGGTACTGGCCGTCGGCGCTGTCGTCTGTTACCGCACCGGGGTCTTCCCCGCGGCGTGGCAGAAAGCCCTGTCCTTGTCCGCTGCCCATGACGAGCACGAAGGACATGACGAGCACGACGAACACGGGGCCCACGAGAAGCACGCGGAGCCCGGCGAAGGTTCCGGCCACGGGAAAGAAGACGGGCACGGGCACGGCGAGGCCGCACGGGGGAATCTCGACCCGAGCGAAATCGAGAAGGCCACCTGCGAGCACAACGTCCGGACCGTCGACTGCAACGAATGCCGGTACGAACTGGGCGTCGTGAAGGTGGCCCCCTCGGTCACCGACGCCTTGATCAAGACGGCGGAGGCTCGCCAGGGCGATCTGGGCAGGACGTTGCGGCTGACCGGGGAGGTGCAGTTCGACCAGACGATGCTTGTGGACGTTCTTCCGGCGGTCCGCGGCAGGATCGTCAGCGTCAAGGCCCAGCTCGGCCAGCAGGTCCGCAAGGGCGACGTGCTGGCGGTGTTGCACAGCGGCGAGTTCGGCGAGGCCAAGGCCGCCTACCTGGAGGCCCTGACGCTGGCGGAGGTGGCCGCCCAGGAGAAGCAGAGGCAGGCGGTCATCACCGAATCGCTGGAGAAGCTGCTGGCCGCTTCCGAGAACGAGCGATCTCCCGGGCTTCCGGGCGGGGTGCTGGGCGAATGGAAATCCAAGCTGGTCGGCGCCCGGGCCCGGTTTCGCCAGGCCGGGACCGTTCTGGAACGGGAGAAGTCTCTGGTGGCCAAGCAGGCGTCCAGTCAGGCGGAACTGGAGGCGGCTGAGCGGGAGATGCAGACGGCACAGGCGGACTACCAGGCCCTGATGGAGGAGATCCAGCTCACCGTGAAGCTTGACCGGCTGAAGGTCGAGAATGCGGCCAAGCTGGCCGAGGCGAAGCTGAACGCGGTCAGTCAGCGGCTGCACCTGTTCGGACTGGACGACGGGGCCATCAAGGCGATTCCGCAGATGAAGGAGAATGGGACCTTCGCCCACCTGGAGGTCAAGGCCCCCCGCGACGGACGGATCACCGTGCTGAACGTGACCGAGGGTCGGTTCGTGGAAGAGACCCAGACGCTCTACACCATCGCCGACACGTCCAACGTGTGGGTGTGGTGCGACCTGTACGAGCGCGACTTGGGCGTCCTGCATGATCACATGACCAAGGGGGCCACGCCGGCTGCCCTGGTGAAGGTCGCGGCCTTTCCGGGCGGGTTGGACGGCAGGGTGGACCTGGTAGGCAGCAGCGTGGACGAATCGACCCGGACGGTGAAGGTGCGGGTGCAGGTGCCCAACCCCGAAGGCAGGCTCCGGCCGGGCATGTTCGCCGACGTGGAGATCCCCCTGAAGGAAGGCAAGAAGGTGACCTACGTGCCCCGCCAGGCGGTGCTGAGCGACGAAGGGCAGACCTTCGCCTTCGTCCACTGGAAGGACGACCTGTGGCTTCGGCGGGACGTTCGCGTGGGCGAGAGCCGGGGCGAGCTGGTGGAGATCGTGAGCGGGCTGTCTGCCGGGGACAGGGTCGTCGCGAGCGGCGGGTTCCTGTTCAAGAGCGACATCCTGCGGGAAAAGATGGGAGCGGGCTGCGCGGACTGAGGATAGTTCCGGTTGTGGTCGGTCGCGAAAGAGCGACAGGAGAAATCGATGCTGGACCCGATACTGCGTTTCGTTCTGAAGCAGAAGTTGCTGATGCTCATGGCTGGCGTGGTCCTGGTGGGGGCCGGAGTGCTGGCCTGGCAGAAGCTGCCCATTGACGCTTTCCCCGACGTCACCAACGTGCAGGTGATGATCCTGACCGAGGCGCCCGGGCTGGCCCCGGGGGAGGTCGAGCGGCTGGTCACGTTCCCCATCGAGGTCGAGATGGGCGGCCTGCCGCAGGTCAAACAGGTGCGCAGTTCGTCCAAGGCGGGCCTGTCGCAGGTGATCGTCGTCTTCGACGACGACGCGGACACCTACTTCACGCGGCAGGTCGTCTTCGAGAGGCTGGCGGCGGCCAAGGACAAGCTCCCGCCGGGCATCGAGCCGGAGATGGGGCCGATCTCGACTGGTCTGGGCGAGATCTACCAGTACGCCCTGGAGGCGGGCTACTACTGCCCGCGGCACCCGTCGGTCTGGTCCCGCACGCCGGGCGCGTGCAGCGACGACGGGCAGGCCCTGGTCAAGAGCGACTACGACCTGATCGGCCTGCGGACGCTTCAGGACTGGCTGGTCACGCCGCAGCTCCGGCGGCTGGAGGGCGTGAACGAAGTCAACAGCTTCGGCGGGTTCGTGAAGCAGTTTCACGTCGTGCCCAGGCCCGAGCTGCTGTTGAAGTACAAGATCACCGCCCAGGAGATCCTGGACGCCCTGGAGAAGAACAACGCCAACGCCAGCGGGGGGTACCTGGTGCAGGACTGGGAACAGATGAACGTCGTTTCCAAGGGCCTGATCCGCACCCTCTCCGACATCGAAGGGATTGTGCTGAAGGCGGACGACGGGTCGCCGGTGTACCTGCGGGACGTGGCCGAAGTGAAGATCGGCCGCCAGACCCGCAACGGCGTGGTGACCAAGGACGGTCGCGGCGAGGCGGTGCTGGGCATGGCCATCATGCTCAAGGGCTCCAACTCCAAGGACGTGGTGGACCGCGTGAAGGCGACGATCCCGGGGATCCAGAAATCGCTCCCGGCTGGGGTGAAGATCGTGCCCTTCTATGACCGCACGGACCTCATCCAGGCCTGCATCGACACGGTAGCCGGCGCGCTGGGGCAGGGCGTGATCTTCGTGGTGATCATCCTGTTCCTGATCCTGTGGGATTTTCGAGCGGCGCTGACGGTGGCCTTCTCGATCCCGCTGACCGCGGCGGCCGCCTTTCTGCTGATGGGCTGGCAGGGGGTCACCGCCAACCTGATGAGCCTGGGCGGACTGGCCATCGCGCTGGGCATGATCGTGGACGCCAGCATTGTCGTCACGGAAAACATCGCCCGCCACATGCGGGAGATGGGGGACAGCCCGCTGTCCCGCACGGAAATCGCCCTGGAGGCGCTGCGGGAAGTGGCCCGCCCGGTGGTGTTCTCGATCCTGATCATCATCATCGTCTTCCTGCCGCTGTTCGCCCTGGAATCGATGGAAGGCAAGATGTTTAAGCCGCTGGCCCTGACGATGTGCTTCGCGCTGCTGGGCTCGCTGGCGGCTTCGCTGACGGTGGTTCCGGCCCTGGCCAGCCTGGTGGTCAAGCGCGGCGTGGGCGTCCAGCGCGAGAACCCGCTGGTGCGCCTGTTTCAGTGTCTGCACGCGCCGGTGCTGCGGATCGCATTGAAGGGGCGATGGATCGCGCTGGTCCTGGTGGTCGCCCTGATGGTCGCGGGATTCATGCTCCTGAGCCGGGTGGGCACGGAGTTCCTGCCCGCCCTGGACGAGGGAGCGCTGGCCATCAATGTCGTCCGCCTGCCCACCGCCAGCGTCGAAGGCTCGGCCATCCAGTGCACCGAGATCGAAAAGCGCCTGCTGGCCAAGTATCCGGAAGTCATCTCCGTGGTCTCCAAGACGGGGCGGGCCGAAATCTCCGAGGACCCGATGGGTCCCGAGCAGAGCGATCTGCTGATCATGCTCAAGCCCAAGAGCCAGTGGTCGGCGGGCCTGACCAGGGAAGAACTGGTGAGCGGAATCGACAAGGAGTTGGCTGCCATCCCGGGGCTTCGGCCGGCCTTCTCCCAGCCGATCGCCCTGCGGGTCAACGAGTTGATCAGCGGGATCAAGTCGGACCTGGCCATCAAGGTGATCGGGGAGGATCTCGGCCGCCTGCGGGAGATCGCCGAAAGCGTCGCGCCGGTCCTGGCCTCGATCGAGGGGGCCGAGGACGTGAAGATCGAACAGATCTCCGGCCTGTCGCAACTGGAGATCCAGCAGGACCGCCAGGCGATGGCCCGCCACAAGATCAACGCCGAGGACATCAACGCCCTCGTCGAAATCGCCGTGGGCGGCAAGGTCGCCACGACCGCGTACGAAGGGCAGCGGCGCTTCGACGTGCTGGTTCGCTTTCCGGAAGACACCCGCAACTCGCCCGAACGGATCGGCTCGCTGCTGATCCACGCGCCCGCGGGGTACAACGTGCCCCTGTCGGACCTGGCCTCGATCAAGCAGGTGGACGTGCCCGCCCAGATCAGCCGCGAGGACTCCATGCCCCGCGTCATCATCGAGTGCAACATCCGCGGGCGCGACACGGGATCGTTCGTGGAAGAGGCCGGGCGAAAGCTCGCCTCCATCGAGAACTCCATGCCCGCCGGCTACCGCCTGGCCCTGGGCGGACAGTTCGAGAACCAGCAGCGGGCCATGGGCAAGCTCAAGATCCTCGTGCCCGTCGCCGTCTTCCTGATCTTCCTGATGCTGTTCACCTCGCTGAACTCGGTGAAGAGCGCCATCCTGATCCTGGCCAACCTGCCCTTCGCGGTCATCGGCGGGATCGCCGCCATCTGGCTGCTGGACATCAACCTCAGCGTTTCGGCTTCCATCGGGTTCATTGCCCTGCTGGGGGTGGCCGTGGAAAACGGGCTGTTGCTGGTGAGTTTCATGGACCAGCTTCGGTCCGAAGGGGCGAGCGCCCGCGACGCGGTGGCCCAGGCCTGCCACCTGCGGATCCGTCCGCTGGTCATGACCACCGCCACCACGCTGCTGGGCCTGCTGCCCCTGGTCTATGCGACCGGATCGGGAAGCGAACTGCAAAAGCCGCTGGTGGCCGTCATCTTCGGCGGCCTGGTCAGCTCGCTTGCGTTGACGCTGATCATCCTGCCGGTGCTCTACACGATGATCAACCGGACCAGCCCCCAGCCGGGGCCGGCAGCGACGGCCGGCTGACGGAGGGCCGCTATTTCTCCGGCAGGATCACATACTCCTGGCCGGGCTTGGCGTCGAAGCTGAGGAAACCGTTTTCGCTGCGCGCCTGGACTTTTCGGCCGTCCTGCGTGACCGCGAGCGGGGCGGACTGGCGAATGCGGCAGGGCTGGTCTTTAAGGGAGCGGATGACGGCACGGGTGAGTCGGCCGTCTTTCCAGGCGATGTCCAGCTCGAAACCGCCGCGGGCGCGGAGGCCCTTGACCTGGCCGGTCGCCCAGGCCTTGGGCAGGGCGGGCAGCAGGTCGATGTGCCCCATGTGCGACTGAAGCAGCATCTCGCATACGCCCGAGGCGTAGCCGAAGTTGCCGTCGATCTGGAAGGGCGGGTGCGTGTCGAACAGATTGGTGACAATCCCGCCTCCGGCTATGAGGTTGCGAATGAGCTTGTACGCCCGGTCTCCGTCGTGCAGGCGGGCCCAGATGTTGATCTTCCAGGCCTTGCTCCAGCCGGTGGCCCCGTCGCCGCGGGCGTTCATGGAGGCGCGGGCGGCCTGGGCGAGCTTGGGCGTGGTCAAGGGCGAGACCTGCCGCCCCGGGTGGACCGCGATCATGTGCGAGAGGTGACGGTGCTGGTCCTTCGGGTCGTCGCGGTCGACCATCCATTCCTGGAGCTGTCCCCACTTGCCGATCCGCGGCCCGAGGAGGCGGTCGCGCATGGAGGCGGCCTGCTTGCGCTCCTCGGCGTCGGCGCCCAGGACCTCCGACGCCTGGACGAAGTTGTTCAGCAGGTCCCAGGCGAGTTGCTGGTCGAACGACACGCCGTCCTCGTGCGGGCCGTGCTCGGGCGAGAAGCCGTTGGGGGCGACCAGGACCTTGCCCGAGCCGTCCGGCGAGGGGATCTCCTTGAGGTGGTCGCGCCAGAACTCGAACAGGTCGTGCAGCACCGGGTAGCAGCGCGCGTGGAGGTAGTCCCGGTCCAGCGTGAAGGCGTAATGGTCCCACAGGTTGTTGGCCAGCCACGAGGCGTCGCCAATGGACCACTTCCACGTGCTGCCGCCGAAGGCCCCGTTCTCGGCGTGCATGGCCCAGCCGCTCTTGCCCAGGCCCGCCTTCGTCTCGTCGCGCCGGACCTCGCGGATGGAGTAGATCCACTCCGCCAGCGGACCGAAGCACTCCGAGAGGTTGGCCTGGTCGACGAACCAGTAGTTCATCTGGAGGTTCACGTCGCTGTGGTAGTCGCACCGCCAGGGCGGAGAGTTGCTCTTGTTCCACAGGCCCTGGAGGTTGGCGGGCAGGCAGCCGGGGCGCGAGCTGGAGATCATCAGATAGCGGGCGTACTGGAAGAGCAGTTCCTCCAGGTCGATGTCGGGCGTGGTCTTGTTGGCGGCCAGCCGCTTGTCAGTGGGCTGGGCGCGAACGGTCGCGTCGGTCTCGCCCAGGTCGAGGCTCAGGCGGCCGAAAAGGCCCTGGTAGTCGCGGACGTGGTCGCTCAGGAGCTTGTCGTACGCTACGGCGGCGGCGGCCTTGAGTTGGGCGTCGATGCGATCGTGCGGGTGCTCGCCCTTCCAGCCCTTGCCGCGCTGGTTGAGGTAATTGGTGCCCGCGGCCAGGTAGATCGTGAGGGCGTCGCAGCCGTCGAAGACGATCGCGCCGTTCTCCGCCTTGAGCGTTCCGCCCTCGTTGACCGCCAGGAGCTGGGCCTCGTAGTCCAGGACGACGGAATAGACGTTCTTGGTCCCCCGCCCGCTGCCGCCGCGGTAGGCGAAGCCGGACAGGTCGCCCTTGGCCGTGATGCGGTTGCCGGCTGCGGTGACGGCGGCTTTGTGCATGTCGGTCAGCGTGATCGTGCCCGTGTAGGCGCCCTTGCGGTCGGCGGTGAAGCGGAAGACCATGACCTGCGCGGGGCGGCTGGAGAAGTACTCGCGCTTGTAGCACGTGGAGGCGATCTTGTAGGTGATCGTGTGGACGGCGCGGGCGATGTCCAACTGGCGGCGGTAGTCGGCGGCGTCGGCGTGAGGCAGCTCGACGAAGAAGTCGCCGAACGCCTGGTACGCGCCGGTGTCCTTCTCGTCGCCGATCCAGAGCGTGTCTTCGTTGAACTGGACTTGCTCTTTTCCGGTCCCGCCGAAGACCATGCCGCCGAGCCGGCCGTTGCCCAGGGGCAGGGCCTCGGTCTCCCAGTTGCGGGCGGGCTGGGTGTACCACAGGACGCGCGGCATGGGCTGATCGGCGCCTGCTTCCGGGGGGGCAAGGGGCAGCAAGACGGCGGCGATGATTGCCATAACGGCGAGACACGAGCCGGAGATGGGCCGGGTCATGCGCAGGCTCCTTGTTCGGGTTTTCTGAAGAGTGGGTCCGCTGTCGGGAATAACGATGCTGAAGAGGACGTATTGGCGGGCAAGTTACCTGGTCCGCCTGCGGCCGACGTGCGGGCGCATAGCAAACGATCGTTGTGCCCCTCCCCGTAATCGGCCCAGTATGCGGGCAATCGTGGCGTGCTCTTTCATCGGCGGCCCACACGGGTAGAATACGGCGAGCAAAGGAGCACCCGTATGCGGAGTCGATTGGGTTGGTTCATCGTGCTGTCGGGAGCGATCCTGCCGGGCGCCGTGTTGGGAAGGGACGCCGCGGGCCTGATTCCACCCTCGGTCACAATTGTCAGCGACGCGAATCCGCCTTCGCCGGTCCAGCACGGGCTGGCCAAACTGACCGAAGCACTCAAACGCGCGGGCGTGGCCGTGGAGCGGGCGGAGGCGCTTGGATCGGCCAGGGGCAAGACCCTGGTGGTTGCGGGACTGGCCGGGAACGACGGCCCGGCGGCATCGCTGCTCACGTCGGCCGGGCAAGCCGCCCCGCAAGGTCCCGAGGCGCTGGTTATCCACAACATGCGGTGGCGGGAGAAGCCCGCCTGGGTTGTCGTCGGCTCGGACGCGCGAGGGTTGATGTACGCGCTGCTTGACGTGGCCGACCGTGTGGGCTGGGCCGAAGACCCCCTGGACCCTCTCGGCCACCTTCAGCCGGCGCGGGAACGGCCCGACTGCGCTCAGCGAGCGGTTTCGCTCTACACGATGAACCGCGCCTACTGGGAGAGCCGCTTCCATGACCAACGGTACTGGACGCGGTATCTGGACATGCTGGCCGGCAATCGCTTCAACTCGCTGGTGATCGTCTTCGGTTACGAGAACGGCGGGTTCCTGGCGCCGTGCTATCCGTACTTCTTCGACGTTGACGGGTTTCCCGACGTGAATATGGTGGGGATCACCCCCCAGCAGCAGCGCCGCAACCTGGAGGCCCTCAACGGTCTGATCCGGATGGCTCATGAGCGCGGGCTGGACGTGACCGTCGGGATCTGGGATCACATCTACCGCGGCGGGGTCCAGGGAGGCGGGATCGCGGGTTCCCGGGAGGTCCCGGGCAAGCCCACCGAGAACCTGGTCTGGGGCGTGAATGCCCGTAACCTCACCGCGTACACGACGGCTGCCCTCGCGGAGTTCCTTCGCCGGGTGAAGCAGGTGGACGGCATCCAGTTCCGCATGCACGACGAGTCGGGGCTGAAGAAGAGCGAGCAGGAGGCCTTCTGGCGGGCCGTCTTCCAGATCATGAAGGAGCGGGCGCCGCATGTCCGGTTCGACGCCCGGGCCAAGGGATTGCCGGATGCGGTGATCCAGGCGGGCCTGGACAGCGGCGTGAGGCTTCGGATCACCACCAAGTACTGGATGGAGCAGATGGGTATGCCGTTTCACCCCACGCACATCAACCGCCAGAACCAGCACGATCGCCGCCACAGCTATGCCGACCTTCTGCGATACCCCCGGCGCTACCCGATCCACTGGCGCCTGTGGAACGGAGGAACGACGCGGGTGCTGCTCTGGGGCGACCCGGAGTTCGCAAGGCGTTTTGCCGCCAGCACGCATCTGTATGACGGGGACGGGTTCGAGGTCAACGAACCGCTGGCGACCAAGATGGAGGCCCAGCCTCACGGGGCCAAGCCGTTCGAGTTGCTGAAACCGGAGTTCCGCTATTACGACTACGAGTTCGAGCGGTACTGGCACTTCTTCCAGGTCTTCGGGCGAATGGGCTACAACCCGCAGACGCCTGAGGAGGTCTGGCGTCGGGAATTCGCCCGTCGCTTCGGGGCCCGGGCGGGCGCGCACCTGGAAGAGGCCCTGCATCGGGCGAGCTGGATCCTGCCGCGGATCGTCGCGGCCTGCTACCCGTACCGGTGCTTCCCCACGACCCGCGGCTGGGCCGAGAAGCAGCGCCTGGGGGGGCTGCCCGCCTATGCGCAAGCCGAGGGCAGCGACGTGCAGCAGTTCGCCAGCTTCGACGAAGAGGCCGTCACTCTCCTGGAGGGCAGGCAGACGGCCAAGACCCGCCCGCAGCAGACGAGTCTGTGGCTGGCCCGGACGGCACAGGACGTGCTGGCCCGGCTTGCGCAGGCCCGCGATGCCGCCGGGGGCGAACCGAACAAGGAGCACCGCTCGACGGCTACCGACCTGGCCATTCTGGCCAACCTGGCCCTGTTCCATTCGCGGCGGATTCCGGCGGCGGTGAACTATCGCCTTTTTGAAAGAACCGGCGACCCGGGCGCGCTGGAGTCGGCATTGGGTCACGAACGAGGCGCTGTCGAGGCCTGGCGGACGCTGGTCGCCGCGGCCGGAGACGTCTACGCCGACGACCTGCAGATGGGGGTCCGTTCCGCCGACCTTTGCGGGCACTGGCGCGATGAACTGGGCGCCCTGGAAAAGGGGCTGGGCGACCTGGAACGAAAGTTGGCGGACCTGAAGGCGGGCAAAGGACGCCCACCCGGCCGCCGCGGAACCGCGCCGGCGCCGAAGTATCCGGTCCGGCCGGCCTCGGCGGACCAGGATGCACCCACGGTCGTCCACGAGCCGGTCCTTTCCGCCCCCGCGGGGAAGCCTCTGGCGATAGAGGCTCAGGTGCGGGATTCCTCGGGGGTCGCCTGGGTCCGCTTGCGCTATCGGGCCGTGAACCAGCAACTGGACTACCAGACGCTTGAGATGATCTCTACCGGGGAGGGCGGAACGTATCGTGCGGTGATCCCGGCCGATCAGATCTCTCCCGCGTGGGACGTGATGTACTTCATCGAGGTCATGGACAAGCAGGGCAACGGCAGGATCCACCCTGACTTCAACAACGAGACGCCTTATGTCATAGTCCGCCTGGCACGGTAGTGTGTGTCCACGTGGCGGCATTCAGGATCAGACATGACTGAAGAAGCTCACGAAAATCAGATGACGCAGGCTGGGTCTGCCCGGTCGGCAGGCTGGCGTGGCGCGGTGCGCGGCAACGTGCTGTCGATGGGGCTGGTGAGCCTGTTCACGGACTTCTCCAGCGAGATGATGAACCCGCTGCTGCCCATTTACGTCCTGGGGCTGGTGGCCCCGGGGCCGGGGGCGGTAAAGGCGGCGGTGATCCTGGTGGGACTGATGGAGGGCATCGCCGAGACGACCGCCAGCCTGCTGAAGATCTTCTCCGGGCGCTTGAGCGACGTGCTGGGCAAGCGCAAGGCGCTAGTGGTGGTGGGATACGGGTTGTCGTCGGTCAGCCGCCCGCTGATCGCCCTGGCGGGCGCGGTGTGGCACGTGATCGCCTTGAAGTTCGCCGATCGCGTGGGCAAGGGCTTGAGGACGTCCCCGAGGGACGCGCTGATCGGCGACAGCGTCGGTCCGTCGGTGCGGGGGCTGGCGTTCAGCTTCCACCGGACGATGGATCACGTGGGAGCGGTCCTGGGCCCGCTGGTGGCCGTGGGCGTGTTGTACGCGCTGTTGGGCGAGGTGTTGTGGAAAGGGGCGACGGACCGGCCGTCAAGCGAGCAGATGCGGGCGCTGTCGTGGCTGTTCGCGATCGCGGTGGTGCCGGGCGTGCTCGCGATGGCGGCGGTGTTGCGCGTGCGGGAGATCGCGCCGCCGGGCCGCCCCGAGCCCGCGAGCCCGACCGCGGCGGAAGGCCCGGCCCCGAGCGTGTGGCGGGAGCTTCCGCGGAAGTTCTATCTGTTCGTCTCGATCGTGACACTGTTCGCACTGGGCAACAGTTCGGACATGTTCATCGTGTTCCTGGGCAGCACGCGGTTCGGGATGTCGGTGCTGGAGGTGGTGATCCTGTGGGTGGCGCTGCACGTCTCGAAGATCGCCTTCAGCATCCCCGGCGGGATCGTGTCGGACAAGATGGGGCGGCGCCCGGTGCTGGTGGCCGGGTGGATCGTGTACGCCCTGGTGTACCTGGGCCTGGGCTTTGCGGACCAGGCGTGGCATTTGTGGACGCTGATCGTGGTGTACGGGCTCTACTACGGCCTGAGCGAGGGCGTGGAGAAGGCGCTGGTGACGGACTTCATCCCCAGCCGGCACCGGAGCACGGCGTTCGGGATCTACCACGGGGCGGTCGGTGTCGCGGCCCTGCCGGCGAGCTTGATCTTCGGGGCGGTGTGGTCGGCGGCGGGAGCGTGGGCGAGTTTCGTCTTGGGCGCGGCATTGGCGGGCGTGGCGGCGGTGCTGCTGGCGGTGCTCCTGGCCCGCGGGGGCGACTCGAAGGAGGCCTGAGCCTTCTGTCGCTGCTGCGGGGCGGGAAATCCGGCGGGGAGGGGGCGGTTTTAGGGCCATCGTCGGCCCGATCGCCGCTCATGTCACGGCGGTGAGTGTCCAGAGAAAAAGGGGGACTTTGTAAAATGCAAATCCTTTTGTGGCATTCACTTGTAAAAATCCTTCGCGGAGGCTCGTTCCTGGTGCGGCGTGCGAGGGTATCATAGAACACAGACAGTGGAGCGGATGCGGCACAGGGGCGTTGTTTACCTGGATAGGCCGCCCACGCACTCCGGTTTGCCCCCTTGGAAGAAGGTGATAGGCTGGCACGACGGCAGCCGGGCTGGCCGGCTTGAAGGACAGTCTGGATCGCGAGGTTTGCGACGTGTCGGCGAAGCTGTTACAGTCTACCATAAACAGTTGGGCAACCATCCGTTACGAGCTTCTCAACGCCCGCATCTGCGACCTGGATCTGCGGATCGTTGGCTCGCCTCTTGAGCCCCTGATCCAGAAACTGCGGCGAGAGTTGACGGCCAAGCAGTTGCGTTTCCGCCCCCGGTTCTACCTGACCGACGCCTGGGGCTGCCCGGACCAGGTGCCGGTGATCGGGATACCGTTCTACCTGGCCGACCGCCGCCTGGCCCGCATCGAGGAGGAACAGACGGGCGAAGTCGAGGACGACCAGACGGTGATGATGTTCCTCCGCCACGAGGCCGGTCACGCCTTCAACTATGCTTACCGCCTGTGGCAAGACCCCGAGTGGAGCGAGGTGTTCGGGCCGTTCTCCAAGCCCTACCGCGAGGCCTTCCAGCCCCAGCCGACCAGCCGGCAGTTCGTGCGGCACATCTTCGTGGCCCAGTACGGGCCCACCTACGCGCAGAAGCATCCCGACGAGGACTTCGCCGAGACCTTCGCGGTCTGGCTGACCCCGCGGTCCTGCTGGCGGCGGAAGTACCGCAGTTGGCCGGCCCTGCGGAAGCTCAAGTACGTCGACCGCCTCATGCGGGGCATCCGCGGGCAGAGCCCGTTGTGCACCCATGGGGCCCTGGTCCGGCCCATCGAGAAGCTCCGCCTCAACGTGGCCGAGCACTATGGGCAGCGGGCCGAGCGCTTCCGTTCGACCGCCCAGGGCTACGTGGACGACCGACTGCGGGAAGTCTTCCCGCCGGTCTCGGGCAAGGTCATTCCCGCCCGCGTGCTGCTCAAGAAGCACCGCAACGAGTTGGCCGACCTGGTGATCCGCTGGACAGGGCTGACCGACCCCGAAATCCAGGTCCTGATGGACAAGCTCGAGGACCGCTGCGAGATGCTCCAGTTGCGTCTGGTTCAGGGCCAGGCGGTCCGCAGGCTGGTGGACCTGTCGGCCATGGTGACGGCGGTGGCGATGGAGCTGGCCTACACGGGCCGGCTGATGGGCTGAACCATCGGGATGTCGACGTCGTAGGGCGGGCCCTCGAGGGCGGCCTTCACCACGAGCTGGAGGAGTTGCGGATAGGGGATTCCCGCCCGTTCGGCCGAGCGGGCCAGGCCCATGCCTTCGTCGAGACAGCAGTTGCAGTTGACCTCCAGGACGCGGGGCATGTCCTCGTCGTCCAGGCGGATGTCCACCCGCCCATAGCCCCAGCCGCTGACGGCCCGGAACGCCCGCAGGGCGGTCACGCCGATCTGGCGGGCCAGTTCCGGCTCGACCTGGGCGGGGCACTCCACACGGGTGTTCTGGTACTCCAGCGACGTCTCGACCCACTTGGCCGCGTAGGACATGATCGGAGGGATGTCGTCGGGCAGGTCGTAGACCACCTCGGCCAGGGGCATGACGCGGAGGCGGTGTCCGCCGACCACGCCGACGTTGAACTCGCGACCCGGCAGGAACGCCTGGATCAGCGCGGGCTGGTTGTACTCGTGCAGGATGTGGCGGACCTTGTCGCGCAGGGCCTTCTTGGAGTAGACCACGCTGTCGCGTTCCAGGCCGATGCCGGCGTGCTCCTGCCCGGGCTGGACGATCAGCGGGAAGGCGCGCTTGTGGCGGTCGACGTCGCCGAGGCGCTCCAGCAACTCGGTCTGCGGGGGGATGGGGATGCTCGCCCCGTGCAGCAGGCTGGCCGACATGTACTTGTAGCGCGTCAGCCCCAGCGCCAGCGCGGGCGAGCCCGTCACCGGATAGCCCATCATCCGCACGACCGCGGCCAGGCGCATCTCGTACAGCGCGCCGTGCACGACGTCATCGTACTGATTGAAGACCACGTCGGGGTGGAGCCGCCGCAACTTGCGCTGGAAGCCGAACAGGTCGCGGGCCAGCGGCAGGACGGTGACGTTGTAGCCCACGGATCGCAGCGTGCGGGCCATCCGGCGGATCATGATCCGCAGGTCGTGCACGCTGCCTCGGTCCTCGGGCGCAATCTGCCCCGTGCCCAGGTCCGAGTTGTAGACCAGGGCTACGTGCAGCCGTTTCCGCGTTCTTTTGACGTGTCGCAACATGCGGCTGCGATTGTGCGGAACCCGCCGCGACTTGTCAACGAGTTTTGCATTTGTCCGCTTGGTGCGTTATGTCACATGGAAGTTCTGGGAGCCATGGGACCTATGGGAATGACGGCACGAATAACGAGTCTTGCCTTGGCGGCCGCGATGGCCGCGCTCCTGCTGGCGCCCGCGTCGGCGCCCGCGGACGACAAGCCGTGGGCGTTGCACGTGATCGACGACTCCTCCAGGGGGGCCGACGGCGTGCGACTGGCGGACGTGAACGGCGACGGGCGGCTGGACATCGCCACCGGCTGGGAGGAGGGCGGCATCACGCGCGTTTATCTCCATCCCGGGCCAGGCAAGGTGAAGGACGCCTGGCCGGCCGTGACGGTGGGGCGGACGCCCAACGTCGAGGACGCCGTACTGGGCGACCTGGACGCCGACGGGTCGGCCGACGTGATCGCCTGCTGCGAGGGGCGGACGCGTTCGATCTTCATCCACTGGGGCCCGAAACGCGACCTGCTGCTCGACCCGGCCGGCTGGACGCAACAGCCGCTGCCGGCGGCCCGCGGACGGATGATGTGGATGTTCGCCCTGCCGATGCAGCTCGACGGGCGATGCGGGCTGGACATTGTGGCCGGGGGCAAGGGGGCCGGGGCGCAGATCGGCTGGTTTGCCGCCCCGAGCGACGCCCGAAAGCTGGACGAGTGGACCTGGCACGCCATCAGCCCGGCGGGGTGGATCATGTCGCTGATCGCCGTGGACATGGACGGCGACGGCGACCTGGACGTGGTGACCTCCGACCGCAAGGGGGCCCTGCGCGGCTGCCGCTGGCTGGAGAATCCGGGTCCGGGCGCGGAACAGTCCAAGCCGTGGGCCAACCACTTCATCGGCGGGCGCGACCTGGAGGTGATGTTCATGCGTCTGGCCGACCTGGACGGCGACGGCCTGGAGGACGCGATCGTGGCGGTCAAGCCGCGTCGCGTGCTCTGGCTGCGTCGTTTGGACAAGAGCGGGCTCAAGTGGGAAACGCGCGAGCTGCCCTATCCCGACGGCATGGGGACGGCCAAGGCGGTGGCGGCGGGCGACATCGACGGCGATGGGAAGCTGGACGTGGTGATCAGTTGCGAGGGGGCGGACAAGCCGCTGTCCGGCGTGCGGTGGATCGGGCGACAGAAACGCGACGGGCGGGAGACGTGGGCGCCGCACGAGATCGCCGGCCCCCCGGGCAGCAAGTTCGACCGGATCGAACTGCTGGACATGGACGGCGACGGCGATCTGGACGTGCTGACCTGCGAGGAGCGGGAGGCGGGTCGCGGCCTGGGCGTGTTCTGGTACGAGAACCCCGTCAGAAGCAAGTAGAACGCGGCATGGTCACTTCAGTGATCCATGTCTTCCAGGCGGTTAGATTTCGTTTCTCCCCCCGCGTCCCGTAGAATCGCTCCAACGCAATCGTGCGAATGTGGAGATCCGGATGAAGACGACAAACCCGCGAGTGATGAGGTGGATCGTTCTGGCCTGTGGTCTATGCTTCTCTGGCCTGGCCCTTGCGGACGACTGGCCCCAGTTTCGTGGGCCGCGGCGCGACGGCAAGTCGGCCGAGACGGGGCTGCTCCAGCGCTGGCCCGAGGGCGGGCCCAAGCGCCTCTGGAGCGCAGACGGCCTGGGCGACGGTTACACCCACGCGGTGGTCGCGGGCGGCAAGGTCTACATCACCGGCATGATCGAGCGACAGGCCGTCCTGCACGCGTTCGACTTGGCGGGCAAGAAGCTCTGGCACACGGTGGTGGGCCCGGAGTGGGCGGCCAGCCACCCCGGCACGCGGAGCATCCCCACCGTACACGACGGGCGGATCTACCTGACCACCGGGGTGGGGCACGTGGCCTGCCTCGACGTGGCGACCGGCGAGAAGCTCTGGGCGTTCGACTCCTTCGAGCGGTACCAGGCCCCGCAGGTCAAGTGGGGCTGGGCCGAGAGCCCGCTCGTGTTCGACGACAAGGTGATCCTCACCCCCTGCGGGCAGAAGGCGGCCATGGTCGCCCTGGACCGCAAGACGGGCAAGGAGGTCTGGGCGAGCAAGCCTCTGGCGCACAAGTCGAGTTTCTGCTCGCCGGCCCTGGTCACCCATCGCGGGCGGCGCATGATCGTCACCCACACCGACGCCGCCGTCGTGGCCTTCGACCCGGAGGGCGGCAAGCTCCTCTGGCAGCACCCGTACCAGAACGCCCGCGGCAACCACCCCGACACCCCGATCTACCACGAGGGCCTACTCTACGTCACCAGCGGCTATGGGCTGGGGGCCATCGGCCTGCAGTTGGCGGACGACGGCCTGAGCGTGCGGCGGATCTGGGAGCAGAAGCGCCAGGACCCCTGCCATGGGCAGGCGGTGCTGTTGGACGGCTACACCTACGCCGCGAGCCACCGGGCCGCCAACGGGCGCTGGTCGTGCGTGGAGTTCAAGACAGGCAAGCTGGCCTGGGAACACGAGGGGATCGGGCGCAGCGGGTCGGTCATCTTTGCCGACGGCCTGCTCTACGGCTACAGCGAGGACGCTCACGTGGGGCTGATCAAGCCCTCGCCCAAGGCCTGCGAGGTGGTGGGGCGGTTCAAGGTGGACTTCGGCCAGGGGCCCCACTGGGCCCACCCGGCCGTTGCCGAGGGGCGGCTGTTTGTCCGCCACGGGGACGTGATGGTCTGCTACGACGTCAAGAAATGAGCCAGACGAGGACGGCAACATGAACGCACTTGCGGCGGGTCGAGCCCGAAAGCTGACCACGACATGGTTGGTGACGATCGTTCTGGGTGCGGCGGCCGGGGCGTTGTGGGGCGCGGTGTGCGACGGGCTGTACAACTCCGAGATCATGCACGGCGCCGGACGGATCGGCTGGCACGCCGGTCTGGTCGCCGGCGGTCTGGGCGGCGTGTTGGCGGCGATTCTCTGGTGCCGATGGACCGGCGGGCTGGTCCGTCGCGGCCGGCGCCCCGTGCGGAGCGGCCTCCTTACCGGCGTGGCGGTGGGCGCGCTGGCCGGCCTGCTCCCGCACGTGCTGCTGATCTGGCTGCACGTCGTGCCCGCGAAATCGTGGGCGGGATATCTGACGACCGGGCTGAGCTTCGGAGCGGTCACGGGGCTGATGGCGGGCTTGATCGCCGGGACCGTGCTCCGGGCCGAGTGGAATCAAGCCGCCGGGCTGCCCGGATCGTAAGACAGTCATCGTCGGCGTGCAGATTAAGCCCCGAACGGGGCGGCGTATATCAGCCCTGGCCGGAGCGCAGCGCAGCAGCCCAGCATCATCGTCGGCGTGCAGATTAAGCCCCGAACGGGGCGGCGTATATCAGCCCTGGCCGGAGCGCAGCGCAGGCCAGGGTACGCGTGACGGGGAAACCTGAGCCCTGAAAGGGCGACGTAAACAAACGCCAATCGAGCCTCCGTG
>Ga0116148_1001849_pt1 | contig 21959 bp, 20 predicted proteins | sample AD_UKC055_MetaG_FD_89786 | JGI IMG/M metagenome (GOLD analysis project Ga0116148, IMG submission 89786) | Active sludge microbial communities of municipal wastewater-treating anaerobic digesters from USA - AD_UKC055_MetaG | ecosystem: Engineered > Bioreactor > Anaerobic > Digestate | place: USA... | reverse complement strand
TTTTACATATTGTATAAAGCATTTGAATGTTATTCCCATAGCAAATCTCCTTGTATATTAATCAGCAATAATGCTTGCTTTTCAAAATCTGTTTTTATGTGACTTCATAGTATAACTCGGTATTACCGTTGTCAAGGAGCTTTTATCTGTTAATTGTAAACTGCCCTTATATCAGGTCAGCTTTGCATTCGTTAGTCCTCAATCTTATGGAACATCAGATTACCGGTCCCTATCTCTGATTTGTCTATATAGAAATCGGGTTTTTCATTATAGTTTGATGAAAATATTACATATTTATCAACATCCCCTATAAATCCACCTGATGTAGATTTTCCGTACACTTTGTCAAATTTAATACTATCTATAAGATTGTAGTCCCGATCGTATATGTATAGAATCTGATTTTGATAACTCGGTGGGTTGCTGTTGTAATGGATAAGGTATATGTAGTCAGGGTAGTAGAAAGCGCTGCATGTGCCAATGTCATCCAGTTCTGTAGGTTTCACAAGATTCATCTCGTTTGTGGTTAAATCGTATTCATAAAATCCAATATTTCTCATATAACAATAGCCTTTATCATCATCTAGGTAATATGCTCCAGCTCCTACCCAATTATCTGTCAGTATCGTCCATTTCTTTGAAATTGTTGAAAATGAATACAATGAAGCAACTTTTGTTGCATCAGCATTAAATTCGATTATATATATATTGTCTCCGGCTATTGTAAACATATACAGTCGGAGTATCGCATCATTTGTCAGTACTATTTCAGGCGCTGAATCATCATCCACTTTCACTCTGTAAAGATTGTTGTCTTCGTTTCCAAATGCTCCTATTGAGCCACCTTTTGTGATTACGTAATAATAGTACCCGTTATGGAAATATCCGAAATTATTGTCATATCCTTCGTACAGAGCCTTTACATTCCTGTGATTACTCCCGTCCATATCCATGCAGTTAAGAGTATTACCTGTTATGTAATAAATTTTTTTGTCATAGTAACCGATTTTATACCATTTTATATACGCATTGCAGTCAACGGTATTATGATTACAATCAGGCTTGTTGCATAATTTAATATATTTTGTGTTTCCTTTTTCTGAATAATATATATAGCTATCTCTGGAACTGAAATATGTCCCATATGGCGTCTCAAGGAATCTAGCTGCACTAAATCCCTGCTTATATGAAGTGTAATATGCTTCAGGTTTTAAATCGGGGGAATCTACAGATTTCTGAATGGTTTTCTTATTGCAGGACACAAGCATCAAACATGATGCTAGGCATCCGCAATAAGTATTAATATTATCAAACTATACATATTTTTTGGCATCGCACACCAGACCTTCTAGTAAATTAATCCTGTAGTATATACTGCATTTGGTCCTATGTTATATATATAGTAGGCATCAATAAAGTTAAGTTGCGGATCCATAAGATGCGCTGCAACACCTGCATATGAGGTCTGTGGTATTGATGTTATTATGTCATAATAGGGAATCATATATATAGTATCGATGAAATAATAACTAGCTTCCACACTAATCTTGGATGAACCGGCATAATTCATCTCGCCATATAATTCATTAGAATAAAGTTCGGAACGGCAATTATAGTTATATCCATTGTATGTGCTCTCATAATAGCCTGATGATGCGGATACTGGAATGATGCTGAAGGATAACAGTATAACCAGTACGATTAATAGGGATATGTTTTTTATATATTTGGATTTCATTTTATTATTTCCTTTCTATTCTTTTCTATTATTTTAATTTTTTTATTTCTTGTATATTAAGGTGCATAAACTAAAGGCTTATACACCTTTTGTACATATCGTATAAAGCATTTGAATGTTATTACCATAGCAAATCTCCTTGTATATTATTCAGCAATAATGCTGGCTTCTCAAAATCTATTTATCTGTAGCTTCATAGTATAACTCGGTATTACCGGTGTCAAGGAGCTTTTATATGTTAATTGTAAACTACCCTTATATCAGGACAGTTGCAATTAATATCAATCCTCAATCTTATGAAACATAAGATTTCCGGTTCCTATTTCTGATTTGTCTATGTAATAATCAGCAGGCTTTCTATAGTCCGTAGAAATAACTATGTAGTCACCAGTATCTTCCATCATGCATCCAACAGGTGCTTGTTTAACTTCAGTAGTAAAGGTATCCAGAAGTTTGTACTGTCTGTCGAATATGTATAATGTCTGACTTTTAGCCGGTTGGTCATATCCTTGGTCACCTTTAATGTTTTCGTAAGTTATAACGTAGATGTTATCAGTGTAGTAATGGGTTGTTGATCGCCAGCCTATTTCAACCTTGAAATCTGCCGTTTTGGTAATTTCTTTAGTGGCAAGATCCAATGTGTAGAAACCGTCATTGTGTTTATAGCAGTAACCTTTATCAGAATCATAATAACAGTTAGTATAATCAACCCACTTGTCTGTCATATGCTGGAATTCATTATCTTTAAGTGACAGCATGTACAGATCAAAATCGATATAATCTGTTTTTAAGTTGTAATAATCATTAGGGTTAATTCCCGTTTTGTTTAAATAAAAGAACACATTATCTTCAACAATAGTAAACATCGAGATTTCTGATATTACATCATCATTGAAGACTTTTTCATATTCAGACTTGCTGTCCAGTTTAATGCGATAAAGGTTATCATCTTTGTTACCGATATTTCCGATGCCTCCTCCTTCAGTTACTAGAAAATAGTAATATCCATCATGAAAACAGCCATCATTCATGCTGGTAGCCATGGGAATATCGGTTGTAATTGGTTTTAAAACTTCACGATTCCGCCCATCCATGTCCATATATAAAAGCTTTAAAGTTAAATCATTGGCGAATTCGGTAAAATATATTTTACCTTTATAGTATCCAATCCTTGTGTTGTCAACGACGAAAGCATCACATTCGCTATACATGTGATCGCAATCTGTTTTTATACATAACTTCGTAAATTCAGTATTTCCATATTGTGAGTAATAGATGAATCCGCCGATAATTTGATATTTTCCATATGGAGTATCCAGATAGGAAGTGGCTAATTGGCCTCCCTGATTCATGGATGAGTAATATTCATCCGGTTTTGAACGGTCACGTCTAAGTATGTTTAATCCATTTGAATTAACACATGAAGTTAGCATGACTGATAACAATAGTAATAAAGCTAGTAAAAAGTTCATTTTTTTTTCTCATGATATAACGCTCCAATTGTTTAATTTTCGGTATGCAAATAGGCACACGCTTATTAACTTATTTCCTAACATCTAAAGTATAAATAATTATGCATAATATGTCAATAAAAGTAATTTTTATTATTATCTTCAGTGAGAGTTCATCATTTAGTTAAAATATGATAAACTAAACATGTAACGGAGGCGGTTATGGGACAATATATATTTAAACAGGCTGAGCCTGTGTGGGCAGCAAAGCTTCAAAATGAAATGAATGTACATATGGGCTTTTTCTCAAAAGTAGGTAAATGCAGAGCATCAGTCAATCTTGCCTGCAGTACCAGTTATCAGATATTTGTTAATGGCACTTTTGTAGCAGCCGGACCTGCAAGAGCAGCACACGGATATTACCGAGTAGATGAGGTAGATATAACCTCATATCTTAGTGAGGATATAAATCATGTCGCAATTATTGTCTGGGGATATTGTATAAATGCATATTCCATACTCGACCAGCCTTCTTTTTTAACCTGTGAGATAATTTGTGATGATGAGGTAATAGCAGCGACTGGTGTCAAAGGATTTTATGCTTATCTTCTTGATGATTATGTAAGAAAAGTACAAAGATATACATATCAGAGAGCTTTTACTGAGTCATATGTAATGGATGTGCATTCATCTGGCTGGCGAAAAGATTTGAATAACCAACAGGTCAGTATTGAGATATGTGATAAGAAAGAATATATAAACAGGAATGTCAGATATCCTGATTATGAAAAGCTATATCCGATAAAAAATGTTGTTATCGGAAAACATCACACAGTCTATCCTGAATCATACAGGATGCCATGGCATTTGAAAGTAACAAGTGAGAAATACAAACAGTTCAAATCAACTGAGCTTGAAGAAAATATAAATGAGATAATTCAGAATATCGCATATGATTCTGATAATATTGAGAGAAGGGAATTAATAGAGGAATTAAAGTTATCTGAAAACGAATATGCATTATATGAATTTGAAAGAGAAGCCACCGGCTTTATATCCTTCAAAGCTGTATGTGATGAGCCTTGCGAATTTCTAATGATTTATGATGAGATGCTCATAAACGGAGTACCAGACCCAATACGTATCCATGGATTATGGGTAAATAAATACAAACTGGAACCAGGTGAGTATGATCTTGTATTTTTCGAGCCTGTTTCCATGAAGTACTTGAATACTGTAATGTTAAAGGGTAAGGCTAATATATCTTCTTTACATATGATTGAGTATAAACATCCAAATATAGATAGAAAGCTTAATACTGAAAATCCGGATTTGTTGAAAATATATGATGCTGCTGTAGAGACATTCAGACAGAATGCACTGGATATATTCATGGACTGCCCGTCAAGAGAAAGAGCAGGGTGGCTTTGTGACAGTTTCTTTACTTCAAGAGTGGAATATTTACTTACAGGGAAATCCTTGATTGAAAAGAACTTTTTAGAGAATTTCCTCTTGCCGGATACCTTTACTGATCTTCCCAAAGGTATACTGCCTATGTGTTATCCTTCAGATCATTATGATGGTAATTTCATACCTAACTGGGCGATGTGGCTTGTTCTGGAGTTATATGAATATAAACAGAGGACAAATGATGTGCAGATGATTAACGCATTCAAACCGAAGGTATATGCATTACTTGAATATTTCAAAGGATTCCTGAATAGTGATGGGTTGTTGCAGAATCTGGAGAAATGGGTATTTGTGGAATGGTCCTTTGCAAATAAGCTGGTCCAGGATGTGAATTTCCCGACAAATATGTTATATGCGCTTATGCTGGAAAGGGTATCAGAGTTATATGATGACAATGATAAGCTTATTCAGGCAGAAGGTATAAGAAGAAAAATCAGAGAATTATCGTATAATGGGCAATTTTTCCGAGACAGGATGCTTTTGACTGATGATATCCTTAAGGTAACTGAGGAGTGCACTGAAGTGTGCCAGTATTATGCGTTCTTTACCAAAACTGCAACAAAGAAACTGTATCCGCAGTTATGGAAGACTCTTGTAAAGGATTTCGGTCCTGACCGGGTTGAAAAAAATCTTCATCCTAATATATACCCGGCAAATGCATTTGTAGGGACATATTTAAGGTTGGAGCTGTTATCAGAACAGAGATTATATAAACAGCTTTTATCTGAATCAGTGGGATTTTTTAAATATATGGCAGACAGAACTGGTACACTTTGGGAGAATAAAACTGATTCTGCATCCTTAAATCACGGATTTGCATCGCATGTTGCCATCTGGCTTGACAAAGCAGTTAATACATTAAAATAAAATATTTAAACAATACCAAAAATTGTATACGAAATGTATTGACAAGTAAAAAATGCTGTGGTATAACTACAGAGTATCTAAATGCATTCTATGAACTCACAAGGCTTGTAAAATCATTTCAGTTAGTGGTTGCAGGACCTATGGGTTTTTTAGTTGCTGAAGGTAAAATTTTTTGTGGAGGTACCAGATGAATAAGGGTACAGTAAAATGGTTTAATTCTGAGAAAGGATATGGTTTCATATCCAATGACGAAGGCGGGGACGATGTATTTGTACATTTCTCAGCTATTAACAGTGATGGCTACAAGTCTCTTAAAGAAGGACAAAAAGTTACTTTTGATGTAGAACAAGATCCTAAGAACAGCAAGAAGCTTAGAGCAGCCAATGTTTGCTTAGCATAAGTAGACGAAGATCTAAAACGCTGACCTAATCATATTAATATATAAGTAATAGAGTAAGCATGTGTTTTGAAGAACGGTTATCCGTTCTTTTTTTTACAGAGTAAATATAGTATACTTTAATATAACAATTGAAAAAGGAAATGGGTATGTTTAAGCAGAAAAGTTTAGAAGAATTTATGGATGTATTGTCATCAAAGGAACCTGTACCAGGAGGAGGCGGTGCTTCCGCATTAGCCGGGGCAATGGGTACTGCATTAGCAAGAATGGTAGGTAATCTCACTCTTGGTAAGAAGAAATATGCTGATGTACAGGAAGATATAACGCTATTACAGCAAAAAGCTTCGGTTCTTACAGAGGAAATCATGGAGCTTATAGACAAAGATGCTGAAGTATTCCTTCCGTTGTCGAAGGCATATTCCTTACCAAGTGTGACTGATGAGGAAAAAGAGTATAAGGATAAAGTAATGGAAGAGGCTTTGAATACAGCCTGTTCGGTTCCAGTTCAGATAATGGAAAAGTCATACCAGATGCTTTTGCTGTTAAAAGATTATACGGATAAAGGTTCAAGAATTGCAATATCAGACGTGGCAGTTTCTTCAGTAATGCTGCGCGCAGCTATTACAGGAGCTTCTGTTAATGTATATATAAATACTAAATCAATGAAAGATAGGGAAAAGGCAGAAGACTTGAATAACCATTGTGACGATTTAATACAAAAAGGCAAGGAGCTTGCTGATGAAATATTCGAAAGGGTAGAAAAGAAACTAAGGTGATGTGATGGATATCTTATACGGGAATGATGTAGTAAAAGCAATGTCAGAGCAAATACAGAAGGAGCTTGCAAGCTTGTCAGGATACATACCTAAACTAGCTATTGTGAGAATTGGGGAAAGACCGGATGATCTGGCTTATGAAAAAGGTGCAGTTAAGAGGTTCGAGAAGCTTGGTATGAAAAGCCAAGTTTATAGTTTTCCTGAAGACATAGGCAATCAGGCATTCTCTTTCGCTTTTTCTGATATAAATGAGGATAATGATATTGATGGCATTCTTCTGTTAAGGCCTCTACCAAGGCACATAGATGAAAAGGATATAACAAAAATAATTAATCCTAATAAGGATGTGGATTGTATAAGCCCGATTAATGTTGCAAAAGTATTTTCCTCTGACGAGTCAGGATTCGCTCCATGTACTGCAGAAGCTGTAATGGAGATGATAGCATACGCTGGAATTGACCTGACAGGGAAAAGAGCTACTGTAGTAGGTCGTTCTATGGTAATAGGAAAACCTGTAACAATGATGCTTATGAAAAAGAATGCTACTGTTACAGTATGTCACACAAGGACAACCGATATGGAAACCGCTTGCAAAAATGCTGAGGTTCTTGTTGCTGCTGCAGGAAGAGCAAGAATGATAAATCGCAATTATGTATCCAAGGGGGCATATGTTTTTGATGTAGGTATAAATGTTGATGAATCCGGATACATGTGTGGTGATGTCGATATAGATGATATATCTGATATAGCAAAATTATGCACTCCTGTCCCTAAAGGTGTGGGTACTGTAACTACTTCTGTGCTTGCAAAACATGTTCTGAAAGCAGCAAAAATGAGAAGGGAACAATAATGATAACATTTGAAGATGTAAAAAGAAATGAAGAAGTAAAGACATACATAACTAAGGCAGATGAATCTTTAATCGCTTTAGGTTATACCGAACACAGTTTCGCGCATGTAATGAAAGTAGCAACGACAGCAGAATATATACTGTCAACACTCGGATATCCCAAGAAGGACATAGAACTTGCACAGATAGCATGTTATCTGCATGATATAGGGAACTTGATAAACCGGGAAGACCATGCTCAAAGCGGAGCTATATTGGCTTTCAGGATTTTGAAGGACATGAATGCATCACCAGACGAAATAGCGACTGTTGTTACTGCAATAGGCAATCATGATGAAAGTACCGCATTTGCTGTAAATTCCGTTGCAGCTGCGCTTATACTTGCAGACAAGACAGATGTCAGAAGGACAAGGGTTAGAAACGCCGATACATCGAATTTCGATATTCACGACAGAGTTAATTATTCCGTTAAAAAGTCAACAGTCAGGATTAATGAGGAAAAGACCGAGATAAGCTTAAGCCTTACCATAGACCCCAATTTTTACTCTGCGCTGGAATACTTTGAGATATTCTTAGGCAGGATGATACTATGCAGGAAAGCAGCTGAGAAACTAGGCTTGACATTCAGGATGAATATAAATAACCAGCAGATACTTTAAAATAGCATATTACGAGAGTTTATTATCTGACTGATACAATTATGCTTCTTGCAGATGACTATTTTAAGATGATTTAGTGGCAGGAAAAAAAAGAAAGAGACTGGAAAATAGTTTAAAACACGGTAAATATATATTTATTCCTATTTCTTTTGCATATTGATATAATTATGTCATAGGGGGTCTTAATATGAAAAAGTTTAAAACAGTAGGCATTTTCGTAGTTGTGATTATAGTAGTTGTTATATTGTCATCCTGCAGTTTCACTACTGCTAATTTTTCAAATCTTGCCATGTCATCAGGGATGGACGGATTTACACCAGTCAATGTGACTACTAAATTTAATACTTCAACGCCGGCATTCTATGTTTCTGGAGATATTAATAATGCACCTGAAGGAACATTAATTGCAGCAGCTTGGTACTATATGGACAATGATCCTGCATTCTTAATAGATTCCAGCCAATATGAAGTGGCAGATGGTGTGAATACTTTCTATTTTACCTTATCCATCCCAGACAATGGATGGCCTTTAGGATCATATTCAGTAGAGCTTATGATAGATGGAGAAGTTGTGGAGACAATATTCTTTATGGTTGAATAATATAACCCTAAAAAATATAATAATAAATAAAGTACAGGGAGATGGTAATGAACAATCTTTTACATCTTAAATATGCTGTTGAGGTTGAGAAGACAGGCTCTATATCCAAAGCTGCTCAGAATCTGTATATGAACCAACCTCAGCTTTCAAAAGCTATAAGAGAGCTGGAGTCTTCATTGGGTATTGAAATATTCGACCGCACATCTACAGGAGTTTTTCCTACAAAAAAAGGTGCTGAATTTTTGATATATGCAAAGAACATATTGATACAGATAGATGCAATGCAGACACTTAGCAGACCAGAGACAAAGAAAGGACAGATATTGAATGTATCTGTCCCTCGTGCCAGTTATGTTTCCAATGCCTTCACGCAGTTTTTAAAAGAACTTGACCCCGATGTCGGTATGAATGTCGATTACAGGGAGACTCATTCAGTTCGTACTATGAAAAGCGTGTCAGAAGGAAGTAATGATATAGGTATAATACGCTACCAGACAAAGTTTGAAGCATATTTTTTGACAGCTATGCAAAAATACGGATTAGAGCATGAAGATATTTTTGAATTTGAATATCTTCTTCTAATGTCAGAACAGCATCCTCTTTCATATAAGAATATTATTGAATATAAGGATTTACTTGAATACACGGAAATAGTCCATGGTGATATATCAGTTCCTTCGCTTCCTGTAGTACCGCCAACTGAAAGACCCAGAAATTATAAGAACAGGATAGCTATATATGAAAGGGCAAGCCAGCTAGAAATACTTAACAAACTTCCATATTCATATATGTGGGTATCTCCTATGCCAAAGGATATATTAGACAGGTACTCTTTAATTGAAAAAAAGTGCAGTGTTCCTAAAAACAGATACAAGGATTTGTTCATATATAGGGAAGGATATGTTTTTACTGAGTATGACAAATTGTTTATGAAGAATGTAAGACAGTCATTAGAGAGTGTAGTTAAAGAAGCAATATAGATAAGGATATATCGATAAAGGAATATCGATATTCCAAAATCGATTCTTCTCATATGCTTATTTTCGTCATATCATATACATGTAAGATGATTTACATGTAAAGGAGACGGAAAAATGGCAAGATTTACAATACCAAGAGACATATACCATGGAAGAGGCTCTTTAGAGTCATTAAAGACTTTGGAAGGATCCAAGACTATTGTCGTAACTGGTGGAAGCAGCATGCGGCGTGCCGGATTCTTGGAAAAGGTAGTAAAGTACCTTAATGAAGCAGGTATGCAAGTATTGTTATTTGAAGGTGTTGAACCTGACCCTTCAGTGGAAACTGTACAAAAAGGTGCTGAAGTCATGAGAAATTACCAGCCTGACTGGATAGTAGCAATCGGAGGTGGTTCTCCTATTGATGCTGCAAAGGCAATGTGGGCATTTTATGAATATCCGGATATAAGTTTTGAACAGCTTTGTATACCTTTCAATTTTCCAAAACTTCGTACAAAAGCAAAATTCTGCGCTATACCTTCAACTTCCGGGACCGCTTCAGAAGTAACAGCATTTTCAGTTATAACCGATTACCAAAAAGGAATCAAATATCCTCTGGCAGATTTCAATATCACTCCTGATGTAGCTATAGTGGATCCGCAGATTGCTGAAACAATGCCTAAGAAACTAACAGCTTTTACAGGTATGGACGCATTGACACATGCTATAGAAGCATATGTATCTACGCTTAACTGCGACTATACAGATCCTCTTGCTCTTCATGCAATAAAGATGATTAATGAATATTTAGTAGATTCATATAATGGAGATACAATAGCACGCGAAAAGATGCATGATGCCCAGTGTCTAGCAGGCATGGCTTTTTCCAATGCTTTGCTTGGTATAGTCCATTCTATGGCCCATAAAACTGGTGCGGCATTCTCTGGCGGGCATATTGTCCATGGATGTGCGAATGCAATGTATCTTCCTAAGGTTATAAAATATAATTCAAAAGATCCGATAGCTTTGGAAAGATATGCACAGATAGCCAGTTTCATAGGACTTAAGGGAAGAAATGATGAAAAACTTATGGAATCCCTTATAGACCGTATAAGGGAACTTAATGTTATATTGGATATTCCTATGTGTATAAAGGATTATGAAAACGGGATAATAGACGAAAAAGAATTTTTAAACAAACTTGACACAGTGTCAGAACTTGCAGTATCAGATGCATGCACAGGATCAAATCCCAGAAGCATAGATAAAAACCAGATGAAAAAGCTTTTACTTGCTTGTTATTATGATACTGAAGTGGATTTTTAAGGAGGAAACAATGAATTACGTATCACGGCAGACGCTGGAAAGGTTACCTGTTTACTTGAGATTTTTACAATCGCAAAGTAAGAACGGCCCATTAAATACATCTGCCAAAGCGATTGCAGAAACTCTTGGGCTTACTGAGATACAGGTAAGGAAAGACTTAGCTGCAATTAGTGATTGCGGGAAACCAAGAATCGGATATATTATTAATGACCTCATAAGTGACTTGGAAGAGTTTTTAGGCTACAAGGATGTTAATGATGCGATTATAGTAGGAGCAGGAAAACTGGGAAAAGCATTAATGTCCTACAAGGGTTTTGCTGACTATGGGCTTAACATAGTAGCAGCATTCGACACATCTGTAGATGTAGTCGGCAAGGAAGAAGAAGGCAAACCTATATTCCATATCGACAAGCTAGAGGACCTTTGCAGAAGAATGAATATCCGTATCGGAATAATAACTGCACCTGCTGAACATGCTCAGTCTATAGCAGATAAGATGGTTAAGAGCGGGATACTGGCAATCTGGAATTTTGCTCCCGCGCACATTGAGGTACCGTCAGAAGTACTGGTTAAGAATGAGAATATGGCTGCATCTTTAGCCGTATTATCTAAACATTTATCAGAACAGCTAATGAATATACAAGGAGAAAATATATGAGTATACAAAGAGAATTGATAGATGGCAGTGAGAAGTTGTATGCTGCCCTAATAAGGCTTAAAGCCGCACAGAGAAAATTTGCTACTTTTACACAGCAGCAGGTAGATACAATATTCCTTGCGGCTGCAACAGAAGCAAACAAACTGAGGATACCATTAGCAAAAATGGCAGTCGAAGAAACCGGTATGGGAGTTGTGGAAGATAAAGTTATAAAAAATCATTATGCTGCTGAGTATATTTACAATGCATATAAAGATACAAAGACATGCGGGGTTGTTGAAGAAGACAAGGCATATGGCATAAAAAAAGTACTAGAACCGGTTGGTATTCTAGCAGCTGTTATACCTACAACAAATCCCACTTCTACAGCAATATTTAAGACTCTGATATCACTTAAAACAAGAAATGGCATAATTATAAGCCCTCATCCAAGAGCAAAAGGCTGCACGATTGCAGCTGCAAAAGCTGTTCTTGATGCTGCAGTAAAAGCAGGAGCGCCTGAGGGGATAATAGAATGGATAGATGTTCCATCTCTTGAGATGACCAATATCGTGATGAAGGAATGCGACATGATTTTAGCGACTGGCGGACCTGGAATGGTAAAAGCCGCGTATTCTTCCGGCAAACCTGCAGTAGGAGTCGGAGCGGGCAATACTCCAGCTATAATCGATGAAAGCGCAGATATTCTTTTAGCTGTGAACTCCATCATACATTCAAAGACTTTTGATAATGGTATGATATGCGCTTCTGAACAGTCGGTAATAGTATCGGATAAAATTTATGACAAGGTTAAGAAGGAATTTAAGGATCGTAACTGCTATTTTCTTAACAAGGAAGAAACCGAGAAAGTGAGAAAAACCATAATTATAAATAGCGGACTTAATGCCAAGATAGTAGGGCAAAGCGCATTCAAGATAGCTCAGCTATCCAATGTAAAGGTTCCTGAAAGCACTAAAATACTTATAGGAGAGGTTACATCAGTTGAACTTTCCGAGGAATTCGCTCATGAGAAGCTGTCCCCAGTACTTGCTATGTATAGAGCAGAAGATTTTTCTGATGCTCTTTCAAAAGCAGAACATCTTATAGCAGATGGCGGTTACGGGCATACATCATCAATATATCTGAATACTATAACTGCAAAAGATCGCCTGGATGAATTTATTGCACGTATGAAGACATGCAGAGTATTAATCAATACTCCTTCATCACATGGCGGGATTGGGGATTTGTACAATTTTAAATTAACGCCTTCACTGACTTTGGGTTGTGGTTCCTGGGGCGGCAACTCAGTAAGTGAGAACGTTGGGGTTAAGCATCTTGTTAATATCAAGACAGTAGCAGACAGGAGGGAAAATATGTTGTGGTTCAGAACACCTGAGAAAGTATATATAAAGAAAGGATGTCTGCCTGTAGCACTAGACGAGCTTAAGAATGTAATGGGAAAGAAAAAAGCATTCATTGTTACTGATAGTTTTCTTTATAACAATGGTTATACAAAACCGGTTACTGATAAGCTCGATGAGATGGGTATACAGCATACAGTGTTCTTTGATGTTGCACCAGATCCGTCACTTGGATGCGCTAAAGAAGGCGCAAAAGCTATGAGAGCATTTAATCCTGACTGCATAATTGCATTAGGCGGAGGATCTGCGATGGATGCAGGTAAGATAATGTGGGTTATGTATGAACATCCAGAAGCAGACTTTTTAGATATGGCTATGAGATTCAGCGATATAAGGAAGAGAGTATACACATTTCCTAAGATGGGACAAAAAGCATACTTCATAGCTATTCCCACAACGGCTGGAACTGGATCTGAAGTGACACCATTTGCAGTCATAACCGATGAAACTACAAACGTAAAATATCCGCTTGCTGATTATGAGCTTATGCCTAATATGGCTATTGTAGATGCAGATATGATGATGAACGCTCCAAAAGGTCTGACAGCGGCATCAGGAATAGATGCAGTAACGCATGCTTTAGAAGCATATGCATCCATGTTGGCTACAGACTATACAGATGCTTTAGCCCTTAAATCGCTAAAAATGGTATTTGAATACCTTCCAAAGGCATATGATAACGGTCCAAACGAACCAAAGGCAAGAGAGAAGATGGCTGATGCAGCTACTATGGCAGGCATGGCATTTGCAAACGCATTCTTAGGAGTGTGTCATTCCATGGCTCATAAGCTTGGAGCATTCCATCATCTCCCGCATGGTGTAGCAAACGCTCTGATGATTGAACAGGTATTAAGATTTAATGCCTCAGAAAAACCTGTAAAAATGGGAACATTTTCCCAGTATGGCCATCCTCATACATTGCAAAGATATGCTGAAGTGGCTGACTATTTAGGATTTAAAGGCAAAAATGAAAGTGAAAAACTTGAAAATTTAATAGCTGGAATTAATGAGTTAAAGACAAAGATAGGTATTAAGAGCAGGATAGCTGATTACAATATTGATGAAAAGGATTTTCTTGACAGGCTGGATGAAATGACCGAACAGGCATTTGATGACCAGTGCACAGGAGCAAATCCGAGATATCCGCTTATGAGCGAGATAAAGAAGATGTATCTTAATGCATATTATGGCAAACAGGAGGAAGTGTGATGAAACTGGATAAAATAATAGCGGTCAGGACGACTAAAACTGTATACCGCGACAATAATCTGGCAATAAAAGTATTTAATGAGGATTATTCAAAAGCGGACATCCTTAATGAAGCGCTGAACCAGGCAAGGGTGGAAGAGACATCTCTTAATATTCCCAAGATACTGGAAGTGACAAAGATTGAGAACAAGTGGGCTATTGTATCAGAATTTATTGAAGGTAAAACACTTGCGCAGATTATGGAAGAAGATAAAAGCAGATTTGATGAATATCTGGAGAGATTTGTGGATATCCAAATGGAAATGCATAAACATCAGGTTCCTTTATTAAACAAATTAAAAGACAAGATGAACCGTAAGATATCCGAGTCATCTTTAGATGCAACAACCAGGTATGATCTTCACACTAGGTTGGAATCTATGCCTAAAGGAACAAAACTGTGTCATGGAGATTTTAATCCGAGCAATATAATAATCACAAAAGATAATGTATCATATATAATAGACTGGTCTCATGCCACGATGGGGAATGCTTCAGCGGATGTCGCAAGGACATATCTGTTATTCTGGCTTAATGGTGATATAGATGGTGCGGAAAAATATCTTAATTTATTCTGCAAGAAGTCAGACACAGCAAAACAGTATGTTCAGAAATGGATACCAATAGTAGCAGCTTCTCAGTCTGTGAAGGGTAAACCAGAAGAACGTGAATTTTTACTGCACTGGGTTAATGTAGTTGAATATCAATGATAATTAAAAGAGGAGAAAAAGTATGAAAATAACAGTATGCATAGGAAGCTCATGTCACTTAAAGGGATCAAGACAGGTTGTAGAATCATTACAGTATCTGATAGCACAGAATAATCTTAAGGATGTAGTGGATCTTAGCGGGACATTCTGCATGAATAACTGCCAAAATGGTGTGTGTGTAACTCTTGATGGAAAGACATATTCATTAACACCTGAGACTACAAAGACTTTTTTTGAGACTGAGGTAATAACAAAAGTAATGTAATAAATATATAAATGAGGTGATAAGATGACGGAATTTTTAAGATTTAAACAATCAAACTGCAAGAACTGCTACAAGTGTATAAGGCACTGCCCGGTTAAATCCATACGTTTTTCGGGAAATCAGGCTCATATAATTGGAGATGAATGCATTCTTTGCGGACAATGTTTCGTCGTCTGCCCTCAGAATGCTAAAGAAATTGCTGACAATACGGAAAAAGCAAAAGTTCTCATTGCTTCCGGACATAAAGTGATTGCAAGCATAGCTCCTTCATTTATAGCCAACTATAATGGGATAGGGATAAAATCGCTAGAAAAGGGATTGAAAAAACTGGGATTCTATGCTGTTGAAGAAACTGCAATAGGAGCTAAGCTGGTAAAGGACAAATATGATGAAATGCTGAAAGAAGGGAACAGGGACATTATAATAACATCCTGCTGTCATAGCGTGAATCTTCTTATCCAGAAACATCATCCTAAGGTGCTACCATATCTTGCTGATGTTTTAAGCCCCATGCAGGCTCACAGTCTGGACATAAAGAAAAGATATCCAGATTCAATAACTATATTTATAGGCCCTTGCCTTGCAAAAATGGATGAAGCAGAAAGGTATACAGGAATTACTGATTGCGTGCTTACATTTGATGATCTTACCCAATGGCTGGAAAAAGAAAAAATTGAGCTGGAAAAAGATATAGATGAAACACAAAATAGCAAGACTCGTTTATTTCCAACAACAGGAGGTATCCTAAAAACAATGCTATGTGAACAGGATAACTATACATACATAGCAATAGATGGGATTGAAAACTGTAAAGCCGCTTTGAAGGACATTGAAGAAGGTGGTCTACACAAGTGCTTTATAGAAATGTCGGCATGTACTGGTTCCTGTATAGGCGGTCCTGTTATGGAAAAACATCATGCGATACCTATAAAAGGATATAAGGAAGTAACAAAGTATGCTGGTAAAAGCGACTATTCAGTTCAAAAGCTCACAGATGATCAGATGCAGAAAAGTCATCTGCCTATTGTTCTAAAACAGGAATACCCTTCAGAAAATGAAATAGTAAATATACTTGCGCAAATGGGTAAGTTTAAAAAGGAAGATGAATTGAACTGCGGATCCTGCGGATATGACTCTTGCAGAGAAAAAGCTATAGCAGTGTTCCAAGGTAAAGCTGATTACTCCATGTGCTTACCTTTTCTTCAAGCAAGGACGCAGAGTTTTTCCGATACAATCATAGGCAATACGCCGAATGGTATTTTTGTTCTGAATGAGAGCTTTGAAGTACAGCAGATTAATAAGTCAGCTCTGTCTTTGATGAATATCCGAAGTGCGTCTGATGTGCTGGGAGAACCAGTAATCAGAATCTTGGATCCAAAGGACTTTATAAACGTAAGAAACTCAGGCAACGCAATAAGAGATAAAAAAGTATATCTTGCTGAGTATGAAAAATATGTTGAGATGACCATAATATATGACAGAGAATATAAGATAATTCTTTGCATAATGAGAGATGTTACCGAGGAATACAAGATAAAAGAAAAGAAAGAAGCCGTAAACAAAAAGACTGTCGAGACAGCTGATAAAGTTGTCGAAAAACAGATGAGAGTTGTACAAGAAATTGCCTCTTTGCTTGGTGAAACAGTAGCAGAAACAAAAATTGCACTTACTAAACTTAAGGAGACGATATCGGATGAATAATCTTTGTGCTGATATAGGGTATAACAGCCTGAATAAATACAAAGAGCAATTATGTGGCGATCATATCGAATGTATCAAGCAGGAAGACGGATCTACTGTAGTAGTTCTGGCAGACGGTTTGGGAAGCGGAGTAAAAGCAAATATATTATCTACTCTTACATCAAAAATTATTTCGACAATGATAGCGGAAGGTTGTGAAATAGATGATTGCATAAAAACTATAGCAGCTACTTTACCTGTCTGTTCGGTAAGAGGTATAGCTTATTCTACTTTTACAATAATACGTCTTCTCAATAATGAGTTTGCTGAAATAATACAGTATGATAATCCTCATGTAATACTTTTAAGAAATGGCAGTAATGTAGAATTCCCAAAGACAATATTAAACATTGATAATAAGGAAATATATTATTCAAAAATACCTCTACAAGAAAATGACATATTTATTGCTGTAAGTGACGGTGCAATTCATGCTGGAGTCGGAACAAGCTTGAACTTCGGTTGGTTACGAACTGATATCATTAAGTTTATGGAGAATCTTTATCATGTAGGTTTCACTGCAAAAACACTTACAACGATACTACTTGATGAATGCTATTCACTATATGGAGGACAACCTGGTGATGATACAAGCGTATGCACCATCCGTATACGTAAACGTGAACCGATGAATCTGGTTATTGGACCGCCATCTAACAGAGCTGACTGCTCTAAAATGATGTCTCTGTTCATTTCGAAGGAAGGTAAGCATATAGTTTGTGGAGGGACTACTTCAAAAATAGCAGCTGACTATCTGAATAAGCCTTTAATACCAAATCTAAATTATATCGATCCAGAAATACCTCCAACTGCTAGTATTGAAGGAGTCGAGCTGGTAACTGAAGGAGTCATCACAATAAACAAAGTCCTTGCTTATGCGGAAGATTATCTTAAGGATAATGAGTCTTACCGAGTATGGAGTTATAAGAAGGACGGTGCATCTCAGATAGCCAGGCTTCTTTTTGAGGAAGCTACAGATATTAATTTCTATGTTGGAAAAGCAATTAATCCTGCACATCAGAATCCTGATTTACCGATACATTTCAATATAAAGATGCAGCTAATATCTGAGCTTGCTGAATGCTTGAAGAAGATGGGTAAAAATATTAAAGTCAGTTATTTTTAGAAGAGGAGGAAACCATGAGGAAGTTTGATACTAAAGTCCAATTACTTAAATATAAGGTTCTTAAGCAGGTTGCTAACCATTCGTGGGATGATACTCTTTTAGAGTCTGTAACTGATATACCAAAAGAAATAGTTCCTGGTAAAGAAGCTACGATGAGGTGTTGCGTATATAAGGAAAGAGCAATACTATCAGAGCGTGTCAAACTGGCCATGGGAGGAGATAAGAACAATCCGAATGTTATAGAAGTCATTGATATAGCATGTGATGAATGTCCGGTAGGAGGATATGAAGTATCAGGGGCATGCAGAGGGTGCATTGCACACAGATGCGAGGAAGTCTGCAGATTCAATGCGATAACTTTTGATAGCAGACAGAAAGCACATATAGACAAAAGCAAATGCAAAGAATGTGGTATGTGTGCGAAGGTATGCCCATATAATGCGATTTTAAATAATAAAAGACCCTGTGAGAATTCCTGCAAAGTAAAAGCAATATCTATGAATGAAAACAGGGCTGCAAAAATTGATAATGATAAATGTACAGCATGTGGAGCATGCGTATACCAGTGCCCGTTCGGAGCAATAACTGACAAATCACTAATTCTCAATGTAATTGATATATTGAAAAAGAGTATGAATAATGATAAATATAAAGTTTATGCGGTGGTAGCTCCTTCTATATCCAGTCAATTTTCCTATGCCAAACTAGGTCAGGTAATATCTGGGATCAAGAAATTAGGATTTTATACTGTAGTTGAAGCTGCTTTGGGTGCGGATATGGTAGCAAATGAAGAGGCAAAAGAACTATATGAAAAAGGTTTTTTGACCAGTTCCTGCTGCCCTGCATTTGTATCACATATTGAACATAGCTTTCCAAGATTGAAACAGCATATATCACATAATCTTTCGCCAATGGCGGTAATAGCTAAGTATATAAAAGATAACGAAAATGGATCAAAAGTAGTATTCATAGGCCCATGCACAGCTAAAAAGCAGGAGTTGCAAAAAGATGAAGTAAAGAAATATGTGGACAGCGTACTTACTTTTGAAGAACTTCAAGCTCTTATAGACAGCAAGGATATAGATATAACATCATTACCTGAAGATGTATTGGATAATGCGTCATACTTTGGAAGGATTTTCGCTCGTTCCGGAGGACTTACTGATGCTGTAAGGCAGGCAATAAGAGAGAATAATTTAGATGAAAGCAAATATAACCCGATCTTTTGTGATGGCATAGAAGAATGCAGGATAGCGCTACTTAAAGCTGATAAAAATATGCTCCCTTATAATTTCATTGAAGGAATGGCTTGTATAGGAGGATGTATTGGTGGAGCAGGATGTCTGACACATGGTGTGAAGGATAAGAGCGAAGTTGACAAATATGGCATGTCAGCATATGAGAAAACTATATCAGATGCTATAAGTATGATTAAGCCATAGACACATAAATTTTACCCCAGCAAAGCCCGCTGCTTATGTTTCAACCTTAACAGCGGGTTTTTGTCAGTCAAAGCATGAAACATCTGTTGACACGTCTGATGAGTCGTCTTCCTCTTTTCTGTTATTTAGACTTGAACGCAAATACATGGAAGAGGGAATATATTCATGATCCTGATCTTTCACATCTATACAATAATAATATTTCCCTTGATACTTTACCCACTTGTCATTTTTCTGCATATCAGCCTCCAATATCTCTATCAGTACTTGAAATGTTTGAATGTAATGTCTTAATCTATATATATATTATACAACAAAAGTCTACACGATGTTCATCAATCTGCTATCAAATAATCAGATTCTAATATTTCAAATGTCTAGGTAGGGAAGCTATTATTATGCGTTTATCCTCTTTATCATATGTGTAATATATACGAGGTTCTTTACCTTCTAAGTATAAATGCATGTCTATTAAAGCATTTATCAGCTTCCCGCTTTTCTTATTGTATGTGAACTCGTAATCGGTGGTATTCGTGATTTTAGGTACGCTTTGTTTCATAATTTTAAAGTGATTATCATATATTAATGAAGCTTTGTGTATTTTTTCCTGTTCGGTTATATTACCATTCATCTGTTCATAATGATCTAAAGCAAGATATTCTATCGCATCACAAATGTTGTCTATATCATATTCTGATTTAATGTCCATAATCTCGTCCTGCGCACGTTTGCACAGTATAAGCCTGTCAGTGAAATTCTCTTCAACCCATTTTGGTATATCCTTGAATTTTTTTGGTCTGCTTTGAAGATTTCTCAGTCTTTTAATTACAATTTCCTTTTCATCCAGTTCGTTGATATGCTGTTTAATACAGGATTCGCAATTATCCTTGTACTCTTTCAGTTCATCCTTCAGTTTTTTAACCTCTTCATTCTTATTATTTAGGAGCCTGTCTTTTTCGCTTTTTTCGTAAGCAATATCTGCTTCATAATTTCTTTTCAGCGAATGATAGTCCTCTTTCCATTTATCTCGGTCCTTTAGTATGTCTTTTTCGCTTTTAATCGAATCCTCAGTTTCTTTTGCAAGAACATCCCGAAGATCAGGTATGAAACGCATCTTATTAAAATTCATTTCCTTTTTCTCAAAATACTTAGAAATTTTTTTACTAATAAAAGCTGATATAACATCATCTTGCATACTTTTTAAGTAATCATATTTAAGCATTTCTGCATCATTGAATTTTTTAGCATCTATCAATATTAAATCTTCCTGACCTAATACTTCGAATCCCGAGGAAGCCATATCCTCAAGAAATTTATTTCGCCTGTTTGAGGGGATATAGAAGAAAAATGCATATGCTCTGTACTTTTTAGCTAACTCATTAAATTTGATCTTTAAGCTTTCAAAATCCTTTTCAGGTTCTTCCGGCTCATCTTTTTTCTTTTCCTTCTTAACAGGAAGAGTTTCAGAGTAAATGATTGCTAATGATTGCCTTTCTTCTGATTTAAGCCATCTTAAAAGATTTTCATAAGAGTTTTTGTTTTCTATCATGTAATAATCTTCTTTAACCGGCCAGCCTTCATTTCTTAGTTTAATGTTGCTATCCCTAATCAGTTCTGTAATAAAGCCTTGCCTGAATGCATCACATTCTTCTTTAATGCCAACCGGTTCATGCACATATGTCCTTGTAGCTATCTCAACATTCATTGCATTTCTTCTTAACCCTATATCTGTCTCAAAAAGCCGTCCTGCTACAGGTTTTCTTCCATCTTTAGGATTGTATGGAGTTGGTCCTCTGTCAGGTTCTAAAATATTCATTGCCCAGTTCTTTCTATCTTTTGTAACTATCACTTCTAGCTGATATCCAGTGTCATATCTGAAAGATTTAAGATTATCAAGCGCATATGATGCAAATTCATCTGGTTGTGGAATACCATGAAGAACATCAGGTAAATTCTCATCTAGAGGATTATCGCTTGCTGTACATTTTTTCTTTATCCATTGCAAAATGTGCAGTATTTCCTTTATGAACAGATGCTCGATAGATATGCCTTTGGCAGGTTCAGATATTGCATAAAATTGATATGATGTATATCGTATGCTTTTTACCAAAGGTATTGTCCATGTGATTTTATTTTGATTCTGCATGAGTCCCTTGTATGATACAGTCAGAGACTGTTCATACTCCTCCTTCTTGTATATTACGCTCACTTATTGTTTATTCTGATTCAAGGAAAGGAGCGTATCGGTTGAACCTTGAATCCTAATGTCTTTA
>Ga0116148_1001845_pt1 | contig 22001 bp, 13 predicted proteins | sample AD_UKC055_MetaG_FD_89786 | JGI IMG/M metagenome (GOLD analysis project Ga0116148, IMG submission 89786) | Active sludge microbial communities of municipal wastewater-treating anaerobic digesters from USA - AD_UKC055_MetaG | ecosystem: Engineered > Bioreactor > Anaerobic > Digestate | place: USA... | reverse complement strand
CGGCGAGGGGTTCTTCCATTGCGGGCTCCTTGCGGAAGCGCCCACAACGGCCTTCGCCTGGCGACCGGCTCGCTGTCTGGCTGGGTTGGTGCTCTTCGTCCTTCTCTTACTTACCCGGCGCGAGTTCGAAATGGCGGTAGGGTCCGAGACGAACGGGTCTGTTAACTGGACGACCGCTGTTTACGAGAGAGTCAGAGAGTTTGGGGTGTTGCCCTCGGCGGGCGGGCGAGAACGTGTACGTTTACCGCCGCAACGTGGTGGAGGCGGGGTGAAACAGAGAGCGCGAGCTACGACCGGCCAAACGTCGTAACCCTTTGCGGGCATAGAGATACGAAAACGCCCGGCCATTCTCATGGTCGGGCGTTTCCGTTAACTTGGACTGGCGAAAAAGTTCGCCAGGTTGATTTTGGCTCCCCGACTAGGACTCGAACCTAGAACCTAGCGGTTAACAGCCGCTCGCTCTACCATTGAGCTATCGGGGAAGAACAGCCCGAGGGCCGATAGTCTTTCCAGGATAGTATTTCGGCCAAAAAAGTCAAGGTCTTTGGCGGGAAATTTCGCGCCGGCGAGCGGGTGCGCTTACCGGTCAGCGGCTTGGTCGTCGGGGGCGGTCTCGTCGGCCTGGTAGACGGTCGTGCCGGCGATGGTGGTCTCGAGGACCCGCGCGGGCGTGGTCAGGATGGTTTCCATGGGCTCGGGCGTGGGGCCGCCCAGGCGGACGGCGACCCAGTCGGCCTGCTTGCCGGGGGCGAGCGAGCCGATCTTGTCGTCCATTCGCAGGGCGCGAGCGCCGTTGAGGGTGGCCATGCGGAGGATGTCGGCGTTGGAGACCTTGCCGTCCAGGCGGAGGGTCCGCATTTCTTCGAGCATGTCCAGCGAGTCGTTGCTGGCCAGGCTGTCGGTGCCGAGGGCGACGTTCACGCCGGCGGCGAGCATCTCGGCGTAGCGGTGGCCGGAGCGGCCGAAGAAGTCGTTCGACCGCGGGCAGAGGGCGACGCTGGCGGGGCTGGCAGCCAGCAGGCGGAACTCGTCGTCGTCCAGGGCGTTCACGTGAGCCAGCAGGGCGCCCTCGTCGAGCAGGCCGGTGCGCTGTGCGTAGGCCATGGGGGTGCAGCCGTGCACGGCGACGGAGAGGTCGATCAGCCCCAGGGCGGCCAGCAGGTCGAAGAACTTCCCGCTGCCGCGAAGCAGGAACTGGCGCTCCGCCTCGCTCTCGGCCAGGTGCGTGGTGACGGGCCAGTGCTTGCGTCGGGCCAGGGCGATGACCTTCCGGTAGACGTCCTCGGCGGTGGAGTAGGGGGCGTGAGGCGAGAGCCCGAAGCGCAATCGGGCGTCGCCGCGGGCACCGCGAAGGGCGGCCTTGAGGCGAGGTATCGCCTTGCGCTCCTCGGGCCCGATGCCGGTGACCTCGGCGAAGCAGACCTTCCGCAGCGGGCTGGCCTTGAGCACCTTCCACGCGCGGTTGTTGTAGGAGATGTCGGCGACGGTGGTGGTGCCGAAGGCCAGGCATTGCTGGGCGCCGTCGGCGACGGACTTGTCCTGTTTTCGGCCCTTGGGGCGGCGGCCGAGCAGGGCGAAGACCCACTGGTTCATGGGTCGTTCCCGTGGCAGTTGCCCGCGCAGGCAGGTCAGCTCGAGATGGGTGTGTGCGTTGACCAGCCCGGGGAGGATGGCGGTGTCGGCCAGGCGTCGCCGCCCGCTAAGGGGCGCGGGCGGGGCTGAGCCGGCCGGCCCGACATACTCGATGACCGCGGCGGTCCCCTGGAGGACTCCGCCGCGGATGGGCGGGCCCTCGCCGGGCACGACCCACTCCGCCCACATGCTCCACGTCTGGTCCGTCTTCTTCTTCACTGCCTCCGTGCCTTTCCACGTACTGCCACACGGTACGATAGCATAGGCAATGCGAGGGGGGCTTGTCTATTGCGGATTGCGTCAGGGCTGTTTCTTCTTGGCCTTCTTGGCCTTGTCGCCCTTCCTGGCGGGGGGCAGCTCGACGTCCAGGGCGGCGCCGGGGTCGTTCTGCTGGGCCATCCACTGTCGCAGGCGGCCTTCCAGGTCCGCCCGCAGGCCGGCCAGCCCGGGTTTGTCGGCCAGGTTGGTCAGCTCCCACGGGTCCTTGTCGCAGTCGTAGAGTTCGACGCCTGGGCGCTTGACGTACAGGTCGATGGCCTGCCGGGCCTTGGCATCGCCCGCGGCGGCGGCTTGTTCCCAACTCTTCCAGTAGTCCTCGCGGTCGATGTCCATCACATGCTTTTCGTGGTAGCCGCCGGCCGGCGCGAGGTTCAGGATGAGCTTGTGGCGGGCGATGCGGACAGCCCGGATGGGATATGGCCTGCCCTCGGGCACGTTGTTGTGGACGGCGAAGATGTGCGAGCGGTGCTCGGTCTTCTGCCCCGTCAGGACGGAGGCGAAGCTGAGCCCGTCGACCTCGGCCGGCGGCGTGCCCCCCGCCAGCTCGACCAGCGTGGGCAGAACGTCCTCGTATTGGATCATGGCGGCGGTGGTCGCACCCGGCTTGATGTGCCCGGGCCAGCGGGCGATGAAGGCGGATCGCAGCCCCCAGTCGTAGCAGGTCCACTTGCCGCGGGGGAACTGGGGCCCCTGCTCGCCGGCCACGATGACCACGGTACTGTCGGCCAGCTTCAGTTCGTCGATCGTCTTGAGCACGTCGCCGACCTCGCGGTCGAAGACCTCGACCTCGGCGAGGTACTTGGCGTAGGCGGCCCGCGTCTTGGGGGTGTCGGCGATGTGCGGGGGCAGGCGCAGCGAGGCCGGGTCGAACCGCGACGCGTCGCCGACCGTCCAGGGCGCGTGGGGGTTGATGGAACAGACGAACAGGCAGAAGGGCTGGTCGGCCTGGGCGGACATGAAATCGCGGATGCCGTCGAGGGGATAGTCGGCCTGGAGGGCGACGCAGTTGGGCTGGAAGCCGGGGACCTTGTCGATGGCGGCCTTGTTGTCGAAGTGCCGCTTGCCGGTAAGTCCCACGCGGTAGCCCAGCGGCTTGAGGTAGTCGCCCACGCACTTGAGGCCCGCCTTCGTGGGGGCGTGGTTCCGGCAGGCGCCGTGGCGGACGGGATACAGGCCCGTGTACAGCGAGGCCCGGATGGGCACGCACATGGCGCAGGACGCGAAGGCGTGGGTGAACCGCAGGCCCTGGCGGGCAAAGGCGTCGATGTTCGGCGTCTTGACGTTCTTGCCGCCGTAGCAACCGAGCTCGTCGCGGGCGAGGTCGTCGGCCATGATGAAAACGATGTTGGGGCGCGACGCGCCGGCGGGCGCCGCCTGGAGGAGGCGACCGAGCGGGCCGGCCGCCAGGACGGCAGCCGACGCTGCCGCCCTGCCTAGCAGGTGGCGACGCCTGATCGGGTGGGTTTCCATCGCTTGCTCCTTGGCCTGGCCACCCTCGGCCGGGCGGGCTGTCTTGCCGTTGATCCTTGACGATCGAAGATCGAGTAAGTTGTCCTCGACAACGGGGTCGGCTTCAATCGAAAATTGTCAATCGATGATCCGGAGACCTTCCATGCCTCGACACTGGTTCTGGGCGGCGGCGGCGATTGCGGCGACAGCCGGGTGCCTTCGGGCTGTCGACGCCCCCTGGCCGACGCTCCAACGCGACAACCAGCGCAGCGCATTCACCGACCAGAATACCCCCGGCCCGCATGAGCGGAAGTGGTTCCGCGACTTCCACGACGAGTTGATCGCCACGCGCACCCAGGCGGTGCTGGCCGAGGGCAAGTGCTTCGTGGGCACGCTGGCCGGGCGGATGATCGCGTTGGACGCACCCGACGGGCGGACGGTCTGGGAGTTCCGAGCCGGCGGTCCGATCGGGCACACCGCCTGCTACCGCGACGGGCGGGTGATCTTCGGCGCCGACGAACGATTCGACCGAGGCGTCCTGTATGCCGTGGGTGCAGCCGACGGCAGACTCGCGTGGCGATATCCGGCGCCGGCGGGAGTATGGACCGCGCCCGCCGTGGCCGCCGGGCCGGGCGGAGGAGCGGCCCGCGTGTACGTGGGCGACCGCGGGGGCACGTTTCACGCGGTGGACGCGGGCTCGGGCCGGCCGCTGTGGACCTTCCGCGCCGGCGGGATGATCCTCACGCCCGCCTCGGTGTCGGCTGACGGCGGGCGGATCGTCTTTGCCGCCGAGGACATGCACGTCTACTGCCTGGACGCGGCCGGCAAGCTGCTGTGGAAGAGCCCCAAGCTTGGCGGCCTGAGCCTGCGCGACCACGCGCCGGTACTCTGGAAGGGCCTGGCGATCGTGCAGAGCAACCCGGCCATCAACTTCCACCATGCCCAGGGCAACTCGCCGGAACTGATGACGCGGATCCAGAAGGCACTGGCGATGGAGGACGGCGACCAGGTGCTGCTGGACAAGTGGGGCAGCTACATCCTCAAGCCCACGCCGCGCCGCGAGCGGGCCGAACGAGAAGGCATCCGCGAGTTCCTTAGCCGCACGCCCGCAGAGCGGACCTTCTACGCCCTCTCGCTGGCCGACGGGCACGAGCCGTGGGTCGCGCCGATCCTCTACACGGCCGGGCTGCACAACCCGCCCACCCCGCCGACGTTCAATCCCCACACGGGCGAGCTGTTCGTCCTCTTTCCGACAGCCCTGAACGCGTGGCATCGCGGAGTGCCGGGCGGGGCGGTCGCGCCGGGCCGGCTGGACCGCGACAGCGGCGACGTGCAGCGCATCGACCCGCCGGGAAGGACCTGGGGATTGAGCCACGCGTTCATCCAGCCCGCTGACGAGACGCAGACACTCTCGCTCATGGGCGACGTGCTGGTGCTGACCCACCAGGGCAGCGTGAATCTGCTGGACCTGCGCGGGCACAAGCTGTCGAGCGCGTGCTCGCAGCGCGACAGCTACGGGGGGATCTTCGGCCCGGTCTACTGGGGCGGCTACGGCAAGGAGGCCCGCGCCGCCCAGGCCAAGGCGCGGGCGGAGGGCTACCTGCTGGACATGCCCAACGAATGGCACGGCCCGGATCGCTCGGCCGTGGCGATCGGCTACGGGCGGTTGGTCTGGGTGGTCGGCTCGCAGGTGGTGTGCCTGGGCGGACCCGATACGCCGCGGACCGAGAGCGGCGGCAGCAAGCCTCCCCCACCGATCCGCCGCAAGCACGTGCCGCTGGTGGGCGGCGGGAACGTTACGCACGGTGGCGCGGGCGGCTTCGACAAGTCTGTCGCGATCGAGCCGATCCCGCCCGACGTGCTGGCGCGGTTCATCGAGCCGCCGCCCGCGACCGCCCGGCCCGGGGACAGTCCTCTCGCCCGCGAACTGCGGGCCCGCCTGGACGCCCAGGTAAGCGAGTTGCTCGACGGTTGGCCGTGGGCGCCGCTGATCGTCGAACTGGGCATCAGCCACGAGGAAGTCCACTTTCTCCGCACGGCCCAGACGATGCAGGCACTGGCACTGGCCCTGCCCCACCTCTCGCCGCCCGTGCGGCAGCGGGCGGTCAAGCTGCTGGACGATCTGCTGGCTGGGACCGAGCCCCTGGAAGCGCCCGTGCAGGCCGGGGGTAAGCGGCGCGAGCCCTACACGCCGGGCAAGCAGATGCTGGCGGCCATGAACGACGCAGCCAGGAAGGCCCGCCAGGCGGAGGCGGTGGGTGATCTCTATGCGTTGTGGGCGGTCGCCCACTACGCCGACCGCTGGCAGGACGTGCTGGTGAAAACCGACGCGATCGAGAAGCTCTGGCGGGCCCACGCGGCCAGGCCGTTCGCCTTCGACCACGACGATATGACCCGCGATGCCGCTGAACTCCTCAACCAAGACATCGCCGGCGCCCTGGGCTGCGTCCGCATCCTCCGGCGCGCAGGGCGAAGCGAGGACGCAGAAGCGGCCGAGGCACGCCTGGCCCGGATGCTGGCTGCCCGGGTGCACCACGAGAGGGCGGACAGCCGGCTGGTGCGGGCGACGATCACCTCGCGCGGCCCCAGCGCGCACGCCGCCAAGGTACCGCGCTACGTGGGACTCGTGCCGGAGTTGTCCGCGTTGCTTGCCAGCCAGGCCGGACCCGCCCTGCGAAGACACGTGGAGGCGTTGGACCGAGAGTTGCCCATCTGGCACCAGGCGTGGGCGGAGCGGCTGATCGGGGGCGAGAACTACATCACACCGCCCCACCTGTCGCGCGGGATGTTCGCCATCCTGGCGGATGCTTTTGTCGCCGACGTCGAGACCTTGGCCCGCCGGCTAGATCAGCCTTGGTGCCGGGCGGACCTGTACTACATCGAGAAGCTCACCGCCCTGCTGCGAAGAACCCACCAATAGCCGCGAGACGGAGGGCTTCTCAGCCCAGTGGGCGCGCATTTGAAGAGTCGCGGGCAGGGCCGCCCGCACCGGCACTGGGACGGATGAGTGTGTGAAGTCATGCACCCAGGCTCGCTCAAGGCGCGGAAGAAGGGGGCTCTATAACCAGACGCTGGGGCGCGACAGCGGGTGGCTTCTTCCTGCCCAGTATCGTCTCTCGCCAGCGGCGCACGCTCATCACGTCGAAGCGCTCGCCGTCGAATACGATCCGCCTGACCGCCTTCCTGCCGTCGTCGCTCTCGCGCTTCAGGTAGTCGTCGATCCGCATCCAGCGGACCTCGCCCTCGCCGTCGCGGATCACCAGGAAGACGGGGAACGCCTGGGACACCCAGTAGCGGGCGTGGCGCTCGTCCTTGATCGTGAAGACCTCCGCCCCGTCGCCCTTGCGCTCCCGCAGGTACGAGTCGCCCGACTTGAGCTGGAGGTACAGCTTGGCGCCGGTGGCCTCGTAGGCGTCGTTGGTGAACTCGATCTCCATGTCGATGCCCTGGTCGCTGACGGTGAACTCCCGGCAGATCTGGTCGGCCAGCGCCACCGTCGAAATCACCTCGCCCACCAGCACGCGTTCCTTGCTCTGGTTGGTCAGGACGATGGCCGCCTCCTCCTGCATGTCCCGCACCCGTTGCTGGATCTCCGTGCTGGCGAAGCACTTCTCCATCTCATCCCACAGCTTCACCTGCTCCTCGCAGCCCGCGCAGATGATGGTCGGCTCCCCGTTGCCCCTGCAAAGCTTGACGCGCCCGCCTGATTCTCCCTCCGGCGGACGGCCTTGCAGCCAGTCGCCCAGGCGTTTCATGGCCAGTTCGCGGTTGCCCACCGCCGTGCCGCAATGCCCGCAGACGTAATGCCGCAGCCGCACCACATCCCGCCCCTGCCGCAGGAGGTGCTCGTGGACGTACTTGCAGAAGATGATCTTCTCCTCGTCGGGAATCGCGGACTCGAAGTACACGTCGATTTCGCCCGCGCCCTGGGCCCGCCGGGTAAGCCTGATGCCAAGCTGCCTGCCCGTGTTGGTCCTGAAGTCGGCGGCGTCGCGCCAGAGCTGCTCCTGCTGGAACGGTGCGGTGTGGTGCAGCCGGACGACCAGCGTGGCGTAAAGCTCGTCCAAGAACCCCGTGAAGCGGTAGGTGGCGTGTACGGCCGGGAACTCGACGATGTCCGGTCGCTCCCTGCGATAGTAGCTGGGAAAGACCAGCAGGTTGCCCTTCTCGGTCGGCTGGCGGAGGCACAGCCCGCGCTCCACCAGCGTCTGGTGCATGGCCAGCAGGATGAACCGCTCCTCTTCGCGGTCCGCCAGACGCTCCATCGAGGCCGCGTACTGCAGGTCGCCCTTGAGCACCCACTCCTCCATCAGACAGCCGCGCTGGTGCTCGTCGGCCTGCAGGGTCCGGATGACGGCCTGGGCGTAGGCGTTGACGCGTTCTGGCTGGAGCAGCACCCAACTGCCGAACCCCAGCTCCCAGACCACCCCGGGGCCGGCCAGCAGCGTCAGCAGGGCGTGCAGTTCCTCGTCGGCGAAAGGCTTGAAGTCGCCGGCCAGCCGCAGTTACAGCGTGTCGCGCAGCTCGTTGAACCGCATCAGCACCCGCCCCTGGTCCTTGAGGCGGACGATCTCGTCCTTGAGGCGCTTGAAGAGCGCCTTGGTCGTGCGGCAGGGGATGGCGTCCCAGTCGATACCGTCGAGGATGGCCTTCTTGAGTTCCCTGCACCCCTGGTCCATCTTCGCGCTGGTCTGGATGAACGTGCGAAAGTTTCGCTCGGCTGCGAACTTCTCGATCTCTCCCCGGCTGACGCGCAGGCCTCCGGCGTCCACCCGCCCGGCGACCAGCAGCTTGGCGAATTTCTTTCGTGTCGCGCGGGTGAGGTCGCGGTCCCACTGGCCCAGCGTCTCGAAGAGGTCCTCCTTCTGGCCGTCGAAGACCAGCACCGCCAGCGCGGTCTCGTCCATGTAGAGCTGGTGGATCAGCCGCTGGTCCGCCTGCCCGCCGAAGTCCCACAGCCAGATCTCCCGCTCGGTTACAGGCCCAGGCTTGCCCCCCGCCGGCTTGGCGGAACCGGGGGTCACGTCCAGCTTCCACTGCGTGGCCCACGCGCCGACCGTCGAGTCGCTGGGCTGCCAGGTGTTCGAGGTCAGTCGCCGGGAAAGCCCGGTCTTTCCCGTCCCGCTCTCTCCGACCAGCAGGACCTTGGCGTTGGTGTACAGGAAATTGTCCGCTTCCGCGCCCGCGGCCGCTGGCGCTTCGTTGTCGAGCTGCCCCAGGTCCCATACTCGCATCCCGCCTTTAACGTCCCCGGAGAAGGCCCGCCGCCCGTTCGCGCTCCAGGCCACGGTCCTGACCCGACTCTCATGGCCTTCCAGTACCCGCAGACAGCGCCCCGACTCGACCTCCCACACGCGCACTGACCGGTCATCGGCCCCGGAGAGGGCGAACCGCCCGTCCGGCCTCCACGCTACGCTGTTGACCGCGCCGGTATGGCCTTCGAGCACGCGCAGACAGCGCCCCGACTCGACCTCCCACACGCGCACCGTATTGTCAGCCGACCCGGAAAGGGCGAGCCGTTCGTTTGGACTCCATGCCACGCCCCAGACGCCGCCAGTATGGCCTTCCAGCACCCGCAGACAGCGCCCCGACTCGACATCCCACACGCGCACCGTATTGTCAGCCGACCCGGAGAGGGCGAGCCGTCCGTTTGGACTCCAGCCCACACTGTTGACCTCGTCGGTATGGCCTTCCAGTACCCACAGACAGCATACCGACTTGACATCCCACACCCGCACCGTCTTGTCATCGGCCCCAGAAAGGGCCCGGCGCCCGTCCGGACTCCACGCCACGCTCCAGACTCCGATGGTACGGCCTCCGAGCACCCGCAGCCAGCGCCCCGACTCGACATCCCACACCCGCACGGTGGCGTCCAATGACCCGGAAAGGGCGAGCCGCCCGTCCGGGCTCCACGCCACGCTTCGGACACGTTGGGCGTGCCCATCGAGCATCCGCAGAAAGCGCCCCGACTCGACCTCCCAAACCCGCACCGTCTTGTCAAACGACCCGGTAAGGGCGAGCCGCCCGTCCGGACTCCAGGAAAAGCTCCAGACATTGTCGGTGTGACCCTTTAGCGAAACAGCCAGAGACGCTTCCTGCTTATCCGTCGCCCCCTCGGGGGGCGCTGGCGGCCGGCAGGCGTCCAGGAGCCTGGCGTATTCCTGCTCACCGCCGGCCGGGCGCCAATCGACATACAGGAACTGGCCCAGCGACCCCTTGGGGGACGCGTCGTCCAACCGCAGGGGGATGAAGCGGCGGGCCTTGTTCAACGGGTCGCGGAAGCGGAACGTCCCGGCCTCCAACTGCGACCAGTCCGAGCCGAACGCGTTGGCCGACATGCACAGCACCAGCACGCGGGAGCGCTCCAGCCCCTCCTCGATCTTGGCGAGGACATGATCCCCGGGCTTGATCTCCCACTCGTCTAACCACACCTTCAGCCCGTCGGCCCGCAGCCGCTTGGCCAGCGGGCGGACGATCGTCTTGTCTCTGGAACTGTGGCTGAGGAAGACGTCGTAGTCGAAGGTCTCGGCGGTCATTGGTCGCTTTCCTTCTCTCGGTGTAGCGTTCGGCTGCCGCGGCGCAACACCCTGGGCCAATGACGGGAGTATATCCGGCCGCTGGATGACGTCAACTGTTGGGGCAGCCGCTGCGTCGCAGCGGTGGCTCACTTAACTGCCGAGGCGGCTGAGGATTGGAAAGCGCAGCGCACCTCCGAGCCGTCGGCGTTGCCGAGGTCGGTCCGCTGGATCATCAGGACGTAGGCGACCTTCTTGACCGGGTCGATCAACGCCTGTATGCCCCACGCCCCCGCCGCCCCCAGCATGCCGGGTGTCAGGTCGTAAGTGGCGATCTTCTTCGGGGATAGAGAACGAAACAAGAACCCACAACCTGCCTACTTCACAGGGTCAATGAAGATCCCCGAGATTACCGCGTTGAAGCCGGCGAGTTTCCGCACGTCGATCTGGACCTCGCCGGAGACGGTCCAGGTGAGGTAGACGCCCTTGTCGGTTTCGTCGATGGCGGCGGTCTGCTCGGTCTGCGCGGGCTCGCCGAAGCCCACGGCCATGGACCGTTTGTTGCGGTCGTAGTCCAGCACGTACACGGTTAGGCGGTACGGCTTGGCGGCCAGTGTGTCGCTGGGGGTGATGAGGAACGAGAGCCGCTGGCCCTCGTGCCAACACGTGGCCGCGGGCCGGCCCTTCGCGCCGGGCGGGGCGAGCGATCGCGGGTCCTTCTGCCCGCCGGGCCAGGTGAACGGCTGGCCGGCGAGGACGTCCAGGCGGTAGTGGCGTTGGGCGGGGGTCTGCACGTTGGGGATCCAGGCAGCCAGCGAGCCGTACTTGCCGGTCCACTTGCCCGCGGTGGTCGTATCGCGGCCTTCAAACTTCACCGCCGCAGCCGCCACGCTCTCCAGGGCCGCCCAGGACGCGACCAGCGCGGTCGCGCCGGCCTGGCCGGCGGTCGGCATTCCAGAGGTCCAACGGGCGACGCGAACGGTTTGCCCGTCGCCGCGGCGCGCGACGATCTCCGCCCGCCTGGGCAGCAGCCAGACGCCCTCATCGCCCGGCTGGAGCGTGATCCGCAGGTCGTCGCCGGGCAGGGCGGGCAACGGCAGCGAGCAGGCCGAGCCGGTGAACGTGCCGACCTTCCGCCCGCCCAGCAGGACGTCGATCGGGCCGGCGGACCCCAACAAATCACCGGAGATCCGCAGGGTCGGCGCGGTCAGGCCGGCCAGATCGGGCCTGGGCAGTTGCTCGGTTGTCAGGGGGGACGGCTCGCTCTTGCCGAAGAGCTTCTCGCGAAGCTCGATCAGGCGCGTGGCGTGCTTGTCGTCCAGGGGCGGCTCGTCCCCGTGCCCGACCACGATCACGCACGCGACCTCGTGCCGCTGGAGGCTCACGGACAGGACCGTATCCGCGCGGGACGGCGTCTGTGGGGCACGCGCCATCGCGCCGACGACCGAGGCCTTGTACGGCCTGCCGCCCAGCGGGTAGACGTGCGCCCAGCGGGCATCGTGACCCATGCCGCGGATGCTCACCACGGGCGCGCCCGCCGACGGCGCGCCGGGCCGGCTGAGGAAGTCCACCCGCGACGTAACCGGGACGACCAGGTGCCCGTTGGCGTCGGCGTACAGGTTCACGTCGCAAGGCCCGCCGGCCTGGACGCAGTGGGGCCGGAGCACCTGCTCGCAGCCCATCAGCCGCTCGAAGAGCGGGGCGTATATCTCCAGGAAGTCAGCCGCTTTCTCGTTGGGAGGCTGCTGGCTGATCGGGAACTTGTGGGCGATCATCTGCGGGAAGAGCTTCCAGTGCAGGCGGCGCTTGAGCTGGGCCTCAAACTGGAGCAGGTCGCCGCCGTAGGGCTTGGCGTGGTGCCAGGCCGAGGCCGGGCGCAGCGGAGTGAGGTAGCCCAGCGCGGGCAGGTAGTCGTTTTCGTGGCAGGTGCCGTCGGTGTCGCGGAGCGGCTCGATGCGGTAGAACTGGTTAACGAACACCCGCTTGCCCTTCTCGTGGGCCAGGCGGCAGACCTCTCGCACCGCGGCCGCCACGGGCAGGGCCATGTTCTCAGCCGGCTTGTTGCGGATCATCGTCAGGCCGTCGTCGTGGCCGTAATCGATCGTGCTGGCCCAGTCGAGGCGGTCGATGACGAATCCGGCGATCTCGGGCAGGCGATCCAGGTGTCGCTTGACCTGCTCGACCAGGAAGGGCCAGAGGGCGTAGTTCGGCCCGGGGTTCATGGCCATCGCGCCTTCCCAGGTGGGGATGTCCTTGCCGGAAGCGTTCTTGACCAGGGCGTTGGCGAACCGTTCCCGCAGGGCCCTGGCGGCGGCCTCCGCGTCGCCGCCCTTGCCGCCGTCGCCGCCGTACTCGGTGACGTTGAAGTATGCGTAGGTGGCGACGCCGGCAGCCTTCATCTTCGCGACGAAGGCGTTGATCTTCTCGTCGCTCATGGTCTGGCCGAGCTTCCACCACTTGGCGTAGGTGTAGGGGTGCCACTCCTTTTCTTCCGGCAGGTACTCGCCCAGGTAGGTGAACCAGAAGCTGGACCAGATGTATCGCACGCGCTGGCGGGCCATCTCGTCCAGGTCCGGGTGGTCCTGGATGTGGTGGTAGTAGAACACGCCTTCGCCCTGGCCGCGCGGCAGGGGCGAGCGGAAGTACTCGGGGAACTGTCCGGCGTAGGCAGCCAGCGCGGCGCGGTAGTCGGCGGCGTGGCTGTAGAAGACCAGCCTCAGCGGGCTTGGCTTGCCGCCTCCCATGCCGCGATGGGCGAACCCCAGTTCCAGCGTCGTGGCGTCTTTCCAGGCAAAGGTGAGGTTGGGGATGTTGTCGGTCGGAGGGAGGGCTATCGTCAGTGCCCGTCCGTCCGTCGCCAGCAGGCTGATCAGAGGCAAGACCCACGCCCGGCCACTGCCCCAGCCGACGGCGGCGTAAGTCGCGGGGCCGTAGGTCGGGTGGGCGTCGAGATTCATCACGCCGCGCTCGCTGGGCGTGAAGACGCGCATCCCGGGGTCCAGGGCAGGCAACTGGATCGTGATCTTGTGCTCCGTCCGCGAACCCGCGCCGGCGAAGTCCATCTCCCACATCAGCCCCTGCTCCAGCGGCGTCCATTTCTGGGTCACCGTCAGGCCGAGGCCCGCCAGCGCCGCCTGACCTGTCAGGCTCTCGCCCTTCTTCTCGAGCCGGGCGGCCGTGGGGGCGGCAGTTTTCTTCGCCGCCTCCGCCCGGACCTCCAACGTCAGCGGGCCGTGCAGCCAGTTGCGGTCGGCGTCCGGTGCCGCCTCGCCGGGGCGGTTATGCAGGACGATCGACTCCGGCAGGCCGCTGTCGCCGCTCAACCTCGCCGCCAGTTCCCCACCGCCGTGGATCTCCTCCGCCGTCAGGCGGCATGGGCTCAGGCAGGCGCAGACTGCCAACACGATTCCACTGAGCCGACATGCGATCAGAGACAGGTACTTCAACATGGCAGAGGACCTTTCTGAATCAACCTGGACCCGCGTCAACTTGATCGTTTGCGGACGCCTTGCCACCTGGTCGCCAGTCGCCACAGCATGGTCGCGAGGATCCAAACCACGATGACCGCCACCAGGACGGCCAGACCGCGGATAACGCACAGGACAAGGAAGGTGTCGGAATCCAGTGATATCCACTTCTCCCTGCGACCGTTGTCGTAATGGGTGAGAATGACCCTATCACCGTAGAACCAACTGTACGTGCCGGTGGCTGCGCCGGCGATCAGGGCGACCAGCAGCATGACCAGGTAGTGAGTCCTGATCGTCTGCCTGGGCGGAGGCGGATCACTTGATCGCGGCGGCTGAGGATTGGAAGGCACGTCGCACCTCCGAGCCGTCGGCGTTGCCGAGGTCGGTCCGCTGGATCATCAGGACGTAGGCGACCTTCTTGACCGGGTCGATCCAGACCTGTGTGCCCCACGCCCCGCCGTGCCCGAACGTGCCGGGCGACAGGTCGGCCGTCACGCCCTGAGGCTCGCGGACGAGGACCACGCCCAGACCCCACCCGCTGCCGGGCACGAAGCCCGCCTTCAGATCGCCCGTGGCCAGGGTGCGCATGAGCTTGACCGTGTCGGCCTTGAGGTATCGCTTGCCGTCCAGCTCGCCCTCGCAGAGGAGCATGCGGGCGAAGCGACCGTAGTCCGGCGCGGTGGAGAAGAGCCCGCCGTTGGGGGCGGGGTAGCGGTCGGTGCGGGTGGGGTCGTAGAGCGGCCAGTAGGCCGCCTTCTGGAGCTTGCCCGCGACGCGCTTGTAGGGCGCGACCATGCGGGCGAGCTGCCCGGCCTTGGGATAGAACGTGGTGTCCTTCATGCCCAGCGGGTCGAAGAACCGCTTCTGGAGGAACTCGGGATAGGACTGGCCCGAGACGACCTCGATGATCCGCCCGAGCGTGTTCATGCCGGACTGGCTGTACTGCCACTTCGAGCCGGGCTCGAAGTTCAGCGGCTTCTTGGCGTAGAGGGCCATCAGCGGCTCGAGCCTGGTAATCCCGGCGACCTCCTGGTTGGACGCCTCGGCCAGGCCGGAGGTGTGCGTGAGCAGGTGGCGGAGGGTGAGCTTGAACGCCTTGCCGTCGCGGGTTTTCATCTCTGCCAGTTCGGGAACGTACTTGCCCACGAGGTCGTCGACGGTCAGCTTGCCGTCGTCCTGGAGGGCCAGGATGGCGGCCGAGGTGACGGGCTTGGTCATGGAGGCGATCCAGAAGATCGTGTCAGTCCGCATGGGCCGCTGCGCGTCGATGTCGGCCAGGCCCACGGCCGACAGGTGCGCCACGCCGCCCGGCCGGGCGACCAGCGTGACCGCCCCGGAGATGACCTGCTTGTCCGCCTGGTCCTTCATGGCCTCCGTGATCCCCGCTACGACGGGCGTCTCACCCGTCGCCCCTGTGCAGGAAGTCAGCAGAAGCACCAGTACGGGCAGAAGAAGAAGACTCATCAGGACCTTATGATCAGGCGCGTGCATGGGAGATTCTCCAATAGACTGTTCGCGTTAGGAACTATGATCCATACGTTAGTCGTCATGAGCGTGGAGTTCAAGCCGCGTCGCGCGAAGCCGCAAGCGGATTGAACGGTTGTGGTCGCTGGAGAAGACGGAAAGACTGACATGAAGAACGTGAAACGGTTCGTCGTCGTGGTGGGTCTGGTGAGCGTTCTGGCACCGGCGGTGCGGGCAGCGGAGAGCGACGGATGGGTCGCGCTGTTCGACGGCAAGAGCCTGGACGGGTGGACGGTGAGCGAGAACCCCTCGACGTTCAAGGTGGTCGACGGGGCGATCTGCGTGGACGGGCCGCGGGCCCACGCGTTCTATACCGGTCCGGTGCGGGGCGGCAAGTTCAAGAACTTCGAGTTTCGCTGCGAAGTGCGGACCGAACCCGGAGCCAACTCGGGCGTGTTCTTCCACACCCGGGCCCAAACGGGAGCCGGCTGGCCCGCCCGCGGCTACGAGGTGCAGATCAACAACACCCAGCCGCCCCACAACGGCTATTACGAGTGCAAGAAGACGGGCAGCCTGTACGGCATCCGCAACGTGTACAAGAGCCCGGTGTGCGACAGGGAGTGGTTCGCCCTGCACATCACGGTGCGGGGCAAGCACATTCAGGTCCGCGTGAATGACACGCTGACGGTGGACTACGTCGAGCCGGCCCGCCCGGCCCGCGGGGCCCAGCGCGACGGGCGGACACTTTCCAGCGGGACCTTCGCCCTCCAGGGGCACGACCCGTCCAGCCGAGTGGCCTTCCGCAACATCCAGGTCAAGCCCCTGGCGGACGACCTGGCCGACGACGTGGACGGCCCCGTGTCCGCCCAGGAGGAGTCCGCCGACGTGCTGGCGCTCGGCATGAGCAACTTCCCCGTACTGGACCTGCACGCCCATCTCAAGGGCGGGCTGAAGGTCGAGGAGGTGGAGGCCTTGTCGCGCCGCACGGGGATCGGCTACGGCGTAGCCCCCAACTGCGGCGTGGGCTTCCCCATCACCGACGACAAGGGCATCGAAGCCTTCGTCGCTTCTATGAAGGGCCGCTGCGTCTTCCTGGGCATGCAGGCCGAGGGGCGCGAATGGGTCAAGACCTTCTCCCCCAAGGCGGTCGCCCTGTTCGATTACGTCTTTACCGACTCTATGACCTTCACCGACGACCGCACGGGCAAGCGGACCCGGCTGTGGGTCCAGGACGAGTTCGAGGTGGGCGACAAGCAGCAGTTCATGGACATGCTGGTGGGCAAGATCGAGTCCATCTGCGACCGCGAGCCGATCGACATCTACGTCAATCCGACGTTCCTGCCCAAGCCCATCGCGGGCGAGTACGACGCGCTGTGGACGCCGGAGCGGATGAAGAAGGTGGTCGCCGCCCTGGCCCGCAACGGCGTGGCCATGGAGATCAACGCCCGCTACAAGCTGCCCAGTACGGCCTTCATCAAGCTGGCCAAGCAGGCGGGGGTGAAGTTCACCTTCGGCACCAACAACGGCGGCAAGGACGACCTGGTCGTGCCCGCCTACTGCCTGGAGATGATCCGCCAGTGCAACCTGACGCCCAAGGACCTGTTCGTGCCCGGCTCGGGCGGCAAGAAGGCCATCGAGCGAAAGGCCATGCCGAAGTAGACGGGTGGCGGCCAGGCCGGGCGACCGGTTGACGCATAGGTTTGCGATGGAAGGCGAAAGGCGAACCGTCCCGTTCGCCCGCCCCGGGAGAGTCTGCCATGAAACGGACTGCTTTGTTCCTGGCCGCTGTGGCCATTCTGAGCTTGCCGCCGTCCGCCCGGAGCGCGTCATCCTCACCGAAGCCGGCCGACGGCGTCGTGCCCCTGACGGCGGCGCACGCCCATAACGACTACGCCCACCCGCGTCCGCTGCTGGACGCCCTGGACTGCGGGTTCTGCAGCATCGAAAGCGACATCTGGCTGGTGGAAGGCAGACTGATGGTCGCCCACGCCCAAAAGGAGATTCGTCCCGAACGGACGCTCGAATCGTTGTATCTCCAGCCGCTCCGCGAGCGGGCCCGGCTGAACGGAGGACGGGTCTACCCCGGCGGACCGACGATCATCCTGCTGATCGACTTCAAGACCGAGGCCGCCCCCACCTACGCCGAACTGCGAAAGGTCCTCCAGCGGTACGCCGACATCCTGACCTCGGTTGAGGACGGCCAGGTGACGCAGCGAGCCGTGACAGCCATCATCAGCGGTGACGCGCCCTGGAAGGAACTGTCCGCCGACAACCCGCGATACGCCATGCTCGACGGGCGGGCCAGACACCTCGGCTCCAGGCTCCCCGCCCACCTCGTGCCGCTGATCAGCGAGAACTGGAAGAAGCTCTTCAAGTGGCAAGGCGCCGGACCCATGGACCAGGCCGAACGGGCCAAGCTGCGAGACTTCGTGAGCAAGGCGCACCAGGCGGGGCGAAAGGTCCGTTTCTGGGCGACGCCCGACAAGCCGGCGGTCTGGAAGGAACTCCGCGCCGCGGAGGTGGATCTGCTGAGCGTGGACGACCTGGCCGGGGCACGGAAGTTCCTGCTCGAACAGGCACAGCCGGCCGACAGGGGCGAAGATCGCCCTTGAGCACAACGCGGGTAGCGCGTACTATGACTGGTAGCACAGGTTGCGCTACCGAGTACCGCCCGGGGTCCGGCGAACGGACGGCCCGCACAAGGAGACTGCAATGCGTGAGAGTCGAAGCTGGCCCGTCTTGTTGGTGTGCCTGGCCTTGATGTTCGCATGGAGCCAGGCGGCAGGCGAGGAGACCCCGGTCAACCAGGCCCCGAAGGCCAAGGTGTCGGCCAGCAGCGAATTCAGCGGCGAATACGCCGCCCGCAACGCCGCCCGGGGCGACCTGCCCTCGGAGTTCGCGCCCGACGGCAGCGACTGGGCCACCAAGGGCCAGCACAAGGCCTGGTACGAGCTGCGCTGGGACCAGGGCGTCGAGATCGAGCAGATCGTGTACTACGCCCGCACCACCAGCCCCATCCTGGAGAACTTCAAGGACTACGCGGTGCACGTGGACGGGGCGAAGGCCCCGGCCGTCCGCGGGCAGCTCGAGCACCGCCACGGCCCGCAAATGATCACCCTGCCCCGCCAGAAGGTCTCGAAGGTTCGCATCGAGTTCCTGTCGGCCCACCCCGATTCGCCCAACCCGGGCGCCAGCGAGATCGCGGTGTTCTCCCGGGCGGTGACGGCGGCCCAGCTCGCGCAGATGCAGGTGCCGGTGAACGAGAAGACCCCGCAGGCCGCCGCCCTGCGCCGCGACCTGATGGAAGGGCGCCTCGGGTTTGGCGACATCCTGGTGGTCAAGCGCAAGCCGCTGAACATCTCGCACGTGTACGTCTACCACGTGGAGGGTTTCCGTCCGGGCGGCGGGTTGTACATCTTCAGTCCGGCCGAGCAGAAGCTCAAGTGCATCTTTGACGCGGGCGAGGGGATGATCACGACGGCGGACCTGTCGTACGACGCCAGGGAGATCGTCTTCGCCATGCGGCGCGGCGGGCACGTCGCCTCCAACCCGGTCGCCCACATCGAGGACATCTCGCGCTACGAGGAGGAGGCCAGCAACTACCAGGTCTTCCGCATCAACATCGACGGCACGGGCCTCAAACAGCTCACCCACGGCACGTACAACAACCTTGACCCCTGCTGGCTGCCCGACGGCGGGGTCGCGTTCATTTCCGACCGCAAGCCCGCCTACGCCTACTGCTACGTGGTGACCTCGCCCGTGCTCTACCGCATGGACCGCGAGGGGCAGCGTCAGATGCGCCTTTCGTCCAACTATCTCATGGACTTCACGCCCTCGGTGCTGGAGGACGGACGGATCGTCTATACGCGGTGGGAATACGTGGACCGGGCGGCCTGTCCCATCCAGAGCCTGTGGGCGATCTACCCCAACGGGACGGGGCTGAGCGGCTATTACGGCAACCGGGTGATCAGCCCGGGGACGTTCATGGACGCCCAGCCGATCCCGGGCACCAACGGCGTGATCGCGGTGGCCACCAACCATAATGGTTCCTGCCGCGGCGGGATCGTGGCTATCGACCCCACCAAGGGGGCCAACGCCCCCGAGGCGGTCCGCAACCTCACTCCGGAAGTCAACATCTACGCCCACCGCGTCGGCGGCGGGCCGTGGGGCAACGGCATGCTCGACTGCCGCGTCCGCGGCCAGTACGAGAAGCCCTTCGCCCTGGACCAGAACCGCTTCCTGGTCTCCAACGGCGGGACGATCCAGCTCCGCGATTTCGACGCCAACGCCATTTCGATCCTGGGCCCGCGCGACGGCATGGGTTTCTACAGCCCGCAGCCCATCCGGCCGATTGATCCCCCGCCGGCCATGCCCGCCCACGAGCGCCAACTCCCGCCCGACGGCAGCGTCTCGGGCGGCTGGGCCACCGTGGTGCTGCGCGACGTGTACAACGGGCTGGAGGGCGTGAAACGCGGGGAGATCAAGGAGATCGCCGTCGTCCAGGAGATCGAGAAGTCCACGCACTCGCCGCAGAACAACGTCCGCCCGGACGGCAAGGGAATGCGGAACATCGCGTGTTTCGGCTTCCAGTTCCCGCTGGTTTCGTGCGGGGCGACCTACGCGCCCAAAAAGGTGTGGGGCTTCGCCGACGTGGACGCCGAGGGCAACGCCGCCTTCCGGGTGCCCTCGGAGGTGCCCATCTACTTCCTGGCCCTCGACGGCGAGGGGCGGGCCATCCAGCGGATGCGGACCTTCACCCACATGATGCCCGACGAGGCCCAGACCTGCGTCGGCTGCCACGCCGACCGCAACACCTCCATGCCCCGCCAGGCATTCCCCCTCGGCGGCAACCTCAACCCGCAGCCGCTGAGGGAGCCGGCCTGGGGCGTCAAGGGCTTCAGCTATCCCGAGGTCGTCCAGGGCGTCTTCGACCGCAACTGCATCAAATGTCACAACGAGAAGACCCAGCCCAACGGCGTGGACCTCACCGGCGACATGACCGACTTCTTCAACGTCTCCTACGACATCCTCTGCCGCACCGGCACCCAGGGCCAGGACCGCTGGCTGAACCACGGCAGCCCATCCGGCCGCGAGTACGACAAGGTCCGTGGCATGAGCCCCTGGGTCGAATGGATCTGGTCCATCAACGGGGCCGGGCACAATACGCTGGAGATCGCCCCGCGCCGCTACGGCAGCCCGGCCAGCAAGCTGGCCGAGATCATCCGTTCGGGCCACCCGGACAAGGACGGCAAACCGCGGGTCAACGTTGCCGACGCCGACCGCCGGCGAGTCTTCCTGTGGATGGACCTGAACATCCCCTACTACGGCACGAGTTCATCCAACCACAAGACCCGCATGGGCAGCCGGCGCATGTTGCCCGACAACTTCGAGCCGGTCTTCAGCGACGTGGTCGCCCGGCGCTGCGTCGAGTGCCACAAGAAGGGCGTCCCCCGCAAGTTCTACACCCGCGTCATGAGTCCCGAAAAGAACAGCTTCCTGCTGGCCCCGCTGGCCAAGGAAGCAGGCGGGCTGGAGAAGTGCGGGCGGGCCGTTTTCGCTTCCACGGACGACCCGGACTACCAGAAGATCCTGGCCACCTTCAAGCCCATCCATGAACTCCTGAAGCAACGCCCCCGCGCCGACATGCCCAATTTCCAGGTCATGTGCGACGTAAAGGTCAGTTCGAAATAGGGCGAAATTGGCGAAATTGGGGACGCTACCCTATTTCGACCCGAGAAGGAGTCCTTTGCGCCGAGTTCGACCGAGCGAAATAGGGTAGCGTCCCCTATTTTCTACCGCCGGACGCGGGCGTTGCCCTGCCAGACGCTCCAGACCTGTTCCTCGTCGGCCGGCTGGGCGTAGTCGGTAATCTGCGTGGTCGCCAGGGCGCCGCAGGCCCAGCCGAACTGGACCCATTTCTCGGCGGGCCAGCCCTTGAGGATGGCGTAAAGCATCCCGCCGACGAACCCGTCCCCGCCGCCGATGCGGTCCAGCACAGCGATCTCCTTGGGCTCGACTACGTACCATGTGCCCGACCCGGGGGTACGACAGGCGTCTCGCCTGTCGGGCGCAACATCGGCGACGGGCGAGACGCCCGTCGTACCACAGACGCCCGCCTCCAGCATGATCGCGCCCCAGCGGTGGCAGTTGGCGCTGACCACCTCGCGCAGGGTCGTGGCGAACACGTCGGCCTGGGGGAAGGTTTTGCGGGCGGCGCCGATCATGCCCTTGAAGCCGTCGATCTTGGCCGCCAGGTCCTTGCCGCCGGCCTCGGGGCCCTCGATGCCCAGGCAGAGCTGGAAGTCCTCCTCGTTGCCGACGAGGATGTCGCTGGCGTGGGCGATCTCCAGGAACACGTCGCGAAGCTCGCTCTCGCGGCCCTTCCAGAACGAGGCGCGATGGTTGAGGTCGAAACTGATCCGCGTGCCGTGCTTCTTGGCCGCCCGCGCCAGCTCCAGGCAGAAGGTGCTGGTCTGGCTGGACAGGGCGGCGATCAGGCCCGAGAGGTGGACGATCTGGACGCCCTCGGCGCCGAAGATCCGCTCCAGGTCGAAGTCCTGGGCGCTGAGCGTCCGCCCCACCTCGCCCGCACGGTCGTTGTGGACGCGGGGCCCGCGGGCGCCGAGGCCGCTGTCGGCCAGGTTGAACTGATGACGATAGCCCCAGGGCCCGCCCTGGTCGAGGATCTTGGCCTCAACCGTCATGTGCCGCCCGGCCAGGTTGTCCCGCAGGAAGCGGGAGATCGGGCTGCCCTTGACGAAGGCGGTCAGCACCTTTACCGGCAGGCCCAGATAGGAGGCGATGGACGCAACGTTGGTTTCGGCGCTGGTGGCCTGCATGAAGAAGGTATCGCTGCAATGCATGGGCTGGGCGTTGGCGGCGGTCAGCCGGACGCCGATGCTGGTGGGGATCAGGAGGGACCATGCATACTCTTTGCGTAGCTCGATGCTCACCGGTACGTCCTTTCTTGTTGGGTTTGCGGTCACGCCGCCGGGCGGGCGGACGGCCCACGGGCGGCAGTACGACGGTGTATAGCAGATTCGCTCGAAAATGGCAAGGTGAGCCGCCGCGACTGTCGTGCCACAGCGATTATGACACCCCTTAACGCCACAGCGATTATGTCATCCCTGCCGGGTATGATGCCTCCCCCCATGGAGGCATCGCGTGATCGCTCAGGAGTGTACGTTAACCGTGG
>Ga0116148_1001843_pt1 | contig 22010 bp, 21 predicted proteins | sample AD_UKC055_MetaG_FD_89786 | JGI IMG/M metagenome (GOLD analysis project Ga0116148, IMG submission 89786) | Active sludge microbial communities of municipal wastewater-treating anaerobic digesters from USA - AD_UKC055_MetaG | ecosystem: Engineered > Bioreactor > Anaerobic > Digestate | place: USA... | reverse complement strand
TTGAAAATAAGCTGAACAACCGACCGAGAAAAACTCTTGGTTTTCTAACACCGTTAGAAGTTTATATTAATTGCGCTTAGTCATTGAACACAGCATGCAAATGCAGGAAAAGACAGTTATACCGATATATGCACTCTCTGTCGGGATGTATGCGGAGTTAATATAAGCGTCGGGTATTATAAACCGCATTTAGAAAATTCATATGTTAATTTCTCAGAGTGGCTAAACACATATTATATACTAAGTGAATTGTTTAAAGAATTTCTGCCGAAATATATTCGGTAATATTGTTTGTTTTTGAAATAATAAGGAATTTATGGTATGAGCAATGATTTCATTCACCTGACTCATCTCTATGAAATTGAAAAATTAAGTAACAGAATTTATTCGGATGCTGGTATTCTCTTTCGCAATGCTCTCAATCATTATCGGCAATAATAGTTTTGACTTCAATATTAAGGTTTTAAAAAAAGTTGAAATATTTAATTAAATGCTAATTGTATGCTTGTTATACTAATATGAGGTAATTTATGAAAATTGAAATGGGTGAATCAATAATTCTGTCATGGTTAAGACATGTCAAAGGATGTCAAATTGTTCAAACGAATTGGAAACCTTCACAAAGCTGGGATGTGCAAAATAAAAGTATAATCGAAGATCTTTTAAAAGAATCAACTGAAGAATTCAAAGAATATGATTTATTCAATTTAAATAATGGAATTAATCAAATATTGAAACAAGCTGAAATTGATTTAATTGGAATATCTTTTGGAAATGAAAATTGCAAAGAGTCTAAGCAAAATAAAGATAACACAATATATGCAGTTGATATCGCATTTCATGAAGCTGGACTTAACTATGGTAACAGAAAAGAAACGATATCTAAAGTTTTAATGAAATATTTGAGAACGGCAATGTGTCTTTGCGGATATTATGGAGTAAAAGAAGGAACTATAATATTTGCTTCGCCAAAAATCGGACAAGCTTTGACTGATGAATTATTGGAAAATATTGAAATTTTAAAGAGAATTATAGCTAAATGTAATTTAAATTATGAGATTATTCTTTATGCAAATGATGAATTTAGGAAAAATATAATGGAGCCGATTACTGTAGTGCTTGGAAACGTTGCGGATACTTCAGAATTATATATGAGAAGTTTGCAAATGTTTAAATTAGTTACTGGTGCTGAAAGATTTAATCAAATTATTTTAAAAAACGAAAATAATATAAGAGAAGCCGATAATGATGAATATACAGAAATGAAAATTGGAGCTATTGCGAGAACAGTTTTGAGTAATATACTTGCTGAAGGGAAAATCAGGAACGAACATTTGCAATTATTGCAGGATAAGGACTACTCAAAAAAGGAATTCGGTTTATCTTGGCCGGTATTAATAATGGCAGATGATAATGAGTCTAAAAGTCCTGATAGATATTATGCACAAATTATTGATATCAATGATAAGAAGTATTATCTTTGTTCAGAATGGTATGATGAAAGGAGTCGGGAAAAATTGATAAAATGGATTAATGATTATCAAGATGGAAAGTCTAATTAATAGTGTACAATGATGGTATTCACCTGACACATTTCTCTGGAAATAGAAATTAAGTAGTCGAATTTAAATCGCCATAATCAATTTTAATTCCGTCCATAAAAGCCTGGCAAGGCGTTCTGCCGTTCATGTCATGTCTTGAGAAGTGCGTTCGTTGTTGTAAGAAGTCTCGCAGGAAAGTGGGTGTGTCTGATGCCCTTTTTTGTTTTAACAATGGTATGAGGTACAACTAATGCCGTTGTTAAAACAAAATCTCAAGGAGATAATTCGTCTAATGCTTTATGATGGCGTTCTGTATTATAATCTATTATTCATTTAGACATTCGTATCTGAACTTTGAATTGAACGTCTTGCAAATGAATTGTAGGTTATTTTTTTGTCATTATCAAGATACCATGCAGAAAAAAGATTCATAAGGAAGCAGAAACGATCCTGACAAACTAGACGCTTTATAAATATTTATTTCTTTCTATAAAAATGTATTTCAGAAGCGGTTACACTGCTTATTCCTGTATAAAGAAAAACCGCCGCGAAAAGAAACTGCAGAACGATTACGAAAATTACATCAGAAAATATTATAAGTCCGTTTGAAACATTTACGGTTATAACATCAGGCGACGGTAGAAAATATGCTGCAGCGGCGCAGATTATTACGGATAGAAAACTCATAACCTGATAGGATGATATTTTTCCAAAACCTCTGAAGTCTGCTCTGAAAAATTCGGATATTATTCTCCATGCGAAAGCTGTGATGATTGAAAGCAAGAATGATATTTTAAAATGCCCCGCGAGAAAAATCCACGCCGAGACTAAAGCCGATACAGAATATATTACGGCAGTAATATTTTGAATCGGGAAAAGTTTTTTGCCTTCATAACCGCTTTCGTATGAAGCTTTTTTTAAATTGCCGTAAAACCGCACCGCAAAAGGTGATAACAAAGCTTTGACGGGTTTACTGTATTTTTTGAGAGGTTTTCCGTAACAGCATCCGAAGCTTAAACAGCTCAGGCGGCCGATGCCTTCGCCTATGAGATATGAGCATCCGATCGCGGCAAGAAGCGGCAATATTGACTCGATGTTTCCGTCACCTGAAATTTTTAGTGCTGCATAAGCTGAAAACGGCGCGGCTGTTACTGCTGCAAAGGCTGCACCTCCGACAGTTATTGTACCTTTTCTTTTTTCGACAATAAATGCAATAATTTTTGATGCAGGTAGAGCTATTGCAAGTATGCTTCCGGCAAAAATAAGACAAGTTAGAAGTTTAAATCCGTAAGCTGAAGCAAGTGTACAGAAAAATGCAGTTGAAACTGCGACGGAGAAAGCTGTGATTAATCCATACCATGTTAAATTCCGTGAGTGAAAGTGACCGCTTTTTTTCTTTTTCGAAAATGGAACGGCAGCCAAAAATTGAAAGCGTTCTCCCGGCAGAAAAATAAATCCTGCAGCCAGAACAGCCGCGAGAAATGCTGAAAGTGAAATGAGAAAATGAAAGTTAGAATTCATAATGACCTTCCTATTTCGCTTCTGAGCTCGACTTCAGTCTCGACGAGAGATTCTCCGAAACCTTCTGAATAGCGGCTGCTGGCGTCTTTCCGCTTAAGGTTGAAATTTATGTCCTCTGAAAAATTCATCCTGTCTTTTTCAAAAAGAAGAATGTCAACAGAACTTCCCGGATGATAAAGCGATTTTGGCGATCCTTTTTTTACAAACATGCCGGGTTCGATTTTTCTTGGATCATCATAAAATACATCACAGTATCTCTGTTCGATTCCGCCGATCATCAAAGCCGCGACTTCAAACATCGCGACAAAACCGCAGTTTGTTCCGCCTTCAACATCGGTATCGATAATCGTGACCGTACGGCGGTTTTTCGAATAAGGAGTCACTTCGGCTATAACTGCCGACGGATTGCACGAATGGCATGAGCCGTCAAATTCATAATAATCAACGATAGTCCCGGAAACGGGAAAATGATTCCAGTGATACTTGTCGGGAGTCAGTCTGAAAACAGAATATAATCCGTCTCTGAATTTCAAAATCCATTGCTCTTTGTGCATGCCGATCAGTTCTTTATATGAAAAAAATTTCTCTTTAATAAAAAGACCATTGGTTTCAGAAAGTTTTCCTGCAAGCATTCGCGAATCGGCAGGTGAGACGATTGATTTCGGATCATCGGTCATGGGCCGGCAATCCCAGTATTTGATTTTGCGTTCGAATATTTGTCTTGGTGTTTTGAGTAAATCCGGTTCAAGACATTCTTCAAGACCTATGCCGAGCTTCTTAACAAAAGATTCCGCTCCCGTGAAAAGACCGCCGCAGGGGATGTCATAAACTGCACATGCGATGAGCGATGACATTCTCGGAGAAGTCAGAAGCCTGAAAGCGAATGGTGATTTTTCGCGGACATCCGAATAAATGCTGTTAATCAGTTTATCGTGAAAGATGTTCTCCGTGACCGCTTTCGAACTTCTTCTGTCGATATACTGGTGAATCATATGTCTCTATCTCCTTTTGTTTAATCATGTTTTTTTCTTTGATAACAGAAATCGTCAGCGAAAGAATTCTCATCAGGCTTTCGTTTTCGCGGCATGAAACCGAGTCTGTGATAACTTTCTCTGTTAAGTCTGAAATATATTCCGCGCAGGTTTTGTTCCCTGCGGCATCAGAAAATGCCGATTTATATTCTTCAGGAAGTTCGGAAAATTCTGCCTGCGCGGCGTATTCTTTCATAACTTCAAGCGCTTCTCTTATTGTCTTTGTGCGGAGACCGTCTCTGTAATATTGTTCGGCTTTTGAATTAAACTCCTCTGCTTTGAAGCTCATGGGGTTTTTATGGTTTCCGGTGATACCGCGAAGAAGCTTTCCGTGAGTATCGTTAATTCCGTGAATTCTTGTTTGAAGGCGGTCGAGAAGATCTCCTGCGTTAAGAGATTCAACAAGAGCCGCGTCGCTTCTCAGCATTTTGAGAAGCGAAAGACGGTATTCGTGAATTCTGATGTGATGATATCCTTTGTAGCGTTTGCTCGGACGGATTTTCTCGGCAAGAGAAAGAATGCTGTGCATGAATGAGCACGGATTTTTCTCGCGGATGTTTACTGTTTTAAGCCCGATTGCCGAAGAAAAGAAAATGTGTCTTCGTTCGCTTTCTGTAACAGGATCATCCGGAATGCTCTCATGAGTGATTTCTCCTTTCAGAACTCTCGAGTAGGCGAAAGCTGTTATTAATTGCTGAAGGTCTGCCGCATCGCTCATGTCTTCGATTATCGAATCAAACTGACTGTAGAATCTTCCTTCAAAACCTGTGAATCCCATCTGCCGGTGCTCGCGGAGTTTAAAAGGCAGATACATCGACATGCGTTTGTCGAAAACTCCGAGATCAGAAAGATCGGATCTCAAAAGAGCATCATTGCCAGGTTTGCCGTTAAGAGCGGGACTTTCGGGCGTGCTCATCAGCGCGACAAGATAATCGGTTAAACGCGCGTCGGGAACAATGTCTCCTTTGAATCGGAATACAGATTCCCATATTTTTTCATACCATGCCGGCCCGTACGGCAGAAAAGGTTTTCCGAAAAATTCAACACCTGCTTTTTTGATCCATCTGCGCCAGATCATGCGTAAATGAGTGTAGTCGAGTTCATGTGACAGAAAGCCGATGAGTGTCTCGGGACGGAAATCGTTATAGTCGAGGCGTAAAGGAGATGAGCTGTAAAGCGGAGTGAAGAGAGGCAGAAAATGTTCGAAAATTTTTATTGTTAAATCTCCTGCGCTCTTTTCAAGCGCGGAGCTGTAACTTCCTTCTTCGGCAAGTTCGGAAAGAATAATGCTTCCCGTGCTGATATGTGTGCCGTTGTTCGCGAGCGATGTGTTTGAAATCGTGTCGAGTTTAACAAGCGACTGAGATATTATTCCGGATTCTTTCAGCTTGAAAATTGAGTTAAGGTGACTTCGCGATAGAACCTGATGACAAAGATGCATGTATTCGTGTTTCTTGTAGCCGTTGTCCCAGCCCGAAAGACACGGGCTCATGAAGAGCTCCCTGTAGAACGAATCCGAAATTAGACTGTTGAGTTTGCGCATGCGCATCGGGGTTGAAGGAGCGAAATAAAGAATCATTTTCTGCCCGAGCGATTCGAGAGAGAAATTTCTATTGGCATACATAACCGCAAACTGCGAAAGAAGGAAACGAAGCAGTGTTTCTTCCGCGAGAATCTTTCCCGCGCTTTTCTGATTTGCTGAACTTAAAGGAAAAAATGAAAAGGTTTCAGGAGATGAGTTATCGTTTAGAAAATGCTTGCAGATAAATTCTGATGCGTTCTTGAGAGCTGAATTCGGAGTGTCAAGAGCGTCAGCTATGGCAATTTTAAGAAGATAGCTTGAAGGAATTCTTATCCAGCGGTCGTTGTTTTTTTCAAAGAAGAAGCGGCTGATGTCGGGACGCATGGGGCTTGAAGCGTCCGATTTGTCGAGAGCCATGTCGCGCATGACTATACGCATAGTTGAAGCTTTAAGTCTTGATGCCGGAAAACGAACCCAGCTGTTTTCCCAAACTCGTTCGTGATTGCTTTCAAGAAAATCGTCTACCCTGAATGCGTTTCTTTTTGCGATGTCGCCTGAACGAACTCTGCGTGAAATGTTCGAGTAGTAGTTTGAACTTTTTATGGATATCGGCAGATCGACGTCGGAGTCGCTTCCGCTGACTGCAGTCTGATATTCGTTCTCGGCACCGTGAGTCGTGTCACGGTTCGAGAAAGGAAGCGCGGCATACCAGCTGTCGCCGCTTAGAGATGAAATGCCGAGAATGTCCTGAAGTGTTCTTATGTCTGCTCTTTCGGAAGAATGAAAAACGGAATTATCTTTTTGCAGCGACTTGCTCATGTTTTCCGCCTTAAACGTAATGACGGCACAAGCCGCTGTATGGAACATGATAAGAAACAGTAAATATTTTATGAGGAAAATGCGTGAATAAATTAAAGATTTGATGAAATGAGTGTATTTGCCGATTCTCTTTCATCTTCTTTCTCCAAAAAAATGATGTCTTTTCTAATGAATGCTGTATAATGCAACTGATAAGTATTGTGGAGGTTATCCATGTCATTTTATGATTTAGAATTCAATGATTCGAGAGGCAACAAGGTTCGAATGAATCAATTCGAAGGAAAAGTAGTTTTAATTGTTAATACCGCGACTAAGTGCGGGCTCGCTCCGCAGTTCAATGCTCTTGAAGCAATATTTCAGAAATATAAAGATAAGAATTTTACGGTTATCGGTTTTCCCTGCAATCAGTTTGCGCATCAGGAGCCTGAATCAAATGAAACGATGGCGGAAACCTGCAGAATAAATTTCGGAGTCACTTTTCTTCTGTCGGAAAAAATATCCGTAAACGGAAAGGAGACGCATCCTGTTTTTGCATATCTGAAACAGAATTCTAAAAGCGGAATCTTTGGAAAAAAAATAAAATGGAATTTTACGAAGTTTTTGATTTCTTCTGACGGAAAAACAATTAAACGGTATTCTCCGGCAACAAATCCCGAAAAGATTGAAAATGATATAATTGACTTTCTGAAATGAATTGTTGAATGAAAACATCGGTAACTACCGATTCTGTTTTAGGTGAAAATCTTGATACTTCTAATCCCGTCATTGAAAAAAATGGCATAACCATGAATTTCATATTGCTTTTCATGATTATACTGATTTATCGGGGCTTTTCCGCCTGCGGAAAATTGGGTTCACCTGGTAAGGGTGAAATGTTTATGTTTGAACCTGCTCTTTGTATCGGAGGAAGTGAAAAATTAGAATTTGTAAATAAAGGCAGCGCAAAAGTTCATCTGAGCTTATTATTTCAAATGACTTCTTAATTTTTCCGATAATTGAGCGGAAGTGATGTTTGTTTTAATGTTTTAATGCGGCTGATTTCCGTCAGCCGCGAAATTGATATAATAATAACGGTATCACATCTTTATCGTTTATGATTACAAAATAGCAATTTAAGTGAAAATCACTCTCGATTAAGTAAAATTCACTCTCGATTAAGTGAAATTTACTCTCCGTTGAGTGAAAATCACTCTCGATTAAATGAAATTCATTCTCGGTTAAGTGAAATTTACTCGTGATTAAGTAAAATTTACTCTCGGTTAAGTGAAATTCATTCTCGATTGAGTGAAAATCATTCTTGATTAAATGAAATTCATTCTCCGTTAAGTGAAAATCATTCTTGATGAAATGAAGTTAATTTTATAATCAGTTTGTTCTGGATAATTATGATAATTTTATCCGCGGTTTTAAGGAGCTTGTTATGAATAAAATAATATTTTTGCTTTTTCTGTTAGTGCTTTCTGTTAATCAGTCTCAAAGTTCAACAAAAAATCGGCAGAAGTCGCCCTTAAACTCATTGAGTAAAAAATATGTTTTGAATATGTCAGTTGTTGAATCCGTAAAAGGGGGTTATGATAAGTGGTGGCAAATCGAAATAATCAGCCCGCTCAAGAAAGAAAAATATACTGATAATGAAACATTTCCGGGACGGTTTAACATATACTGGGACTGGGATAAAGATGACAGGATCTGGTTTTATAATAGCGATGACGGAAGCATTTATTACTGGCAGAACATCAAAGGCAAATGGCTGAAAAAAAAATACAACAGAAGTGATAAAAGTATAAAGGTTCCATGCAGTATTTTGCCGGATTATTCAGGATCATGAAATGAAAATTGCAGTCATTTTCGGATCGCAAAGGATAAACGGAATTTGGAAACAGATAGAGAGTTCTCTTGAATCTAATTTGATTAATGCAGAATTTGATTATGTAATAGATACTCTTAAGAAAGCACAGGTGAAGTAATGATGTATTACATTGAAGCAGAAATAATATTTCTGATATGTTTTACACTTCATAATATTGAAGAAGCCGTTTGGCTTCCTGAGTGGTCAAAGTACGCAGGCAGATTTCACCCGCAAACAGGAAAGAATGAATTTAAGTTTGCAGTTACTGTTGTCACTCTGTCTGGATATTTAATAACCTATGCTTTTTGGAAATGGGGAAGTTCTAATGAAATAATCAGGTATTTATATCTGGGGTTTGTCATGATGATGTGCTTCAATGCGGTGTTTCCTCATTTAACAGCTGCAGTAGTTTTGAAGAAATACGCTCCGGGATTATTGACAGGAATATTTCTAAACCTGCCGGTTGGATTATATGTTGTATTTTTCAGCAATCCGGAACATCTGGAGCTTCACAAATTAATATTGGGCTTTGCAGTATATTCCGGTGCGACATTGCTATCGCTTCGTCCTTTGTTCAAAATCGGAAGAAAGTTTTTTTCCTGAGTTCGATGACTTAAATGTGTCAATGCCGGAGTTCGAATAATCTATATCTGATTGCTTTTCAGAAAATCACCGTCAATGATCATGAGCTTTACTCCGGTTTCTGTTCTTGATCTGTGTGAGCTCAAATCATCAGAGACAATATACGTCATTCCTTTTGTAAGAACAGATGATTCGCCGTTTTCTAATTCGCTTACAACTTCGCCTTCAAGGCAATGAACGATATGCCCTTTTTGACACCAGTGGTCTGCCAGGTATCCGGGAGAATAATCGACTATGCGAACCCGCAGACCCTGATATTGTTTTACCTTCCAGAAAGAAGTTCCTTTTTCTCCCTTATGTTCTTTTTTGTCGATGCTGTTCCAATCGATCACTTCGTAGGGAATATTCTGTGTGCTCATTTATTATCTCCGTCCGGTAATATCTTTGGTCATAATCAGATTCATTATAATTTATTTCAGCAATAATCTTATTCGGCGGATGAAATTAATGCTTATTCGATGCATCTGTATGCCAATATCCGCATACGAGTGCATAGTATGAATGATAGAAGCCTCACCCCGCTGCCGCGTGCCCTCTCCTAAAAGGAAAGGGCTATCCGTCATTCGTTTTAAAGCTTAATCAATTTTATGAGCAATGCAACGAAAATGCATAGCAGCATTAAAGTTTCCATTTTTGTACCTCCTATAATAAATTATTCTTTTTATATTATAGCAATAGTAGTAGGTGCTGTTAATCAGTTAATAATAAAAACTATATCTCATTTTTCCAGGAGTTGTGAATTTAATAGCGTGTTTGTAAATCATTCGTAACTCAAAAAGAATCATTTGTTTTGCTCTCTTTCATCATGTATATTTTGTTGTTAGATTTGTTAATTGTGTTAATATCTTTTCATTTTAAAAAGGGTTATGGATTTTATAGCTTGTTTATAAGTTTCAAATAACTCATTATTTAAGAAATAATTTGATTAAATCTAAAATTATTTATTTTTACGCCACTTTTAAATTCATTATTTTAATATCATATAAATAGGCTTTTGCGTATCTGAAGCAGAATTCTAATAGCGGATTGTTCGGAATAAAAAATAAACGAAATTACCCGGCAACAAATCCAGTAAAGATCAAAAATGATATTGCAGTTATGATTTAAATAACCTGTCTTAAAAATCATATCAATGTATTTCATTGTTTGTGGACGGCTGTTTTATAAAATATTAAAAACCAATAATCTATTTTATATCGATTGAAGCATATTCCATTAAATTGACTGATAAGAACATTAAATAAAAGCTTGACTTGATAGAAATCCTAATTTAAATATTTTGCGAGTTCATAAAGTTGTTAATTATTAGAAAGGGGTTGTTGATGAAAAAATATGTAATATTTTTGTTATTTGTTTTCATGATTGGTTGCGGGACTGCGCAGCAGAAAGACTATGATTCTTATCCTAAGCTTTCAATTATTGTTGACGATATATCAAATCAAACTGGAGACGCGGATTATAATAATGTTTTGTCAGCAGTTTCTTCTGATTTTTCTGCATCAATACAAAAGACAGGTAGATTTACTGTTGTTGAAAGAAAGCGTCTAGGTAAAGTAATGGAAGAATTGGAATTTAATGCAACAGGCCTTGTTTCTTCAAAGAGTATGAAAAAAATAGGTGAAATCACAGGGGCTGATGCTGTATTGTTTATTGAGCTCAATGAAGTAAACTATTCAGATACCGATAAAGATAGAGTATTGTATATTTCGACAAATCAGGAAATGAAAATCAGGTTGAGCGCTAAATTAGTTGATACTGAATCCGGAGTAATTATCTCAAACGTATCTAAAAGTTACGAGTGTGAAAATTCCGTTAAGTATGTTTTTTCAGATTTGCAAATCAACAAAAAAGCAGCTAAGACGGAGATTTTGTCTAAATTAATTGCAGATTCAACTGAAGATTTTTCAAATGAAATAGCAAGAAAAACCTCGAAATAATATGAATTGAAAAGAAAGATTACTTATTGTTGAATCTTTCTTTTCAATTATTTATTACAAGAAGATAAGATTTTGTATTTTCAAATTATTTTGTTTTGTAAACATCTCCGGTAACTTTCCAGCTAACCTGTCCAAATAATAAAAAACTCCACTGTGAATAATAAACAGAACAGTTCTGAAGAAAATCTCCATTTTCTTTTTTAAGTGTTTCAGCAACAGCCTGGTCTATTTTAGGCATGCCCCCGATAGGAATACCGAAAATAAGAAGAGATGAAGCTTTACCTTCTGCTCCGGCTTTCTTTAGGTGGGCTGCGTCAATGTTTTTTGGCTCATAATTGGCTGAAGACATTGCAGTAAAATTTCCTACATGCTGAGAGCATCCAATTGCAAAAAAGACGGCAAAAACTAAAACTGAAAGTGATGCGATTCTTTTCATTTAAATCTCCTTAATATTATTATTTAAAGATAGAAATCCTATCTCTTGTAATCGTGTTTTTATAGCATTTCAATTTTATTGACAGTGTAGTTCTGTTCAGATCGCATAGGCTCTTTGTCTTTGGCATAGATGATAGTTAATACTCTTTTCGGAAAATAAAGATCATTGTTTAAAATGATATGATCATAATAGAAAGTTTCGCGTAAAAGAATATCTTCAACAAATGTTGAAGATTTTTCTATCTTATTCTGATTAAATGTAACTTTTTGTACTATTTGTTTCCCATCATACATCTGTATTGCCAATATCTCATCCTTGGATACTTTTTTTAGCTTAGGTTGTATGTCTGATTTAAATTCAGAATAAGGATTTATTCCAAGATTTTCTGGAATACCTGATGAAATCCTGTTCCAAATTGAGTCTTCAACGGACTTTTTTTCTCCATTTTTAAAATTAAGAGAAATCATTCCATCAGATATACGGGCATTAGATAGACCAGATTTAGGTGTCAAATTTATAACATCAATTTTATTAGGTGAAAAGCTGATCTCAAAAGAATTTTTGTTCTCCAGTGACGAAATGTCTAATTTGGCGCTTAGAAAATTAAGGCCATTTTCAAATTTTGAATATCTATTGTATAAATTAATGGGGTCATTTTTGTCAACTCCGCAGCCGAGCACAGCGAAAAATACAATAAAAACGAAACCTATCTTGTGTATCATTATTGTCTCCTCGGCTGTTTTTGTAAGAGAATAGTTAAAGTGCTTCTGGAAGAAGATCTTTAACTATTCTTATTTGTCAATACCTTATTCGATTCCCGGAACCGAAAATTTCGAACAGAGAGCTTCAACTTCTTTTGCGATTTCTGCAAGTTTAGCATCGTCTTCAAAGCAGCCGACTGCCTTGTCCATCCATTCGGCGATCTTTTCCATTTCTGCGATACCGAAGCCGCGGCTTGTAACAGAAGGCGTGCCGAGACGTATTCCCGACGGATCGCTTGCCTTTCGTGTTTCGCCCGGAACGGTGTTGTAGTTGAGAATGATCCCTGCTTTTTCAAGCGCTACTGCGTAAGGTTTGCCCGGTATTCCCTTGTTGTTTAAGTCAATGAGAAGAAGGTGATTATCTGTTCCGCCCGAAACGAGATTGAATCCGCGAGCGGTAAGAGCTTTCGCAAGAGCCTGTGCATTTTCAACAGTTTTGCGTGCGTATTCCTTAAACTCAGGTTTTAGAGCTTCTGCAAGTGCAACGGCGATTCCGGCAGTTGTTGCGTTATGCGGACCGCCCTGAAGTCCCGGAAATACTGCCTTGTCTATTGCTTTAGCGTGAATTTCTTTGCAGAGAATTATAGCGCCGCGCGGTCCGCGGAGTGTCTTGTGAGTTGTTGTTGTTACCACATCGGCATAAGGAACCGGGCTCGGATGAGCTCCGCCCGCTACAAGACCTGCAAAGTGCGCCATATCGACAAGAAGTATCGCTCCGCATTCGTCGGCAATTTCGCGGAACTTTTTAAAGTCAATCTGACGCGGATACGCCGAATGACCTGCTATGAGAATTTTGGGCTTGTGCTCAAGGGCAAGTTTGCGAATTTCATCGTAATCAAGAAGGTTGGTTTCCGGATTGAGGTTGTAATGAACGGCATTAAACCATTTGCCTGTTGCGCTGGCTTTCGATCCGTGAGTCAGATGTCCGCCGTGGCTCAGGTTTAGTCCGAGAACGGTGTCTCCCGGTTTTGCAAAAGCGAGGTAAACGGCAAGATTTGCAGGTGAACCCGAATAAGGCTGAACGTTAACATGTTCTGCTCCGAAAAGCTTTTTGGCGCGTTCAATCGCAAGAATTTCAAGTGCGTCGCAGTTTACCTGACCCTGGTAGAATCTTGCTCCCGGATATCCTTCGGAATATTTGTTCTGAAATACGGAGCCGCAGGCATCGAGCACGGCGCGTGAAGTGTAGTTTTCACTTGCGATCAGGCGGATTGTCTTTCCCTGATATACTTCTTCGTCTTTGATTAGTTTGAAAACTTCAGGATCGTTTTTCATGAGTGCATTCATGGGCTTTCTCCTTTATTTTGGATTTTTGCCCAGACGCGCGGCGGAAAAAAGCCGCACTTCCCCGGGGTTATCCCCTTTTGCGTCAGTCATACGGCTGATTATACCGATAATAAAGATGTGAAAAAGAGTCAATAATTTTTTAAAAACCGGTTTCTAAATAAGTAATTGACGTGGCATATTTAAAGATGCTTTATAACAAAAAAGAAGGTTGGGGGCAATTCTGTGAATAAATCTGGAATCATGGGTTTCGTGCTCGCTTTTTTCTGCGTATTTTTGTCATTTTCGGCAAATGCGGGTTCTTCTGAATATCTTCCTTACGATCAGCTATTACTGAAAATTAATTCTGCCGACAGCGATGTCTATCATGGAAAGGCTTATCCTGTCCGCGTATTCAATCTTCCTCCGGCAATCAAGTCATGTTCATCAAAGGATAATGACCTTAAGGTTGTTATGATGACGGACCGTCAGGGTACTGAACAGGTGTTTCTTGTCGTTCCCGGAACAATGGTTCCCTTTTTCGTTGATAAGATAAACAAAAACATGCAGCTGGAATATTCTTTTAAGCCGTTGGAGATGTATAATAAGTTTCCCTTTCTTCAGCTTGTTGAGGTGATTTCAGAATAACAAGGAGGACCACGTGGCACAGCTTACCGACAAGAGTGAAGAGATCTGCGGACTTTGCAGATTCAGAATTCAGGATGAGGAACTTGTTAAGGCGCGTTATGTAAAAAAGGAAATTACGGCGGCTTTTGATGAAAAACGCGCGTATCCCTTTTTTGCGGATTCTGAGATAATTGATTCACTGAAATCCGGCGCGAATCATGAAGTTTACACATCAAGCTTTATCGCGTTAAAAAACCGCGCATTTGATGAACTTGCTGAAAATGATTACTCATTAAGAAGCCGTCTTGCGAATGATGCCCGCCTTACCGAGCGCGTTACAAGCGCTATATCGATTCTTCACCGCGCGCTTGCGTCGTATGAATTTAAAACACTTCCGGGAAGACGTTTTGTAATAGTTAAAGAGCTTCCCGGAAAACCTACAGTATATCATATTTCCCGTGAAACGACGGTTTTTACTCATGTCGGTCAGGGTCCTTTCTGGCTTGAAATTCCTACATTGTATCTCGGCTTAAAGACTTTTGACGCTGTTGATTCTTATCTTAAACGCGGAGACGATTCCCTTTTCAAGGGACTTGTTTCTTTGTTGATGGTTGAAGAACGCGCCATCGAAACCGGTTTCGCGCATATTGATGTTTATCCGCCGGAAGTTGCTCTGCTTCTTCATAATCTTGTTGAAAGTGTAATCGATTTTTCAGAACACCGCGAAATCGGAGAGCTTGCAGAAATTTCAGATGTAATTCCGCCGTTTACAGCAAAGACACGTGAGAGCATACTCGAGCTTCTTGACGCGCGCGAAAAAATGAATGAAATGAATTTCGATTACGAGAAAAACCTTTCAGGCATTGAAGAGCTTATACGTCTTGCGCGGATATATAAGAAACATGGAGAGAGAAAATCTCTTCACGAAGTTGTGCGTCTTCTCGTTTCAGCATCAGGTCATGATCTTCATGAAATACGCAACCGCGCGAACATAGCTCTCGAACGCATATTTTCATCGAAAGAATATGACGCGCCCCTTGCCGAAAATTTCTTCAATGCTAAAACAGGCGAGGAATTTGAACTCGAATTCAATCTTTCTGATAAAATAGAAAATTATTTTCTTAGGGTATATGCCAATAATTCTGACAGCGAGTTTCCTGTTGAAAGCGAAATTGCTTATGAGGATTTTCCTCTCTCGGCGCATCAGACAAAGTCTCATAAAACGGTTAAATTGAAATTTGATGATTATGGTCACAGGGATTTCTGTGTCGTCTATAAAAACGGATCTTCTTTCGAGTGGGTAGAAGGCGAAGGATTAAACGGAAGAATAAACGTTATTCCTGATCTTGCAGGAGAGATATGCCTTGAAATATTTGTAGATATTCACGGGCACACAGGAACATACTGGAAGGACGAAAAAGGACATCCCGGACTTGTTTATAATGAGAACGGAGAAGTTATCCGTCTAGGACGTTTTTCTGATATAGCAGATCATCTTGAAGATATCAAAGAACGCTATTATGTTACATCGCTTTATCTTCTTGGAGTTTTTAAGCGCGGAGCAAACCGTCATGATTGGGCGGCAGGCGCGACTTCACCTTCTCCTTTTTCTCCGATGAGTCTTCATGAAATAGAACCTTCTCTCGGCGGAGCTAAAGAATTTAAAGACCTTGTGAAGAAGGCGCATAAACTCGGAATCAAGATAATAGTGGACTGCATTCCGCATCTGAACCGCTACAGCGAAGAAGTTTCAAAGGATGATGTCGTTTACTGCTACGGCGGTGACGGACAGCTTGTGGCAAGAGCTTCGACTGACGGACGTTACGGAAGCTGGGATGACGGAAAACTTTTCAACTACCGCCGTTATGAGATATGGGAGTGGCTTGCCGGTTCTGTTGATAAACTCATAGAAGATTATGACATAGACGGAATCAGATTCGATTCGGCTCATGCCGTTCCGATTATGATGAAGAAAAATAATTATCCCTACATGTACGGCAAGCGCAGAACTGCGGAAGAGATGGTTGAAGGGCGTATCATTGTAAACGACAGATGGGATGAACACTTCATCACCACAGGATACTTTGACTGTCAGTGCCGCGATACCATCGCGATTCCCGTACATCAGTATATGATGTTCCGCGTCGAAAGGGCTCTCAGACGTAAAAAGAAAAACTTCTTCATTAACGTTGCGGAGTGTTTCTGGGGTCATGAGCGCTTTCTTTCCCGTTCGGGAATCATTCCTTACAACTCGACATTGTTTAAAGTGTCTGAAAACATTATTCACGGAAAGAGTGATGTCCGGGAAATATATCATATCTATGATAATTATTATCCGTCTGTTTTGTGCAAGGGTACAGAACTCGTAGGTATTCTCGGCAATCATGATGAACGCCGTGCGATGAATACTTTCGGCGACCGCGGATTAAAGGCTGCCGCAGGACTCATAAGCTTTTTAAGCAATATTATCATGGACTATGAAGGCGGCGCGGAAGGCGAGGGTTGGAAAGTATATCTTGATAATATTTATGTAAACTGGAATCAGTTCGAATCAAATTCAAACAGGGGCATCGAGCGTTATTACCGTGAGCTCTATTCTTTTCACAGAAATGTGCGCGGAAAGGGGCATTTAATCTGGGCAAACAATAATATGGTTGCGGCTGCAGTTAAGGCAGAAACCGGCGGCAGGAATATATGGGTTGCCGCTTTTAATTTTGCCGATTCGAATCAGAGCGCGACGCTTCAGTTCGATAATCAAAATCTTCCAATTGAAGATGACTCTTTTTACAAAGTGGTTGATCCTCTTTATTCGCCGATCACAGGTCACTATAATTATTATACCGGACGCGAACTGAAAACTTCGAGAATCAATATAGTGGTATCTTATACGCAGAGAGCGAAGTTTCTGCGTTTTGAGAAAACAGAAAATATCGGTGAATGCTATATCGATTTTCTAAAGGATTCATTTTACAGACTTTGTTCGATTTCGCGAAACTCTGTGTTTCCGTCTAATTTCTCTTTCAACGAATTTGCCTCCAACTGTTCGGATTATAATTCTCTTTCGAAATATATTTCAGAGAATCTTATACCGGCATTCTGGGAAAATGAAAGACATTATCTCGAACTCGGGATTAAACGGATTCTATTCCACATGCATATTAATGATTATATGCATAAGAATGAGATTTATTCTCTGTTCCTTCAGCTTTCAGAAAGTTCTGATAAAAAGCTTGCCGAACTCGGAAAGGCGATAATCAGCCATAATAATAAAGGCTCATGGGTATTTATGTCGGCTGAGGCTGATCCGTTTTCAAAGAGCGGAGGTCTTGCCAATGTCGTGTTTGAACTTCCGCGTGAGCTTTCTACGAACGGAGAGGAAGTCTATGTAATTACTCCATATTACAGAAACGGTGATTCTAAATCTGCCGCAAAAATGAAAGCCGCATCAGAAAAATACGGAGTGAAATATACCGGGGTAAATGTCCGCTTCAAGATTCTTGACGCCGATTATGAGGTTGGTGTTCATTCGGCGGTTGTGGACGGTGTGAAGTATTTTCTTCTTGATCACCATGAACTTTTCGACGGTCTTTATTGGGGCGTTAAGAGTTCTGAGAAGATAACACACAGAGTCGGTTTCGCAAGAGCCTGCGCCGAAGTTATCTGTACATTCGGGCTCAAACCGTATTTCACTTTCACAAACGATGCGTATATCGGACCTTTTAACGGTATCGTCAGAAGCGATCACGTTTATAATACCAACCCGAATTTTCAGAAAACGACATTCTTCCACATAATTCATAACGGCGGATGGCAGTATTTTGACGCGTACGCGAGATATGAAAGCGGTTTCGATATTTTCCGTCTTTTTAATCTTCCTGACTGGAGAGCTCATGAGTTCATGGATCCTGTTCATACTGACCGTGTAAACTGCATGGCTTCGGGAATACGTTTTGCGGATAAGGTAATTACCGTGAGTCCTTCGTATGCAAAACAGATTGAATACCAGTGTGACGGTCTTGAAAGAATTCTTTCAAACGTCAAGGGAATCAGCAACGCGGTCGGCCGGGATCTGAAAACAAGGATACAGAAAAAGTTCGATGGTGCCGAATTTGTCGGAAGAAATTATCCGCGTTTTATCGATTATCTGAAAAATGATAAGGAATTGAAAAGCAGAATTGAAGCAAAATATCCTGAGATTCTTATTTCGCCGAATGATGTTTATTCTATTACGGATGAGATGAAACGTTATAATGCTGAAAAAGCTATGAATAAAATGCTTCTTCAGTTTGAGAGAGGACTTGATGTAGATTTTGAAATACCATTGTTTGTAATGATTCATCGAATAACCGAACAGAAGGGATTTCAGCTTTTACTGAACGCATCTGAAGGAATTTTCAGAACTCTGGGATGGCAGGGAATTATAGGCGGCGGAGTATCAAGCGGAGATGAAAAGGGAGAAGAGATTGCCCACGGTCTCTGGATGCTTGGTCAGTATTACAGCCGTAACGCGAGTGTTGCAATAGGTTTTCAGGAAGTGAGCGTGCCTCTGCTTTCTGCGGATCTTTTTCTGATGCCTTCTATGAATGAACCGGGCGGAATTTCTCAGATTGAGGCATTTGTATGCGGAACTCTTGTTCTTGCACGTGCAACCGGGGGGTTGCGTGACACTGTTTTCCCTGTTAGAAAAACCGGAAACGGTATAGAAGGTAATGGATTTCTTTTTACGGATTTTAATCCAACGGCGTTTTATGATGCAATGGAAAGAGCTTCAGCATTTTTTAAGAACTCGGGAGATGAAGTCGTTTATCAGGCGCGGAAAAATGCCGAGAAATCCGTTTATTTCTGGGATAGACCCGCGAAAGAATACATCGACATGGCTTATGGAATAAAAGAAATAATCAGACCGGAAAACGGGAAAGCTTGATTCGGGAATAATAAAAGAGACGGTAAAACCGTCTCTTTTATTATATATTATTCGGACTTACCTTTGATGTACTTGTTAATTTTAACATTGTCGCCTTTCTCGTCTGTTTCACTGCCTTCGGTATAGGTTATAGTGAATTTTTTACCGATAAGAGCAGGGTTCTCGGTAGGCATACCTGTTTCTTCAGAAGTTATAAAAAAATCAATATCCGGTTTGCTTTCCGATTTGAATTTCATTGAAGATCCGGAAGTATCTTTGAGAATGATATAGTAACCGCTTCCTTCAAAGCCGAGAGTGCCCGAAGTAAAAGTTCCAGTGAAAGACTTATCTGATCCGTCAGATGATTTTTCAGATGCTGCTTTCTGAGCATCAGCTATTGCCTGATTGCCTGAAAGTTTTTTGCCTTCAAGAGTATAGGGAACTCCTTTTGATGAAAGGTATTTAACTATTTCAACATGACCTCTTGCTGCAGCAAGATTCATGATAGTATCTCCGCCGAGATCAACATATTTCAAGTCGGCACCATTGCTTTCGGCGAGTTTAACTATGTTGATATCAGGATTTTCAGTCATCATAAGATTGTGAAGACATTCTGTAGACTGTGGAAATTTCGCACCTTTTTCAAAAAGCACTTTAACAGTTTCAAAATGATTAGCGGCAATCGCAACCTGAAGAGCTGAAGGCGCTGAGTAATCAGGATTTGATTCATCCCATTCGGGATCTGTGGATTCTGGATCTGCACCATTATCGATTAGTTCTTTAACTTTGTCATGGTTTCCGCTTTTTGCCGCTTTGAACATCTCTGCATTGATAGATTTCCTTTCAGCTTCACTTAGATCAGCAGGTGACTTTTTGCATGCAGATGCCGAAAATAGAACAAAAAACAATAAAAAACCGGTAATTTTTCGTATCATAAACACTCCTTTATGTTTAATTGGATTTTTATGATGAAAGACGATGCTGTGTCAAACAGATTTCGGTCAGAGTTTCAGAAGTTCATTCAGATGTGATTTTATTTCTTCATTCTCGGGCATTTTTTCAAATGCAGCCTTGAGATATTTTTTAGCCATTTCAGTTTCGCCACGGCGCATATAAACATAACCTATAGTGTCAAGGTATGCGGGATTCTCTCTATTTGTTTCAAGAGCTTTTTTTGCAAAGCTGAGTGCCGCGTTGAGATCTGATCCGGTTTCAGCCATTAAGAAAGCAATGCTGTTAAGAGCTGAGGGATTTGAAGAGTCTTTTGAAATTATTTTTTTGTAACAGTCCAATGCTTCCTTGGTGCGTTTCATTTTGTCATAAATAAACCCAAGCATTCCGAGCGACTGAGAATCATCAGGAAAAGAAAGAAGAACTTCTTTGATTATTTTTTCGGCCGGTTCAAAACTGTTTGTCATTGCAAGAGAAAAGGCTTTCAGTTTTTTAATTTGATGAATATCTATATAACCGGAATTGAGTTTTTCAATTTTTTCACAATACTCAATCGCAGTTCTAAAAAGCCCGTCTTTCGCATAAACAGAAGCAATGCTTCTGAGTACAACGGCATTTTCGGGATCAAGGCATTCTGCAGATTTGAGATCACCGATAGCTCCGTCAATATCCCCGGATCTGATCTTTTCCGATGAGGAATCTATGAGTGTATTTATCTTTTCTGAAAGTTCTGCCGAAGTCATTGTGTCCTTTTAAAATATGTATAATCGGTTGTGTCTAAATGAAGAGGTGTTATTGAAATATAACCTTTTGATAATTCTGTAACATCGGATCCTTCTTTATGAATAGAATCAACAATTCCTTCCAGACGATATTCCTTAAACTCAGAATTTTCAAGAACAAAATCGTACCTATCAACATATTTGCGTTTGCCTAACTGTGTGAATTTAATTCCTTTTATTTCGCTCTTATCAATTGAAGGATAATTGATATTAAAGAAGAAATTAGAATTTTCATTTCTGACTTTTTCTTCTGCGAACTCCCGGATAAATTCTGAAGCATTTGAAATCAGGCTGAAATCAGTAAATGACTCATAAGATGCGGCTATTGCACTGCGGAAATGAATATATCCTGCGCGTGCCCCCGCAACAGTTCCTGAGAAATATATATCATCCCCCATATTCGGGCCGTGATTAATGCCGGAAATTACAAGATCAGGTTCAGGAAAAATTCCCGAACATAGCCCGAAATTAACACAATCAGCGGGAAACCCTGAGAGTGAATATTTTCGGGTATCGGTTTTCTTGAGCTTTACTGTGTCGTGAATTGTAATTGCATTGGAGCATGCGCTTCTTTGTCTATCAGGAGCTATCATATAAACTTCATGTTTTTTTGAGAGTGTTTCGAATAGGGAATTTATTCCTAAAGCCTCAATTCCGTCGTCGTTTGTTAAAATTATTTTCATGTTGTGCAGAGTAGAATGATATTTCCTTAGGTCAAATAGATTTTTCAGCAGATATTTGTGAAATTAATAAATGAAAATACGTATTTGTTTATAGAGGTGAAACAGATGAATAATATGCGTACTACTGCTCTAATTGAAGAGGATTGTCTGAAGTTGCTATATCGCATTGCTGCTGTAAGAAAGATGAAGATATCAAAAATTATTGAACTGATTTTTAGAGATATAATTTCAAGAGAATATCCAAAAATAAGAATCCGGAATAATTCAACTGTAAAATATCAGTCAAATTGTGAGAATATGATAGTTCTTCATTATTCAATACCTTCGGAAATATATGAAGCGTGCCTTGATTTGAGGAAATTGGGCAAAATGTCAGTATCAAGAATTCTTAATGAAGGAATTGTGTTGTTGTATAATATGTTAAATGGAACTGCCGTTGGTCAAAATCTGAAAGAAAAGTTAATTTCTGAATTTATGACAAAATTGGATAACTATGTATTGAATTATTCTATTATCAGAAAGAAAACTAAACAAAGGGGTCTAATAACTACTGAAATACATGTTAGAATAACATAATCAGGCAGAAAATATAATTTATGAATGAAAACTCATGTTTTTGCCGATAATTAATCGGGAAATGTTATGAAAAAACCAATAATAATTCTGATATTATGTATTTCAACATTCAGTTTTGCCTTTGAATCGGAAACTTTTAAAGTTTATATTCTGAGCGATACTCTGA
>Ga0116148_1001840_pt1 | contig 22020 bp, 13 predicted proteins | sample AD_UKC055_MetaG_FD_89786 | JGI IMG/M metagenome (GOLD analysis project Ga0116148, IMG submission 89786) | Active sludge microbial communities of municipal wastewater-treating anaerobic digesters from USA - AD_UKC055_MetaG | ecosystem: Engineered > Bioreactor > Anaerobic > Digestate | place: USA... | reverse complement strand
TGTCGGCACCGATGAGATGCAGGTTTCCGCGCAGCGAGAAGTTTTAAAATCCCATATACGATACGCGCAGTCGCGCGCCATGCATTCCAACAGATACTGGGGAATTCAGTTCAGCGGATCAACCTATTCACTTTTCGTTTATGACACGGAAACGAATGCCTTGGTCTCGCCCGCGCCGGCTTTTCCCAATTACGAAAGCGCTTCCGTTCCCATGCCTGCCGGCATGACGGCGACAGGCGTTGTTACTTTTGATTTTTTTGGCCGTCCCTATTACGCGCCCGATCTTGCCTCTCCCGGAAATTTGACGCAAACGCATTATAACGGACAAATTTCTCTGACCGGCGTGACCATTACTCCCGATACAGGATTTGTGCCGTGAAAAGAGCAACCATTGCCAGCCGGAATCCTTCAGCGGGGTTTACGCTCCTGGAAGTCATTGTCACGTTGATTGTGGCTTCCCTTCTGGGGACGTTGCTTGTTTCTGTTACAGGGACAGCCGTCACGCAAAGCGCACGCCTGCCGCAGCGTCTGGTCTCTGTTTACGGATTGAATCAGGTGATGGACAACATCACGGCTGACTATTACAGCATGCTGTCTCAAACCAATGATATTTTGCCCGTTTTGAAAAGCAGAATTGACAACCACTCTGGAAATTACGGCAACTACACCGCCACAACATCGTGGATCAGATATGCAGCGGACGGGAACGGCAATCCCATTGAAACAGGCAGCAACGCATCGGACAAGATTCTGAAAGTGGTTATTACTCCTGAAAACGGCGACACAGGACTTTCGCACACAGTGCTTTTTACGAGATAGGCGATGGGCAATAGGCAATAGGCGATAGGTTTTGACCTGATGGAGGCGCAAGGTATGAGGACGCTACAGAGAAATAACAGAGGATTTACGCTCATTGAAGTCATTGCCTCGCTGGTTCTGGTGGGGCTTCTGGCCGCCACGGCCGGCATGGGCATGGTTCAGGCAACCAACGCCTTTATTTTTACCAAAGAATCCATCATGCTGGGGCAAAAGGGCGATCTGGCGATGTCTCGGCTGAGACGCTCCATTCAAAATCTGACAACGATTGATGGAGCGCCAACCTCCTCCTCTCTTTCCATCCGGCGTCTGGACAAAGGTGTGGAAATTACAGAAAGCTACAGCCTTTCGGGAAGCAATTTTCGCCTTAATGTGGGAGGAGGGCAGCGTGTCCTGACGGATTCAGTCCAGTCCCTTACCCTTTCTTACCTGCATACCAATGGCTCTACCTGGACGCCGGCCATGGGAATTGACAAACTGGCCGCAATCAATGTCACCACTGCCCTGTCCGGCCCGGGAGGCGCGGTGGTCACCTATGTGGACAGAATCATGCCCCGCAATACGTATTCTCCCAAAAGCGCGTTTACTCCCGCCGGCGCCGGGTCGGGAGGATACAAGTGCTTTGTGGCGAGTGTCGCCTATGGAAGCGGCGACTACCCGGCGGTCAGAGTGCTTCGTCAGTTTCGGGATTCGGTGTTGGTAAAATACGCAGGCGGAAGGAAGTTTATTGAATTTTATTATAAGGTTGGTCCGGATCTGGCTGATGCTTTCAAATCCAGTAGCTTTTTAAAAACCCTCGTCAGAGGATTGCTGCTTCCTTTTGTCGGTGTCGCTTTTTTACTTTTGTATTTTCCCGCAGGCATTCCTCTTTTCCTTCTGATACTTCTTTTACTGACCCGCCTGATTGTCAAATCGGATTGGATGCAAAATGCGCTGAAAAAACGTTCCAGGCAGACAAAACCTTTGAATCAAAAGGGAATGGTTCTAGTTTGGCTGATTCTCACCATGGTGATTATGGCCACGCTGGGCGGTGCGATGGTTTCTCTGTATAGCTCGGCCAATATTGCCTCCGTGCCTGCCTACTTTTCGCAAAATGCGTATTATCTTGCGGAATCGGGAAGAAATCTGGCGGCCAAGATGTTTCTGGCCAACAAGGATTCGGATGAAAATTTCATTAATTCTCTTTACAGCTCGGGTGTCAGCAAGATTTTTCCCGTGGGAAACCAGGGCGATCATTTTCGGATCAAAGTCAAAACCTACTATTTTCGATGCTATCCAGGCGCAGCCAGCACAACTTTAAGCGTCGGAAAATGGGGCGAATTTCCGAACAACTGGCAGGATGCCAATCTCTCCGCCAATAAAACCGGCTGGCTGCAGATTCCAACGGGAGCATCAACATCGACGATTGTTCGATTCAATCTTGTGACCAATACCGGAGCTGGCTATCTGACATTTAATCTGGACAGCGCCGTGGCGCCGGTTGCCGGAAGGGTCATGCCGGTTGTGAAACTCAATGGGGCGCAGACCATCGTCGCCAGAAATGTCGGAGATGCGGCTGGAAACAGCCTGACCATCAATATTGGCAACTACAACACAAACGGCGGGTTCATGCTGCCGACGGTCAGTGGCATCCTTTCATTTAAAGATGCGAGCAACAAGGACTGGAATATTATTTATGACCGAGTGACGCAAAACAACAGTTCCGAAGTTATTTTGACCGGCATCAGAAACTATCCGGGAAAGCCTTTGCCGACCGTGGGTTTAGCTCTTGCCGACGGAACGCCTTTTGTTCTGGGACGTTATGCCCAGATTATTTCCACCGGAACTGTCGGATCAGGAATGATGTCCATTGCCCAGACGATAACTCAAAATCAGCCGCTGGATGTGGTCAAACTATACTCTTACCAAAGCGGCGCTTTTGATCCTATGACCCCCCTTCTGGGGACCTTTGCCACCCAGGGAGACGGTTCCATCAAAATCACCCAGACAGTGCAAACCTATTCCTACGTGGGAAGCGGTATCAGCAACCCCACGTACATGCAGGAAAGCTTTCAGGCGGTCAGTTGGCCGAATCCCTCGCCGCTACGAACGATTTGGGAGCAATCAAGCTTCATTTTAAGTTATGACTTACAGGCGAAAATCAAGTTTACGGAAACGGAAGATGACCGTTCCTCTTCTCCCGTCAATCATCCGGGGAATTATATGCCGGGAATCGCCTTCCGCGTCAAATGCACTCCGGGCACAAGCAACAAGGATTGCCAGTATTACGGCGCATCGTTTGTGCGCGGCATTCAGGGAACCCTGCGGCACAGCGGGGGCTGCGGCGGCGAAACCTATTACACCGAAGAGGACGATATTTCAGACAATCTCTTTGAGGAATTTGGGTCCAATTCGGATTCTCGTCCCAATGCCGGCGACATTAAGTGTTCCGGTCCGGATAAATTTGTGCCCAATTTCTGGAACAGCAACAATCCAAGTCAATCTACGACGGCGGAAGCCGCTGTCGTGCTTTCAGGTGGCGCCGCCCTGGATGGAATTCCCTATATTTTGCTCTGGCAGAAGGATTGGAGCCAGTCCGCCGGATCATGCAGCGGAGCCGAATCGCCTTGGGACTGGCTGTCTTTCATGCCCCTTGTGGATGCAAAGGTGCAGAAGGTTTATCATTACAATGCGACAACCGGCGCGAGCGCCCGTCCGGAAGGCTGGTATGAAGGAACCATCAGCGGCGATCCGCGAAACGGCACATCCCACAGAGAAGGTCCTTATACCGTCTGGAAATTGAAAGACAAATATGGCGTGTTAAAGACATATACCCTTGAGGGGGTGACCATTTTGGGGATGTCCGGGGATGCGGTTATCCGTGATCCGGCGACGGCATCTGCTTCCTCCGCCGGGTTGCCTGTTTCTAAGTGGGCAAGCGCGGACGCCAGCAATACCGCTGTGGGCTGGATCTTGCCCCACGCAAAGGACAGCACCTACAGCAGTGTCAGCAGTTCTGATTATCCATACTATAAAGCAAGATATAATTACCGGATCTATCCCAAACCCTGGGTGACGTTGACGGCGCAGATCGTGGAACTTGTCGGAGACTTTGACTGCAACTCCGCCAATGGCGAGGAACGCATCAATGCAGTAATGGCTCATGTAAGTTCCGAGGACGGTGTCGCAGGCGCCATTGGCACATCGCCAAAAGATGCATATCGCAAAGCCTATCCCCGAAATCCTAATTATCCGGACATCAGCAATTATACGGTTCAGTGGCCGGGCGTTGACGATTATTTTACCATGGCCGTCTGGGGCAGGGGAAACTACAGCAGCAAAACCGTTCGGAGGACAGCGGAAAATTGCGGATGGGTCAGCGTAAACGTAAAGCTTGTCGAAAAAGGAAAAGATGTGGATAATGATGACGTTGTCGCCTACACGTCATTTTTGACAACGGGGCTGAATTATTTCACCGGATATGATGTGCCGGAATTCGGTTATCACACGGCGGGGATCAGCGCCAAAAGCGACTGCACCGGCGAGCATTGCGAATCGGTTTATTTCACCGACGGTTACTGGCGGGCCATGAAGGGGGGCATCGCCGGTTTGATCCCGGGCATTCAGGAACAGTAAGCTGGTGGATAGTGGATAGTGGCCAGCATCCACCATCCACCATTCACCATTTTTTCATCCATGCGCCAAAAAGAGTTTTGGCGATTCCATAAACCAAGATGCCGGCTAAAACATCGATGAAGTAATGCTGTTTGCAGACCAGGGTGCCGGCGATGATCAGCAGTCCCCAGAGCGTGTAAAGCACGCGGTTTTCCTTATTCTGGCTGTAATGAATGGTCAGGCAGCAGTTGGCCGTGTGGAGACTGGGAAAGCAGTTGTTCGGGGCGTCCAGCCAGGTCCAGAACTGGTTGAAAAGATGAGTCCAGCCGTTTGCGTAGTAAAAGGATTCCCTCGGGTAGGTCACCGGAAAAAGCAGAAAAAAACAAAGGCAGATTCCAAGTTGCAGATGGCTGAGATAAAACAGTTCTGTGACTTCCCGGTCGTTCTGGGAACGAGAGACGACCAGGGGGGCATACAGGAGATAACTGACATAAACGGGGATCAGAAAAGGCAGAAAGGGAATGGCCCGGTCAAGTGCTGTCAGAGGCAATTCGACAGGCGTGAACAAAGGAAACCGGTTTGTCAGAAGATACGCAAGGCTGTAGGGGAGCCAGATCAGGTAGTAGGCAAGAAAATACTTCTGTTTGCGAATGATGAAGGGGGGCATTTGCGGGTCAGCCGAAACGGCGCTCCTTATCCGTGGTTTTGAATTTTTTTGCCTAAGAAGCGATATGCGCCGTAAAAAAAGATAATAAAAAGAGAAAGCCATTGCGATGCGGACAAAGCCATCCAGTAGGCCCGTTCATGATCATCACGGATAAATTCCAGACAAAACCGGAAAATCGCGTAAAATAGTACAAATCGGACAAAGACATCCTGCTTGCCGTTCCTGGCTGCTCTCCAGGAAAAAAAGGACAGGATAAAAAGGAACATCGCTTCGATCATTTGTGTCGGCACAACCGGCAGAGATGCGGGAGGGTGAAACGATCCCGGTGTCAATCCCCGCGTCCAATGCTCATAGGCGGCCACGGAATTGGAGGGAAACCGGATTCCCAGGAGTTCGGACCGGATGCCGAAGCAGCAGCCGTTCAGAAAACAGCCCACGCGATTGACGCCCATCGTCAGAAAAAGAATAAAGATTTTGCCGTTCAGATATGGAAAAAATTTATCCTGCAGATGGTTTGCGCTGATGAGCAGTACGCCGATCGGATAGAAAAAAATCGCGCCGTAGAGCACTTTTGCCGATGTGACCGGATTGGTCAAAAGCATGGATGGCCAGGTCATGTTTACCCGGCGGCCTTCCGGGATGATGTCAAACAGAAAGTGAAAGTAGGTTGCACCCTGCAAACAGACGAGCATCAAAATGACATAAGCAAAAGTAGATACGGTCAGAGCGCGAAGCCGCTGGGGTAGGTTTGCCTGGTTTTTCAGGTCATTTTCCGTAAGCAAGAAGGCAAACCAGCCTATTGCCATGGCGGCAAGAAGCGCCAGATGATAGGTGGAGTAAGATGAGCCAGCGATAAAAATTTCCGGCAACATGGATGATTCCTTTATTTCTTACATTTCGACGCGTGTGACAATGCCTTGCAGGCGGCTTGGCGGCAGTTTGCTGAACTGAACGAAGTTGGGCGCCACTCTTTTGATGAAACTGAACACGCGCCAGACCGGATTGCTGGTGACAATGTCTTCCACGCCGTAAAAAATCACCTTTTCGGTAATGCCGTATTCTTTCAGCAGACCTTCAATGTCCAGCACTTCCCGATAGCCGGCCACGACTTCAAAAAACTCGAGCCCCGTGCCCAGATCCTGTTGAAAATTTACGCTTACACCAAAAGGCTCATCGGTTCGGTTGATGGAAATCAGAATGTTTCGTTCATAAATGATATTGCTGCGGAAGATGCTGTGAATGATGTAAGGCGAGATGGACTGATAGCCCCGGCAGAAATAAAGCGCTGTTCCTGCGATATTTCTGCCCTTGGCGTAGATTTGTTCATAGCTGATCAGAAAGGTTTCAAAATCCAGCGGGCGCATGGCCGAAAAAAGCCTTTCCTGTCCACGCGTCCAGATCAGGATGATGACCAGCGGAATGGCCGCCAGAATCAAAGACCAGTAGGCGCCGTGGGGAAGTTTGCTGAGGGTGGATATGAAATATGCAAAGGCAATGGCGCTGACCATGACGGCGAAAGGAAGTTTCCATTTCATGTTTTGTGTTTGCGACAGCACCAGAACCATCATCAGTCCGGTAATGGTCATTGATCCGGTGACGGCCATGCCATAGGCCGCGGCAAGGTTTTCAGACTTTTGAAAAATCAGGATCATTAGGATCACCGCGCACATGAGCGTCCAGTTTACCGCCGGAACGAGAATCTGTGATTTCAGATGGCTGGAGGTGTAATGTACTTTCATGAGCGGCATCAGACGGGTGGTAATGCCCTGATAAACGACGGAAAAAATGCCACTGATGATGGCCTGAGAGGCGATGATGGTCGCCATGATCGTCAGCATTAAGAAGGGAATGTAAAGGAAGGGGGCCTGATGCTGAACCATGCCGAAAAGAAGATATTTGACTTCCGGATGCTGGATGGCGAAGACGCCCTGTCCCATGTAATTGAAGAAAACGGCGGCAAACACAAAATACCAGGCATTCAGAATCGGTTTTTTTCCCAGATGTCCCATGTCCGCATACATAGCCTCTCCGCCGGTTGCGCAAAGAATCACTTCCGACAGAACGAAAAAACCCGCCAGGCCATTTTTGTAAAGAAATTTGATTCCGTAATAAGGGTTTACCGCTTTTAGAATCTCGGGCATCGCCGCGATGGAAATCAGCCCCGTAACCGCCAGGCAAATAAACCAGACCAGCATGACCGGGCCAAAAATACCGGCCACCTTGTCTAATCCTTTGGACTGCATGGCAAAAAGGCCGATGGCGATGGCGATGGCGATCAAAATCAAAAATTCCAGCCGAAGGTTTTCCATGCCGGGGATCAGGTGCATGCCTTCAACAGCGGATAGCAGAGTGATGGCAGGCGTGATGACTCCGTCACCCAGCATGAGCGATACACCGATGATGGCCAGAAAGCCGGCAAAGGCGAGCCGCCGTCCCGGTTTCAGGGTTTTGCTCAACAATTCCCGAAGCATAAGCTCTCCACCCTGTCCTTTGTAAGAAAGGCTCATGGCCAGCCAAGCATATTCGGCGGTCACTAGAATGATCAGTGTCCAGAAAACCAGTGACAGAATACCCAGGACACTTTCCAGCGTTCTGGGCGTCAACGTGAACACAACGGTTAAGGTATAAATGGGACTGGTGCCGATATCGCCGAAGACAATGCCCATCGAGCGAATGACGCCCCCCCAGAAAGAGCTCTGAAAGTCTTTTTTCAAAGGCACTCCTTTTCTTTGTTGCGACGCCTTACCATTGAATCTTTCAACCGTCAAGGTGGCCGATGATGCATATTTCTTTCCCGAAGGAACAAGAAGCGCGAACGGTAAGTTGGACCAGTTTAAAGGAACTGATTGACAGGACAAAGTTGACGATGAACGCGTCTCTGGACTGAAGAAGATATTGCCTGAAAAGCGGATTTTTCAGGATTGCACCACCCAAACGCCATCCCAATCGGCGGCGGGCGGATAGGCCAGAAAATGGCGGCACCGTTTTCGGAAGACACGGCTGGGCGGATCTGTGGCTGCGCTTTTTTCAAAAAGTGGCTCTGCCTCTGCAAATCGCTGTTGCTGATATAAATCCATCGCCTTGGAGAAGCTGGCTTCCGTTTCGGTCCGGAATTGCCCGTCGGCCGTTCCCAGCACTTCAAAAATCTGAACAGGTTTTCTGCGGCCTTTAAAAAGAACCCGATCGATCAATCGGGTGCGAAACGCTTTCTCCAGCTCGCGATGCGTGGATTCGCTGACCAGGAGTCCTGTCCCGTACAATTTGTTGAGTTTTTCCAGAAACTGGGAAATATTGACATCGTCCCCAATAACGGTGAAATCCATCCGCTTTTCCGATCCGATGTTGCCAGAGATGACCTCCCCTGTTGAGATGCCGATGCCGATGCGGACCGGTTCAAGATTTTTCTTTTTTCTAAGTGCATTGAAAGACTTCATTTTCTGCAGCATTTCCAGACCTGAAAGCACCGCGCGGGATGCATCGTCGAAAGCGGCAAAGGGAATTCCGAAAACCGCCATCAGGGCATCCCCGATGTATTTGTCCAGAATGCCGTTGTGTTTCATGACACTTCCGGTCAGCAGGCCGAAAGTGTCATTGAGAAGCGCCACCGCTTCCTCCGCACTCAAACTTTCGGTCAGAGCGGTAAAACCGCGAATATCCGAAAAGAGAATGGTGGCCTTGCTTCTTGATCCACCCAGACTCTGTTTCCGTGGGTCCGCGAGTAGCCTTTCTACAATATCTTTGGCCATGTAGCGAGTCAGAGTGCTGTGCAGCCTTTTTTCCTGAGTGATGTCTTCTATGGCGAGAACGGCTCCTTCGAATTCGCCTTTACTGTCTGACAGGGCGGCGCTGGTCATATTGACGGCGTAGTTTCCGTGGCGGAGCTTAAGCGGCATATTGTAATCCGTTGCAGGGGCTTGTGAAGTGAGAACGCTTTCAATATGCCCGATGGCCGGACCGTTTGACTTTCCGAAAATTTTGCGAATATCTTTTCCGGCAATTTGCGCAAAGGATTTATTGAACAAACTCAAAGCGGCGGAATTGGCTGTGATGATTGCTCCATTGGAATTGATGGAAATGATGCCATTGGAAATGCTTTCCTGAATGTTTTCCAGGTAATTTTTCATTTTGATGACTTTTTCAAAAAGAAGCGCGTTTTCCAGGGCCACCGCCAGTTGAGATGAAATCGTCACCAGCAGATTTTCATCCTCCTTTTGAAAAATGCCTTTGATTTTGTTCATCACTTCCATGACGCCAATAATTTCTCCCTGCCGGTTCCGGATGGGAATGCACAAAACGGATCTCGTCTTAAAACTGGTGCGATCATCAATGCCCTGATTGAAACGGGGATCTCCGTAGGCGTCGGGGATGTTGAGAATGTCTCCGGTTTGGGCGACGTGACCCGCAAGTCCCAGAGACGCGGGAAAACGAATTTCGGAGATGAGAACTCCCTGGGCTACTTTTGACCAGAGTTCCTGTTTTGCGGAGTCCAGGAGAAAAAGCGTGCTTCTTTCCGCTTGTAATATCTGTGAAATTTTTTCAACGATTTTCGGAATCAGCCCATCCAGATCCATACGCTGGGCAATGGCCGTGGCCACATCCAGCAAGAGAGCCATTTGTTCATAATGATTAATCATTTTCTTGGCAAGAAAGAAATTTTCCAGCGTGATGGCGCACTGGGAGGAAAAAGCGTTGAACAGGTCTTCATCCTGCCTGGAAAATATACCGTTTTTTTTATTGATGATTTCGATAACCCCCAGCAGTTCTCCGTTCAGATTAATGACCGGTCCGCAAAGAATGGATTGTGTCCGGTAACCCGTAATGCCGTCCACTTCCGGGTTAAATCGTCTGTCCTGATAAGCGTCGGCAATGCTGACGATTTTTCTTTGCCTGGCAACCCAGCCGGCAACACCGCTCTGGAGGGAAATGCGGATTTCCGATTTTTTTTCTCCTTCCGCCACTTTCGACCATAACTGTCCGGCAACCGGATCGATGAGAAACAGCGTTGCGCGGTCGGCGTGAAGCGTCAGGCTGGCCAGATGAACCACACGCGTGATGAGGCCTTCGATACCGGTGTTGGGGGTGATTAATTCCGTCATGTCCATCAAATTCTTGAGATTGCCGATGGTGGTCTGGAGAACATGGCTTTGTTTTGTGGTTTCCTGAAAGCGAAGGTTCATGTCACGAAGCCTTCGGGTGACAATTTTAAGAAAATTCAGGGCCAGGGCGGGCACTTGTTCAAAAATGGTATCCAGACTGGCGTAGGAGATGCCCATCAGGACGGTGTCTTCAACTGCCCGCACGGAGGCTGAGCGGGAACCTCCGGAAAAATAGCCCATTTCTCCGATGCAGTCGCCCGGAAGCAGCGTCTCCAGGGGGGTTTCTTCTCCAGATTCACTTGTGCGCAGGACTAGAATCTGACCGGAAACCAGCAGATAGAAACAGTCACCGGTTGTGTCCTGCTCGATGAACGTTTCATCTTTGGGAATGAATTTTTCCTGAATGTATGACCGGATACGCAATAGATCTTTGCGTGTAAGACCTGAACAAAGCATGTTTTGTGCCAGTCGTTCCATTCGTTGCTTGAAAAGAGCCTCCTGTAATTCCGTTTGCCCGATGACGCCGTCTTTCAATAAAAGCTCCGCCAGGGGCCGTCTGCGGCCGGTTTTGCTCAATTCTGTCTGCTTTTTGAGATATTTGGAAAGATATCTTGGCGATATTTCCAGATGTCCTCCAATTTTTCTGCCCGTCATGCGCCGCCTCCCGAGAATAAAAAGCTAATAATATAGAGGTATTAATGATTTAAAAAGCCAGAGTTTCGAAATCATGGCAAATCTGAAGAAAAAGGAATGGTAATTTTATACATTCCGCCGGACAAAACCGTCTGTACGGGGTATGGGGCTTTTTCATACACTTTCAGCATGGCCCGGTTGTTTTCGATGACATCGGCCTTTAGTCCGGACATTCCTTCTTCGCGAGCCGACCGGATTAAAAGATTGAACAGATAGGTCGAGATGCCTCTGCCCTGGTACTTTTCATCCACGATAAAGGCGGTGTCGGCATAGGATTCTCCCTGTTTTCGCACGTAGCGTCCCTCGCCGATAATTTTTTCTACGCCGGATTCTTCAATAATGGCGACAATCGACATGGTGTAGCGGTAATCCACGTTGACGTATTCCTGCATTTTTTTATGGGGCATGGTCTTGATCGGGCTGAAATAGCGGTAGTAAACCGCCTGGTCCGAGAAACGGTAAAACAGCCGGCGCATTTCTTCTTCATCGGAAGGTTTGATGGCCCGGAAACGAACCGTGAGATTATCTCGGAATTGAGAGGAGCAGGCGATTTTGTCCGGATAGAGATGTCCGGAACCGGCAAAATAGATCTGATCGGCATAAATCATTTTTTCTTCTTTGGCTTGCCGCACCAGTTCGGCGCGGTCATCGGGGTGGGCGATTTCAATAAGCGCCTGCGTCCGTTCCCGAAGGGTCCGGCCCATCAGATAGGCCACGCCGTATTCCGTTACGATAATATCCATTGCCTCGCGGTTGGTAAACTGGAATGGATATTTATCTAATGAAATCAGGATATTAGGTTGTTCTTTGCGATTGCGGCTGGGCAGGGCGAAAATATTCCGGCCATTTTTGGAAAGCGTGGCCCCCCAGAAAAGCTCCTGAACATTGCCTGGTCCTGCTGTGACATTTCCCTTGCCCGTGTGCAGGGCAATGTTTCCAGTCAGATCCACTTTACGAGCCGGGAAAATGGCCGCCATGTTGTCGTTTTGCCCGATGGTCAGAGGATCCATCACAATGTCCTGCGGCTGAAATTCCACCAGAGCGTTTCGATCAAGCCAGGACATTAACTCCCGGGTTCCGATGACGTAGGAGGCGCAGGTCTTTCCCCGGAAAATCCCTTTGTAACGGTTGGTTACGGCGCCGCTTTTGACCAGGTCCATCAGGGCATCGGTAAAAAATGGCGAGTGCACGCCCAAGTTTTTTTTATCTGCCAGTGTTTTTGCCAGCGCTTCGTATAGAGGCCCGATGCCGTAGGAAATACAACTGCCGTCCGGAATCACCGAAGCGACATTTGCGGCGATTTTCAGATACACTTCCTGAAGCGGCCAGCGCTGTACATAGTAGGGAGGTTCCGTCGCCTCGACCAGATAGTGGAAATCGGCCATGTTCACCAGCGTGTCGCCCATGGTTCGGGGAATCTGGGAGCTGATCTCTCCGACGACGATTCTTGCGCTTTCCATGGCCTGCCGTTCCACGGAGGCGCCTACCAGATAAGCATATCCATTTTCATCGGGTGGAGTCACCTGAATAAAAGCCACATCAATGTGTATCGCACCGGTTTTGAAAAGCCAGGCAACGCGAGAGAATCGGCTGGGAATCAAATCCACTCTGCCCTGGCTGATGGCGTCGGAGGCCAGCCATCCGGAAAAAAAAGTTTTTAAGCGGAATTTCCATGCATATCGCTCATCAATCGCGACGGCATCGCCCAGACTGACCAGTTGAATCAGCTCCAGGTCCTGCAAATTGAATTGACGGGATTCCATCAAATGCTTGACCAGTGTTCGGGGTTCGGCCATTCCCGTTCCCAGAAAAATGCTCATGCCCGGTTCGATTTTGGACAAAGCTTCCTGGGGCGCTACAAGTTTCCGCTTCCACATATTTTGTCCTCAATCGAAGGGTTCTTTGTCTCGTCGGTACCAGTAGTCGGGAATCAGCCGGTACATCAATCTGGAAAACGGTCCGATATATTCGTTTTTCCTTTTGTCAAACTGGCATGCGGAAATGATCATGTCCCGGATGGCTTCTTTAGGACCGCTTTTATTGAAGATGTTGTAGGCGCAGGAAAAAAGTGGGCTGTACATGTTTTTCTTTTCCAGGTATTTGAAAACATTGCGGATGGTATTTGGTCCTTCCGGTGTTCCATCAATTTTGCCGAGCACCTTTAAATTGGTTTCAATAGGATTGCCCGTATAAAGTTCATAGAAATATTTTCCGTATCGGTAATTCTTGCTGGCCAGTGACGAAACCGTCACATACATATCGCCAACGCCGGCCTGCGAGTGGAATGCCTGAAAACCGCCTCCCAAAAGTCGGGTCAGTGACCGGATTTCGACGCCGGAACGTGCGAAGATAGTGCCGGGAATAGAGTCCCCCAGATCCAGAGAATCCGTCAACCCCTTGATATTGGCGACGATATTCTTGAGTGCGCCGCAGGCCTCCACGCCGATCTTGTCAAAATTGTAATAAGCGTTGAGTTCTTTGCGATTGAACATGAGCAGATCATCCCGGATCATGTTGGCGGTGCGCTTGTTGCCTGCCACGGTCAGGCAGACGGGTTTTCCCAGCGCAATATCCACATCAAAAAAGGGTCCGCCGATGCAGGCCACCTGACATTTATTTTCCAGGTTGTACAGATGACTGTGGATGAGTTGAGATGGCGTAATCAATTCACTGGACCGTTCATCTGCGATTAACCCCTTGATCGGAGAAATCAGGCAGGTATCTCCCGCTTTCCGGTCAATCATCGGTTTGAGATAATTGAGCAGTTCCGGCAGGCGATTCATGGTGATGGCCAAAATGATGAAATCGTTATTCTCAACGATGTGTTCGAGATCATTGGTTGCATAGACTTTTGGCGACAGGCGTGGCACCAGATCCATGCCTCCCAAACGTTTGGCCAGATCTTCGGTCAGATGAATCGGGTTTAGATGATCCCGATTTATGGCCTTGCAAACATCCGCATTGTGGTAGTATATGGCGACCCGTTTATTGTCCCGTCCGAGTTTATACGCAAAGGACGTTCCCAGACGTCCCGGCCCGATAATGGCAATTCTTGTGGTGTCTAAATTGGAAACGATCATTTCTGCCTGCTCTTTTGCTGCATATTGAACGAATTATAAAAATCCATCGTCCGGATGTCAAACCCTAATAGCCTTTTTATGAAAAGTAAAACAAAATCTGCCATTCCGGCTTGTTTTTGGTTGCATTATTATCGAGGATTGTTTAGAAATCAAACAAAATCAAGAATAGAAACGAGCAAAAGAGCTTATGCCACGGGAACAGGTTGCTCACTATCCAAACGGCGCGATGAAGGAAAAAAAATACCTGCTGGAAGGAAAGCTGGAGGGCGAATATACAACCTACTTTCCAAGCGGTCAGGTCATGGCGAAAATTCAATTTCGACGGGGTAGGAAAAACGGCCCTGCCGTCAGTTACTATGCCAACGGCCAGGTTCGGGAAACAGCGGTATTCGTCAATGATCAAATCGACGGTTCCTACAAATCCTTCTTTGAAAACGGTCATTTGCGCGAAGAAGAAAACTATGCGGACGGAAAGTTGCACGGTTCCTATCACCGTTATTTCAAAACGGGCGAATTGCGTGAAGAAGAAAATTTCCTAAACGGAAAGTTTGAAGGAGAATATGTCTGCTATTATAAAAGCGGACAAATTAAGGAAAAGGGCGCATTCCGAAACGACAAAAGAGAAGGCGATTACATTGCTTACTATAAAAGCGGAAAGATCCGGGAAAAGGCGTTTTACAAAAAGGGTAATCTTGTCGGCAAGTTCCAGACCTTCAACGAAAGTGGCGAACTGATCGACAACGACACGGGCGGCGAAGAGGAATCCAGTCTCTGGAACGAAAAGGAAGTGGCCGATTTGCTTCGTGATTTGACGCATTTTGATAAAAAAAAGAGCTGACGACCTTCGGAAATGAGGGAGAGAACCGATTGATGATCCGAAATATTCTTGTTCCGGTGGATGGATCCGCCAATAGTGTAGCAGCTATCGATTACGGCGCCGCGATTGCGCCCAAACTTGCCGCTTCTATGACCGGCCTGCACGTTATTGATGTGTATCTGATCCAGGGAGTTGCGATGACGGACACTGCTACAACCATGGAAATGCCCCCTTATGATGGTTTTGTGGAAGGTGTGGAAACCACGCTCAACGACGAGGCGGATAATGTTTTGAAATATTTTGAAGATTGCTGCACCGCCGCCGGCGTTCCCTGTCGGCCGGTCAAGTATGTCGGAACGATCAAATCCAGCATTATTGAAGAAGCGGAAAATGCCGATTTGGTGGTGATGGCGAAAAAGGGACGGTATTTTCATTTGCAGGAAGGAGGCCTTGTCGGGTCCGTCACGGAAGTGGTCGTGCGTCGGTGCGGAAAACCGGTCATGGTTACGCCCGGATCTGTTCGTGTGATTGAACGGATCGGATTGGCCTATGACGGCAGTGCGTCCGCGAAAGAAGCTCTGGCCTTGGCTCTGGATATTTCCGGACAGGCAAAATGGCCGATAACGGTCGTGATCGTGAGTTCAGATCCATCCAAAGCAGCGGATTTGTCGGCGCAGTTGGAGGAGATTGTTCAAAAAGGTCAGGCAGAATGTGAAGTGATTCTTTCCAAGGGGCGGGACGCAGAAGAAATTCTTGATTTTATTCGAAAAAGTAATATTGACTTGATGGTCATGGGGGCGTTTGGCCACAACCGTTTGAGAGAATTGCTTCTCGGCAGCACTACCTCCCGGATTCTTCAGGAAAGCCCCATACCGGTGCTTTTGATCCGCGATCCGTTGAAAATTCGAAAGCGCAACCGCAAACGATAATTTTCAAAATCTCTGACCGGGTCAGAAAAAGAGCTGTTTCGTAGCGGAATCCGGTGAGATTTGATTTGGTGATAATCGCAATTTTTGAACAAGACCAGGAGAAGCGCCTTATGATTCAGAACATCCTCATTCCGGTTGACGGATCCGTCAACAGCACTGTCGCTATAAACTTCGGCATTTATGTCGCACCGAAATTCGGGGCATCGCTTTCGGGACTGCATGTCATCGATACCTTTCTTATTCAGGGACCGATCATGACGGATATCTCGGCTACGGTCGGCATGCCGCCCTACGAAGGTTTTTTCGAGGCGGTGGAAACCTCCCTGGAAGAGAAAGCCGATTTGATTTTAAACAATTTCAGCGATAGCTGTCACAAATCAGGCGTTTCCTGTCAGACGAAAAAAAGTATCGGCAAGATCAGCGATGCGATTATTGAAGAAGCGGAAAAAGCGGATATGATCGTGATGGCCAAGAAAGGCGAACACTTTCATTTGAAGGAAGGCGGCATTATCGGAACAGTCGCTGAAACGGTTATTCGCCGTTCGGGAAAACCCGTGCTGGTTACACCGGAAACCTTCAGGGAAATCGAGAGCATGGCTCTGGCCTTCGACGGCAGTGCTTCCGCCAAGAAGGCTCTGGCCTTGTCTATGAGAATCTCCGAACAGGCAAAATGGCCGATAACCGTTGTGATTGTGACTTCGGATGCCGCCAAAGCAGCGGATTTGTCGGCCCATGTCGAGGATGCGGCTCAAAAAGGTTTGGCGGACTGTGAAATCATTGTGGCTTCAGGAAAAGAAGTGGATGAGATTCTGAAATTTATCCGGGAAGGCGCCGTGGAACTGATGGTCATGGGCGCATATGGCCACAACCGCCTGCGGGAACTGATTTTGGGCAGCACCACCTCTTCCATTATTCAGAAAAGCCCGATTCCGGTGCTTTTGATCCGCTGACATTCTTATGCTTGGGGAAGGTCCATGAGATCAGATGACGAGCGAGACCAATGTATCGATATGCTGATCTCAAAAGTTCAGGCGCTTGAAAGCGAATTGGACATGCTCAAGGCCAGGCATCGGGAAAAAGAAAGCCCTTTCCATCAACCTGTTTGCGGCATCGAAATCCCGGATACCGCTTTTGTTCGCCGGAAAGAACCGGCCATGGCCGCAAACCCGGCCATTAGTTCCTCGCTTGAAAATGCCATTGGCTCACGCTGGATTGGACGTATCGGAGTTCTGGCCATCATTTTCGGGGTTGCCTTCTTTCTCAAATACTCTTTTGACAACAAATTCATTGGTGAAACCGGCAGAATCGTCCTTGGTATGATCTGGGGCGCCGTTTTTATTGGAGCAGGGGAATACCTTCAGAAGAAAAAAAACCTTGGATTATACGGTCAGATGTTGAGCGGCTGTGGTCTGGCGGTTCATTATCTGGCCTTGTACGCCGCCTTTGCCCTTTACCATCTGATTCCCTCACCATTGGCCGCTGTCGCCATGATCGCGGTGACAACCACTGGAATGACTCTTTCCATCCGATATTCGACCCCTTCCCTGGCTGCCATTGCGCTTCTCGGAGGGTTTCTTACCCCCATCATGCTTTCCACCGGGCAGAATCAGCCTTTGTTCCTGTTTGGATATGTTCTGCTTTTGGACATGGGAATTCTGTTGCTGGTTCGCTTCCGGCAATGGCCCGCGCTGGTTGTTGCGTCCCTGCTCGGCACGGTGTTTCTTTACGCAGGCTGGCATGCGGATTTTTTTACAGATGCGCAGCGTTGGATTGCCGCTCCGGTCATCCTGATCTTCTTTATCTTGTATAACCTTCACCTCTTGATCTACCGCCCGAATGCGAAAGACCATAACCCGATGTTTGATCAGATGATAATTTTTGGAGCGGCGGCTTTTTTCTTCCTGGCTTACTTTTCCCAATATTCCTGGCAGAACGTCTGGCCGGTAAAACTTTTTTCCCTGGGGCTGGCCGCAGTTGAGGTTTGTCTGGCCATGCTTGTTCACGAAAAGGATAGCCACGCTTCCATCAAGAAAGCCTCTTATGCCGCGGTTTCAGGAATCATGACGGTGATTGCAACGTTTCTGGTGCTGGAACAGCGATGGCTCTTGCCTGCTTTGGCCGCCGAAATGGCAGCCCTGGGCTTTATCGGGTTGAAAATGGATTTTCCCAAGCTGCGGCAGGCGGCCTATCTGCTGAGTTTGCTTGTGCTGATCCGTTTTGCGGATGACCTCACACTCCGGTTTGAGCCGTTTCAACCCTTCCTGCCGGTTTTGAATGGCCGATTCCTGTCCTGTGCCTTCGCTGTGGCCGGTTTTTATGTCTGTTTGCATGCAATGAAGCAAAACCAGGAACGTTTCGTCGCGGGTGAACTTAACGTTTTGAAAATTTTGTTTGTCGTTACACAGGCTCTTTCATTATTGTTGCTGTCCGTGGAAATACATGACTTCTTTCGTTTTCGCTCTCCGCGCCACGTCCTGGGATATGCGGATGCAAATTATGCTTATCAACTCTCCCTTTCCGTTTTCTGGGCTCTGTACGCATCTGTTTTAACAGGTATCGGCATTTTAAAACGTCTTCGCGAAGCGCGTATGCTGGGAATTCTGCTGCTTGGCGTGACCGTCTTGAAGGTCTTTTTGCTTGACCTGTCCAGGCTGGATACTTTCTACCGGATTATCTCCTTTATTGTACTCGGATTGCTTCTTCTGGCCGTCTCTTATGGCTATCATCGTTTTAAACACTTGATTTTCGGAGAGAATGAACCATGAACAGACGCTTCTCCTTTTTGCCTTTTTCTTTCCTTCTTCTGATGGTGTGCGTCTTGGATGGTTTTTGCGGCGGTTTTGATGAAAGGTTTTGGGAAAAATATGCCGAAATCCATGTTCCTTTCCGTGAGATGAAAGATAACCTGCTCAGCCTTCGTCTGGATCCCGGTCTTTTAGGCGACATGACGGCAAAAACGCCATTTGCCGATTTGCGCGTGGTCACGGACCAGAAAGAAGAAGTTGCCTGGCAGCTCATGGAAAAAAGACCCGGACAGTGGAACCAGGAAATCCCCCATCGGATGCAAAATTATTCCCTGGATACAGAGGGGGAAACCTGGTTGGAACTGTTGTTGCAAAAGCCGGACGCCGGAGTGAATACCCTGGATGTCATCACTCCGGACAAGGATTTTTCGCGTCAGGTCCAGGTGTTTGGCAGCGAGGACGGCAAAAAATGGAACACCATTCGCAAAGATGCCGTCATTTTTGATTTTCATGGCCCAGATAGGCTCCGTCGCACACGCATTACCTTCCCTCAAACCCGCTTTCCCTATCTTGCCCTGAAAATCAAAAACAGCGGCGTGAATCCTCTGTACATCAGCGATGTCAGGGTATGGCGGGAAAGTGTGGAACCGGGACAGATGTATACAATTCGTGGAAAAATCGAACAGCCTGAAGTCAACTCCTCACGAAAAGAAAACAGCATCATGATCCGTATGAACAAGGTATTTCCGGTGGATCAATTAACCATCCACACAAAGGAGCGAAACTTCAGGCGTGCGGTGGAAGTGCAGGTCAAAAGGGATACAGGGGATTGGAAAACCTGGGCGAGGGGAACCATTTTCCATTATGACACGGAAGAGATCCAGGAATCCCAAACACGGATCGAGATGCCACCTGTCGCCGCAGAGGTATTTCGGCTGGTATTTCATAATCTTGACAGTCCGCCTCTGTCCGTTCATGAAGTTACTGGTTCGGGATATCAGCGGTTTCTGATTTTTAAACATCGACCGGACCGGAAAATGTATCTGTTCTGGGGAAATCCTCTTGCCGAAAAGCCTCAATATGATTTGTCAGGGATCATGAAGACACCGCCATTAAACTTGCCTGCGGCCAGTCTGGGACAAACATTTCCTAACTCGAAATTTGAAGGCCGAAAGGCAAGACTTCCTTTTACCGAAAGGTATAAATATCTTCTTCATTTTTTTGTCATTCTCGGAATTGCGGGCTTGATTTACCTGCAGTACAGAGTTTTTCGGCGTATATAGCAACCGTGTGGAAGCACCGTTATGCCCGTTTGGTCGGACGCATGACAAAATTCCCGATCATTCAAGACCCCGGCTTTAATGGTTGAATACAGTTCAAACAAGATTTATTCCAGACTTTTCAAAAGATTGCCGGCGATGGATGCGCTTTCCATCCTCATCAGCGTTTCTTCCGAACGGCCATAACCCAGCAGGTTCACGCTGCCGTACCAGACAATCCTCCGATCCATGATGGCAAATTTCTGGTGAATGCCGGATTTGAATACCATCGCCATGCCGGCAGATTGCATTTGGGCAAATAACGGCTGAAGCCCTGCTCCATCTTTGTAATCCCCGACCGGCCGCGTAAAGGCAGTGACGGGAATTTTCTTTTGCAAAACCTTATTCAGCAGCGGCATGGCCTGCTGAAGTCTTCTTTTGGTGGCAAAGGGGCTGACGATCACGATTTCTTTTTCCGCGGCGGCCAGATCATTTTCATAAACCGGCAGGAAATTCAGATGATCGAAGATGATGTTGACGGATGGATTGGATATTTCCTCGCCTGTGACTTTGTAACCCAGCGAGGCATAGCCTGCCAGCCTTTTATGGTACATTTTGGCAAATACTCGAACATGGCTATCCACATAATCATAAATTTGCACGTTTTCCTTGCCGTCAAAGAGACGGTGCAGGCGTCCCGCATACTGCTGAACGGTTCCCTTCCAGGAGATCGGCATGGCCAGAAAAAGTGTATCCAGTCTCGGTTCATCAAATCCCTCGCCTATATATTTTCCTGTGGCCAGCAAAGTCAGCGGCTTGTCTGCTGGGATTTCCTTAATCTTCACAAAAGCGTCCTTCTTGTCTTTGGAGCTTGCCTTGCCGGTAAGCGAAATCAAGTCGGGAATGCTTCCTTGCAGCATTTTGCCTAAAGCCTCTACATGAGCAGTTCTTTCCGTCAGTACCAGAGCGTTTCTGCCCCGCGCCTGATTCTGGACGACATCATCGACAATAAAGCGATTTCTCCAGTCATTCTCAGCTATTTCGGAGTAAAGCTCTTGAATGGAGGCTTCTTTTCCGTCCCTCTCATTTGCTGAACGGAAACCGGTAAATCTTGGCACGATATAATGTTCAAAAGGCCGCAAATCAGCCTGCTTCTTTGCGTCCACCCGATAGCGGACGGGACCGCAATGCATAAAGATGATGGGGTGACTTCCGTTTTGTCGGGCCGGTGTTGCCGTCAATCCATAAACATATTTTGCCGAAACGGATTTGAGGATGGCTTCAAAGCTGAAAGCCGTCACATGATGGCATTCATCTACGATAACCATGCCGTAATCTTTGACCAGCGCCTTCACTTCACCGCTTCGATTCAAGGATTGCATAATCGCAATATCCACAACACCGCCGGGATTGCTTTTGCCCGCGCCGATCAAACCAACAATGCTTTGATTTTTTTTGCGCCCACGCTTCTTTTCCAAAGTTGGAAAAACTTCGTTGATCCTTAAAAAAGCCTTCAATCGATCGTCCCATTGTTGAAGAAGCTGTTGCCGGTGAACCAGAATCAAGGTATTAATCTTACGTTCGGCAATCATCCTTGCTGCAATCACCGTTTTACCGAAGGCGGTTGTTGCCGAAAGAACACCATTGTTATACTTTAGCAGTTCCTCAACGGCTTTGGCCTGATCATCACGGAGCTCTCCTTTAAAATCCACATCAATGTTTTTCCCGTTTTGTGTTTTATCCAAAAAGTCCACGCGCACATCCACGCCGGCTAAAAGCGTAACAATGTCCTGTTCGCAACCTCTCGGCAGGCAAAGATAATCGCCTGTTTCATCGCAGCAGGAAATGATTCTGCTTTTTCCATAAGTTGATAATCTCATTGCTTGAGCTTTATAGAAATCCGGATTCTTAAACGCCGCCAACCGCTTCAACGCATTGAGACCTTTAGGGGAAATGGCTGCCTTGGGAATATAAATCATATTCGCCCGGACGAGAGTCACGGCACTTGGAAAATCGCGCGCCGCAAGATAAATCGGGCGTTTGGGTTCCCATGGTTTCTCAGTTTCCTCTTCATCCTCTTTTCGTAAATCACCCAATTCGTCAGGAACGCTTAAGCGCATCGAAAGCAAAATGACTGTTTCTTCGGATATTCTGGAAATTGAGGACAGGTATTCCCATTGATTGCCGTAAGGCTGAAAAACCTCGTCCAGGAATACACTGTTGCCCGTTTCCCGCGCTTTCTTCTGTAACGGCAGAGCAATCAAATTCCCCAGGCCCCCTTTGGGCAGAGTATCCTGGTTGGGAAACAACCGGTCATAGGATTTG
>Ga0116148_1001837_pt1 | contig 22043 bp, 18 predicted proteins | sample AD_UKC055_MetaG_FD_89786 | JGI IMG/M metagenome (GOLD analysis project Ga0116148, IMG submission 89786) | Active sludge microbial communities of municipal wastewater-treating anaerobic digesters from USA - AD_UKC055_MetaG | ecosystem: Engineered > Bioreactor > Anaerobic > Digestate | place: USA... | reverse complement strand
GTCCGCGTCGCCGCAGCGGCAGGCGCCGATCCTGAAGGCGGCCCGTGAGAAGGGCTCGAAGATGAGCCTGATCCTGCTGCACTCGGGGCGGGCGGCGATCAAGGGCGACGCCGCGCTCGTCCAGCCCATCGCCATGGTCCACCACGGCGGGGCGACCGACCGCTGCTTCCGCGAGAACCGCTCCGGCGAGGTCCGCGACTACGTGAAGGCCGTCCACGACGCCGGCTTGCTGGCCGGCGTGTCCGCCCACAACCCCGACTGCATCAAGCGGATCGCCGACGAGGGTTGGGAAGTGGACTTCTTCATTACGTGCTTCTACTACCTCACGCGCCGCGACGCGCCCGCGTGCAAGGAAGAAATCGCCGCCCTGCCCACGCTGGACATCGCCTACCCGTTCTACAAGAACGACCCCGCCGTCATGACGGCCGTCGTCCGCCAGGTTAAGCAGCCGTGCCTGGGCTTCAAGATCCTGGCGGCCGGTCGGCGGTGCGAGAGCCAGCCGGGGGTTCGCGAGGCCTTCCGGTACGCCTTCGCCAACATCAAGCCCACCGACGGAGTGATCGTAGGCATGTACCCGCGGTTCTTCGACGAGGTGCGGGCCAACGCCCAGTACGCTCGCGAGTTCGGTGCGATCAAGACGTAACGGTCGCCGCGATCATTTCACCTCGATCGTCTCGCCCTCGCCGGCCGCCTTGAGTCCGGTCTTCTGCCAGGTCTTGCCGTCGTCCCAGACGAGGCGGACGGTGTAGGTCTTGTCGGCGTCGAACACCTTCGGCCGGTAGGTCCGCGCGGCCGGGCGGATGGCGGAGATCAACTCGCCTGTCTTTTCGTCGATCACCTTCACCGCGGGGTTGTCCGCCGCCCTGGCGACTGGGGGCAGCTTCAGCGTGGCCAGATGCCCGGCCGGCTTGCGGGCGTAGTTGTCTTCCTGGCGGATGACCTTGGGCCAGCCGGGGTACTGCTTGGCCGCGGGGTCGCCGGGGTCGGCGCAGCGAGGCCAGCACTCGATGGTGATGGTTCGCAGGCGTCGATTGAAGCGGACGATGCCGTAGCCGGGCATGCGATCATGGAGAGCGGCCGGCTCATGCCCGGTCTTGTGGTCCGGGTTGGTCACGGCGTAGACGGTGACCTTGTTCCCCAGCCCGTCCAGGTGCTCGCCCAGGTGTTCAGGCAGTCCGTTGCGGTTCTTGCCCGGCACGTCGGGCTTCCACATCCGCGGGTAGAAGTTGGCCACCGACGGCACGCAGAAGGAGTAGATCGAGTCGTTCCAGTCCTCCAGGCCCTGGTGGACGATCGAGGCCAGATGCTGGTCGCCGCACAGGTGGAAGGCGAAGCCCTTTCGCAGCTCGCGCAGGGCTCGGGCGCGCCCGCTCTGGGGCCAGCCGTTCGAGTCGTAGTCGATCCGCAGGCGCTGCAGGCCCCCGCCGTGGTGGGTGGCCATGCCCGCCAGCGTGGTCTGCGAGACCATGAGCTTCATGTCCTGGGCCTTCCAGTCGCCGGCCCAGTCGGCCAGGAATTCCTCCTGGCGCTTGCCCAGCAACTCGGCGCCCGGCACGTCGGCCCGTTTGGGGTCGAAGTTGGGATCCTGGACGTGGTCGGCACGCTTGGTGTCGGTGGGGGGGACCAGGCCGTTGCAGCCGGACTTGAACTTGCGGTCCTCGATGACGGCCACGCCGATCCGCCCCCAGGTGAAGGCCCCATAGTACACGCCGATGCCCTGCTCGACCGGAGTGGGGTCGTACGGGATATGATGGGCGCTCTGCGTCCGCTCGACGGTCTTGACGAATTCGGCATCGTAGACGTAGCCGCCCTTGTCGTCCTTGGCTGTCTTCCGCCCGCCCTGGCCCCAGAGGTTGCCCTGGTACACGTCGTGGTCGTCGGGCTCGATGACGCAGGGGATCTCGCGGGTCAGGTCGCGGTACGCCCAGCACCACAGGTACCACTTGTAGAGGTAGTCCAGTTCGTGCGGCTCGGGGCGGGTGGGGCTTGCGCCCTCGTACACCTGGTCGCCGGAGAAGAACAGCAGGTCCGCCTTGTGCCTGGCGATGGCGGAGGTGATGTCGGCGTGGGGGAACCACACGCCCCAGGCCCACGGGAAGTTGGGCCTCTCGACGCCGCTGACGCTGTTGTGGTTGCCCGTGAAGCCGGCGACCACGATCGTCTCCTGATCCACCGGGTCTCGGCGGACGGTTCCTTCCCAGGTGCACGTGCGCGCGGTCCCGCCGGCCTGCTTCAGTTCGTAGACGACGCGATAAGGCCAGTCGCGCGACAGGTCCCAGTCGCCGCAGGTGAAGACGGCTATGTGGCCCGGCGTGACGATCTTCGCCAGGCCTTTGTCCTTCCACTGCTCGCCCTCGCGGACCTCCAGGCGGACGGTCTGGTTGTCGTCCCGGCCGAGGGGCATCATCTGGACGTTCATCCGCATGACGGGCCCGTTCTCGCCCGGGCGGGGCTGTCTGGTCAGCGCGTGGGCGGTGGCAACGTACTGGGTGGAGAGGATCGGTCCCAGGGCCCGCTCGCCGTGCGCCCGGACCGCGTCGCCCGTGAGCGTCCAGTCCTTGAACCACCAGTTGTCGTCCTTTCCGCCGGCCGTGCAGATCAGGGCGAGCGAGCCAGGCAACTGCCCCGGCGCCACCGTCAGCTTGGCGCTGCTGAGTTCGGCGCCGTCGGCGGAGCGGACGGTGAGCGTCAGCTCGCAGCCGTCGTCGGTCTTCTTGCCGGCCAGGCGAAGCTCGATGTCGCGCAGGTCGGAAGGCTTGGGGGCGGGCGCCGCCTTGGGGGCCTGGGCGGGCTTGACCGGCTTGGCCAGCAGGTTCAACTCGGCGATGACGCAGGCCGGGCGGTCGGTCACGCCGGACCGGGCGACCAGCCGGACATATCGAGCCGTCGTCTCCGGCAGCGGGACGGTCTGCTCGTCGTTGGTGTCGGACCATTGGCCCTGGGCCAGGGGCTTGCCCCACTCCTTGGCGTTCGCGCCGGCGTAGACCTCATACTCCTTGATCCGTCCGACCGAGCTGTCCTGGCGGGGCAGGACGGCGACGCCGTGGAAGGTCGTCGCTTTGCCCAGGTCCAGCAGGACCTCGTGGGGGTATCCCACCTTCTTGTCCTTCCACCGCGAGTGCCAGATGGTGCCCGCGTTGCCGTCGAGCATGTTGGAGGCGGGCGTCTCGGCCTCCTGGCTGTCGACGCGGAGGACCTTCCAGCCGTCGCGATCGAGAGCGCCGGCGCGGCGGGACTTGCCTCGGCCGCCGGCGTTGTCGATGAAGGCGCATCGGCCCAGGCCGTTGACAGCGGCGATCAGGCCGCCGCCCGGCCCCGGGCTGTGGTGGACCAGGGCGGCGGAACGATAGTCGAGATCGTCCCCTCCCGCGCCGATGAGGAAGCCGGCCAGGGCGTCGGCGGGCGTGCCTGGGCCGGTTCGTCCCAGGCGGACGGTCATCTCGAAGGCCTGACCCTTGTCGCTCAGGCGGCGCGTCAGCAGGTGGACGGTCCGCAGGGGCAGTCGTCCCAGGCACTCCAGCCGCCCGTTGGCGACTTGCCAGTCCTGCAGGCGGTTGGCCCAGAAGTCAGGGCCGACCCAGGTTCGCTGGCCGTTGGGGAACCAACTCTGGAAGTCGCACGACGCCTGCGGGGCCGGCAAGGCCGGCGAGGCGATCAGGCACAGGACGCACAGGAACAGCGAGAGTCGAATGATCACTTCCGGTCTCCTCGTGATGGGGCGCATACAGGGCATGATAGCGGATGCCTCCGCCGCCAACAACCCGACTGCCCCGGGCCGTTTCTACAGGAATGCGCCCAGGATCCAGAAGAACACCGCCGCCAGCACCGCCGAGACGGGAATGGTGATCACCCAGGAAGCGAAGATGCGCTTGATGACGCCCAGGTCGATGGCGGCGAACCCGCGGGCCAGCCCCACGCCCATGACGGCGCCGACCAGGACGAAGGTGGTGGAGATGGGCAGGCCGAGGGTGGAACAGACCAGGACGGTGGTAGCCGTGCCGAACTCAGCCGAGAAGCCGCGCGTGGGCGTGATCTCGGTGATCCTCTTGCCCACCTTCTCGATGACCTTGTACCCGTAGGTGGCCAGGCCGATCACGATGCCCACCCCGCCCAGGGCGAGGATCCAGGAGGGGACGGCTGCCTTGGCGGCGACGTAGCCTTGTCCGAAGATCTGGATGGTGGCGGCCATGGGCCCGACGGCGTTGGCGACGTCGTTGGCCCCGTGGGCGAAGGCCATGTAGCAGGCGGAGACGATCTGAATGCGCCCGAACCACCGCTCGACGACGACGTAGCGCTGGGACATGCGGATGCGTCGGTTGCGGGTGTAGCGATGGATGACCATCCGGGCGCCGATGGCGGTGAGTGCCGCCAGCACCACCGCCAGGGGCAGGGAGAGCACGAGGCGGGCGAGCTTGGGCGGGCCCGCGCAGACGATCGAGAGGGTGATGATGAAGATCACCATCGCCAGGCACAAGGGAACGGCCTGGCGGGCCATGTACACCGGGTGGCGGCTGCGAAGCACGAAACGGATGATCAGGCGGTAGACGACGTAGGCCAGCAGCGCCCCCACCAGCGGCGAGACGATCCAACTGGCGGCGATGGTGCCCATGTTGGCCCACTTGATGTGCCCGGGCCCGACGGCGACGCAGGCAAAGCCGATCACCGCGCCGATGATGGCGTGGGTGGTGGAGACGGGCTGGCCGAAGAAGGTGGCAACGTTGAGCCACACGCCGGCCGCCAGCAGCGCCGCCAGCATCCCCACGCCCAGTTGACGGACGTCGCTGAAGGCCTCGAAGGGCACGATGCCGCCCTTGATGGTGTCGGCGACGTTGGCGCCCACGAAAAACGCCCCGCAGAACTCGAAGATGCCGCCCAGTATGATCGCCCTGAACAGCGTGAGGGCGCCCGAGCCGACCGACGTGCCGAAGGCGTTGGCGACGTCGTTGGCCCCAATGTTCCAGGCCATGTAGAACCCGATCACGAGGGACAGGGCGAAGAAAACGGTTGTGGCGGTCAGCAAAGCGGTTCTCCCGTCGTTGGCGTTTGTCAGCGATGGGCGATCATGATCCGGAGGTTCTTGCCCACGTTCTCGGCGTGGTCGGCGATGCCGCGCAGAGCGGCGCTGAGTTTCTCCAGGATCATGACGGTGATGGGGTCGATGTCATCCATTCCGTAGTAGCGCCGGGCAAGCTGGCGGCTGAGCTTGTCGGATTCCCATTCCATGTGGCAGACCTGCTGGATCTGGCCGAGGACCTCGGCGGTATCCGGACCCGCGAAGGCCTCTTTCTGGAGCTGGCCCAGGTGCTCGGAGACGGCCAGCAACTGCTCGCTCACCTGGACCACCTTGTCCACCAGGGCCAGGAAGTCCTGGTGCAGTTCCTGGGGCAAGTGGATGGTCCGCAGGGTGGCGACGACGGCGAAGTCCTCGGCGTCGTCGGCGATGCGGTCCTGCTGGCGGAGGAAGTTGGCCACGCTCTCCCGGCTGACGGACAGGAAGTAGCGCGTAGGCAGGTTTGCGCGGATGCGGTCCTTGATCTCGTCGGCCTCGTACTCGGTCTTGGACATCTGGTGCTGGAGGTCCCGCAGCCCCTGGGTGTCGCCGGCCAGGATGGCGTCGGCGATGGGGCGGACCAGGGCCACGCACTCGTGCACCTTGCGGGCGTGTTCCACCATGGGCTCGAACGGCGATCGCCCGAACAGATCGGTCAGTCTTCGCATGGAAAACCCTTTCGTGTTGCGTCAACGGGTGGAGAGGATACCGGGGCGAGGGGGCGTTTCCAAGGCCCAAACTTAACGGATTCTTAACTTTTCGCCCGCGGTTTGATCGGTACAATTCGGCCTGACCTGGGCGGCTTGACACCCCGCCGCCCTGGCGGACGATTTCATGACACGGATGAACACCAAGCGCATCGGCGGGGCGGCCCTGGCAGTGGCGCTGGCAAGCCTGGCCCTGACGGCGGCCTCCTGCCGGCGGCAGGGGGGCAAGACGGTCAGCGTGGTCGGCTCGACGTCGATCCAGCCCTTTGCGGAAGTGCTGGCCGACGAGTTCCACCGCGTCTACCGGGACATCGAGATCGAGGTCCAGGGCGGCGGCTCCACCGCGGGCGTCCAGGCCTTCATGAACGACATCGCCGACGTCGGCATGTGCTCGCGCAACCTCAAGAAGGGCGAAGCCCCGCAGGGCCGGCCCGTGGTCATCGCCCGCGACGGGCTGGCCATCGTGGTCCACGGATCCAACCCGGTCAACGACCTGAGCGTGGACCAGATCCGCGACCTGTTCTCGGGGCGGGCCGCCAACTGGAAGCAGGTGGGCGGGCCGGACCGCGTGGTCAGGCCCATCTCGCGCGAGGAGGGCTCGGGTACCCGCGAGGCGTTCGAGAAACTGGTCATGAAGAAGACCCGCATCTCGCGCAAGGCCCTGACGCAGGAGTCCAACGGGTCGGTCAAGGAACTGGTGAGACACGATCCCGGCGCCGTGGGATACATGTCGCTGGGCCTGGTGGGCACGGAGATCAAGGCCGTCCGCATCGGCGGGGTCAAGCCCTCGGCGGAGAACGTCCTCAACGGCTCGTACTCGCTGGTCCGCCCGTTCCTGTTCATCGTGAAGAAGCAGCCCCGGGCGGACACCCAGAAGTACCTGGATTTCGTGCTGTCGGACCAGGGGCAGCGGCTGCTGGAGAAAGAAGGACTGGTGAGGGCCAAGTGAGCCAACCCCAACTGGACATCGCGGCGGTCGAAGAGGGGCCGGGCCGCCCGGCCATGTCCGAGGCGAGCCCGCCCAGCCAGGGGCCCGGGCCGCAGCGCCGCCTCAAGCCCTCGACCTGGTGGTCGCGGCGGAGCGACCGGGTCATCAGCCTGATGCTGCTGGCGGGCGCGATGACGGCGATCGCGGCGCTGGCGGTGATTACGGCGTTCATCTTCAAAGAAGGCCTGCCGCTGATGCTGGAGAAGGGGTTGAGCGACTTCCTGTTCTCCAGCGACTGGTACCCGCAAGAGGGCAAGTTCGGCATCTTCGCCATGATCGTCGGCTCGCTGGCGGTGACGCTGGGGGCCATGATCATCGGCGTGGTCTTCAGCCTGTCCTGCGCGATCGTGTTGACGCAGTTCTGCCCGCCGCGGGTGGTGTCGATCCTGAAGCCTTCCATCGAGCTGCTGGCGGGCATCCCGTCGGTGGTGTATGGCTTCATGGGCGTGGTGATCCTCGTGCCCCTCATCCGCACGCACCTGGGCGGGCCGGGGCTGTCGGTGCTGGCCGCGTCGATCGTCCTGGGCGTGATGGTCCTGCCGACAGTGACGTCGATCTCCGTGGACGCCCTTCAGGCGGTCCCGCGGAGCTACCGCGAGGGCTCGATCGCCCTGGGGGCGACCTCGTGGCAGACGACCTGGCGGGTCGTGCTCAAGGCGGCCCGCTCGGGCATCGTCGCCGCGGTCATCCTGGGCATGGGGCGTGCGATCGGCGAGACGATGGCCGTCATCATGGTCGCCGGGAACCCCCTGGACGTGCCTACCAGCCCGCTGGACCCCGTCCGGACGCTCACCAGCAACATCGCCATGGAGATGGGCTACGCCAGCGGCGACCACCGCCGGGCCCTCTTCGCCACCGGCGTCACCCTCTTCGTCATCATCATGATCCTGAACGTCATCGCCCTCACCGTCTCCCGCCGGCGGGCCGTGCGGAGCAAAGCTCGATGAGGATCTCTCCCGACATGTCGCAGCGGGCGGCCGTCACCCTCATGTGGGCGATGACGATCTGCACCCTCGGCGTGCTGCTGTTCATCATCGCCTACATCCTGGCCAAGGGCCTGCCCTACGTGAGCTGGGAGTTCCTCAGCGAGGCCCCGCGGTCCATGGGACGCGAGGGAGGCATCTTCCCCATGATCGTCGGCACGATCCTGGTCTGCGGGCTGGCGGTCGCCATCGCCGCCCCCATCGGCCTGGTGACGGCCATCTATCTCACCGAGTACACCCGCGAAGGCAAGCTGACCGCGATCATCCGCTTCGGGGCCGACTGCCTGGCCGGCATCCCGTCGATCATCTTCGGACTCTTCGGCTTTGTCTTCTTCGTGATCACCCTGGGCATGGGCTACTCGATCCTGGCCGGGGCGCTGACGCTGGCGGTGATGGTCCTGCCGACCATCATCCGCACCAGCGAGGAGGCGATCCGCGCCGTGCCGCGGTCGTATCGCGACGTGAGCTTCGGGCTGGGCTCCACGCGCTGGCAGATGGTGACGCGGGTGGTGCTCCGCTCGGCCCTGCCGGGCATCGGAACGGGCATCGTCCTGTCGATCGGGCGGGCCATCAGCGAGACGGCCGCCGTCATGCTCACCGCGGGCTCGGCCCTGCGCCTGCCGCGGACGGTCTTCGACTCCTCCCGCACGCTGTCGCTGCATTTCTACGTCCTGGTGCGCGAGGGGCTTTCGTCCGAAAGCGCCTACGGGACAGCCGCCATCCTGATCGTGTCCATCCTGATCATCAACATCCTGGCCTACTGGTTCATGAAGCGCTTTGTCGCCAAGGTTAGATAGATGAGCGAACCGCCGAAGATCCGCGTCGAGTCCTTCAGTGCCGCCTTCGACGGCCGGGAGGTCCTCCGCGCGATCAGCCTGGAGGTACAGCCCCGCGAGCGGTTGGCCATCATCGGGCCCGCCGGCGGGGGCAAGACCACCTTCCTGCGCTCCCTCAACCGCCTCAACGACCTGGACGGCGGCTTCTCCCACACGGGCAGGATCCTCTTCAACGGCATGGACATCTACAGTCGGCAGACGGACCCCGCCGAGCTGCGCCGCCGGGTGGGCATGGTCTATGCCGTGCCCGTTCCGCTGCCCTGGTCCATCTACGACAACCTCGCCTACGGCCCGCGCCTGGCGGGCATCCGCAGCCGCTCCCGGCTGGACGAGATCGTCGAGACCTCCCTCCGCCAGGCCATTCTGTGGGACGAGGTCAAGGACCGCCTGGACGAGTTGGCCACCAACCTCTCCGGCGGGCAGCAGCAGCGGCTGTGCCTGGCGCGCATCCTGGCCCTGGACGTGGAGGTGCTCATGCTGGACGAGCCCTGCTCGGGCCTGGACCCGATCTCGACCGCCAAGATCGAGGACGCGCTGGCCGAGCTGAAGCAACGCTATTCGATCATCCTGGTCACCAACAACACCAAGCAGGCGGCGCGGGCGTCGGACCGCACGGCGTTCTTCCTGATGGGCGAGTTGATCGAGGTGGGGCCCACGGTCGACCTCTTCACCAACCCGGTCCACGAGCGGACCGGCGACTACATCACGGGACACTTCGGATGATCCAGGCGGACGACTACAAGCTCCAGACCGACAAGCTGAACCTGTACTACGGCAAGTTCCACGCCCTCAAGGACGTGACCATCGCCATCCGCCCGCGGATGATCACGGCCATCATCGGACCTTCCGGCTGCGGCAAGAGCACGCTGCTGCGGTGCTTCAACCGCATGAACGACCTGATCACCTCGGTCCGCGTGACCGGGCAGATCCTGCTGGACGGGATCGACGTCATCCACAAGTCCGTCAAGTTCACCGACCTGCGCAAGCGCGTGGGCATGGTCTTTCAGAGGCCCAATCCCTTCCCCCTCAGCGTCTACGACAACGTGGCCTACGGGCCCAGGATCCACGGCATGGCCCGCGGATCGCGACTGGACCAGATCGTCGAGGACAGCCTGCGCTCCACCGCCCTGTGGAACGACCTCAAGGACCGCCTCCAGGACTCCGCCCTCGCGCTCTCGCCCGAGCAGCAGCAGCGGCTGTGCATCAGCCGCCTGGTGGCCGTCGAGCCCGAGGTCCTGCTCATGGACGAGCCCTGCTCGGCCCTGGACCCCATCGCCACCGCCCACATCGAGGAACTCATGCGCCAGCTCGCCCAGCGCTATACCATTGTCATCGTCACCCACAACATGCAGCAGGCGGCCCGGGTGAGCCAGGAGACCGGCTTCATGCTCCTGGGCGACCTGGTCGAGTTCGGGGCCACCCAGGGCATCTTCACGGCACCGGCAGACAAGAGAACCGAAGACTACGTTACGGGGCGCTACGGCTAGACCGCGGCCCCGGCAGGAAGCGAACCGAAAACTGCGCGACGGGCCGCTCCGGCCCGTACGCCGACAAACAGGAACCGCACCGTGGACCACCTCGTACGACAGTTCGACCGCGACCTGGACAACCTCAAGCAGAAGCTGCTGCGGATGGCCGCCACCGCCGAGCTGATGATCAAGCAGACCATCAGCGAGCTGGTCGAGCGGGACCGCGACCTCGCCCGCGACGTGCGGGCCGAGGAACAGGAGGTCAACCGCCTCCAACTCGAGATCGACGAGGCCGCCATGGCCCTGCTGGCCACCCAGCAGCCGGTGGCCGCCGACCTGCGATTCATCCTCGTCGCCATCCGCATCAACGGCGAGATCGAGCGGATCGGCGACCTGGCGATCAACATCACGCAGAACGTCGATGTCCTGCTGGAGCAGCCCCCGCTCAAGCCGCTCATCGACATCCCCATGATGGCCGACGTGGCCCAGCAGATGGTCCGCGAGAGCCTCCACGCCTTTGTCCGGCGCGACGTGCTCCAGGCCCAGAACGTCATCGCCAACGACGACAAGGTCGACGCCTTCAAGAACCAGATCATCCGCGAACTGCTGACCTACATGATGGGCGACCCCCGGTCCATCGAGCGGGCCCTCGCCCTGATCCTCATCGCCCGCCACATCGAGCGGATCGCCGACCACGCCACGAATATCGCCCAGGACGTGATCTACATGGTGCAGGGGCGCGACGTTCGACACCCCAAGGGCAGGAGGGAAGAGACCCCGCAGTGAAGGCGGACCCGGCGCGATCCTTCGGGCGGGCGCTTTTGTGATTCACCGGCTGCGGTGACGGACGGGTCTATGCCGACTGGGCTCGGGCCGTCGGCGGGGGGTACTGCTGGATGCTCAACGCCCGCGTCACCAGTTCGCGGTTCATCTCCGTTGAGTTGAGCCCGGCCAGGCGGCACGCGTCGGTGTGGTCGATCCGGTTATCGGCGTACAACTGGACGGCCAGGGCGATCCGCAACTCCGCCGCGTTAGCCTGTGCACGCACCACGATGTCTTCCGGCACGTCGATACGCATGTGAGCGAGTCCTGGGTCGAACGTGTCTCTGCCTGGCAGATCCCGATGCTCTCAGTATCGACAAACACCCGGTACCACTGAGGGAAAACCCGCAGATATTCTCAGGATTCGCGAAAGCCCTTTGCGGACGTCGGTCCGCACTTCGCGGGTCCTGGTCCCGCCACGCCCTTGCGGGCCGGTCAATGTCTTGTTTCCCCATGCGTTCATACCTGCACAGGAGAACGACCCATGAACCTCAGGCTCGTCGTCGTGCTGTGCGCCCTGGCCCCTCTGGCTGCCCCCCTCCGCGCGGCCGCTCCGCTGGGCCGACCGGACCTGGACGCCCTGCTCAAGAAGGCTCCCAAACTCGAAACCGAGGACCTCTGCGAGCCCGTCCGCTCCATCCGCGAGGGGATGCTCCTGCGGGCGCCCAACCCGGACACCAACACGTGGGACCTCATCCAGATCTACTTCCCCAGGTACGGCGGGCCCAACACCATCGTTATCATCGATCCAGGCAGCGGCCGGGTCAAACAGGTCCAGACCGAGCGCGGCTGGAACTTCCACCTCTGTCCGTCGGTGGTGGCGCCCAACGGCAAGCTGTTCATCTCCATCCTGGACGGGCGGCTGAGGCAGAAGATCTGCCTCTACGACCCCGCGACCAACGAGCTGAAAATCGACGCGGTGAAAATGCCCGAGGACCTGCTGGGCGAGACCCACCCGCTGGTGCTCGGGACCGACGGCAAACTCTACGCGATCGGCCAGCACCCGTCCAAGGCGGCGGCCGCCGCGCAGATCGACCCCGACACGTTGGCCGTCACGTTCTATGGGCCCATCGGCCCCAGCCACGCGCCCAGCGCGTGCTGGGGCTACTCCGGCGCCGCCGACGGGCGCTACGTCTACGTTGCCAGCGGCAAGGTGCCGTGGCACCTCGTCGCCTACGACCGCAAGACGGGCAAGAGCGAAACGCTCGCGACCACGGGCACGGTCGGCGGAATGGTCAGCGTGGGCCAGGGGCGCGACGGCTGTACGGCGAAGGTCTCCGGCATCGTGGGCCCCTCAGGGGAACGGCAGGAGTACTGGCTGCACGAGGGCAAGGCGATCCCCGTCAGCGACCGCAACGTCCCGCCCTGGCCCGTCCGCGAGCCCGGCCCGCCGCCCACGCCGGGCGTCGAAGTCAACACGAGTCGCGCCGTGCCGGACCTGGAGGGCTTCGCCGAGATATGGGTCCGCCCCGCCCAGCCGGGCCGGCCGCGCAACGAGCCCGCCGACGCCGCCCCCGAGCAACTCGGCTGGAAGCGCTTCCGCTTCCAGGTGCCCCTGCATCCGCACTCGATCTACCGCCTGGTCGAGATGCCCGACGGGCGGCTGCTCGGGACGGCCGGGTCGTATGAGGGCAACTTCGTCTTCGACCCCAAGACCGCCCAGGGCAAACACCTGGGCAAAATCGGCCTCAGCCACTACGCCACCGCATTCAGCGGGCCCAAGGTGTACATGAGCGGCTATCCGAGTTCGCCCCTCTACGCGTACGACCCGGCCCAGCCGTGGACGGCTGGCACGGTCGCCGGCCACCGCGTCATCGAAGACGGCGACGGGCGGGCCAACCCGCGACGCCTCCTGTACATGGGCGCGAAGGAACTGGCCGGCACGCACAAGATGTACGCCGCCGTCACAGCCGCCGGCGGCAAGGTCTTCTTCGGCGGGCAGTGGGTCCGCGACGGCTCGTGCGGCGGGCTGGCCTGGTACGACCCCGCCACCGGCCAGGCCGGCGGGCTCTGGAAACCGCTGAGCGCCCTCCAGGTCACGCACATGGCAGCCGCCGACGAGGGCCGGCTCATCGTCGTCTCCACGCGCCGCGTCGAGGACACCGTCCTGAAGAAGCCCAAGCCCGAGCAGGGCGCCCTGCTGGTCTTCGAGGTCGCCAAGGGCGACTTCGTCCACAAGCTCGAGCCGGTCAAGCTCGCCAAGGGCACAGGTCCCATCGTCTGCCCCGGCGGCAGCCGCATCGTCGGCTGGGCCCCAAACGGCGACAACGCCGACGAGAGCGTCCTCTACCTCGCCGACGCCAGAGAGGGCAAGCTCCTGGCGACGCGCACGTTGGGCTATCCGCTGCCGGTCGCGATCGGCTCGAACCAGCAGGAGAACTGGGACTTCCGCCTCGGCCCGGACGGCAAGGTCTGGACCTTCCTCAACAACGTCCTGATCGCCATCGACCCGGCCACGCTGGATATCGCCCCCATCGGCCGGCTCGACAAGCCGGGCTGCCTTGCCCTCGCCGCCGGCAGGATCTACCTCGGCGGCACGACGGCGGTGAGAAGGGTGAAATGATAGAGAACGGCAACCTCACGTCCGAACGGTGTCGTGTCAGGCAATGCAAGAACGAAGGAATGTGAGCGATGGCGACCTCCTCGCCTTTCATGTCAGAGATCCTGAACGCGAAGAACATCTGGATTCTACTCGGATGCGTGACCTTGACGGGTCTTGCCGTAATGGCGCTGTGGGCACGAAGGAAGATGCAGCGGTGGCGCTCTCTGCCTTTTCATGACCGAACAGACTCTTCGCTCTTCTTGTCCTACAAGAGCGACGATGCCGGGCTCGTCAGATTCATCGCCGAACAGATGACTGCCCAGGGAATTGACGTGTGGTTCAACGAGTACAGGATATTGCTGTCGGGCTGGGAGGGAGAATTCGAGGACGACCTCAAAGCAGGTGTTTCCCGGACTCGCAGAGCCGTATTCTTCACCAATGCCAAGTGGGCTCAATCAGCCTGGTGTGTCAACGCCGAAGCAGGGCAACTGCTCTCGCGGCTGGGCAAGGATGACTGCCTGGAAGTCCGCATTCCTCCGCACCCGAGCCCCCACGAAAAGGTGCCGGCACTTGCCATGCTGCCGCACATCTCCACCGATGATCCCGACAGATGGACGCTGTTGGCCCAGGTCTTCCACGCGCTGGGATGTCCCGATCTCCAGACTTCGCCGCGCCCATGCTCGCCACGCCCTCTCCGAGGTCGCGTGAATGGTATTCCCTACGAACTGGACATGGCAGGGTGGACGGCGTACGGAGGCGCGCATGTGTCGATGGGCGACTTGGTGTTGCCGCGTCTGACACAGATCGATAGGGGCACTCGGATGTCCGTTAACGTGATAGTGGGCAAGCGAGGAAGCGAACGACAGGACGTGAACGACTTGGACGACCGCCGAGTATTTCAGAATCTCCGGGGCTTGGCACGGAGCTACTTTCAGGGCAATCCGCTGGCAGGTGATTGTGTCGGCGTCCATCTGGTTCTTCAGTCCGGGCTCAGCCACGGTGCCTTTACCTACTGGGGGAAATTCGCATGGTGCAGGAAGTACTCGATCATTCTTGCCGCGAAGGACGGGGGTGCGGATGTGGAATTCCACTTTACTTGCTCCGTCTATGGCCCCTTTTCTGAATTCTGCAGAGTCGCCTGGCACTTTGATGACCTCGTGGCGTCCCTTCGTTATGGGGCTTGGTCGACCGATTGACCCTATCGCTGCGCGCGGCCGTTCGCGAGGCGGGGGCTGCCACAGGCGGGGAACTACGGAAGCTGTTCCAGGTCGTTGAGGTCCTTGTGCCTGCCTGCGGCGCGCTTGTTCGCCTTGAGGTCGTCGAGGGCGATGACGTTGACCGGGATGCCGTCGATCTCCGCCCGGACGCGGCCCGCATAGCAGGGGGCGAAATCCACCCCGGAGATGGCGGTGATGATCTCCAGCCGCACGGGCGGCACGCCCATTCGGACGATTCTGTCAGGATCGGTAAAGAGATTGGCCGGAACGTTCTCTTGGCTGAATCCGAATTCCACCAGCGCCTGGCGGACACGTTCGGCGTTCTCCGGACTGACCGCGATCCAGACGTCCAAGTCGCCCGTGGGGCGCGAGTAGCCGTGAAAACCAACCGCGTATCCGCCCACGAGCAGATACTCAACGCGGCGGGAATTCAGCAACTTCAAGAACTCTTTGAAGTCGGGTGGTAAGCGGATCATAGCCGTAGGCGATCTGCCGCATGATCTCGATGGCTTCGATTCGTTCGTCGACCGTCTTGCTCAGCCAATACGCCTTCTCGTCGGAGGGGTCTGTTGTCCGGGCCACCGTGACGACGGAACGGTCCACCTTCGGGAAGGTGGAGTGGGCCGGGCTTGGGTCGCTGCTGTTCATTCCCTGTATTATACTCCAGGCTGTCTCCGGCGGAAACTGTTGCGTCCGCCGTCGCGACGCGCTATTCTGCGCTGTGGAACGACCGGTTCGTCGTTCATGGACAGAGTTCGAGCAAGTCTGCGAAACCATGAGGAGATCGATCATGTCGAAGTGGATCGCTATGGCGGCAGTGTTGGGCGTGCTGGCGGTGGCGCCGGCGGCGATGGCGGCGGAGGAGACGGCTGATGGTCTGAAGACGACCGTGCAGGCCATCGTGGACGCCGCCAAGGCCGGCAAGGGCGAGGAGGTTCAGAAGCTCACCGAAGCCCTCTTCCTGCCGGATGCGGGCAAGTTCTTCACCGAGGTCTTCGGCGAGGAGTTGGGCAAGAAGCTGGCCGACGAGTACGCCAAGCTGCCGAAGGCGGAACTGGCCAAGCTGTTCGAGAAGGTCGCCAAGGACGGGCGGACGAACGTGACGGCCTGGAAGATCGCCGGCGCCGACGACGAGAACGCCACCGGGCTGCAGAAGGAGGCGATCAAGGCGATGAAGAAGCCGGTGGCCCTCTACAGCGTCCGCATGGCCGAGCCGGGCAAGACCAGCGGCATGACGCTGTGGTCGTTCGTGTACGCCGACGGCGCGTTCCGGATCGCGGGCAAGATGCGGGCGGTGAGATAGCCGCGGGCGTGAGCGGTTGAGCCTGCCGAACGGCGAGCCCTGATCGGCTTCAGACGCTGTCGAAGGGCTTGCCGTTCGGCGGCGAAGGTTGCGGACTGGGCATAGGGGGCGTCGCCGCGTATGAATCAGAGTCTTCCCGACATCCTGCTGATCGACAACACGCCCAGGCGCGGGGGAAAGGTCCACCCGCGGATCCGGCTGATGGAGGAAATCCTGATCGCCTGTCCCGCGGTCGTGAGGACGATCCACTACCGGGACGTCGGCCCGGCCAGCGCGGACGGGGCGGCCGCGATCGTGCTGTCGGGTTCCGCGCACAACATGTCGGAGCCGCCCACTCGCGAGGCCATGCGCTCCGTTGTCGAACTGGTGAGAGATACCAGGCTGCCCGTGCTGGGGATCTGTTTCGGCTTTCACCTGCTCCTTCACGCGTACGGGTGCGAGATTAGGCGGAATCCGCAGTCAGGCGAATTCCGCTACCCCGACGGCCTGGTCAAGGACATCCACGTCACGCGCGGCGGGGGGATCATGGCGGCGGGGCGGCACCCGGTCAACGTGGCCCACCGGGATTACGTGCGCCCGGACGATCCGGCCCTGGCGGGGCGGTTCGTGGTCCACGCGGTCAGCCGCGACGGCGAGATCGAGTATCTCCAGTACGCCAGCCACGTGGAACGCCCGATCCACGCGGTGCAGTTTCACCCCGAGGCGTTCGCCCAGGCCCCGGACGAGGTCAAGCGCACGGGCGTGGCCGTCCTGCATGGATTCGTCGCGGCTTGTTGAACGTCTCGACGGGGGGTATAGTCAGAGCGATCTGGCCCGTCAACGGAGCCGGGCCTGTCTGCACAGGACGTTTCGACCGTTCCACCTGGCGGGAGGGCCGCATGCGACGCATACTGGCTGTCATCTTGACTGCTGGGGCTGTCTTGCCTGGCCTCGCTCGGGCCAGCGGCCAGGGCCGCGACCTGTTCTCCTGCGATTTCAACCAGCCTGCGGCGAAGGAGTGGAAGTTCGTCGGCGGTCAGTGGGCGGTCCAGGACGGATGCCTTAAGAGCGACCGGGGGCCGGGCGACCCGAACAAGGCCATCCTGGTCCTGGGCCCGGCGGAGGCGGTGTCGGCCGACGTTCTCCTCACCGCGAAAATCCGCATCGACGCCTGGCGGGAGGGCGACTGGGCGCGGGCGGGGATCGGCCTGTGCGCGGACGCCGCAAGCGGGCGCGGGCTCAACCTCCTGTTCCACAAGGGCCGGCTGAACCTCATGCGGGACTTCATCGCCTGGGGGCCGGGTTGCGACTTCGAGGTCCATCCCGGCCGGTGGTATTGGATGAAGCTGCTCAAGACGTCCCAGGGATTGTCAGGGAAGGCCTGGCTGGAGGGCGAAAGCGAGCCGGCCGACTGGCAGGTGACCTGGGACGAGATCGACCCCGGCGTGAAGGGGTATCCGGCGCTGGTGGGCGGGTCGGGCGGCGCGGGCAGCGACGTTGCCCGCGTGTCGTTCAGCCGCTGCGAGCTGCAACGCGTGCTGCCGTCGGACCCGCTGGCCTGGCGGGCCACGCGGCAGGAGGCGAGTCTGCGATCGCTGCGTCTGGCGGTGGAAGACCTGGTTCGCACCTTCGCGGGGCGCTACGCCCGCGGGCGGGAGTATCTCGCCCGCATCGAGGAACTGGAGAAGGCCTTCGTGGCCGCCCGGCCGGCTGCGGGCCAGGCGGGCGACTCCGGCCGCCTGGATGCGCTGGCGGCGGCGGTGGAGGCGCTGCGGGCGGAGGCCCTGCTGGCCAACCCGCTGCTGGACTTCGACAAGCTCCTGCTGGTCAAGCGCCGCGACGCGCGGACGATGAAGGTCCGCCCGCAGGTTCGCGGGGAGGCGGCCTCCTTCTACGGCAACGACGCCATCGGCTTCCTGAACGGCCTGCCGATCAACTTCCAGGGCAACAGCTACCTGCGAGAGCTGCCGTTCGACAACGAGATCGCCGTCCTCTCCCCCGTGCGACCCGGCGGGAAGCTCACGAGACTGTACCGTCCCGAGCGCGACGTGTACGTGGGCAACCTGAACCTGCACTTCGACGCGGACAGGCTGATGTTCTCCTCCGTGGGCAGCCACGATCGCTGGCAGGTCTTCGAGATCGGCGCCGACGGACGCGGGCTCCGCCAGGTCACGCCCGGCCTGGAGAACGACGTCGACAACTACGACAGTTGCTACCTGCCCGACGGGCGGGTCCTCTTTGCCTCGTCGGCGTGCTTTCAGTCCGTGCCGTGCGAGCGCCGGCTGGACGAGGTGGCCAACTTCTGCGTGATGAACGCCGACGGCACGGGCATTCGCCGGCTGTGCTTCGACCAGGACCACAACTTCTGCCCCACGCTGCTGGCCGACGGGCGGGTCCTCTACACGCGATGGGAGTACACGGACATCGCCCACGCCTTCAGCGCCCGGCTGATGACGATGAATCCCGACGGCACGCTCCAGCGGGCCCACTACGCCAGCAGCAGCCACTGGCCCAACCGGATCTTCTACGCCCGGGCCATTCCCGGCCGGCCGAACATGTTCGTCGGCATCGTCACCGGGCATCACGGCACGGCCCGCGCGGGCGAGTTGGTCCTGTTCGACGTCGCCCTGGGCCGCACGCAGGCCGATGGCGTCGTCCAGCGGATCCCAGGTTGGGGCAGGAAGGTCCAGCCGAAGATGGTCGACAACCTGGTGGACCGCTCCTGGCCGAAGTTCCTCCACCCGCACCCGCTCAGCGACAAGTACTTCCTGGTCTCCTGCCAGCCGGCGGCGGGCTCGCGCTGGGGCATCTACCTGGTGGACGTGTTCGACAACAGCGTCCTGCTCTGCGAGGAGGACGGCTGCGTGCTGTTCGAGCCCGTGCCCCTTCGCTCGGCGCCGCGCCCGCCGGTGATCCCCGACCGCGTGAACCTGGCCTCGCGGAAGGCGAGCGTCTACCTCAGCGACATCTACGCGGGCGAAGGGCTGCGCGGCGTGCCGCGGGGCACGGTGACGAAGCTGCGACTCTTCACGTACCACTTCAACTTCTTCGGGACCTCGGGCATCGAGGACTACATCGGCATGGACGGCCCGTGGGACGTCAGGCGGGTGCTGGGGACCGTGCCGGTGGCCGAGGACGGCTCGGCGTGGTTCGAAGTGCCGGCCAACATGCCCATCGCCGTCCAGCCCCTGGACGCCGAGGGCAAGGCCCTGCAACTCATGCGGAGCTGGTTCACGGCCATGCCCGGCGAGGCTGTCTCGTGCGTCGGGTGCCACGAGAGCGTCAACAGCGGCCCGCCCAGCCGTCCGACTGTCGCCCTGGCCGGCGGGCCGGCGCAGATCCAGCCGTGGCGGGGGCCGGCGCGGGGCTTCTCGTGGGACCGCGAGGTCCAGCCGGTGCTCGACAAGTATTGCGTCGGCTGCCACAACGGCTGGGCGGCCTCCTCGGGCGGCGCCGAGCCGGACCTGCGCCAGGCCGCGGCGAGATCGCTGCCGCTGTCGCCGGCGCCGTTCCCGCCTTCCTTCTACGCACTCCGCCGGTTCGTCCGCAGCCCGGGGCTCGAAGGCGACCCGCAACTGCTCCCCGTCGCCGACTACCACGCCGACGCCAACCCGCTGGTCCAGATGCTCCGCAAGGGACACCGAGGCGTGCAACTGAACGAAGAGGCCTGGGACCGCATCGTGACCTGGCTGGACATGAACGCCCCGGCCTACGGCACGTGGATGGAAGTGCCCACGGTCAGCGGGAACCCGAAGGTCCGCGCCTGCCGCGACCGCCGCATGGACCTGGTGCGGCGCTACGGCGGAATCGCGGAGGACTACGAAGCGATCCCGGACACCCCTCGGCCGGACGTCACGCCGGTGGTGCCTCCGCCCCTGCCCGCCGGCCCGGTCCCGACCGCCGCTGACTGGCCGTTCCCGGCCGACCAGGCCAGGCGCCGCCAGGCAGAGGCCGGGGAACGGACCGCGATGTCGGTGGAACTCGCCCCGGGCGTGAAGATGGACCTGGTCCTCATCCCGGCGGGCGAGATGGTCATGGGGGAGGCGTCGTCCGCTTACGCCGACGAACGCCCGGCCTGCCGGGCGAGGATCGAGCGGGCGTTCTGGATGGGCGCGACGGAAGTCACCAACGAGCAGTACGCCCTCTTCGACGCCGAGCACTCCAGCGGGGTCGAGCCCAAGCTGTGGCTCAAATGGAGCCGGGACGACTTCTTCAACCTGGACCGCCCCGGGCAGCCCGTCTGCCGGGTCTCGTGGCAGGAGGCGCGGGCGTTCTGCGACTGGCTGTCGGCCAAGACCGGCAAGCGGTTCAGCCTTCCCAGCGAGGCGCAGTGGGAATGGGCCTGCCGCGCCGGCAGCGCGGAGCGATGGAGCTTTCCGAACTCGCCCGCGGCCTCGGCCTCCTTCGCCAACCTGGCCGACTCCGCCATGCTCGATCTGGGCAGGCTGGCCAGGCTCGAGAAGGTGCGCCCGTTCATGGCCGTCGATCCGGTGGACGACAAGAGCACCGTTTCCGCCCCCGTGGGCTCGTACCAGCCCAACCGCTGGGGGCTGTACGACATGCACGGCAACGTCGCCGAATGGACGTCCAGCGCGTACGTGCCGTATCCCTTCTCGCCCGGGGACCCGCGCCACGCGGCGGCGGGCGGCCGGCGCAGCGTCCGCGGCGGGTCCTGGTACGACCGGGCCGACCTCGCCCGCTCCGCCTGCCGCACCGGCTACCGGCCCTGGCAGCGGGTGTTCAACGTGGGCTTCCGCGTCGTCTGCCAGGACGCGAAGTGAGATCGCGCAAAGCAAAGCCCGCAGAGAATGTTCCGCGGGCTTTGCCGTCAACGGCTGTTCGCTCTATTCAGACGCCTCGCCGGGCATCGCGGTCTCAGGCCAGCGCCTCTTTGCAGAACTGCACGCACTTGGCGACCTCGGCGACGCTGTTCGAGTCGGCCGGGACCTTGTACTCCAGCTCGATGTCGGCGGGGAAGGTCCACTTCTCCTTGCGGATCAACTGGAGGACTTCCTTGATGGGCGTGGTGCCCTGGCCCCAGGGCAGGTTCTTGCCGTCGGCGGTGCGGTCCTTGAGGTGCAGGCTGACCATGCGGTCGTGGTACTTCTCGATCACCGGGATGGGCGACTTGCCCTTGGTGCCCGCGACGTAGTGCCCGATGTCGAAGTTGTAGCCGATGTACTGCCCGTACTCCAGGATCGGGTCCTTCTTGTCCATCACCGGCACGTTGCCCGTGTGGTTGTGGAAGGCGACCCAGATCTTGTGCTTGTCGGCGAAGGGGGCCAGGCGCTTGGCCGCGGCGTCGTTGCGCTCGGTGGTGATGCCGATGGCGCCGATGGCCTTGGCCACCTCGAAGGCGAAGTCGATGTCTTCGTCGCTCTTGCCGAAGCCCATCTTGTGGATGTGGATGTTGACGCCCGCGTCGTTGTACATCTTGCGCAGCTCGCGGCACTTCTCGAGCTGGCTGGCGCGGTCGCCCTTGCCCATGAAGGACTGGATCGGCCCGCCCATCAGCTCCACGTTGCTCAGCCCGCACTGGATGAGGGCGTCGAGCGTCTCCTGGGCGGTGTTGATCTTGCCGCCGCGGAAGCTGTACGTGATGCAGCCGATGCGGACGCCGCCGAAGGTGGAGTTGGGCTTGCCCGCGGCGGCCAGCCCGCGTCGCGCCAGCAGCCCGCCGGCCGCCACGGCCGCCACGCCGCCCAGAAACGCCCGCCGACTCGTCAGCCCGTCCGTAATGATCCGTGTGCTCATGTTCGCTCCCTGAAAGAGTGTCTTTGTCTGCTCAGCGCCTTCGCTTTGCGACGCAAGTGTACTCCAAACCATGCCGCTTGGGAAGTCGCCAGCCAGGCGGCGGATGCTCTACTTCATCAGCTCCAGCATGGCCTCGCCCATGGCGTGGCCGATGCGGGTAAACCAGATCGCGCTGCCGAGGTAGTGATAGGGGCGGTCCCCGCCGGTCTTCTTCCACTGCTCGAGGTTCTTGCTCCAGGTCGGGAACAGTTCCTCGGCCGCCTTGTCCACCAGCAGGTCGGTGCGGAAGGCCTTGACGTTGCCCTTGAACTCCGGCACGCCGTTCAGGGACATCTGCGCTTCGCGGACCTCCAGCATGGCCCCGCCGGCGGGCTTGGAGCCGTTCTGGCCCAT
>Ga0116148_1001834_pt1 | contig 22076 bp, 26 predicted proteins | sample AD_UKC055_MetaG_FD_89786 | JGI IMG/M metagenome (GOLD analysis project Ga0116148, IMG submission 89786) | Active sludge microbial communities of municipal wastewater-treating anaerobic digesters from USA - AD_UKC055_MetaG | ecosystem: Engineered > Bioreactor > Anaerobic > Digestate | place: USA... | reverse complement strand
GCACCCCGGCCACAGACCAGATGCGGGTGGTTTCCATGGCCTCGGCATGGGACAAAGGCGGAAGGATCCCGGGAAGGCAGCGTGCCATGAAGGTCTTCCCTGCCCCCGGCGGACCGGTCATGATGAATATGGGTATGTATATTCCACCATTGCAATACATTGATTATTAGGTGGTTATAAAACACCAATGAGCCAATATTGGAAGCCCTGGTTGTCTGGTGGTCAGATAAGGACAATAGTCACCCAAAAACCTTGTACCAACTTTGTACAAAGTTCAAAAATTATTACTATCTTTGCCAAAAACATATGTCCTATGACAAAGAAGAAAGACTTATACAATCTCCATTGTAGGGTGAAACACTCCACAGCTGAAAAGCTCAAAGCCTGGTCAGAAGAGCTTGGTCTCTCTCTTGGGGAGGAGATTGACCAGATTGTAGATGGGTATGAAGACTTCTGTAACAGGGAGGATGAGGTATTGGAGAAGACTGACCTTCATGATCTCCTTGAAAGACTTGTGGAGAAAGTTGAGAGGATTGAGAAGAAGGTAGGGGCTGAATAAGGTCATTTACTACCCACTTCCCTTTACTCATCCTCATCCCCATACTCTTCCATATCTGTGAAGTAGTATCTACATCCTAATGCATCAAGTTCCTCTACTGACTTGACTGCATTAGGATTATCTTTTACACTATCAAGATATGCCTTTTGGAGATGGCTTATCAACTTTGAGTATAACTCTTTTGGAAGATACTCCATATCCTCTTTATGCTTATAATAGTATTCAACTATTCTACTTTCAATTGCAGTCAGTTCAATGGGAAAAGTAATATCAACAGACCCTTCACCTTGGATACAAACTCTTCCATCTATCATTTCTTCAACATTTGGAAGGTCACCCACATAGGAAAAGAACATAGGATAAAAGTCCTTCTCTCTATTTGCCAAGTCATCATCAATCTTCCAACATCTCTGTCCTGAATAGAAGACAGTATAACTCTTTTTATTAGCCTCTATATGTTTAACACCTGTCAGCTTCCAAAACCTTAATAGATGTACAGTATTATCACCTTCCCACTCTGGTGACTCCCACCCACCAAGGCAATAATCACCAATTAACCTTCCCTGTCCAGCACATCCCCAAAGATCAACAAGCCATTCACCCACAAATATGTTGAGCTTCTCATAATCAGCATCTTTATTGTTTTTTAAGAACCTGTAATATGATGTCTTTTCCAGGCATTCATCAACAAAATAATTGTCAATCAAGATATTCCTCAGAGCCCTTCTTTCTGTGCCTAAATTGTTTAGACTAACAAATACTGGTCTCTCAACATATCTTTCTTTCTCATCTTTATATTCCCCTTCCCAATCATAATCAACTTCTGGCTTGAATATTTCAAAATCAAAAACTGCCCTATCTTCTCTTGAAAATCTGCTTGAACACCACTTCTTCAACTTCTCATCATCAATCATTGATGCAAGCATTAGCTCTGTATCATCATCACAATCTTCATCATACTTCTTGAAAGTGTTCCAAAAATCCTTGAATCCTTCCCAGGCATCATAGGGGTCATCTAAGCTCAGATAATCCAGGGTCTGTGCCCAAGAGTCTTCTTCTGTGGGTTCATAATCCTCATCCTCTTCATCCTCATCCTCAAACCAAGACTCACCCTCAATTCCAGTACTAAAATTCTCAACCATAAAGGAAATTTTCCTGGTGAAATCATCATTGTAGATGTTGATATACAAGTCTACAGTACAATAGACAACCATCCAGCTGAAAGTGTTAGGTTCAATCTTCTCTACTTCAATATTTGCTCCCTTATCATTAACAAAGTAATGGATTTCCTTTCCATCAACAATTTTAGTGTATTGTTGCAGATTCATATTCTGTGGTTAGTTAATTATTTCTTTCTTAAATCTTTAGCTCTGTTTCTCCTCACCTGTGCTCCCTTCTTCTTGATGGCTTCAAGATTGGCCACCCTTCCATCATTGAACTCCACCTTTTCAATCTTCCTGCACTCACAAAGAAGTATCCCCATAATCTCCTCATCAGTAGGTGGGAAAACAAGGCTCTTCAATTTGGTGCAGCCATCAAATATACCCACTCCAATGAACTTCAAATGACCTGGTATCACAATGGTTTCCAAGTTCTCACAGCCTGCAAATGCAAATAGTCCTATGGAAGAAACAGTATCAGGTAAGACTATGGTTTCCACTGACTTTCTCTCCATGAAAACCCCATTTGCAATTGACTCTATCCCCTGGGGTATAATGACATGCTTCCTCCTTCCCCTGTACTTGGTCAGGGTTGTACCTTCACAGACAAATATGGGGGAAGTGGACATATTGGTCTTATGTCAGCTTATTTTATGCCTCTTATTGCTGTGTACTGAGGCTTGACAATCTTGTGGAGTTCCATCATGGTCTTGTACATCCACTCCATCTGCCTTGGCCAATCAGACTTGTCCCTGAAGTCAGCCTCCAGTTTAACATTGATGCATGAGGACTTTTTGTCATCCAGCCTCTTCCACTCAACAATCTTGGAATCAACAGCATCAATCTGGGTCTTACACTTATCCTCTATGAGGTCATATCTTGCCTTGTTCTGATCAGGTCTGTCCCCACCAAGGTAGACTTGAACCCCAACCCAGTTTTTGACTGTAAGGATGCAAGCATAGTGGAAGCCTGCAATACCCACTCTGAAGTCACACCAGTGATCTGTATTTGCACCTGCATGCCTCAAGATATCCAGGTTCTTCTTGTCCACAAAGTCATGGAAGGTGCTCCAGTATTCAAGCCTCAATTTTTCTGTTTCAGTGTCACCTGAGACCTGTTTTTTAAACTCCTTTGACCAGTTATTAGGCTTGGCCACAATATCAAACTGGGGAGCCAAAGCACTATCACCAATCTTGAACAACTTGACTTCAATGCCAAAGAAGTTGTAATTGTCATCTGTGATGCTATTGAGCCAGTCAATAGCTGCTCTATGTTCCTCATTAAAGGTTTTGGCAATCCAGATAGCAGTAAAGGCATCCAGTCCAGAGCAGTATGTAATAACTTTGCCCAGGTGATCATGGTCAGTCTTCTCCAACTGATTCTCAATGACTACATACCTCTTTGTGTTGATGTCCTTGCAAAGGATATCAGCCCTAAATGTTCCCACCCTGGCTTCTTTCTCCTGGACTTCAAGTTCCATCCCTACAGTATCACCAAGGAGATTAATATTGTCCTCCTCTGCCAGCCAGGGGGTGAAGTCTTTTGCTTCATCCTTCCAGTAGTTCTTTAACTCTACCTTTTCAAGTCTTCCAAGTGGTGTTTTCATATTCTATTTTCTTGTTTTGCAAGTTCCCTAAAGGCCTTCCTTCTTTGCCATTCTGCAATCATATGGTCTTCCCCCTGAAAACATATTTCAGGATAATCATACATAGTTTTGTAACAAAGAGACACAAATGTATTAACAAGTTCAGGGATGGGTTCTGGGTGACCAGATTCTGCCTCTTCTTCAATCAAATGACATTCTGTTAGTAACTCATCTGATGGCTTCTCTGGCTGGTACTTTATGCCTTTATACACTATTGTTTTTATCCTCTCTGTCCATTTCAGAATAGGTTCTATAACAAAGTGGTTGACATAGGTGTCATTAGTTTCAGCTTTGACAACTAAATCTTCAATGGCAGAGAATAATTCTTCAAAAGTATTGTCTTGTGTCATCATTATTGAAACTATGCAACCCAGCCATACCCCTGGACACTCATATCCATAAAGTGGTTGAGAAGGAGATTGGTTTTGGAGTTAAATGAGTCTTTGTCATAGGAATCAGGTAAATCCTTGTCCAGTTCTGCACTGATGGTGTCCCTTACAAGAGCCTTGGTCTGTTCATCCTTATACCACTCTACAACCATCAGTTCAGCCTTCTTCATCATAAGGGTATTGAACAGGTGCTTTGCTGCAAGTTTGACCTTCTGTTCTTCTGCCTTGGTGAGGTGTTTCCCCATTATGAGAAGGTCATAAATCTCCAGTTCCTCTTCAGTTAGACCCTCTTCATAGGCTCTATTGTCTTCCTTCTTGAGGTCTTCAATCAGCTTAAGGAGTTGTTCATAATAATCCTCATTCTCTGTTGAGCCTGCATTATACCTGTTGATAATGCTTTGGTACCTTTCAGAGAAGGATAATCTGGTGGTATTCCTATTTATCATCTGTTGGAGGACCTGTTCTATAAACTCCCTCAAGTCCTCAATCTCAACTGATCTGAACTCTGCTGTTTTTAGTTCCTTATGAAGCCCTTCAACATCCAGCTTGGAGAGGTCAATGACCTTGGAGCCTTTTATCTTATAGTTGGGGATGTTGTCTCCCAGGTCATTTGATGAGACACTCTGGTCAAGTAGGGCACTCATCTTCTCCTTGGCCTTCTCCAACTTCTCATCATCCACAGTGTTGTCAAACAGGTCATGGAGGTATTTCAAGGCTGCAAACTTGGTGTTTACCCAGTGCATTTCAAAGACCTCTGGCTTGGATGCTTCATAGAGGTTTATCATTGTATTGGAGAGTACCCTGAACTTGTTCTTGACATCATCCTTCTCAATAATCTTGGCATACTGCTTCCTGATGGTGTTGAGCTTGTCCAGGCTTCCTTCATTGAAAGAATCTTCTATATGGATTCCTTCACCTTCAAGGAAGTCACAGGTCATAGTGATGCTCTCTTCCAGCAGCTTCATCAGGTTCTCAATGTCCTTGACTGGCATCTCTGGATTGTCAGGAGAGACTGCATAGTTGCCAAGAGCTTCCTTCATCCACTTGAAGACATTGACATAGTCCACAATCAGGCCACATTTCTTCCCCTCAAAGCACCTGTTAGCTCTGGCAATACACTGCATCAGGGTGTGGTCTTTCATTGGCTTGTCCAGGTAGAGAGTGGAGAGTGAAGGAACATCAAATCCTGTGAGCCACATAGCACAGACAAACACCAGCTGGAGGGGGTCATTGGGGTCTTTGAACCTATCTTCAATGTCCAGACCTTCAGGAGTGATTTCATTCATCTTCTTCCTGTGGGTGGTGATATCCAGTCCCTTGGCCTGGAACTTCTCAACCTCATCAGCCTCTTCAGAGATGACCACAGCCATCTCCACAGTCTTCATATAGTCCAGGGTCTCCTGTATCTTTTTCTTCTCCTCACCAGTAGTGATGTTTCTCAACTTGATGAGGTTCTTCTGCTCCTCCAGCCAGTACCTCTGAACCTTGTCATACATAGTGACAGCAGTGAACTTGTCAATGCTCACCACCATTCCCTTACCTTTGAAGCCTCTGTTAATGAAGTGCTTGACAATATCCTGTGCCACCACTTCAAGTCTTTCATCCCTCTTGATGACTTCAAGGATTCTGGATCCAGAGTTTTCCAGGGTTTTTTGCTCTGCATCATTGAGGCCTTCATCCTTCATCAGAGCCTCCATATCAGCCTGAAGCTCTGCATTGGACAGATCAACAGTGGGGACTCTCCTGGAGTAGAATAGAGGGACTGTGGCTCCATCCTCTACTGACTGTGCAAAGTTATATTCAGAGACATAGTTACCAAACCATTGATTGGTCAGTCTCTTGGGACCAAGAAGAGGGGTACCTGTGAAGGCAATGAAGTTTGCATTGGGAAGTGCAGCCCTCATATTCTCACCCAATGTGTTGTACTGGGTTCTGTGAGCCTCATCCACCATCACAATGATGTCATCCCTGGTGGACAGGGTGGGATAGTTTCCATTGGTCACCTTGTCCCAGCCAAACTTATGGATGAGGGTGAAGATGAACTGCTTGTTGGACTTGAGGAATGACCTTAACTGCTCACTATTCTTGGGCTGTGTTTCATCATTTACACCTATTACCTCTGTCCTCACAAAGTTTTTGTGTATCTGGGTGTCCAGATCTTCTCTATCTGTCACTATCAGGAAGGTAAAGTTTCCATGCATCTTCCTGTTGACCTTCCTTGAGAACATCACCATAGAATAGGACTTTCCAGAGCCCTGGGTGTGCCAGAAGACACCTATCTTACCATTGAGTTCTTCTCTCCTCTGGAATGAGTTGTAGAGGTTGTTTACACCCAAATACTGGTGGTTCTTTGCAATAATCTTTATATGCTTGTTCTCAAATAGGATGAAGTTCTCAATATAGTCTATGAGGGTCTCCTTGTTGAGAAGGCTGTCTGCCATATACTGAATGGAGAGTGCATTGTCCTTGATGGACTCCCTGTCAATGACATCCTCCTCAGAGTTCTTTAACCACTCAAAGAAGAACTCATATCCTGCATTGAAGGCCCCCAGTCTGGTCTCAAGCCCATTACTCAAGATGCATATCTGGTTCATTGTGAAGAGGTTGGGGACATCAGTTAGGTAGGACTTGAGGTTCTTGGTATAGGCTTGTCTTACAGGGATATTGCCATTCTTCAACTCAATGAACACCAGGGGCATACCATTGATGAATACAAGGACATCAGGCCTTCTCCAGTTGTACTGTCCCCTTATCCACATCTGGTTGACAGCAGTGAAGGTGTTGTTGGAAGGGTTGTCAAAGTCAATCAGTTTGACAGTGGTGAAGTCATCCTTGCCATCCTTTCTGAAAGAGTAGGTCAGACCTTCCCTGATTGCCTTGTAGATGATGTAGTTCTTGTCAATGATGGTGGTCTCTGATGCAGGCTGAATAAGGGTGCTGATTGCCTTTTCAATGAGGGAAGAATCCACCCCAGGATTGATTGCCTGGAGTGAATCTTTCATCACTTCAGGAAGGTAACACTGTGCCTTGTCAGTCCTTCCTGTGCCATCAGGGAGTGTATCCTTTGCATCAGGTGAAGGGTCACAATGGATGATGGAATAATGGTGGTTTTTTTCCAGAACCTCCATCAATCCAAGTTCAATGTCATCTTCTGTAATAAAGGCTTTCATAGCACTATATGTTTAACTTGCCAGACATAAGCCTGGGTAAAAGAAGGTCTCTTTGTTTAATAAGAAGCCTATTCTGCTCCAGAATCTTCAAAATGGATGAATGCCAAACCTTTACATGTTTTGTAAAATGGGAGACTAAAGGTTCAGTTGGCACAACTATCTTTAACTTTCTGAGAATATCTTGACTTATATTTTGTTGAGCTGCCCCAAAACTTATGCTTTGAAGATACTCTTTTTGAGTCTTTAAGAAATAATAGAGATACTCCAAGCTGTAGTTACCATTTGAGGAAAACACACAGCAGGCCTGATTGCAGGTTGCTGGATTAACATTAATACCAAGATTGCCAACATTGGTCCCAGCATACATAGCAATAAGCAAACTGAAAGGTGGTATCATTTTGGCTGCAGAATGAGCCACTGCATCTTTGGTTATATGCTCTTCTGTATCAAGAATAAAAGAACCTTGTAATTCTCCTGTCTTTATCCATTGAATATCTCCTGAATAGTACTCTGGTTTACTCCTTGATGGTGTTCCACCTGAAGATGTTTTATAATAAAGTGACAAGGGGGAGAGATTCCAGCCTTTGGGTAACCCCTTTTCCTTCTCAACATTCTCATAGCCAGGGAACCTGAATCTTACAAACCACTCCTTGTAGAGGTTCTCTGCCATCTGCTCAAGGAGCTTGATTCTCTTCTGGTTGTTCTCAATCTGGGAGTCATATGCAGAGAGGATGGAGGCTATTCTTCTTTGTTTTTTCACATCATCAATAGGTAGGGAAATCCCCCCCAAATCTTTGGGTGAAAAAGATGGGAATGTTGCCTGTGATAATTCAGCTATATTACTTAAATAAGAAACAACTTCCTTTGTGGAAAGGAAATAAAAAGCATATTCAGTGTCACATAGATTTGTGTCCTTATTTCTCAAAAGAACAAAGCCTGATGAAGCAATTGGGTGGCTATAATTATCCCTATAATGATAGTAGTGTTTTAGGTTGGGTCTGACACTTGAATATAGAATATCTCCATACTGTACCATCCTTTGAGCCCTTGAAGGAAAATCAGATGTTAAGTAAGAAACATCATCAAGCTTGCCATCAGTAACAGAGGATGTATCAATATAGTTGATATAGTCCTTATAGTTATTTGAATTCTTTGGAGGATTCAAATAAAAACAGTCTCTGATTTTCATCTTTAATCTGCTCCAAATAATCCATTTAAATTACTTCCTATCAGATCACCCAGCTCTTTTGCCTGTGCAGACAGTGCCTCAAACTCACTGTGAAGTCTCTGCATCTCTGCCTTGAACTCATTAGCAGTCATACCATCATCCTCAATCACAACACCCACATATCTGCCTGCATTGAGAGAGTAATCCTGGTCTTTGATACCATCTTCCCCTTCAAGTTTTGCCACCTTACAGAGACCAATCACATCCTGATACTTCCCTTCAGGGAATCTTTCCATCAGCCAGTCAATCTGTTCCTGCTGACCATTGGCCTTGTATTCTGCAATCAAGTCCTGGAAAGCCTGGGTGTCTCCATTGTAGAGGGAGGTAATGATACCAAGGTTCTTAATCTGTTCATCACTGAACTTCCTATGTGCTCTGTCAACCTGGGTGAAGACATTTCTGGCATCAATGAACAGGATTTCATCCTTCCTTTCAGTCTTGGACTTCTTCTTGTCAAAGAACCAGAGGGTAGCTGGAAGGGTGACAGAGGTGAACATATTGGAAGGGAGGGTCACCATTTGTGAGATGATGCCTTCCTCAATCATCTTCTTCCTGATTTCATATTCAGATCCACCAGCATCACTTGCAGAGTTTGCCATCACAAGGGCTGCCTTTCCACTCTCATTGAGTGCTGTTGCAAAGTAACCAATCCAGAGGTAGTTGGCATTGGGGACTGTTTCCTTCTTGTCACCATCCTTCTTACCGGCTTTAGACTTATTCCTAGGGACACCATAGGTATTGAACCTTGCATCATCCTTCACCCTTTCAACAGAGACTTCATCAACATTGAAAGGGGGATTTGCCATCACATAATCAAACTGACCAAAGGCATTGTAGGGGTCTGAATAGAATGAGTTGGCTTCTGTAATCTCACCTCTGACATTGTTCAGAAGGAGATTCATCTTTGCCAGCTTCACAGTATCAGGTTCCTTCTCCACACCAAAGCATCTGAACTTCATCATATCAGTGTTGGATGCATTGTGGTTGTGCATATACCTTGCTGCCTGGACAAACATACCACCAGAACCACAGGCTGGGTCAAGGAACTTCTTATCACCAGTCTCTGGATTGAGAACCTGAACCATATACCTTACAACTGTTGCTGGGGTATAGAAGGTTCCTCCATCCTTGCCCTCACTCAATGCAAAGTTGCCAAGGAAGTACTCATAGATTTCACCAAACAGGTCAATCTCAATATCTTCAGGGATGTCCTTGAACACCCTGATAATCTTGGAGAGAAGGTCTGGCTCTTCTTCAGGAACAAGCTGGGCATACACATCCTTTGGAAGAACCCCTTCAAGTCTGGGATTCTCCTTCTCAATCTCCTCCATAGCCTTCTTCACAAGAGTAGCCTTTGCAGAAGTGTCAGGGGCATTATTGATAGTGTCAAAGTATGCACATTCAGGAAGGAAGAAACCAATCTTTTCAACAGAGATTTCTTTGATGGTCTTTTCCCTTCTACCTCCCTTCAGAGACTCATATTCTGAAAGGATTTCATCCTTGTGCTGTTTGAAAAGGATATCTGCATATCTCAAAAACACCAGGCCTAAAATAGGCTGGCCAAACTTATTTGCAGCTAAATGTGCCCCTTGTCTTAAGAGGTCAGCACTATGCCACAGATTATCCTTCAACTGTTTCAGTTGTGTATCTGTCATTGTTTTGGGGTTTTCTTGTAATTTGTAAAGATAGTAAATCAGACTGACCATAGCAAGAAAACACCTCAAAAACAGACATTTCAAATAATGATTGAGTGCTGACGAAAAAATTCGTCAGCACTCCAAACAATAGAATATTATGGAAATGTGTGATGGGAAATGACTTCATCCTTCAAATGTCAAGAGCTCTCCTAAAAGATAGATGTTCTTGGACTTCAACAGTTCATAGTCTATGTCAAGCTCTTTTTCTTCCACCAATGCCAGCTGACAGAGCTTTAATATCTTCCCCATCAGGTTCTTTCCTTCATAAGTGCCAATGTGGTTGATGCTGTTGTATGCCTTCTGTATCTCTTCCTTGCTGACCCTCCTGTTTGGAGATGATGTCAGGAGTTTAACAGCCCTGCTCCTTGCTTCTTCAAGGTCTTTGTTCTTTGCTCCCCAGATGGCTGATGTGGGGCCTGTTTGCAGGGTGCTGTTCTCAACAATCATTGCATTCACAGGGACAGACAGCAGTAGTTTTTGGAAAGCCTCATTACCCTTCACCTTGTTCCAGACAACATACTTCATCCACTCTATGTTGAAGGTCTCCCAATCAGGTCTCTTGATATTGTCATTCTTGTTCCTGATCTTCTTCTTGGCTGCATAACCATTTGTCTCAACCAACAACTCTTTCTGGATTGCAGTGTGCTTGGGGCTCCCATCAGAGAACAGACCACAGATATATGCCTGCTCACTTCCAAAGAAATGGTGTCCATTCAGGTCAAACTCAAACCCAGGAGACATATTGCCAAAGGACTTGACTATACCATCCTGTTCATCATCTGCTTTCCTGAAAGCCACAACCTCCTCCCTGGTGCAGTCATACTGGTCTATCTGGTCAAGGACAATATCCCATTTCTTCACCTGGTTCTTCTTTGCAATTTTGGTGTTCTCCTTTTCCAGTTTTGCATCCTCCCTGACCCTCTTGGGGAGTTCAAGGACATCTTCCCTGTACTTCCTGACAAAGGCTTCCACCTCCTTGAAGGAATTGATCCTTTTGATTTCTCCATTGAACTCCAGATACCCCCTGACAGAAGTGTTGACTGGACTGTAATCTGTTTCTGCCAGGTCATAGACAGAGAGTCCAAGGGCATCTGCTATTTTCTCTGCTGTCTGGATGGTAAGGTCTTGTTTCCCCCTGAGGATTCTGGACAGAGTGCCAAATGCAATTCCAGCCTTTTCTGAAAGTTTGGGCTGGGACAGACCCTGTTCCTCCATCAATCTTTTGATGTTCTCCCTGGCCTGATTCTGTTGTTCAACATTCATATATTATGTGGATTTCAAAATACACACAAAAGTAATGAAATAACTAGGACTTTCCTAAGGTCTCTTCCCAGGAAAGGAGTTGACTGTATATTGATTTTATTGTTCAACAATCATTGGTTATATGGATTTCAAAATACACATAAGAAAGAGGTCTATGACTTGTCAGCCACAGACCTCCAATTGTATTATGATAAAAAATGGGTGATATCACATCACTCTTACCAGCTTCCCCTGTTTCTTAACCTTGATCCAGAAGGAGTGTTCAAAAGATGAATAGATAAAACCACCATCATCCAGGACATCATAAACAGCCCTAAGCTCTTCATCCAAATCTTCCTTGTCAAAGGCTGAACCCACATCTGAACCCATATCCTGGGCTTCTGGATGGTCTTCTATCTGGGTGAAGGCCTTGATGACCTCTGCCCTCTTCTCCTTGTTGTTTGCAAACTCTTCTATTTGCTGAACCAGCTCACTCTTTGGAAGGGTTTCCCTGGCTGGTTCCTCTCTGAAATAGGTTTCCATTATTTTACTCAGCTTTTCCATCTTCTACACTCACTCCATTTATTTCTGCAATCTTCACAAGAACCTCATCTGCAATATCATGATAGAGTTGGTCAAGTCCTTTTTCCATAATGTCTTCTGGGATATCCTTTCCCTTCTTACCCCTTGCATCTACCCAGCATAGTTTGGCTTTCTGCTTGGACAGATAATCAAACACCATATTCTTCACATAGTATTGAGCCAACTGTGCCTTGGTCTCTGGGTCTGCTGTCCTGCTTGCCACATTGAATAACTCATCTGGGTCATAACTCCCAACCTCTTGTTTCACCCTGTCTAGACAATATTGGATGCAGTCTGTTTTGCAGGTCATATCAATGATTGCCACAGACTCTTTCAGCATCTTTGAATAGTCATTGAACCCCTTGACAGGCCTCACATGGTGACTCTCATAGCCAAAAGGTAGGTCTTCACAATACTCATCTTCACAGTTGTCATATGCTGATGCCGGTTTCACAGGAACCATCTTTATTTCCTCTCTGTCAGACAGGGTTCCAGTGGTTTCTCCTGTATCTTGTTCACCCTGTGGTTTTGCTTTCTCCCTGACCTTGTCCAGGATGACAGCAGCCAGTTCTTCTATGACCAATCCTTTTGAATGAACTTGCTGGTTGTCCCACCCTATGTCACATTTCCAGTCTGTGTAGAATGAGTTCCCATGAAATTGAAAAATCAGGTCTTTGATGTGTTGGGTCAAGAGGTTGTCATCAAACTCTGGCTGTGGGAGTGTCCTACCAAGTACAGCCCATTTGTCCTTGCAGTACTTGATGATAGTATCCCAAACCAAATAACCTTGGCATTCAGTCTCAAGCTCTTGCAAAACCTCTACTATACATGCATCCCACCAGTCACATTCAATATTGACCTTGGACTCATTGATCCTCTTCTGCTTTTGCTGATGGAGGAACTGTTTGAAATTTCTAATCTTTTTGCTTTCCATAACCTTTATATTATTGTGTATAAAGTATTTATGGGTATTTTGACCTGGTGGGTAAGACAAAAAGAAAGGGACAGAGAGGTTGATTTACCTGTCTATCCCTTGATAAAAAACAGTCATAATACTAATTGTTATCAATCATTCATAATTATGTCCCACCAAATGAGAGTATTACCATTGACAGCTGACACATAATCATCAAATGTCCATCTTCCGATTTCTCTGTATCTCATAGTATCATCCATAAGGGACTTTTGAGCTTCTTCTTCTGAACTGTAAACCCCTATTTCTTTATTCCCCTCATAATAGGTTCCCTCATCAAGTATCTTCCAGGAAAACCAGACATAGTACTTTTTCTTCATATATCTACCTCCATATTAACAAAACCATTCACTATCAAATAGATACTCCAACTCTAAATCCCTATCATCCCAGTTTTCATCATCTTCATCTGCCACAAACCCAAGACCAGTAATCTCATTAACCACTTCCACACAATCATAAAAATCAGTATATGGATGAAACAGTCTTTCTTCATTGAACACATCACAAATGGTCTTTACAAGAACCTTAAATGGGTAATAAGATGTTTCATACCAAGGTGCCCCATAACAGGTACAGTTTAACTTCATCACAATCTCCTGGGGAAGTCTCTCCCTTACTTTTTCCACAATGTTTTCCATATCCCTCCTTAATAACTATAATAACCCATCTGTGTCCTGTTCCTGACTATATCACTGTACACTTCATCAAAATCCACTTCCTCCCTATCATAGTGATACTTCCTCATAGTCTTTCCATCTACATCCCAAAACTTCAATGCAGATATTAAATCTGGTTCCAGATACCTCTTCATATTCACTCTCCTCATATCTTCCTATCTGATAATTAAATATGTTCCCTTCTGAACCTTGAAAGTTCCATATTTTCTTTTTACATCAGTTCCTTTTGACACCACCCAGTGGTCTCCACAATCAACTGCATAGTAAGCTTCCACACACTTGTCAAACCTCTTGTTCAGGTCATCAAGTTCTTTGTAGTCTTTCTGGGGATTCAGTTTCTGGATTTCATTCCAAACATTGTCCCACTCTTTCCTGATTTCTGTCCTTGACAGACCCAGGAGTTCATTCTGATAATTCTTCATAACTTATTGTTTTTAATCTGTACAACTAACATAATATCTCCTATCTTCCTCTGACAACACATCATAAGAATACTCCATGATATCCAGTCTGAGTTCATCATAAAGACCTGCCATCTTTATGTAGTAATCTTTCTTGTCCTCTTCATAGAACTTCATATAGTCCATACATCTGTAACTGAACCAGAAGGACAAGTCAATCAACCTTTCAACCTGGTTTTTCTTAATCTTTCTGACTTTCTTGTAGAGGTTAGTGATGACTTCCTTGGTTTCAAAGAAATCATTCCCCACTTCCTGGGATAACCAGTAGATCACATCAATCACTGTGTGTTGGTGACCAAACATTTCACCATAATTGTAATAACTCTTGTACATAATATTGATAATTAAATTGTTAAGGTATACACACCAGACCAGAACCATTGTTGGGAGTACATCCACTATCCCTATAGAACATTTCAGAGATTCTCTTGAAGTCAGGATTCCCATCCTTGTCCCTGTACTGGTTGTAGTAGTACCTGTACCACTTCCCCCTGTCATCCTTGAGGGAACACCAACTGTCTGTTCCTTTACACCAACAACCCCACCTACTATCACCAACAATCATCTTGTCCTTACTCATATTCATTAGAGTGAGATACATCCAAAGTTTCATATCTTATTCTATTTTAATTGTTTAACATTTATTCCTCACCATTAGTTTTACCAAACCTACCTTTGAGATACTCATTCCTTACAATATTCCATCTATTTCTAATCCATCTAATCTCATCAAGGTCACCACTTTCAAAAACACTTTTCCCCTTTGTTGTCATTTTGACCCAGTTCTCATCATCTACATCCATAGTGATTTCCCAAGAACCAAAGTCAAAGTGAACATAACCACACTTTCCTGTAACACTCAAGGACATCCCCTCTTCAGAGAAATAGTCTTCAAGTTCAGTCAGGACTGTTTCCTTCCTGTCCAGATTTACAGACCCAGACCTCTCAATCATGTGTTTGACCTCACTCTCTGTGACAAGATTGATTGATTTCCTTGAGAAGACATTCCACTTGAGTAATCCATCACTGTGACTCTTACACCACTCAAGAAATCCTCCATCATAGATGTAGGTGAAATACTCACCACTCTTGGTCTGGTACAACTCATGTGTCCAACCATTCACATCAAAACCACACAACTTCTTTGAAGTCTCAGTGTTGAAGGTCTTACCATAAATGACTTTCTTCATACCAAATTTGGTCTCTGTGAGAGTTGAACCAACCTTGGGTTCAATCATCTCTTTGTTGTTTAACTTTATCATATCTTGTTTTAAATAATGTTTCTTTTCAATTCCACTTGGGGGGCATTCACTGTTTCCTGGTACAACTATAATGCAGAAAAAACATGAAACCAACTTTGCAGAGTCCCCACAAGGTTGTGGGAATTGCCACAAGGTTGTGGGGAGAAAAACACAAAAAAAACAAGGCTGTTTTTGCCTTGTTTCTTGTCAATATGTCAGAGTGTCAGACTGCTACAAACCAAACTCTTTTTTTATCTTTTCCCTGTCCTCATCAGTGGCTCCTGCAACCTTATTAACTTCCCCCTCATTACCCTCAATGCCAAACTGTTCCTGGGCATAGGAGTCATGGGTGGCATCCCAGATAGACTTACTTATTACAGACTTCTTGGAACTGGCATACCAGGCTAGATTGTCTTTTGTAGGCTTTCTAAACCTATATGGCAACTGGGACTGTATTTTAATTAAGGTTTCATAGAAGTCATCATCCTGGACATTTGGAAGTCTCTTTCCCTCTTTAAACCAGATGAATGTGAGATAGAAGGCCATCAACTGTGGTTCCAGATGCTTCTCCTTCCCATGCTCAATCTGCTTCAGTGGATACAACTTACCTAAATTGTCTTTCAGGCTTATGTCACAGCTGCTGATCTTCCCTAACTCATCCCTCTTTATATCAATGTCCAGGTGGTATGTCTTTATACTCTTCTTTACCTCCTCATATAGGTCAATGATTTCTTCAACAGAGATATCAAGGTTGTGATAGAAGCTGTTCTGGATGGCTCTTCTGATATCCAGAAGCTCATCAGCTTTTGAGTGGCTCTGAATGAGTTGTAGGGTAATAGAATAGTCACCATTCTCTGCATCTACACTCACTGCTGGCTTGACATGCACTCTCACAGGATGACTTTCTCCACCCAGGGATACATAATTCTTCTTATATCTATAGGAGATATCAATGGTTTTGCTGACTTCAGTATAGTCCACCCCCCAGAACTCACAAAGCATCTCAAGAATGGAATCCTTCTTGGACAGTAGAATCTCAACCCCTCTGTCTGTCTTTACCTTACAAATAAAACACCCCCAGAGTCCAGAATACTCCACAGGAATAGCATAGACAATGTGACTTTGACCAAGCTTACCTGCTATGGAGATGATGGCTTGAATCTGTGTGGCAGCTGTGGATGTTATCCCTTGGCTTGGGTCAGTCAAGACAAACACTTGGCCATAGGGGATATTGGTCACTTCCTGGGGTAAGCCATTGGGGGGAAGGGTAATCTTGTCCATATCATGTGGGTTTGGATTTCAAAGTTAGTAAAAAGGCCTAGCCCAAGCAAGCCTTGGAGTCTCTGGTAGGCAAAAAGAAGGAGAGAAACTCCTGTTCCTCTCCCAAGAAAGTGTATATGTTTATTAAAAGGGTATGGAAGTACAGAACAGGTATGATATTTCTCTCCAAAATGGGTAAAACCCCTTGTATTTATAGCCCCTTTTGGCTCTTTTTGGTCATTTATCTCCCAAAGGTGGATGTCCAAAATGCTGGGCTTCAGTTATTTAGAAGGGCAAGTCATCTTCTTCCCATAGGGGTTTTTCAGACTCACTCCCATAGTTACAATCATCCAAGTAGTAGTAGAAGTCCTCATCCACTATCAGACCCCATTTGTTGATGCTGCTGGAGTAAACCTCTTCACCCAAGTCCATAGGGATGATGGTGTAGGATAGGTTGAGTTTGTCTTTGGCTTTATTGCAGATTCTCCTCATCCAGGCATCAAAGGTAGTGTGGGTCACCCCTTTCTTGTCAGCCCAGTCAGGCTCACCCCTGAACTCTTTGTTTATAGTGAAGTCCTTGTCACTCCCATTGTAGTGAAGGTGCATAGCTCCAAGGTATCCAGCATAGTCTTCTGCCTTGTTAAGTATATCATCCTTGATGGGTCTCTCTATGACAAACCCATAGATGGTGTTGTATAAATAGCCTTTCTCTGTTCTGGCTGAAGGTAGCAGTAAAGGCCTTGACAGTCTAATAATTGTTACTTCCATAATGTTCTTATTTATTGATTATAAGATATTTATGGTGTTTTTAATGCTTGTGTTTTCTGGGATTGACTGTTCCTTTTCAGTAAAAATAGGAGTGGCTTCCCTTACCTCATTGAGTAGGTTGAATAGGTCATCCAGTGACTCATCCTTGAAGGTAGGAAGTAGCTTTAAGTGTAGCTCCCTAGTAGCAAGGTCATCCTGGAAGTCCTGGTATGATTGATTTATTTCCTCTACTGTCATAAGATATTTATTCTTCATGTCCCTTAACTCTTACCTGACTCCTATAAGACACACAATCCTTATTGTGCCTTACCTCCTTACCCCAAAGGGAAATCCTGATAAGCTGAAGGCTTGAAGGATTTCACTTCCAGGTGAAACCTGGCTTACCTGCTTGTTTCTTTTTCTTCCATTCAACTGTAGTGAATGCAATGAACTACATATATAATTATTTATTATTATGGGACCATTTGACACCCCCTGAGACTCTTCTTAAACCTTTGAAGAGTTGATTCACTGATGTCAAGTCCATTGTCCTTCATCTTGTCAAGGTTCTGTTGATTGGTTAGGGTATCATCATAGAGTTCTTCTATTCTCCTCCATCTAATTTCCCTGTCCTTTTTTCTTTGGAGTCCTACCACCTGACCTTTGGTCTTTCCATTTTTGGTTTTAGGATCCATACAATATTGTCTGGTGTCTACCCTATCACAGGTAACATCAGTCTTCTGGACTGTTCTTATAAGATGCTCAAGTGTGTTTAGGTTGGTAGTGTTAGGTTTGAAAAGTCCCTTGGAGAAGGTGAGTTTCCATATTATGTGACACACTGCAAAATACCCCATTTCCAGAAAGTTGTTCACACCTAACTGCTTCAGGAAACACAGGTAACTATACAGTTGGTCTACAACCTCCTTCTTGGTCTTACACATAACCTTGTAATGAAACTCTCCTCCCTTCACCCTATAGGTGTTGTATATCAACCAGGTTCCATCATTGTAGGCATAACCATCCACAAAGGTTTTGGGAGTTTCCCATAGTCCCTTGGGATAGTGATATAACCTCTGTTTGCAATCAACTGGAATTGAGGGAGAGGTCAGTATCCTCCTATAGAGCTCTTTCCTCCTGGATACCCAGTCTTTTTTGTCATCCCAGTTGATGGTACTGGCCTTCTTGTTCTTGTCTAACTTTCTCATAATCAAACCCTTTACTTAAATATAACAAAAAATCAGGGGATTTATGGGGCTGGGGGAAGGAGTTTTTGAACACAAGGTTCAGCAGACGGTGACGGATCATTTCGTCAGCAGGGTCAGGCTTTCACCCGACATGTTGTCATTTTTGGGCTAAATATCTGAGTATCTGTCACTTCCGGCACATTAGCTGTATGAATATAATTGAAAGTAAAAACCTGACTAATATGACACAGTACACCTACATCATTATGTACAAGGAGCCTGGGAGGGAATGGTCACAAACTTCCTATACCAGTCCTGAACCTGTCACCAAGGAATATCTGATTGAGTTCTTTGGTTTGGAGAAAGATTGTGAAGACTACCTTATAGAAGAGAAACACTAATCATCACCCCCTATGGAAGAAAAGACCATCACCCCCAGAGAGCAGTTATGGATCATCACCACTGCCATCATCCTGGCTGGTATCACAGCTAACTACTCAACAGTCTCTCCATCATCCAGCCACATCATTGTGGCCAAGGTGGCAGCAAGGGATATCCTGTCCTCCATCCTGGATGGAAAGAAACTCTGAAAAAGTATCAGAATAATGGAAATGGGGAAAAGTATCAAAATAATCTTGGAAATCACTTTTGATACAGCCTTCCCCCCATGTCAAACTAACTTAAAAGATTAAAAGGTATGGAAGAACCTACAAAAGTATGCATCTATGCCAGGGTCAGTACCTCCCAGCAGGACTACACCCACCAGCTCACCTCTTTGAGAGCTTATGCAAAGGAACACCACTACCAGGTGGTCAAGGAATACACAGAAACCATAAGTGGGAATAAGAAGGTGGCTGAGAGACAGGCCTTGTCTGAACTCCTGGAAGATGTGGAGAAGAACCAGGTCAAGAAGATTCTGGTCTTTGAGTGCAGCAGATTATCCAGGAGAGCTCTGGACTTCCTTTCCATCATAGAGAAGCTGAATGAGAAAGGGGTCTCTGTCTTCTTCTACCAGAATGGTCTGGAGACTTTGTTGGCTGATGGAAAGGTCAATCCAATTGCATCCTTGGTATTAGGAATTATGTCCCAGTTTAATTCTTTGGAGAGAACTCTCATAAGGGCAAGAATGAAGAATGGGTATGACAACCTCAGGGCACAGCACCCTGGTGAGAAGGTGGTTGGAAGGAAAATTGGGTACAGGAAGACCAACTACCAGGAGGAGTATGCCAAGGAAATCTCCCTGTTAAAGAAAGGTGTCTCCCTGAGGGACTGTCAGAGCCTGACTGGAACAAGCATCAACACTTTGAGGAAACTTAAATCAATGTATCTGAAATAGTTATGGCTAGGCCAAGAATGAGTAAAGATGAATATTTCATCAAATACTACAATGTCATCTATGAGCTCACCTACTTTGTAAAGTCCTTGAGGGCAATAGCCAGGGATAACCATGTGGGGCTCAGTACAGTAGTTAGGTTGAAAAAAAAGTTCCACATAAAATAGGCATTACAGAGCATTGTGGGGCATATTTGTGCATTTATTTGAAAAAAGTTGCAGCATAAGTGCATTTTTTCATTCAAAAGCCAGCCTCTTTTGTTAGTTTTAATATAGAAGTTCAGTTCTGAACCTCTGGACAAGGACAACCCTTGGGAACTAATCAAAAGAAATATATGGAAAAGAGAAAAAAGACTTTGGGTCTTGAAGACCCTGATGTGGTTGTAGAAAACCCAGATGAGACTGTTAAGAAGAACAGGAAGGTTAAAAAAGAGGAACCAGGAGTCAATTATTGGGGAGACTTCATCAGTCCCTGGACACCTGGGTATGAAGGTTACAAACCTTGGATTTATTGAGAGTAAAGTTTATTAGACAAAGGAAGGATGGATAAAGCAGTATTAATGTGTAGAGTCTCCACAGAGGCACAGGACTATGAGGCACAGATTGGAGATTTGAAGAAGTATGCCATAAGTAAAGGTATTACAGAGTTTAAGGTTATTGCCACCAAGGAGAGTGGATATAGGGATATAAGTGAGAGAGAAGGATGGTTGAAGACAAAGCAGTTCTTTGAGGAACACCCTGATTATGATACCCTGATTGTGACTGAGATTTCCAGACTGGGTAGAAGGGAGACAGCAATTGCAGAAATCAAGGAGTATATGGAGAGAAACAAGAAATCTCTCTTTATCAAAGACCTTGATTTACATTTGTATGATAAGGGGAAGAAGAAAGCAGAAAGTGATATTGTTTTCAGTGTCTTTGCATCAATGGCAACCAGTGAGATGTCAGTGAAGAAAGACAGGTTTATGAGGTCAAGGAGGGAGTTAAACTCACAAGGGTACTCCATTGTTGGACCTGTTCTGTTTGGATACAAGAGGGCCAGGGATGATGCAAGGGGAAAGAATAAGTATATAGTGGATGAGAAGGCAGCCAGAGAGATAAATGAGATTTACAACATTTATGTGTATGGATTGGATGGTAAGGATATTGGCATCAAAGGTCTTGTTACATATGCAATATCCAAAGGGATGAGTCATTATATGCATTCCAGGAGGAATATGACAAAGTTGCTGTCTGAAAGTGCATATATTGGAGGGGTAAAAGAGGTGAGAATCAAGAGAAAGAATCCTGAGTATTGGTATTTCAATGATCACTCCAAACCCACTCATATTGAGACAGTATCTCATATACCATACCCTGCAATAGTCAGTAAAAGTTTGTTTGCAGCTGCACAGCAAAGAAAGTTAGACCACAGAATCCTTGTGGATAAGAGCACTAAACACAACACCATCTTGTCCAAATTAATAGAATGTCCAGAGTGCCACACTTTCTTTCTTGGGGATTATAGAAAAAGTAGGCAAGCAGGTTCATATAGATGTGGAAAGCACAAAGGGACTGGTAAATGTGGCAACACCTCAATGTTTAGTATGCAGTACATAGACTCTTTGGTCTGGTGTTATCTGAAAACAAATGTGAAACAGATTATTGAGGAGATATACAGAAAGAACTATGCTGTGGATATTTCTGCAATAGAGAGTGAGATTGTCAATTGTCAGGATAAGAAGAAGTCCCTCCAAGAAGAGGTAAGAACACAGGGGGTGATTTTCAAAAATGAAGTGAGAATCTTTGGTCTTGAAAAGGCTCAGAAGAAATATGACACTGCTGTTTCAAGAATAGAGAAACAGGTTGATGAGATAGATGCAATGATTGAAAATCATAAGAAGAAGATTGATGAAATCAAAAGCATCTCTTCCACCACCTTCACTGATGAAGATTTGGAAAGAGTGGAACATGATAAGAAGATGATAAGTGAGTATATTCATCTCCTGGTAAAGAAGATTTATCTTTATAACCATGACACCTACACTTTCATAAGAATCATTCTCAATGGAGATGATGACAGGACTTTCAGAGGTATCTTTTCCAACAAGAGAGACAAGATTAGAATCCAGGCATTTGGTCTGAAAAGAGAGAAAAATATGCCTTTTAAAGTCTTAAACACAGACCTTAAAGCAGACAATGGAGATATTGTTCAATGGGCAGAATCTGGTTGGGAGGTTCTTGAAAGGATGGTGTTGATGGATGAAGATACAGAATTATACCCCATTGAGTTTAAGAGGTTGGAGGTATATGATGAAGACTTCTAATGCAGAAGAGATAAGACTAAAAGGAGTGGAGATTGGGTTCTTCACTCCTTTTTTTGTCCTTGAAGCACAATGGTGGAATATACATACCCAATTTAATCACATTGTGGCCCCCGGCCGCTGCCACCTCCAAGGCCCTTCGCGCCTGGGCCTGCCCGCGCACCAGGGAAAAATCAGGATATGGGTCCGGCCACAGGGGTGCCATCCGGACAGGGTCTCCCGG
>Ga0116148_1001822_pt1 | contig 22221 bp, 22 predicted proteins | sample AD_UKC055_MetaG_FD_89786 | JGI IMG/M metagenome (GOLD analysis project Ga0116148, IMG submission 89786) | Active sludge microbial communities of municipal wastewater-treating anaerobic digesters from USA - AD_UKC055_MetaG | ecosystem: Engineered > Bioreactor > Anaerobic > Digestate | place: USA... | reverse complement strand
GCCCCCGGCGGGACGGTAAAAACCATACCGGGAGACCGCCTGGGCGCCGGTTCCGGCCTGCGCCACCGTCCGCAGCATATCGGCCATGATATAGGCGGTCTCCTCGCGCAGCACCCCTTTGCTCTGCGGGCTGTTCCTCTGCAGATCGTTGCCGTACTTGTCTTCCACCTTCATGACGCCGAAGGGCTGGACGAGCACGCCGTGGTTGGCGAAGACGCCGTAGGCGGAGATGAGTTCGATCGGGATGACGCCGCAGGAGCCGAGCGCAAGGGCATCGACCGCATCAAGATGGGTGGTGATGCCCAGATGGCGCGCATACTGCACCACCTGACGGGGCGGGATATCCTCCTGCACCAGGCGGGTGGTGACCAGATTAAGCGAGCGGCGCAGCGCCTCGCGCAGGGTCGTTTTGCCGCTGATCGATTCATCGTAATTATGGGGGGTCCAGCGCGTGCCGTCGCCCAGTTCAACCACGACCGGCTGATTGAGCTTTTCGTAACTGGGCATATAGCCGTTGTCCACGGCCGCTGTATAGACGATGGGCTTGAAGGCGGATCCGGGCTGGCGGATGGCCTGGACGGCCCGGTTGTACTTGCTCTCGCTGAAATCCCGGCCGCCGATCATTGCCAGGATGTGGCCGTTGCGGGGGTCGATCGCCACCAGTGCGATCTGGACCGCGGCCCGCTCGTTGAGCACCGAATCAACAAAAGCCTTGCGGGTGAGCCAGCGCTCCACCGTATCCTGCCTGAGCTGCTCTTCGGTCAGAAACTTGGCGAGCACCTCTTTCTTGCGCAAGTTACTGTTGGAGATCTCCTGCGCCTTGGGCAGATAGGCGTTCATCGCCGCTTCAGCGGCCTTTTGCACCCGCGAGTCGAGCGTAGTGTAGATGTTCAGTCCGCTTTTGTAGAGGTCCCAGCCGAAATCCTTCTGCAGATTCTGCCGCACCCATTCAGTGAAATAGGGGGCGATACCTTCAAGCTCCGACCCCTTGCGATTCATCACCCCGAGGGGAGCGGCGAGGGCATCCTGATACTGCGCCTCGGTGATAAACTTTTCGGCGCGCATGCGCTTCAGTACCACCACATTGCGCCGCTTGATGGCACGATCCGGATAGCGGATTGGATTCCAGTAGGCCGGCCGCTGCAGGCTGGCGGTCAGGACTGCGCATTCTGGCAAAGTCAGTTCGCGCGCCTTTTTGTCGAAGAGGTATTGGGCCGCCGCCTCGACTCCGTAGGTGCCGTGCGCGAAAGACATGTGGTTGAGGTACATTTCGAGAATTTCGGGCTTGGTGTAGGTGCGCTCGATCTGGATGGCGGTCATCCATTCGCGGATCTTGCGCGTCACCGTCTTCTCGGGAGTCAGATAAAGCCGCCGGGCGAGCTGCTGGGTGAGAGTGCTCGCGCCCTGCTGCTTGCTCAGAGTCAGGATGTCGAAGATGATCGCGCGAACGAAGCGCAGCGGCCGGATACCCCAGTGGTCGTAAAAACGGGCGTCCTCGGAGGCCAGCACCGACTTGATCATGATATCGGGAATCTGCGACATGGGCACATAGAACCGGCGCTCGGTGAAAAACTCCTTGATGAGCACGCCGTCAGTGCTGTAGACCTTGGAAGCGAGCTGGGGATTATAGTCTTCGAGGGTATCCAGCTTGGGCAGGCTGAAGCCGAGATAGATGAGCCAGCCGAAAAAGAGCAGGGACAGGAAGAGAATCGCGCCCCAGAAGCGCTTGCGCCGTTTGTCAGCGGGGATGGCGGAGAGCTTGCGCCGCACATCGGCCATGATGGAAGTATGCTTGATCGTCATTACCAGGCTAACCTATAAAAAGAACGCCCCGCAGCGCAGGGCGTCGAGCACGTTGCTAATACCTTTTAATGTGGGTCAACACTTTGCGGTAGCGGGTGATATCCTCCAGCACCTTGCCCGTCCCGCGCACCACAGCGAGGAGTGGCTCCTCAGCCAGAATGACCGGCAGGTTGGTCTCCCGGCGCAGCCGCTCATCAAGTCCCTTGAGCATCGAACCGCCGCCGCTCATCAGGATGCCGCGGTCGAGAATGTCCGCGGAGAGTTCCGGCGGGGTCTGCTCAAGGCACATCTTGACCGAATCCACCAGCTGATCCACGGTATCGGCGAGGGCTTCCTGCACCTGTTTGGTGCTGATGGCCACGGTCTTGGGGATGCCGGCGACCAGGTCGCGGCCCTTCACAGTCATGGTGCCCTTGCCGTCGTAGGGTGCGGCCGAACCCAGATCGCACTTGATCTCCTCCGCGGTGATCTCGCCGATGAGGAGGTTGAACGATTTCTTGAAATACTGGACGATGGCCTCATTCATCTCGTCTCCGCCGATGCGGATGGAGACGGAGTTGACGATGCCGTACATGGCGATGACCGCGATTTCGCAGGTGCCTCCGCCGATATCGATGATCATGTTGCCGACCGGCTGATCGATCGGGAGGCCAAGGCCGATGGCGGCCGCCATGGGCTCTTCGATGAGATAGACCTCACGCGCGCCGGCATGTTCGGCTGAATCGCGCACCGCCCGTTTTTCCACTTCGGTGATGCCGGTGGGTACGCAGATGGCGATGCGGGGCCGCGGGATGCGCGTCGGCATCGCCTTGCGGATGAAATGACGGATCATCTGCTCGGCCAGCTCAAAGTCGGCGATGACGCCGTCCTTGAGGGGACGGATGGTGATGATCTCGCCCGGTGTACGGCCGACCATCTCGCGCGCCTGGTTGCCGAAAGCGACGATCTCCTGGGTGCTTTTGCGGATGGCGACGACGGATGGCTCGTCGAGAACCACATCCCTGCCGCGCACAAAGACCAGGGTATTGGCTGTACCGAGATCGATAGCCAGGTCATTGGAAAAAAAGGAACCTAAACCGAAGCTCATGATGCCCAACCTTCTTCAAATGGTGAGTATGCAATCCCACTTTAGTATTCCAGCTCGTTCAGCCAGATCCGCTCAGTGGCGGAAATGGCGCATGCCCGTAAAGATCAGGGCGATATCGTGTTCGTCGGCCGCGGCGATGACCTCGTCATCGCGGACCGACCCGCCCGGCTCGATAACGGCCGTGGCCCCCGCCTCAGCGAGGACATCGAGGCCGTCCCGGAAGGGGAAAAAAGCATCGGAGGCCGCAGCGGTGCCGCGCAGCTCCAGGCCGGCATTCTTCGCCTTCATCGCCGCGAGCCGCGACGAATCGACGCGCGACATCTGGCCGGCGCCGATGCCCAGGGTGCGGTCCGGACTGGCGAAAATAATAGCGTTGCTCTTGACCCATTTGGCCACCCGCCAGCCGAAAAGCAGGGCTCGCCGCTCCACTTCGCTCGGCGCCCTGCGGCTGACCACCCGGTAGGTCGAGGGTTCCACCGGCTCCACATCGACATTCTGAATCAGATACCCTCCGCTGACCTTGCGGAGATCCTGCATGACCGGTTCAATGCGGAATCCCGGCCAGCGGATCAGGCGCAGGTTTTTCTTGCTCCTGAGCAGATCGAGCACCTCAGCGGAGAAATCGGGCGCCACCACCACTTCGAGAAAAGTACCCGCCATTTGGGAGGCAAGCTCGATTTGGGTCAGGGGCCGGTTGAGAGCGACGATCCCGCCGTAGGCGGATGCTGTATCGGTCGCCACCGCCTTGGTGTAGGCGTCGAGAAGATCAACCCCGATGGCCGCGCCGCAGGGGTTGTTATGTTTGACGATCACTGCGGCCGGCTCCGCGAACTCGTGGGCCAGGCCGACGGCGGAATGGATATCGAGAATATTGTTATAGGAGAGTTCCTTGCCGTGAAGCTGGGTGCCGAAAGCCGGCTCCCCCGCCTGCGCATAAAAGGCCGCGGGCTGGTGCGGATTCTCGCCGTAGCGCAGATCCTGGACCTTGTGCAGACGGAATTCCAGCGTCTGCGGAAAGGCGGACCCGGCCTCGCTGCCGGGGGCTGCCGCTTCGAGATAGTCACGGATGGCGGCGTCATAGCGGCTGGTGCGGGCGAAGGCGGCCGCCGCCCAGCGCTCACGCATGGCCAGGGAGGTGCAGCCCGCCAGCTCGTCGAGCTGACGGAGGAAATCCGCATACTGCTCCGGACCGGTCAGCACGGCGACGCCGGGATAGTTTTTGGCGGAAGCGCGAATCATGCACGGTCCGCCGATATCGATATTCTCCAGAGCTTCTGCCCGTGAGCACTCCGGTCTGGCGATGGTTTTTTCAAAAGGATAGAGATTGACCACCACCAGATCGATGGGCGTCAATCCCAGTTCCGCCAGCTGGCGCATCTGCTCCTCATCCTCGCGTTTGGCGAGGATCGCACCATGAATGTGCGGATGGAGGGTCTTGACCCTTCCGCCCAGAATTTCCGGGAATCCCGTGACCTCTGATACGGCGCGGACCGGGATGCCGGCCTCCTGCAGATAGCGCGCTGTGCCGCCGGTCGAGATAATCTCCACTCCACGTCCATGCAGAGCCCGGGCCAGCTCCAGCACTCCTTCCTTGTCATGGACGCTGAGAAGGGCGCGCGCTACTCTGATGTGATCCGGCAAGAGGTCCTCCCTTCACCTTATCAAAACAATTTTGCATACAGGACGGAAAAATAATTATATCAAAAAAATATCAAAAATCAAAGAATTTGCTTCAGCGGAGGCGCTTTTTTTGCTGTTTTTTACCGGAAAGTGCCATAACGACGGGCTTTCAGGGTCCGCATCGTCATCCTCTCCCCTTCTTCGCCAAAATTGTAACACGCCGGCCGTCAATCTGCACGCGACCCTCGGCGAAAAGCTGCACCGCGCGCGGCAGGATCTCATGCTCGGTCTCAAGCACTCTGGCCGCAAGGCGCTCAGGCGTATCATCTTCCAGCACCGGAACGCACTGCTGCAGCACCGGGGCGCCGGTGTCATATTCGCTGTCCACAACATGAACAGTCGCGCCGCTCACCTTGCAGCCGTAAGCGAGCACCGCTTCGTGCACGTGATGTGCATACATCCCCTGCCCGCCGAAAGCGGGCAAAAGAGCGGGATGGATATTGATGATCCGGTGCCGGTAGTGGTGGATGACCGCCTCGGGGATCTTTTTGAGGTAGCCGGCGAGGACGATCAAATCGACATTATGCTCCTCCATCAGGCCGAGAAGACGGCTGCTGTAGGCCTCTTCGGAGATGAACTGGGGCGCGGAGAGATGGAAGGCCGCCACGCCATGCGCCCGGGCCAGGGCGAGGGCCCCGGCCTCGGTCTTGTTGCTGATCACCAGGGCGATGCGCGCATCGAGGCGTCCCGATTGGATGGCTTCGATCAGAGCCGCCAGGTTGGAGCCCCGGCCGGAGACGAAGACACAGAGTGTGAGCACGGCAGTTTCTCCTCTCAACAGCGCTGCGGCTGAGCCGCGCTCCGGTCAGGCCGCCGGTCCCTGCGCCGCAGCCACCGCCGGCTCGAGCAGACGCAGTGTCCCCTTGTCCGCATCGAGACGGACCCGGCAGCCGAAGGGCATGGTATACTTGAAATCCTGGTGCCCGTAGGGAAAGTTGCCCAGGATCGGAATGTGCAGGTCGCGGGTAAATTTCTCCAGAACCTCCTCGAGGCTCAGGGTGGGATCGGATTTTTCGCTGCTCTCCATATCCAGGAACTGCCCGAAAATCAGGCCGTTGAGCTTGTCCAGAATGCCGGCATAACGCAGCTGGACCAGGTAGCGGTCGATGCCGTAGACATCCTCGCCGATATCCTCGATCACCAGAATGGCGCCGGTGAAATCGGGCTGGTAAGGGGTGCCGATGAGCGGATTGATCAGCGAGAGGCAGCCGCCAAGCAGCCGTCCCTCCCCGACACCGCCGTGATAGACCTGCGGCTCATATTCTCCCGCCCTGGCCTTGAGGAGCTGGCGTGTGCTCTTGCCGACCATGGCCCAGAAATGCTTCTCGGTGAAGGGAAGAATCCCCTTGCCCATCTCCACGGCGACCATGGGCCCGGAAAAGGTGACCAGTCCGGTCTGCGCATAGAGAGCCAGCTGCAGCGAGGTGATGTCGCTGTAGCCGACGAGAATTTTCGGGTGCCGGCGGACCGCCTCATAGTCGATCAGATCGAGCAGCCGCGGGGTGCCGTAGCCTCCACGCGAGCAGATGATCGCCTTGACCCTGGGATTGCGGAACATCGCATTCAGATCGTCCGCCCTGCTCTCGTCGGTGCCGGCCAGATAGCCGTATTGATCGAGGACATGCTTGCCCTCGGTGATCTTGTAACCCAGTCCGCGCAGGTAGGCGAGGCCGTTCTGGTACTGATCATGCTTTTCCGGTTTGGGCGGGCTCGCCGGGGAGATGACGCCGATGCGATCGCCGGGAACCAGTGCCTGGGGTATGCGTAGCTCCATGAGGATTCCTGTCAGTTATGCAGCAGCCGTTGAAATTCATAGATAGACATGGGGTTTTGCAGGCGGTAGTCGCCAAAACCGGTATAGTCAAGGAAGAGAAACTCCCGGTTGAATTCATAATAGGTCCACACTTCATAGGGCTTCATGTCGCGCGGGTAGACGTCGCGCTCGACATTGTCGGGTGAACCCAGGATGATAAAGATCACTCCCATATCGGTGCGCCAGCCGGGCATCTGCATCACCGAGAAACGCTGGTTGGCGAATTCGATCCGTGAATAAAAGGCATCCATGCTCTCGTTGGCATCGGTGCCCGGGCTTGGATCATGGCGCTTCCAGAAGGCCTTGAACTCCTCCAGCAGCGCATCGCCCTTGGCCTTTTTCAACCGCTTCCACTCATCCTTGGAGGCAACCAGGCGGAGCTGCTCGATGGCGGTCTTGAGGTCCGACGCCGTCGATGGCAAGGCGCTCCAGCGGATGTAAAGCGGCTTCTCCAGCTTGAGTTTGCCGCTTTCCGACTCGATTTGCACAGTGAGCAGATAGGAATCCTGCGGCAGACTGTCGGGCTGGAGCTTGAAATAGATCGGATTGCGCCAGGAGGTCACGGTCCGGGTGAAGGAGCGGCGCAGCCGTTTGTGCGTGATCTTGCCGGCGAGTTCATAACTCACCTTCACCTCCTGGGGAGGATTATCACAATAAAGCTCCAGAAAGGCCTGCGTCGAATCAATGATACCCTTGGTCGCATCGCTCACCTGGGGACGAATTGAAATCGTGCCGGTCGAATCGTGCTGCAATTCGCTGATCAGCAGGATGTCACTGCTGCGCAGCGCCGTCTCCCGGTAATCCTGGAGATCGACGGAGAGGCTGCGGGTGGTGGCCCGGTGGGACTCGTTATCCTGTACGGCGATATTGACCTTGTAATCGCCGGGTTCGAGATCGAAGTGGCGATGGCTCTGGCTCAAACGGCCGCGTTCATTGGTCATGTCAAAACTGGTGGCCGTCGCCAGCTCCGTCCAGATCTCTCCGTCGGCCTGATCATTATCCTTGTCCATGATGGTGACGGTGACCTCATAGTTCGCCTCGAAATTATCCTCCTGCTTGACAAATTGGAGTTCATCAAAGACGATCTCGAGATAGACATTGAGGCGGCTCAGCTGGCTGGCGGGGCCGACCGCTGTATTGACAATATCCACATGGAAATCAGGACCATTCTTCTCCTGCATCGAGCTGAATTCCACCTGAGCCTGCATGCGCGTCGCCATGACCGCCATTGTCAACACTGCGGCGAATAGTGCTTTCTGCATATAGTGCATTCTGATGCTCCTTCCGGATTCGGCGACCGCTGCGGGCGGTTTCACCTAAAAGGTAAAACACGCATCGACCGGAACTCATTTCCTTTTTTAATCATCCCCGGCGGGTTCGGCGTAAAGATCGTATGGACCGGCTCCCGTGACCACCACCGTCGCAAAGCTTCCCGGGGCGAGCGCCCGGCCGATAATGACGCTGTTGTCAATCTCCGGCGCATCCCAAACCGTGCGGGCCAGGGAGGTCCCCGGCTCCTCGCCCGCCTGATCCACCAGGACCTGCAGCCGCCGGCCGAGCAGGGTTCGGTTCCGTTCCAGCGAGAGCTCAGCCTGGATGGTCATGATCTCCTGCAGGCGGGCCTCTTTCTCCTCCTCGCTCAGGCTCTGCGGCCACGCCTCTGCGGGCGTTCCCTCCTCCTGGGAGTAGGCAAAAACTCCCAGCCGTTCAAAACGGGTCTGCCGGACAAACTCGCACAACTCCAGGAACTCCCGCTCTCCCTCTCCCGGAAAGCCGACGATCAGTGAGGTGCGCAGCGCCAGGCCTGGAATGCGCCGGCGCAGGGTTTCGATGAGCGCCTCGATCTGGCTCCGGCTGCTCTTGCGGCCCATCGCCCTGAGCAGGGGATCGGCGATATGCTGGATGGGCAGGTCGATGTAGGGGACGACCTTGTCCAGCGCTGTCATGGCCTCGATCAGATCGGCATACCAGTGCGCAGGATGGGTATAGAGCAGCCGGATCCAGCGCAGCTGCGGCACCTTCTGCAGAGCGGCGAGCACGGTGTGCAGCCGGACGGACTGATCGAGGTCATGGCCGTAACGGGTGCTGTCCTGGGCCACGATCATCACCTCCCGCATGCCGTCGGCCGCCAGCATCTCCGCCTCGGCCCGGATCTCCGCCAGGGGGCGGCTCCGGCCCGGCCCCTTGATGAGGGGGATAGCGCAGTAGGTGCACCGGTTGTCGCACCCCTCTGCGATGCGCAGATAGGCATAGTGGCGCGGTGTCAGGCGGTAGCGCTGCACGCAGGGATGAGCGGGCAGACCGAGAAAGTCGGCGATCCCGGCGGCGGTGACACCGGCGTCGAGATCGAAGAAAAAATGGTCCACCTCCGGCAGCAGCTCCTCGAGTTCGCTCCGGTAGCGCTGGGGCAGGCAGCCGCTGACCAGCAGTACGAGTCCTGGCCTCTCTTCCTTCAACGCCGCCAGCTGCAAAATCGTTTCAACAGCTTCCTGTTTGGCGCTGGTGATAAAGGCGCAGGTGTTTACCAGAGCGACATCAGCCGCTTCCGGATCGTCAACCAGCTCGATCCCGCCGGTGAGGCCGCCGAGAATGGTCTCGAGGTCGACGCTGTTCTTGGGGCAGCCGAGGCTGACAAAGTGCAGTTTCACGCGAAGAGGGCCTCGACGAAGGTATGGGGATCAAAGACCTGCAGGTCGTCGATCTGCTCGCCCAGGCCGACGTAGCGGACGGGAATGCCCAGCTCGCGGGCAATGGAGAAGACGATGCCGCCCTTGGCCGTGCCATCCAGTTTGGTGACGACCAGGCCGGTCACCTTGACGGCCTCGGCGAACCTGCGCGCCTGCGATAGGCCGTTCTGGCCGGTGGTGGCGTCGATGACGAGCAGGACCTCGTGGGGAGCTCCGGGGCACTGGCGGGCGAGCACCTTGTGGATCTTTTCCAGCTCGGCCATGAGGTTTTCCTTGGTGTGCAGGCGTCCGGCGGTATCGATAAAGAGATAGTCGACATGCCGGGCCATGGCGGCCTTGAGGGAATCGAAGGCCACCGAGGCCGGGTCCGCTCCGCTCTGGGAAGGGATGATCTCGACGCCCGCCCGGGTTTTCCAGATTTCCAGCTGCTCGGCGGCGGCGGCGCGGAAGGTATCAGCGGCAGCGAGCAGCACCTTGCGGCCGCGGCTGGCATACAGATAAGCCAGCTTGCCGATGGTTGTGGTTTTGCCGGCGCCGTTGACTCCGACCACGCTGATCACAGTCGGAGTGTGGGCCGGTTCTTCCGGCTCCGCTGCAGCTCTCCCGCTCCGGTCGAGCTGCGCGAAAAGCTCCTGTTTGAGCAGCTCGATGACTTCGGCCGGCTCGATGCGGCCGCTCTCCTTGCTGCGCCGGCGCAGATTCTCGATCACCGTCTCGGTCGTGGCCACGCCGAGATCGCTGAGGATGAGCAGCTCTTCCAGTTCCTCGAGCACCTCCTCATCGATACCGCGAGCCTGATTGACGATGCGCTGAACGCCCTCCACCAGACCCGATTTGGTCCGCGCCAGGCCGTTCTGAAATTTTTTAAACAGGTCGAACACTCTTTCCTCACAGTTGCTGTTGATCGGGCTGCCCATCGGCAGCTCTCATGAAGCGTTGGCGCCCTTTTCACAATCCCGGGCGTAGACCAGGATATAGCGGACCAGCGTGACAGGTATCAATGCCACCGACAGGGCCATGGCGATCAGATTCCAGGGTTTCAGGTCCAGAATATAGGTCACGATAACGACAAGAAAAACCACCAGGGCGATCTTGCCGATCATATCCGACTGCGGCACATGCTGTTTGTTCTTGATCACCCATAGGCTCAGGATCAGGATGGCCAGGTCCCTGCCGATGACGATGGCGACGTACCAGAAGGGCAGATCACGGTAGGCGGTGAGAAAGAGCATGACCGCGGCGACGTTGAGCTTGTCCATGATCGGATCGAGGATGCGCCCCAGTTCCGAGAACTGCATCCGCCGCCGCGCCACATAACCGTCGAAAAAATCGGTGATGAACGAGAGCGCCAGCAGAGCGAGGGCCAGCCAGCCGCCGGTGGCGGGCTCGAGGGTGATGGCGTAGCAGATCAAAGGCAAGATCAGCAGCCGCGAGAAGGAGAGCAGATTCGGAAGGCCCAGAATATGTTTATCCTGCTTGAGAATCTCCACCAGACCCAACTTCATGATATCCTCTAGGTAAATAGTTTGACTGCATCAAGGAGGAGCGAAGGCTTGCGCAGCAAAGCCGATTTCAGAATGGAAAGGATGGTGCGTTTTTCCGCCGGAATCCTGAGCACGCTTCCGGCGAGAGCATCATAATCCTCATCATCGAGACTGAAGACGAACTTGCGCAGCCGGTAGAACTGCGCCTGCTTGCCCCCTTCCCCCTCGAGCCAGAGCCGGGAATACCGACGCAGCTGCCCGCGGTCGCAGCGGCCGGCAGCGACGGCTTCGGCCGCGGTCTCCCCGGCGATCCGCCCGGCCATCATGCCGAGGGTGATGCCGCCCCCGGTCAGGGGATTGGCCTGATGCGCGGCATCACCGGTGACCATGAGGCCGTCGGTAACGATCTCCTTGAGAGTGTTCGAACAGGGCACGCCGCCGCAGACGCGCCCCAGGATCGGCGCGCCATGAAAAAACCGGTCGAGAAAGGCTTCCAGATAGTTATGCGGCGATTCTCCCCCGGCTGAGCCGGCGGCGATGCCGATGCCGATATTGGCCATGCCGCTGCCTTTGGGGAAGATCCAGAGATAGCCGCCCGGCGCCATCGATCTGGCGAAAAAGAAATGGAGCATCTCCGGATCGCCCTTGTAATCGCCGATCGTAACCTGGGCGCAGCTCTCCATATCGTTCAGGGCGGTCCGGGTGGAAAGCCCGGCCCAGCGCGCGACCCGCGATTCGACGCCGTCGGCGGCGATGACCACCCTGGCGCTGATCCGCCGCCGTCGGCCGAGATGATCAACCTCCACCCCGGCGGCGCACCCCCCCTCCATGATCAATCCGGAGACGTTGGCCCGGGTGAAAATGGCCACCCCGGCGGCTGCGGCCATCTGCGCCAGATCATAGTCGAAAATCTTGCGGTGCAGAATGTAACCGGTCTGGTCCGTAAAGAGCGGCACCTCGGCCCCCGAGGGGGCGTGCAGAACGGCACCGGTGATCTTTTGGGCGATCCAGCGGGGCGGGATGGTCTCCACGACCGCGGCCAGTCCGGCGTGCGAAACCCCTTCAGCGCAGCGGACCGGCACACCGATCTCGCGGTCCTTCTCGAAAAGAGCGACGGAGGCCCCGCGGCCGGCCGCAAAACGCGCCGCTGTCGATCCGGCCGGCCCGCCGCCGACGACGATGACGTCATAATCCGGCTTCATCGTTCACCTCCAGGGCATGGATCGGACAGGCCTGAACGCATTGGCCGCACCGGGTGCAGCGGTCATCGATGATGATGAGCTCCGCCTCCCGCAGTTCGATGGCATCGTGCGGGCAGACACCGACGCAGACGCCGCAGAAATCGCAGCGATCCTGGTTGTGGTTCATCTTCTTCATCATGTCAGCAGGCTGGGATAATGGACCTGAAACCGTTTTTTATAATACCACTTGCTGAAATAGAAAACCAGGATCAGCAGGACCAGATAGGCCGGCAGCCGCCAGCAGATCAGGAACGAGAGCACCAGCGTGGCGAACTTGTTGGCGCGCAGGGCCGAGTCGACGGTCTGGCGCCGCCAGGCGGAGAAAAAAAAGGGCCAGGTCAGCAGGGTCGCCGTCAGGGCCACCCCCTCCCGCGCCGGCAGTGCCGCCAGCACGCCGATGGTTCCGGCCGCCAGGGCCGCGCCGTAGATCCGTTTTTCGCCCCAATGGACCGCCAGCGTGATCTTGTGCGCCGCCGCATCCCCGGGTCGGTCGGGGATCGTCGTGAGCAGGTAGACCGCGCCGATGCCGGCGATATAGGGCAGGGCGGAGAGGCCGATCCGCCACGAGGCGGGAGCGGCCATCAGCCAGCCGAAAAGATAGATCAGGCCCGCGCCGGCAAGATTGATCAGGAGGCCGGCCCAGGGGCGGTCCTTGCCGTAAAGCGGCCTGCAGCTGTAGGCCCAGCCCGTGACCAGAAAGGCGAGCAGGGCGATCAGGGCCAGGGGGCGGCTCAACCAGAGAAGCCCGCCCAGTCCGGCGGCCAGCAGGAGCGCGGTCTCGCTCCAGGCGCCGCGCAGAGTCACGGCACCGCTGGCGACCAGATAGAGCTTGTTATTGAGGCGGTCGCTCTCGATATCCGTGATCTGGTTGAGGAGGAAGCAGGCCCCCATCACCAGGGTGAGCAGACCGATCGCGATCGCATCCTCCGGGGTGAATCCCTGGTGCGGCCAATGGAGCGTGTGCCAGGGCAGCCCGGCCGCAGCGCGCTCGGCGCTCCAGAACCCCGCCAGTGAGACCGTCCAGACCGGGTAGAAAAGGGTCGGCCGCAGCACAAAAAGATAGTCGAGGCTGTGCAAAAGTCTCTGCGCGAAGGGGCTGCGCTTCCCGGTCGCTGCCGTCATGCCGTGCTTTTCCTCTCAGAGCGACTCATGCACCTGCTTGCTGTAATCATCCTCGACCGGGATGGGATAATTGCCGGTGAAACAGGCTGCGCAAAAACCGTCCTGATCATGCACAACCGATTTGAGCAGCCCCTCCAGGGAGAGATAGGCGAGGCTGTCGCACTTCAGATAATCCCGGATCTCCGTGACGCTCTTGTGGGCGGCGATGAGCTCATTGGTGCTGGGAAAATCCATGCCGTAATAGCAGGGGGAGATGATGGGCGGCGAGCTGACGCGCACATGCACCTCGCGGGCGCCGGCCTGGCGGATGAGCGAGACCAGCTGGCGCAGGGTTGTACCGCGCACGATCGAATCCTCGATCACCACCACCCGCCGGTCCTGCAGAACCCCCTTGACGGGATTGAATTTGATGCGGACATTAAAGTCACGCATATCCTGCTGCGGATGGATGAAGGTCCGCCCCACATAGTGATTGCGGATGAGCCCCAGTTCGAATTTGATCCCCGTGCGGCGCGCATAGCCCACGGCCGCGGTATTGCTCGAATCGGGAACCGAGATGACGATGTCGGCATCCACCGGGCTCTCCAGGGCCAGATTCTTGCCCAGCCTGCGGCGCACCCGGTCGACGTTTTCGTTGAAGATGCGGCTGTCGGGGCGGGAGAAATAGACGAACTCAAAGATACAGGCGTGGCGCGGCGAGGGCGGCGCGAACCGGTGCGACTCGATCTTGCCGTCATGGATCTCGACCAGCTCGCCGGGTTCAACGTCGCGCACGATTTCGGCGCGGAGCAGGTCCAGTGCGCAGGTTTCGGAGACGACGAACCAGCTTTCATCCTTGCGCCCGAGGCAGAGCGGCCGCACACCGTGGGGATCGCGGGCGGCGAAGATGCGGTCATTGCACATCATCACCAGTGAGTAGGCCCCCTCGATCTGCCGGAGGGCGTCCTGGATCCTCGCCACCAGACCCTGCTCGCGGGAGCGGGCGATCAGATGCAGCAGGACCTCGGTATCGGTGGTGGTCTGAAAGAGTGAACCCTCCTCCTCGAGCTTGCGCCGCAGCCCTCCCGATGTAGTCAGGTTGCCATTATGGCTGATGGCGAACTGCCCTTCGCGGAAATTGGCCACCAGGGGCTGGGCGTTGACGAGGTGGGAGGCGCCGGTGGTGGAATAGCGGTTGTGGCCGATGGCCAGATGGCCGCTTAGGGTGGCGAAGACGGCCTGGTCGCTGAAAACGTCGGCGACAAGACCCCGGCCGACATGCCGGCTGAGGTGCCGGCCGTCGCTGGCAGCGATGCCACTGCTCTCCTGCCCGCGGTGCTGCTGGGCGTAGAGCGCCAGATAGGCGAGCCGGGAGGCTTCCGTCGTGCCGGAGACGCCGACGACCGCGCAGTTGCACCGCGCCTTATCGATTCGGGAACATGCCTTCACTTGCTGCCTCATTCCAGTTACAGAGCGCCGGCCGAACAGAGAAGATAGCCCAGACCGATTCCCGCGAGATCGGCCCCGAGATCCTTAAGACTGAAAAAACCGCCCCGCCGTCTCTGATCGCGCACCTCTTTTAAAAGACCCAGCGAGAGACTCAGGCCCACCCCCATATTCCTGCTGCCGGGATCGGAGAGATGCAGCTCCTTGCGCGCGGCGTAATAGCCAAAGCCAACCAGAAAAGCGCTCACCACCAGGTGATCCGCCTTGTCCTTGGCGAGCCAGAGATCGGGCCGCGACGGGCGCACCGGGGGAGATGCCGTCATGGTATCCCCGTCCGCGCACTGCAGATGCGGCCGGTCGCCTGCGACGGCTGCAGCCGCAGCCCACAGCACCATCAGAATGAGCGCCCGTTTCAGCATTCTAAAAACCCAGCTCACTGCTGATCCCCTGCATGGCCGAGAGCGCGATCCCGGTGAACTCGTTCAGCTCGAGTCCCATATCGCCGCAGGTGAGGATCTGCTCCCGGTTGGCTCCCTTGGCAAAGCTCTTCTCCCGGAACCGCCGCAGGATGAATTCGCTCTCGACGGCGGCGAGATTTTTCTCGGGATGCATGAGCACGGCCGCGACGATGAGGCCGGTGATCGGATCGGCGGCATAGAGGGCCCGGTCCATCAGAGAGTCACGCTCCGCCAGATCATTGTGGCACTTGATCGCGTGGATGATCTCCGGGGGCAGTGCGTAGGGCTTGAGCAGCTCTTCGGTGACGAGAGTATGGCGCTCGGGACTCCTGGCTGTCTCCTCATAGTCGAGATCGTGCAGGAGCCCCGCCAGCCCCCAGATCTCCTCATCCTCGCTGAAATGACGCGCCAGCGCGCGCATCACCGCTTCGACGGCCAGAACGTGCTTGAAGAGGTTCCGGTTCTGGAAGCGCGATTGCGCCAGAGTGAAAGCTTCTGCTCTATTCATCATAATTTCAAACGTTTACCATAAACTTGAATTATCGATTGCTTATAATATACGCATAATCTGCCGTGATTGCAAGAGACGCAATCGGCCTCGGAGCGGGAGAAAAAGGGGGCGGGCTAAAAATGCAGGGCCAGATTGAAGACGAAAGCGGCTCCCGATTCACCCGGCCCGCCTCCGCCCGGCGGGGCCAGGCTGAGATCCGGCCGCTCATCAAAATCGAACAGGTGCGCGTCGACGTAGGCATCAGCCATGCTGTAAAGAATCACGGCCCCCAGCCACCAGATGGCAAGGCTGCGATTATTGCGGTAATACTCCCTTTCATAGTCAGCGCCGGAGCGGGCCGCCAGCTGATTCTGTACAATGGCGTCGATGACCAGTCCCGCCTCCGCGCCCATCATGACCACCGCCTTGATCCGTTTTTCGTTGTACCACTGCCCCCAGCCGGGCAGCGCCATGGAGCGAAGCATGGCGCCGGTCGGGGATTTGCGCAGGGGTACGGAGCGGGTCTCTCCGGTCGCGGCGCCCCCCTTTTTCGCAAGGCTGTCGGCCTCTGTGACGGACTGGGCTTGCACAGCAGATGCAGCCAGGAGCAGACCGGCACCCAGCAGATGCAGGAAAACGCTGTGGGCGAACCGTTTCATCATTCCGCCCTAATCCTGGCGGCCGGGGACGAGCGCCACCGCTTCGATTTCGACGAGGCCGTTCTTGGGCAAACGCGCCACCTGCACGGTCGAACGCGCCGGCGGATTCTCGGGAAAAAACCCGGCGTAGGCCCCGTTCACGGTCGCAAAATCGTTCATATCGAGCAAAAAGATCGTCGTCTTGATGACCAGTTCCATGGATGAGCCCGCCTCCTCCAGAATCGCCTTGAGGTTGAGCATGGCCTGAAGAGTCTGGGCCTTGACCCCACCCTCCACCATGATGCCGCTGTAGGGGTCCAGGCCGAGCTGGCCGGCGCTGAAGAGCAGACCATTCACCACTACAGCCTGACTGTAAGGCCCGATCGCTTGGGGAGCATTCTCCGTCTCGATGATTTTTCGCATGTGTTTATCCTTTCCCTGGCGTCTGAGCGGTTTCGCTGCTTTGCAGATAGTCCTGCCTGTAATAGTGCTGAAAGACCCGGACCAGCCGGGCGTGGAGCGCTTCGGGCGCCTCCGCCTGCGCCGCTGCAAGATAATCGACGCTGTCGAAACCGCTCAGAAAAAAAAGCTCTTCCGGCTCCAGCCGGCCCGGATATTCGTATTCCAGGATGCGCACCAGCCGGTCCAGCTTGATGGCCCTGAAGGCGTGCACCGGCCGGGGGTCGAACTGCGAACCGATGCCGTCGAGCAACAGCTGGATGACCTCGGCGAAAGGCATGCGGGTGCGGTAATGGCGCCTGGAGGTAAGGGCGTCAAAGACATCGGCCACCGCCAGTATCTTGCTCAGCAGCGGTATCTCTGCGTCCACCAGCCCGGCGGGATAGCCGCTGCCATCGACGCGCTCATGGTGCGACGCGGCGATCAGGGGCACCTCGCGCAGCTCCCGGCTGAAATTGATCTTCTCCAGAATGCTGCGGGTATAGGCGGCATGATTCCGGATATGACTGTACTCTTCATCGGTCAGCTTTTCGTTCTTGGTGAGCACCGCCTCGCGCACCGCGATCTTGCCGTAATCGTGGAGCAGGGCCGAGATGCGCAGCACTTCGCGCTCCTGGGGCGGCAAGCGCAGCACACGGCCGATCTCGTCGGCATAGAGGCTGATGCGCTGGGAATGGCCGGCAGTGAGGGGATCGCGCGCATCGATGGTGCTGGCCAGGGTTTCCACCAGGCTGTCGAAAGTCTTTTTCTGCTCTTCGTAGAGCTGGGCGTTTTCGATCTGGGTCGCGGCCAGGACCGAGATCGCGTTGAGGATCTCTTCGTCTTCCCGGGTGAACGGGCCTTCCAGCTTGTTGAGGATCTGGAACACCCCGATGATCTCGCCCGGTTTGTTGCGCATCGGCGCCGAGAGCAGGTTGCGGGTGTGATATCCCGTCTGCTTGTCGATGTTCGGATTGAAGCGGCTGTCGGCGTAGGCATCGGGGATGTTGATGACCTGGCCGCTCTCGACAACCGCCCCGGCTATGCCGAGGCGGGCGGGGAAACGGATCTCGGACTCGCCGTGGGCGACCCGGGACCAGAGTTCATCGTGTTCCCGGTCGAGAACAAAGACCGTGCAGCGGTCGCACTGCAGCACCTGTTTGACCTCATCCATGATCAGGCGCAGCAGCTTGTCGAGCTGCATCTCCGAGGAGATCGAACCGGCGACCTTGAGCAGCATTTTGAGCCGTTCATGCTCACGCTGCTGCATATGCAGGGTCGCGGCGTCATCCATGGTGCAGCTGCCCCAGACCGGCACCGGTGGCGAACCAGACCATGGTGATAATCTCCTGGTCGCCGAAATTCCACTCAAAAAAACCGTTGAGGCAAAAGGCGACGAAAACCGCCAGCGCCGCCAGCGTCCAGCCTCCTCCCCAGTCGCGCGCACCCAGCCTCGCCTGAAGGCTGCGGGCGAGGCGGACCAGGATGACCACCGTCATCAAGAGAAAGGCCGCCAGGCCGATGCTCCCGAGGGTGACGGCGATATGCACATAGTTGCTGTGGAAATGGCCGACCAGCTCCTTTTCACCGGCGGGTGCGTAGCGGGCGTACATCTGCGTCGTGCCGACATCCCCGATCCCCACCAGGGGATGATCTTTAAAGATCTCCCAGCCGACCGACCACCAGTGGATCCGCTTGGCATTGGTCCCCCAGCCGGGATCGAACATGTGCCGCATCCGCCAGGCAAAATCGCCGGGCTGCACCAGATAAAAGGCGAGGATGAGCAGGGGCAGAGACCAGATCAGTTTGCGGTTCTGCACCAGCAATATGAGGAGAGCCGCCGCGAAAAATCCCACCCACGAGCCGCGGGTCGAGGTCAGGACCAGACAGCCGAGGATGACCACACCGGCCGCGAGCATCAGGAGCCGGCTTCGCGCCTCCTTCAGCCGCACCGCAAAGGCGGCCGCCGTCACCGCACCCACCATGGTGATGCCGCCCGCGGTCATGGAATTCTGGATATGGCGCACCCGCACGGCGGGATTGAGAAAGTAGGAGACGATCCCCCAGGCCGAATAGAGAAAAATGGCGGCGACAAAGATGATCCCGAGTCGTCTGAGCTCCTCCTCCCCGGTGCTGTTGGCTGCGACCAGATAGACGATGGGGATGAGCAGCAGCCGCTTCAGATAGATCACGTTCTGACCCAGATTGGTGGAAAAGGCGCAGGCGAGGAGCTCGGCGGCGATGAAAGCGATAAATCCCCACTCCACACCGAGCCGCGGCCATTTCGCGCCTTGCGTATAGAGGATCCGGCCCAGCCACGCGAGGATGGCGACGCCGACGGCGATCTGGGTGAGCGCAATGGCAAAGGGCATGGCCGCCGCAAAAATATAGAGGCTCCAGCGAATGACCTGCACGAGACGGCGGTCGAGGAGAAGAAGGTCGCTCACGGCTGCACCTCCACAGCGCCGAACTGCATGGTATATAGCCGCTGATAAAGCCCGGGCTGAGCGACCAGGTCGGCATGGACCCCCTGCTGCACGATCCGCCCCTTTTCGAGGACGATGATGCGGTCGGAATGGAGGACGGTCGAGAGCCGGTGGGCGATGACAAAGGAGGTGCGGTTACGCATCAGCCGTTCGATCGCCTGCTGCACCAGCAGCTCCGATTCAGTGTCCAGCGCCGAGGTCGCCTCGTCGAGGATGAGAATGGGCGGATTTTTCAGCACCGCCCTGGCTATGGCCAGCCGCTGCCGCTGCCCGCCGGAGAGGGCGACGCCGCGTTCACCGATGTTGGTGTCGTAACCCTCGGGAAGCTGCGCGATGAAATCATGGGCATTGGCGATGCGCGCCGCCTCGACGATCTCCTCCAGGGGCTTGCCGCTCAGGCCGTAGGCGATATTGTTGCGCACGGTGTCATTGAAGAGAATCGTCTCCTGGGTGACGATGCCCATAAGACGGCGCAGATGGCCGATCTCGATGTCACGGAGGTCCACCCCGTCCAGGCAGATCGCCCCCGCCGTGGGGTCGTAAAAGCGCGGGATGAGATCGACCAGGGTCGATTTCCCCGCCCCGCTTGGACCGACGATGGCGAGGATGTCTCCCTTGGGGATGGTGAGCGAAAGATCGTTCAGCACCTCCCCTTCCCGGCCGTAGGAAAAGGAGACGCTGCGCAATTCGATCGCCTCCCTGAATTCCTTCACCTTGACTGCCCCGGTCTTGTTCTGCACTGCGGGCTCCAGATCGAGAACCGCAAAGATGCGCTCCGCGGCCGCCATCGCCTCCTGAATGCGGTTGTGCACGCTCGAAAGTTCCTTCACCGGCTGCATCAGCGAAAAGACGATGACGAGAAAACCCATGAACTCCTGGGGGGAGAGCATACGGCCCGCCAGCACCTGCTGCCCGCCGAACCAGAGGATCCCGACGGCGATCATGGTGCCGAGAAACTCGGTCAGGGGGGAAGCGAGATTGCGGGTGCGGGTGATGCGCAGCAGGGTCTCGTAATAACGGTGCGCCTCGGCGCCGAATTTCCGGACCTCGAAATCCTCCATGGCGAAGGCCTTGACCACACGCTGGCCGGCGACGGTCTCCTGCAGCAGCGAGGTGAGATTGGCCATCCGCTCCTGGGAGATCGTGCTCTCCTTTTTAAGCTTGAGGCCGATCCAGCCGATGATCACCATACTGATGGGGGCCACCACCAGGGCGATGAGGGTCAGCGACCAGCTCAGATAGATGGCGATGGCCAGATAGGTGATGATGAGGAGGGGATTTTTGATCAGGGTGACAAAACTGGCCGAAACCCCGCTGTTGACCAGGGTAACGTCATTGGTGATGCGCGAGATGATCTGGCCGGTCCGGGTCTGGGTGAAATAGCCCAGGGAGAGGTTGTTGATCTGCCGGTAGAGATCGTTGCGGATATCGCGGATGACCCCCTGCTCCACGGCGGCCATCAGATAGGACTGAAAATAGTCGAAAAAACCCTTGAGGAAGATGAGCAGGATGATAAAGATGCAGAGCCGGCGCAGGGCCTCCCGGCGGCTGCCGCCCGTGAGCCAGGCCAGGGCGATGTCCTTGTAATGGTTAAGCTGGCCGCGGAAAGAGGAGACCACTTCCGCCGCGCCGCCATCCGCCTGCATTTGATCGCCCGCCTCCACTCCGGCTGCGGGAGCCGGCCCCTCCACCTGCATCTCTACACTCTGCTGCCCGCCGAAAATCGTCCCGAGAAAAGGGATGATCGAGACCAGAGAAGCGCTGCTGAAGAGGGTAAAGAAAAAGATGCAGATCAGCGAGCCGAGCAGACTGGCCCAATAGGGTTTGAGATAACGCAGGATGCGGAAATAGAGAGCCATAAGAGACATCACTCAGGAGAGGGGCGAAGCCGGCGCGGGCGGCAAAACCGGTCCATGATTTAGTGGTGCATCACTTTTTGCGCGGGAGCTCTTTATAATCGACATCCTCCACATCCTCCTCGGAGAGATCGAGGGAATTGGGCTGGGAGGGGCCGTGCACTTGTGTCTCCTGATTATTGATCCGGCTGGAAAAGAGACGGCTGAAAACCTTGGTGGCCAGATAAAAGAGGAGTGCCAGGATGAGAAGACGAAACATGGGCGTATGCCTTTTGCTTGTAATGCGCTATCGGTGAGGCTATCTTGCCGGCGAAAAATACTCGATGCCGGAGTGAGGCCGCATGATCTGGCGGACCAGTTCTTCAAAATCAGCCTTGTTGTTGACAAAATCGATGCCGACACTGTTGACCACCAGCAGCGGGGTTTCCTGATAATGGAAGAAAAAACGGTTGTAGGATTCGTTCAGTGAGGAGATGTACTCTTCGGACATCTCCTTTTCATAGGCGCGGCTGCGTTTGCGGATATTGGCCATGAGCCGCTCGACCGAGGATTGGAGATAGACCACCAGATCGGGCTTGACAATATCCTGCTCCAGCAGCGAGGCGATCTTGTCATAGAGAAAGAGTTCACGATCCTCGAGATTGAGATGGGCGAAGATGCGGTCCTTGGCGAAGAGATAGTCGGAGATGCTGACATCATAAAAGAGGTCCGGCTGCAGACTCTCCTGCTGCTGGCGGTAGCGGCTCAGCAGAAAAAAAAGCTGCACCTGAAACGCATAGCGCTGGGGATCGCGATAGAAATCGGCGAGAAAGGGGTTTTCATCCGGTTTTTCATAGATCGCCCGGGCATCCAGGCGTTCACATAACAGGCGGGTCAGGCTGGTCTTGCCCGCGCCGATGACGCCTTCAATACAGATGTATCTAGGTAGATTCACGCTCGTGCCTTTCGCATGCGTAATTGCACCTGCTCTGCGCTGCAGCAGGGGCGCACTTGGTGCTGATCCCTGCAGGCCTGCAGCAGCTCTTGGACTGTGGCACCCGTCCCGGGGACAACATATTCCGCCGCAATCTCGGCGAATGGAACCAGTACAAAACGCCGTTCATGGAGCCGCGGATGGGGCAGACTCAGCCGCTCATCCTGCCAGGTGAGCCCCTGCATGCACAGCAGGTCCAGATCGATCGTGCGCGCCCCCCAGCGTTCGTGCCGGATCCGGCCGAGCCGCTGCTCGATCTCCTGCAGCCGGGAGAGCAGCTGCAGGGGCGGCAGGAGTGTCGTAATCCGCGCCACCATGTTGAGGAAATCGGGCTGCTCCTCCCTGCCGACCGGCTCGGTCTCATAGATTCCGGAGCAGCGACTGAGGCGGATTCCTCCGCCGCGCAGCGCCTGCAGCGCCCGGATCAGGTTCTCTTCGCGATCCCCGAGGTTGGCGCCCAGGCTCACAAAGGCCTCAGGAGCGGAGCGGGGAGGGTTCTTTTTCACGGCGATTGCGGGTGATCTCGATCTCGCTGCCGTC
>Ga0116148_1001818_pt1 | contig 22237 bp, 10 predicted proteins | sample AD_UKC055_MetaG_FD_89786 | JGI IMG/M metagenome (GOLD analysis project Ga0116148, IMG submission 89786) | Active sludge microbial communities of municipal wastewater-treating anaerobic digesters from USA - AD_UKC055_MetaG | ecosystem: Engineered > Bioreactor > Anaerobic > Digestate | place: USA... | reverse complement strand
TTGGTCTTTGGTATCCTGGTCGTTTCTTCGGTATGTTACGCCGCTGATGCGGAATTGCGGCTTCGGCCGTATTATCTGATCCCTGGGCAGGATGATTATTGGGACTATGCGTTGGGCGTAGATGCTCGATATGTTTTCTGGACGAATCCCAACATGGGCATTGCCCTTTCTGGAGGGTTGGCCACATGGAAAGCCAACGACGATGTGTTTTTTGAAGAGGGCTTGGCGGCACAATTGGACGGCTCTGCCCTTGTGATCCCCCTGGGCGCATCAGTGCTTCTCAGGCCCATGCCGGCTGACACCCCGTTCGAGCTGACCCTGGAAGGCGGCTTGCGGTATGTGGTGGTCGATTCAAATGTGGATCTTGCCGCAACAGACTTTTATTACTACGCCGAAGACGAGCTGGATATCGAAAACAGCGTGGTGGGGATCCTCGGTGCAGAGCTTGGCTTTCCCCTCTCTGATGGAATGGGGCTGTCCTTTGGCTTTGGGTATCAGTTTGACATATCCGAAGGCGATGTCGAATGGCTTGGAGTAGATATCGAAGAGTTTGAGATGAAAGGCTTTTATTTCAACTTCGGGCTGAACATAAATTTATAATTTCATTTCATCACATTACATAACCGAGGACGTAACACATGTGATTATGTGGATTCTGACAGAAAAGAGCCTTGATCAAGCGGGTCGTGAAGGAAGTTCAAATGTCTTTCCGTACCGGGAGCGTGGTCCGACTGGCGATTTTCCCCGGCATTGGAAGAGTACAGCAAGATGATAACAGCGTACAAAGTTATCAGAGGCGGGCAAGACATTGCAGAGGAACGAAATATATATCTTTTACCCCGCCCCGCTGGGTTGTACTCGGAAAGGGTTGTGTCAGGGCAGAACCGGGACCGTGGTGGGCTGCTTTCTCGCCCGCCACGGGATAGCACACGGCAAAAAGGCCCTTGCCATGATCTCACGGCTCCGCTTGAACGACCCGAGAGCTCACGAGCCCTCTCCGGATACGCCTGTGCAGAGAGACATGGTTGCTTCATGGAAGGAGGGAGAATAGCCATGGAACTGATCGACCGATATCAGGGCTGCCTGCTCGGCCTTGCCGTGGGCGATGCCCTGGGAACAACGCTGGAGTTCAAGCCCCGAGGCACCTTCGAGCCCATAGACGACATGGTGGGCGGAGGGCGCTTCGACCTGGAGCCGGGCCAGTGGACCGACGACACATCTATGGCGCTTTGCCTTGCGGAGAGCCTCATCGAAAAGAAAGGCTTCGACCCGTACCACCAGATGAAAAAGTACCTGCTCTGGTACCGCACCGGCTACCTGAGCAGCACCGGGTACGCCTTTGACATCGGCGGGACAACCAGGGCGGCGCTCGATGCCTTCCAAAAGACCGGAGAGCCCTTCAGCGGGCCCACCGACCCCCGCAGCTCCGGCAACGGATCGCTCATGCGCCTGGCGCCGGTGCCCATGTTCTTCTTCCCCGATAGAGATGCCATGATTTTCTACGCAGGCGAGAGCTCCCGCACCACCCACGGATCCCAGACGTGCATCGACGCCTGCCGCCTCTTCGCGTCCATCCTCCTCAACGCATTCTCCGGCATGGACAAGGAGCGGGTGCTCTTCGACCATGACCCGGCGATAGTACAGTCGCCCGCCGTCAGAGAGATAGCAGGCGGCGCGTACCGGGACAAAACCGAGGACCGGATCCAGGGAAGCGGCTATGTGGTCAAGAGCCTGGAGGCGGCGCTCTGGTGCTTTTACACCACCGGTTCCTTCCGCGAGGCCGTGCTCAAGGCGGCAAACCTCGGCGACGATGCCGATACAACGGCGGCTGTCTGCGGGCAGGCGGCCGGGGTGGTCTATGGTATTTCAGGCATACCTTCACCGTGGCTTTATTGCCTGACCATGACTGATGAAATAAAGCGGTTGGCAACTAAATTAAACAATAAATAACTGTGAAAAATAGCTGTAGACTAACTGACTGATTTTAAGGCAAGTGACCAAAGAATTTGCGAATCATTACAATTGGTGGTATATTTTTATAAAAATTATATTATCATTAGAGGCTTAGGGCTGAGGCTAAATGTAAGGGTCCCATTCATTGCAGTGTCACTTCTCAGGGGGTAGAATTCTTCATGACGGATACACTGAGCGATCTCATCGCGAGCAAGATTCAGCAGGTGCGGGAATCGTATCACCGTCTCGTGCTTCTCGTGGCACCATCAGGATCTGGCAAAACAGCTATCCTTCGGGATGTCAGTGCGAAAACAGGAACCCCTCTTGTAAATCTGAATCTGGAACTCTCTCAAGGCATGCTTGAACTCACCAAGCGGCAAAGAATTCTCCAGTTTCCACGACTGCTGGATGGGATTGTAAAAAATGCGCCAGGAGACGTTGTGCTGCTTGATAATACTGAAATCATTTTCGACACCAGCCTCAAGCAGGATCCCCTTCGGTCACTTCAAAGAGTGTCGCGGAATAAAACCATCTTCGCCTCATGGAACGGTTTGATAGAAGGAGATTATCTTGTCCATGCAGTCCCTGGGCATCCGGAATACCGCAGTTATACTGCACGTGAACTCGTTATTGTCCCGGCGTATAAGAAAGAAACATAAAAGAAACCACAGGAAAGAGGAAAGCCATGAAATACCGTGACATACTGCAGTTCGAGCCAATTGAATCCGTCATACAGCTGCGTGATGCTGACAAGAGCAGTGCAGCAAAACAACTGGTAAGCACATATGTCATATCCGAGGACATGGCTGAGAAGCTTGTATCCATCGTAATCCCCAACATCCAGTTTGATTATCCAAAAGACAACAAGGGCTTACTCATTGTGGGTAACTACGGCACAGGTAAGTCTCACCTGATGTCGGTCATATCGAGCATTGCTGAAAACGCTGATTTTATCAATTGCCTGACCAATGATCAGACGGCACAATCATCAAAGACCATCGCCGGCAAATTCAAGGTTGTCCGAACAGAGATCGGTGCATCGGAGATGTCCCTGCGGGGCATCGTCACCTCTGAGCTGGAAGAACACCTTGCTGACATGGGGGTTACCTATCAATTTCCTGAGGCGGATCAGGTGGTCAGCAACAAGCAGTCGTTCGAAGAGATGATGTCCTCCTTCCATCAGAAATATCCTGATCATGGGCTACTACTAGTGGTAGATGAGCTCCTTGATTATCTGAAGACCCGGAAAGATCAAGAGATCATCCTCGATCTCAACTTTCTCCGCGAGATCGGCGAGGTCTGCAAGGATCTCAGGTTCCGTTTCATTGCAGGGCTCCAGGAGGCCATCTTCGACAGCCCTCGTTTCGCCTTCGTAGCAGCCAGCCTTCAGAGGGTCAAAGACAGATTCGAGCAGATTCTCATCGTGCGCAAAGATATCAAGTACGTCGTAGCACAGCGCCTTTTGAAAAAGAGTGCAGACCAGTTGGTTGCGATCCGAGAATATCTCCTTCCCTTTGCCAAATTCTACGGGAACATGAACGAGCGCATGGATGAGTACGTTCATCTATTTCCGGTTCATCCTGACTTCATTGATGTCTTTGAGCGGATCACCGCCATCGAGAAGCGCGAGATAATCAAGACGTTATCCCTTTCTATGAAAAAGCTCCTGGATACTGAGATCCCCAAAGATCAGCCAGGCCTTCTTGCTTATGATACCTACTGGTCGAACCTTCGGGAGAATGCTTCCTTCCGGGCCCACCAAGATATAAAACCGGTTATCGACTGCAGCCAGGTCCTTGAATCACGCATACAGCAGGCCTTCACCAGGCCAGCCTATATGCCCCTTGCTCTCCGGATTATTCATGCACTCTCCATCCATCGGCTCACCACAGGAGATATTAATGCACCTATGGGAGCGACGGCCCGCGAGCTGCGCGATACGCTCTGCCTCTATCAACCGGGAATAGAAGAACTTGGTGGTGTCCCGGCAGAAGATCTCCTCTCGCAGATAGAGACCGTTCTCCGTGAAATCCATAAGACCGTGAGCGGCCAGTTTCTGTCTGTCAATCCATCCAACCAGCAATACTACATCGACCTGAAAAAGACCGATGACTACGATGCGCTTATTGAGAAGCGGGCGGAATACTTGAGCAAGAGTGAGCTCGACCGGTATTATTTTGAGGCCTTGAAGCGGGTCATGGAATGTTCGGATATCACCTATGTCACCGGTTATAAGATATGGCAACATGAGATCGAGTGGCTCAGCAACAAATCATCTCGACTTGGCTATCTGTTTTTCGGCTCTCCGAACGAGCGATCTACAGCCGTGCCCCCGCGCGATTTCTACCTCTACTTCATTCAGCCTTTTGAACCGCCCAACTTCAAGGATGGAAAAAACGCCGATGAGCTTTTCGTGAGGTTGAAGTGGATGGATGAAGGGTTCCAGAGACCGCTCAAGGGCTATGCTGCATCCATGGATCTTGCCTCCACATCGTCAGGCCATGCGAAGAACACCTATGAATCCAAGGCGGCGTATTACCTCAAAGAGCTGGTGCAGTGGCTACAAAAGAACATGACCACGGCTTTTGAGGTAACCTATCAGGGCCAGTCAAAGAAGCTGCCCGAGTGGGCCAAGGGAAAGACCATCAGACAGCTTTCCGGTATTGCCCCCCATGAAACCATAAACTTCCGCGATCTCATGAACACCGTTGCCGGTGTCTGCCTCAGCACTCATTTCCAGGAGCAGGCGCCTGAGTATCCGGTGTTTTCACTCCTCATCACCAATGCCAGCCGGCCACAGGCAGCCCAGGATGCCTTGCGTGCCATTGCGGGCCAGAACCGCACCAAGCAAGCCACAGCAGTGCTCGATGCGCTGGAGTTGCTGGACGCAGATAAGCTCAATCCGATGAACTCAAAGTACACAAAGTACATTATCGATCAGCTCGAAAAAAAAGGGCATGGTCAGGTGATCAATCGAACCGAGCTTATCAAGGACATCTATGGCGTCGAATACCTTGCACCCAATACCTACCGGCTTGAACCTGAATGGGTGGTGGTGGTGATCGCTTCTTTGATCCATTCAGGGCATGCGGTGCTCTCCATCCCGGGCTCGAAGTTCGATGCCACCACGCTCAACCAGCTGGCTGCTGAAAGTATCGACGATCTGAAAGGCTTCAAACACATCGAGCGGCCCAAGGGATGGAACCTCCCAGGTCTCAAGGCCCTCTTCGATCTGTTGGGTCTTGCTCCCGGTATGGTCAACGACATTACCCAAGGAAAGGAACATCCTGTTGCCCAGCTTCAATCAGCCATCTCCAAGCTGGTAGAACGGCTCATTTTTGCCCAGCAGACATTGTTGGCCGGTCTTCCATTCTGGGGGCAGAATCTCATGCCCGAAGACGAGGCCCAGACACTGCGTGCAAAACTGGAAAAAACAAAAGGCTTCCTGGAGTCGCTCCAGGCATTCAACTCTCCCGGAAAGATTAAGAATTTTCAGCACGATGCAGCCGCCATTACGGCACATCTTGGCACGCTGAAGGATCTCGAAGAGATCGAGTCGGCAAAAGATCTCGTCAACGAACTCGGGCCCATCACCTCATACCTGTCCACAGCCGAGGCCTTACTGCCATCTGACCATGAATGGGTCAAGAATATGAAAGCATCTCGAAGCACCATAATGCTCAGTGTTGCTGATCCTGCCGTGAAAAAGACCCACGCCTTCAGGCAGCAGGCAAAGGCCATGCTCTTAGAGCTGAAAAAGGCATATATCCAGGTTTACATGACTCATCATGCCAAGGCACGTCTGGGTGTCAATGACGACAAGCTGAAAGCAAGACTCATGACTGACGGCAGGTTGCAGGTGCTCCAGAGTCTCTCTATCATCGATCTCATGCCCCGTCTGCAGCTCATTGAATTCCAGAGCCGGTTGGCTGAATTACAAAGCTGCTTTGCACTGACTGACCATGACCTGCAGTCTTCTCCCATCTGCCCTTATTGCACATTCAAACCGGAGACAAAGCACCATGAGCAGCCTGCGGGCGTAACTCTCAAAAAGCTGGATGAAGAGCTCGATACTCTTATTGAGAACTGGACCCAGACCCTGCTCACAAATCTGGATGACCCGACCACCAAGGGCAATCTGAGTCTGCTCAAACCGGAGCAGAAAACCATGGTAAGTGCGTTCATGAAGAAAAAATCCCTGCCTGATGATCTGAGCGCCGAGTTCATCAATACACTAAAGGAAGTGTTTTCAGGGCTGATAAAGGTGCCCATGAAATCGGAAGAGCTGCGCTCTGCACTGCTCTTGGGAGGATCACCGGTTACGCCCGCTGAGATGAAAAAACGGTTCGAGGACTACATGAACGATATCACAAAAGGCAAAGAACTCGACAAGGTTCGTATCATATTGGAATAGACCATGGATCGCCAGGAACTGATTCGCAGACTACAGGGATTTGAATGGAACGACATCGAGTTCAAGAGGGCCCGTCGTGGTGTCCCCGAGGATGCCTATAAAACTGTGTCCGCTTTCGCAAACACCTCAGGGGGGTACCTTGTCTTCGGCATTCAGGAGTCTTCCGGAGGATACGAAGTGTCTGGCGTCGAGGATGTGGATCGTGTGCAGAATGACTTCCTGAGCTGCCTGAGAGCTGGTACGAAGTTCAATAGACCTATCGGGGTAGAAGAAAGCCATACCGACATAGAGGGAAAGACCGTCCTCGTATTCCGTATCCTTTCTGTTGAAAGGCATGAACGCCCGGTTTATCTCAATGGTGACATCCGGCACTCATACATCCGCAGGGGTGGAGGGGATGAAAAATGCAATCAAAGGGAGATAGAGCGGTTCTTGCGTGATGCAGGGACGGCTCCCTATGACGCAGATCTTCTCGATCTTGATGCCAAGGACTTCTACGACGCCAACTCGCTTCAGTGGTATCGCAAACGTTTTGATGAGCGAGAACCAGGCCGTCATGAAACCCTTGATGATCTTGCTTTCCTCAAGGAGTGGGGTTTTCTGGTTGAAAGAGATGGTCGTTGTCTTCCGACTCGCGCTGCACTCCTTTTGTTCGGCAAGGCACGGTTGATACGCATCCATCTGTCCCGACCGGTGGCGGATTTTCAGATCATATCCGCAAGTATCGATCAATGGGATCCGGAACGGCGCTGGGAAGACAGGATCGTTATCGAAGAGAATCTCATCCAGGCATGGCTGGCCATTGTCGAGCGTTATATGAAGCATGCCGACAGGCCGTTTGAAATCGATGCGGCAACCTTGCGCCGGCACGATGCACCTCCCGATTATATCGCCTTCCGAGAGGCTGCTATCAACCTATTAGTTCACCAGGACTATGGTGACACGGGGAGGCACGCTCAAATCCAGATGTTCCTCAATGGGGCGCGTTTCTGGAACCCGGGCGATGCCTTTGCCTCGGTGGATGAACTTCTAAGCCCGGGCCCCAAGGAGCTGAGGAACCCGAATCTCGTGGGAGCGTTCCGTCGCATCGGTTTGAGCGATCAGGCAGGGACAGGGATTCGTGCAATGGTCCACAACTGGCACCGCATGGGGAATGTCCCTCCCGAGATACGCAACTTGAGGGAAAGCCAGGCCTTTGAGGTGATCCTGAAGCGGGAGAGGCTTCTTACACCTCTTCAGGAGCGGTTTGTCAGCGAGCTTGGCGTCCACTTGGATGAGAAAGAGGCCGATGTGTTCGCCTATGCATGCAGCAGGGAGCGGGTGACCGTTACTGATATCCGGGCCCTTGGTGGGTTTAGCGTGGCCGAGGCACAAGGGACTCTGGAACATCTGGTGGTGCAGAATCTGCTTCAGCCCTTGGAGAGAGGAAAGGTGTATGCCTTGGCCCCCCATCTAAAGCCCAGGTACGCTGAGCTATCGAGCGACTCTGCCTCAGAGGCAGAGTCGGGGCAAGAGTCGAGGCAAGAGTCGGGGCTAGAGTCGCGAATCTTAAATTCCTTGAAGAAGGCCGATCTTTCGAAGAAGCAGATTTCCCTGGACTTAGGGCACAAGTCAGTTTCAGGGGCAATGAACAGGGCCATTGCCCGGCTGATGGAGCGGGGCGTGATCGAGTACACCATCCCCGAAAAGCCCAACAGCCGCTTGCAGAAGTATCGCCTCACCGAGCAGGGGCGGAGAGAACTGAAGGGAAAAGGGGAAGCCGATGGGTAAGGATAAGCGCACCCGGAAGTTGTTCAAAGACGGGACAATCTTTGACGACTCGTATGAGGCAGAGCTCGAGGACAAGAAAGAAAAGCCTGTTGAATGTCTTGGAATGACGTTTCCCAGTGATGCAGAGAGAAGGAAATACTTCCTGGATAAGCTGCGGGAAAAGCTGGAAGATCCTGAATTCAGGAAGATCGAAGGTTTTCCCGTTGGAAATGATGAGGATATCCTGGCTTTGTCGGACCCGCCATACTACACCGCATGCCCGAATCCATTTCTCTATGATTTCATAGGAATCTATGGCAAGCCTTATGACCCATCTGAAACCTACAGCCGAAACCCCTTTGCCGTTGACGTGAGCGAAGGCAAGACAGATCCAATCTATAGAGCGCATTCGTACCATACAAAGGTGCCCCACCTGGCTATTGTCCCATCAATTCTTCATTACACTGAGCCTGGCGATGTAATTCTCGATGGTTTTTGCGGATCGGGAATGACAGGGGTTGCTGCCCAGTGGTGTGCCACGGCTCCGGAAGAATACCGTAAAAGGCTTGAGAAAAAATGGGGTAAAGAGGGCCTCGATAAGCCCAAATGGGGTCCTCGGCGAGTGGTGTTGAACGATCTTTCGCCTGCCGCGACATTCATCGCTGCCAACTACAATATCCCCTTTAACGTTCAGGAATTCGAACGCGCAGGAAAGCGGATACTCGCTGAAGTCGAGCAGGAGCTCGGGTGGATGTACCGAACCGTGCACAGATCCAAGAAGGACATGAGAAGTCATGAAGACGAGATCATGAAGGCCATCACTGGTGAAACTCCTTGTCCCTCATGGTTGACCTTGGGCAAAATCGAATACACTGTATGGAGCGAGGTTTTTACCTGTCCCGATTGTGCAAAAGAGGTCGTGTTCCTTGATGAAGCATTAGACAAGGACACAAAACGGGTAAGAGAAAATTTTCCCTGCCCACACTGTCGTAGTCAAGTCAGTAAACAGCAGCTTGATCGTTGTTATGAGACGATTTTTGACAAGGTTCTCGAAAGAACCGTAAGAGCGCCAAAACGTCGGCCATCTCTTATCATATATTCTGTGGGCGGGAATCGTTTTGAAAAAAGGCCAGATAAATTCGATAGTGCTGTCCTCAATCGAATTAACTCATTGGCGTTTCCAAAAGAGATCCCAACAGTACAAATACCGCCAATGCATATGACGCACGAACGTGCGCGGATGGATAAAGCTGGAGTAACCCACATTCATCACTTCTTCCTGCCTCGCGCCGCTCATGCCGTTGCTTCTTTGTGGGGTAAGGCAAAAGCGTTTTCAGATGATCGATTACGGCATATGCTGTTATTCTTTATTGAGCAATCTATTTGGGGTCTATCGGTATTGAATCGTTATGGCCCATTACACTTTTCTCAAGTAAACCGCTATCTAAGTGGCGTCTATTATGTCGCTTCCCAGCACTCTGAATGCAGTCCGTGGTATATTCTCGAAGGAAAACTAGATCGTCTTTCTAAGGCATTTTCAACAGGTTTAATACAGAAGCGAGATGTAATCACCTCGACCGGAACGACAACAAATCTTGGAATTCCAGGCAACTCAATTGACTACATCTTTACCGATCCCCCCTTTGGCGAGAATATATACTATGCTGACCTAAACTTCCTGGTCGAGTCTTGGCATCGGGTAATCACGAATGCCGGCCCGGAAGCCATTATTGATAAATTCAAACACAAGGCCCTGACGGACTATCAACAGCTGATGCGGCAGTGCTTCAAGGAATATTACCGGGCGCTCAAGCCGGGCCGTTGGATGACGGTGGTGTTTCACAACTCTCGCAATGCGGTCTGGAATGCCATACAGGAAGCGATGCAAGCCTCGGGTTTTGTAGTGGCAGACGTACGCACCCTTGACAAACAACAAGGATCGTATCGCCAGGTAACGAGCACAGCCGTAAAACAGGATTTAGTGATCTCATCTTACAAGCCCAACGGTGGTCTGGAAGAACGGTTCAAGCTTGAATCAGGTACTGAGAGGGGCGTCTGGGATTTCGTTCGTTCTCACCTGAAGCAGCTGCCAATATTTGTATCGAGGGAGGGAAAAACCGAGGTTATCGCTGAGCGATTGAATCATCTGCTGTACGATAGAATGGTAGCATTTCACGTGCTGCGAGGTGTCACTGTCCCTTTGTCTGCGCCCGAATTTTATCAAGGCCTTGCGCAACAGTTCTCCGAGCGGGACGGGATGTACTTTCTTCCCGAGCAAGTGGCTGAATATGACAAAAAGCGTATGACATCAAAAGAGGTCCTCCAGCTTCAGCTCTTCGTCACTGATGAATCCTCTGCAATACAGTGGCTCAAGCAGCAGCTCACGATAAAACCGCAGACCTTTCAGGAGCTCCATCCCCAGTTCATGAAGGAGATTGGAGGATGGAATAAACAGGAGACGCCTCTTGAGCTGTCAGAGTTACTCGAGCAGAACTTTCTCTGCTACGATGGAAAGGGAGATGTTCCAAGCCAGATCCATGGCTATCTCTCAACCAACTTCAAGGAGCTACGGAAGCTTCCCAAGGACGATCCAGCACTCAAGGCCAAGGCAAAGGATCGCTGGTATATCCCGGACCCCACCAAGGCCGGTGATCTGGAGAAGCTGCGCGAGCGGGCCCTTTTACGCGAATTCGAGGAATACAAGCAACGCCAGAAGAAGTTCAAGAGTAGGGATAAATTCCGTCTCGAAGCTGTCCGTGCAGGGTTCAGCAAGGCATGGCAGGAGCGTGACTATGCCACCATCATCAATGTGGCCAACAAGATCCCGGAAAACATCCTCCAGGAAGATCCCAAGCTGTTGATGTGGCATGATCTTGCCGTGACCAGGGCCGGTGATTCCTGATGGGAGTGAAACGATAGATGGAATGATAAAGCTATTTTGATGCAGTTGTACGCCTTTGGCGAATACAATCAGAGGGTATCTCGATGAAATTTCTTCATACTGCCGATTGGCAGATTGGGATGAGGGCGGCAAGGCTCGGGAGGGCTGGTGAAAGGGTACGGAATGAGCGTTTAAATTCGGTCAAGCGCATTGTTGAACTGGCTAAAAGCCATGATGTTGAATTCATGCTGGTTGCCGGCGATGTGTTCGAAGACAATGCGGTTGACAGGGTGATGATCCAGAAGATCGCCGATATCGTGGGCTCATGTAAAAAACCTGTGTTCATCATCCCCGGAAATCACGATCCGCTCGTTCCTGGTTCTGTCTGGGATCATCCCGGGTGGAAAGCAGCAAATAACGTATGCGTTATCAAAGAGGAAGCACTTATTCAAATTCCTGGCGGAACGCTTTTTCCCTGTCCGGTGTTCGAAAAACATTCAGGACGCAATCCTGCGGCATGGATTCCAAACGAGCCAAAAGATCATATTCGAATTGGAATGGCCCACGGGACCGTCGAGGGAATACGGCAAGACGAGCCTGACTACCCAATACCCAGGGACGCTGCGCAGAAATTGGAATTAGATTACTTGGCCCTCGGACATTGGCACTCCTATGCGAATTATGCCGGATCTGATGGTATTTCTCGGATGGCTTATTCCGGGACTCATGAGACAACGAGGTTTGGAGAAAGAGACAGCGGCAATGTGCTTATTGTAGAGATTACTGCGCCAAAGGCACCCCCCGTTATTACATGCATCAGAACAGGCTGCTTCGACTGGGTCTCGGTAGAGAAGGAAGTCCGCACTCAGTACGATCTTCAATCAATTCGTGAATATATCGAGTCGATCACAAGTCCCGAAAATACGCTTGTAGAGATCCAGCTGTCAGGCCTTCTTCTCGTCAGCGGACAGGCGGAGCTCGATCACATCAAGCAAATTTTGAGTTCAAGATTCCTCTGGGGGAGCCTCGACGTATCAAATTTGCGGCCGTCTCCCGAAGATGGAGCCTGGATAGAGAACCTTCCCCCCGGGATCATCCAAGATGCTGCGACAAGGCTGCGTGACAATCACGAAATTCCTCCAGAGGTCAGCACTCAAGCGCTCATGGAGCTCTATGCAATCGTCGGGGAGGTCACGAAATGATCGTCCGAGCAATAACGGTTTCCGGCTGGCGGTGCATTTTAGAAGAGGTGGAGGTAGGGCCTTTTGGAGACGGAATCAATGTGATTCACGCCCCAAATGGCACAGGGAAGTCGAGGCTTTTTGAGGCCCTCCAACGTGCATTGCTTGACGGGCACAAGGTGAGCGGAAGAGATGTCGAATCAATCCGGCCATGGGGCAGGCTTGTTGCTCCCAGGGTGACTGTTCAATTCATGCACAATGGACAGGACTACCGGATAACGAAGCAGTTTCTCGACAGCCCCATCGCCTTGCTGGAAAGAAGAGAAAACGGGCACTATCGACGCTTGGCGGAGGGGGCGGCTGCAGATGAACAGACACGAGAGATATTGACGAAAAATCCTCCCGGACGTGGCTTGGCCAGACTTGATAACTGGGGTCTCGCTCAGATTCTCTGGGCCTCACAAGGAAATTTGGCCATCAGCTCTCTTTCCGGTGATGTAATCGATAACATCCGGCATATGCTCTGTGCACAAATTTCCAGCACATTCACAGGCCCGATAGAAAAGCGTATAGAGGATCTCTATCTGCAATATTACACCGCGAAAGGCAAGCTCAAGACAGGCAAGGATGCGCCCAGAGTAATTCATCTCAAAGAACAGCTCACTGAAGCTTACCATGCCAAGCAGGAAACATACGATCAGTATTTGGCTTTCGAAGGAGCTGCACGGCGGGTTGAAGATCTTCGATCCCGGCGTGCGCAAGCCCGTCACGAAGTTGAGGAGATATCAAGGGCGCTTCGAAATGCTCGTATTGCTGCAGAAGGTTATAGAAAACTGGCCGTTGAAAGAGACAAAACATCTGAACGGGTGCGTTCCGCAGAAGCTCAGTATGGGGAGTTGAGACAAAGGATTGACCTCATCAAGGGAATCGAAAAGGATTTGGATGATTCCAACAATAAGCTGCAATCACTGGAAAAGGATATACCGTTAAAGGATAAGGAGCTTCAGGATCGAGAGAAGGATACCGCAAGGCTAAAGGCCGCCCTAGAAGATGTACGCAAGGGCCGTGAAGATGTTGATGCCTTGGGACAACTTGCTGACAGAGCACGTCGGTTCAATGAATGCAGAAAAGAATTACAGGAAATGGACGGTCTGATTTCCAATATCAGAAAGTCTGAGAAAGCGTTAAACCATAGCTGGCAGAGGCGCAATAAACTGGTTGCTCCTGATTCAAAGACACTGAAGTCGATCCAGAGGCATGTGAAGGATCGCGACGATGCGCAGGTGCGGATTGATGCATCTTTGATCACGCTGGAAGTCGTACCCTATAAAGACGGTGTAATTGATGTCATAACTGGAGAGACAAAAGGCTCTCTACCAGCAAAGGCCGGAGTACCGGCTCAGGTCAAAGGCTCACCAGAGGTTGTGGCCGATCTCCACCAAATCGCCAGGATACGCGCATGGGGACCATCTGACTCAGTTGAGACACATAGAACCTTGAAGGCAAAGTCCGAACAGAAGCTAAGGGAGCTCACTGAACCATTCGGCACCTTAAATATCGAAGAATTGGAGCTGCTTACAGAGAAAGCGAAAAATCTTGATAGGAGCATAGCCGAGGCTGATATCAAGCTGCAGACGTTGCTGTCTGGGCGATCTTCCGATGAGGTACAGCAGGAACGAAATGCTCTGGAAATCAGATATCAGTGTTTTCTCGAGACCCAGCCGGACTGGGAGAATACCCCACCGGACGTTGAGGCTCTGGAAGCGCAAGCAAGAGATAAGAAGGATTCTTTTGACTCTCGTGTAAAACAATGTGAGTTTGAATGGGAGAGGGCACAAAACGCACTTTCAGCCGTTGCCGCACAGAAGGATACACTGACTCAACGTATTGATGATGCAAAGAAAAAGGTCAAATCCCTAGTTGATAAACGCGATGAGATCGTCAGTGACAACAAGCCTCTTAAAGAGATGGAGAACGATTTGCAGCAGATCTCTATGAAATGGGACGCTGCCAGAGGACGTTTCAAAGAAATTGAAGATCAGCTTCACGAATATGGAGATAACCCTGTTGAGCTAGTCGAACGGCTTGAAAACAATCTCGAATCAGTTGGCCAAGAGTCTGATAAAGCGCGTGAAGAAGAAATACGTGAAGAGGCTCGGCTGGAAAATCTTTCTGCTCAGGGGCCCTATTCGAGGATGGTTCAAGCTGAAGAGCATGTCAGTCAGCTTGAGGAAGAAATCAAACACGAAGAACTGCGCATCGAGGCAATTCGGCTCCTGCATGAAACAGTGGCTAAATGTAAAGCCGATACGATCGCTGCAGTTTCAAAGCCGGTAGAAGATAAGGCCAGCAGAACATTACAGAGAATAGCTGGCCGACGATTGAGGAGGATAGCGATTGGAGATGCCTTCATCCCCACTGCAGTGATGCCCGGTTCCATTGAGGAACCCGTAGATCTGGACAGCTTGTCCGGAGGAGAACAGGAGCAACTATATCTGGCAACACGATTGGCACTGGCCGAGATTCTCGGGAAGGATGAGCGACAGATGGTCGTTCTGGATGATGTGTTGACGGCCACAGATGCCGGACGTCTTGCCCGGGTGATGGGTGTTCTGGAAGATGCTGCCCAGCAGCTACAAATTCTTATCCTGACCTGCCACCCAGAGCGATACCGGACATTGAAAAACACGCAATTTTTCGACTTGGAGGCTCTGATGCGAGGAGCAGCCTGCGAGAAGGTTGCCCTATAAGAAAGTCTATAAGAGAGGATGATATATCAGGAACATATCAAGTAGGGCAAATGAATGGAAGGAATAATACATATGCATTGTAAATATAAATTAATTGCCAGGAGGATCCTTGCATGGGATTTAATAGAGAGAACAAAACGCTCAGGAGAGTTAGTTCACCATCAGCTTTACCAACCTCACTAAAGCTGGATGACGATCAAAGAGAATTCTGTAAGGTGTCAGGTGGGGCTGTACGGTTACTTGCACCTGCAGGGTGCGGGAAAACCCACTCTCTTTTATGGAGATGTCTACATCTCCTTGAGAAATCCGATAAGGAAAAACCTCGATTTCTCCTCTTTACGTTCACCCGTGCAGCAAGTGATGAGCTTCGCGATCGCATAAAGAATGATAAAGCATTTCAGTCCATTGCTCCCTTCGTCACTATAACCACATTGAATTCATGGGGTTTTCGTCAATTAAAGTCCAACAGGCATAACTTGAAGCTAATTGTAGAAAAGGCACTTAGATACACCTGTGTGAATAATATACTGCAACCTGTCTGGCAAAAGCACCAATACATCCGTGATGTGCTGACAGATAAGAAACGTCAATCTAAGGCAACGCATGAGCTGATGGATATTATTGATCAATTGAAGACTCTCGGCTTTCGCCATGATTATGTTCAAAGTGAAAAGCATCTTGCAGAGCATATCGGCTGGTTAGTCAAATCTGGCATGATGAAGCATGTAGAAGCAGTGATACAGCGGCTGATTGATATGGAGATTCTTCAAAGGGAGGATATAATAAAAGAACTCCAGGTAAATTTCATCGAATTTTGGAAAGAAGCATGCGAGCTCTTATACCAGTCTGCGTTTATCACCCTCGAAGACCAGAAATACTGGCCATTAATCGAGCTAGAAAAGCATCTCCGTGGAAAGAAGTATACATCCGGAGGAGGCAGGTTTCACCACATCCTTGTTGATGAGTTCCAGGACATCAATCCCTTAGATCTCAATCTCCTGAAAGCTATTGCTGCAGTAAACAAGGCTGAACTTACCATTGTAGGAGATGACGACCAGGCAATATATGAGTGGCGTGGAGCCACTCCTTCTTTCATTCTGAACCCGGATGATTACCTGGATGGCAAGTATACCACTTGTATTTTGGGTACGAATTACCGCTCACCAAAAAATATCGTTGAACTCTCCCAAAAGCTAATAGCTCACAATAAGAGACGTGTTTCTAAGAAAGTGAAAGCATTCTCCACCTCGCAGGCTCAAGTGAGTGCTGTTCTTCTCCACGGCCTGACTGATTCGGTAGAGTACGTTCTGGGTCTTGTGCAAGACTTGTTGAGAGAAAATGACTGTAAAAATATTGCCATCATCGGCCGAAAACGCAGCCAAATTATTCCATACCAAATCATATTCGCAGGCCAGAATATTCCCTTCTATGCAGCAGAGGATCTCCAGGTTTTTCTGAGTGCAGCGTTCTATGAACTCAAGGATATTCTGGCAATCAGGGCACGTGCAGGCATGGGCAGTATTGCAGGATTTAATCCAGTCAACGATCTGCTCAAGCTCTGTGATAAGATTAAAAGATATCCTCTGAGGAAAACGGATCGACAATCATTAATGCAGCACCTGAATCAGGCGCGCCCACGAACCATAAGGGACGCATTAAAAGCTTTATTCACCTATGCGGGGCCACTCAAAGGAGACAACATCGGTGGAAGAATGAGCCTGGATTTCGCAGGTGCAATTGCGGGCCTTTTAGGGAGCAAAACGGTTGCTGAATCCATTAGTGCTATTAGTGACCATTTCGATGGTCTTCAAAAGGACTATGGTAAGTCGATTGATGATATCTTCTATGCAGATCCGCCATTTCTTCACCTTGGGGAGTATGCACAAAGATATGGTGATGATTACCAGACCTTTTACGATGATATCGAGAAGGCTGTGAGTACACTGGCAAGGATTCCACCGGAAGACCAGTACGAAAATGAAGATGAACAGTGGAAGCTTCCCTTGCACCTCATGACGGCATTGCGTGCTAAAGGAAAGGAGTTTGATACAGTTATTGTTCTCGATGCAAACGATGGGATCTGGCCGAGTAAGCTTGCACAAACGGAGGACGAAATCGAGCAGGAGAGGCGGTTATTCTATGTTGCCACGACCCGGGCAAGGAAACGTCTCGTGTATCTTGTTAACAAAATGATACTCGATGAAGTGGTGATGCCGACACCATACCTTGCTGAAATGGGGTTAAGCCTCTAAAATAAAGAAGTTTTAACGATTTCATTTTGTTGAGGAGATTAAGATGAGTAATGGCACTTCTTTTGACAGCACAAAGGTCTCTCTTGAAGACATTTTGAAAGACATTAAGGCAGGCAAGATACAGTTGCCGGATTTCCAGCGTGGCTGGGTATGGGATGACAACCATGTGAAGAGTCTGCTTGCGAGCATATCAGTTTCATACCCCATAGGTGCCATCATGCTTTATGAAACAGGAAACCAGGATGTTCGTTTCAGCTCAAAGCCTGTGGAGGGCGTAAAACTTTCAGGAAATGGAAAACCTGAATGGCTTATATTGGACGGCCAGCAGAGGCTGACAGCCCTTTTCCAAGCACTGATGAATGGAAAACCCGTCCAGACAAGGGACTTCCGTGATAAGCCAATAAAAAGATGGTACTATCTTCACATACCCACAGCCCTGAATGGTTCCGGCGACAGAGAAGATGCCATTATCTCGATTCCGGAAGACTGTATGATTCGGAATTTCCGCAATGAGGTTATCCAGGATTTTTCAACTATCGAGCTGGAATGCAAGGCCGAGATGTTCCCTCTGCACCTGATTTTCAACACGGTTGGGCAGACCGACTGGCAGATGAAATATCTGAATCTGGATCCTGGTAGCATCAACAAGAGGCTGGAAACATGGACGAACCTCCTCCAGGAGATTGTCCAGAGATTCCAGAAATATCAGGTGCCTCTCATAAAAATGTTTAAAGACACTCCTAAAGAAGCAGTGTGTCAGGTATTCGAGAAGGTGAACACAGGTGGCGTGTCACTCACGGTCTTCGAGCTCCTCACAGCAACGTTTGCTGCGGATGATTATAAACTGCGGGATGATTGGTGCCAGAGAAATAATAGATTGAAAGAGTATAAAGTTCTCCAATCAGTGAAAAGTGATGACTTCCTGCAGGTTATATCCATTCTTGCCTCATGGAAGAGGCGGAGAAACGCCATGAAGGAAGGTGTGGAGGGTGAACGTCTCCCGGCCATAACATGTAAGCGTAAAGATATACTACGCCTTACTCTTGATGAATATCTCGAATGGGCTGACCCGGTGACGGATGGTTTCATCAAGGCAGCAAAGTTCATGCACAGCCAGAAGATGTTTGATGCTCGGGATCTTCCATATCGTACCCAGTTAGTCCCTCTAGTAGGTATGCTCACATACTTAGGCGATAAAGCAGAATTGGATGGTGTGCGGTCGAAGATTGCACGCTGGTATTGGTGTGGAGTGTTTGGTGAACTCTATGGTGGCGCTACCGAGACGCGATTCGCCCGAGATGTTCCAGAGGTTGTAGATTGGATAAACGGGGGAAACGAGCCAATAACCATCCAGGATGCCAACTTTACCTCAAGTAGATTATACACTCTAAGAACGAGGAATAGTGCTGCATATAAGGGGTTATACGCACTGTTGATTAAGGATAGCTGTCTGGACTTCATCAGCGGCGAAGAGATCACTATTCAAATGTACTTCGATGACAGGATAGACATTCACCACATTTTTCCACAGGCTTACTGTAAGTCAAAGGAAATCGACATGAAACAATGTGACTGCATCATCAATAAGACAGCTATCGCAGCAAGAACGAATCGAATTATTGGTGGGAATGCCCCCAGTGACTACTTGGACAGAATCAAGAAAAGGGCTGGCATAGCTGACGAACGATTAGACGAAATCCTTTTATCACATGTAATCTCACCGGATGCCTTGCGTGCAAATGATTTTCAGACTTTTTATAACAGGCGTGAAGAAGAGCTCATAAAACGTATCGAGCAGGCCATGGGCAAGAAAGTACAAAGGGATAGTTCCATAGATGAAATGGATCATGCTGGGGATTATGAAGAAACAGGCGAAGAGTGATGGCTCACAGTGGGGTTCCGATGCGGATAGGGCTAGAATTGTGTAGCCATGGATAAGCAATGGTTTTACTCTAAAGATTATCAATCACCCTGCCAGGTCATCGAATCACAGTCCCTATGGGGTGAGACCATTTGCCGGGTATGGCTGCCGGGAAGCAACGCCGTTGTCCGTATTCCTGCATCCAGACTCTTATCCATAGAGCATTTCCACATCAGCTCACCGGATATCATCGCATATGTTGCTGCTGCCGCACGGGTATCAGATGCTTTAACCCAAGATGTGCTCCTGGCACCCATGGAGTCTACGGTCATTCCCTTGCCCCATCAGATAAAAGCCCTATCACGGGCCATAGCTGGTGATCGCGTTCGCTATCTCCTTGCAGACGAGGTGGGGCTCGGCAAAACGATCGAGGCCGGGCTCATCATGAAAGAGCTTAAGCTTAGAGGCATGGTCAGGCGGACTCTGGTCATTGCACCCAAAGGACTGGTCACTCAGTGGATCAGTGAAATGAATTTTCATTTCAATGAGCTGTTTCACCTCGTGTTGCCCGAGGATATGAGGACACTGAAAAGACTTACACCTGTTTTGGGTACCTTGGATGAATACCAGAAAGAGCATAATGGACATTCTCCATCTCTCAATGCATGGAGGATGTTTGCACAGGTGGTGGTGCCAATCGATTCGGTAAAACCCATGGACAAGCGTCGGGGATGGTCCGCTTCTCAGGTGAATGCTTACAATCGCGACCGATTCGAAGACATGATATCGGCAGGATGGGATCTTGTCATTGTCGATGAGGCCCACCGGCTTGGAGGCAGCACTGACCAGGTAGCACGGTTCAAGCTGGGACTGGGGTTGTCCGAGGCATCGCCTTATATACTATTTCTTACCGCTACCCCCCATCAGGGCAAGAGTGACTCATTTCATCGGTTGATGTCCCTGATCGATCCAAAGGCCTTCCCCGACATGGATAGTGTCACCCGGGATCAAATCAAACCATACGTTATTCGCACAGAGAAACGAAAGGCCATTGATGCCGAAGGAAAGCCGCTCTTCAAGCCACGGTTGACGCAACTGGTCCCGGTTTCATGGGAAGATCGTCATCATGATCAAAAGATGCTCTACGAGGCTGTCACTGAGTATGTGCGGATAGGATACAATCAAGCCATCCGCGAGAAGCGGAGCTACATAGGTTTTCTCATGATCCTTATGCAGCGCCTCGTTGTCTCCAGCACCAAAGCCATCAGGACAACACTTGAGCGGAGGTTACAGGCCCTTACCACACCCGAAGAACAACTGACGCTGTTCCCTCTGTTTTCTGAGGAAGATTGGGAGGATCTGGACGGGCAGGAGCAGGTCGATACGATCTTGGACACCCCTTTCAAGTCCTTAAAAAATGAGCGCAGTGAGGTGAAGCTGCTTTTGGAGAAGGCTGCCCAGGGCGAACGTGCCGGATCGGACGCCAAAGCAGAAATGCTCCTTGACTGGATCTATCGCCTTCAGGCCCAAGAAAGCGATCCCGAGCTGAAGGTGATCGTCTTTACTGAGTTTGTTCCTACCCAGGAAATGTTGAGGCAGTTCCTTACTGACCGCGGCTTCTCTGTTGTCTGTCTCAATGGCACCATGAACATGGATGAGAGGAAACGAGTCCAGGAAAGCTTTGCCGACAAGGCCCGGATCCTCATCTCCACCGACGCCGGCGGGGAAGGCTTGAATCTCCAGTTCTGTCATATAGTGATCAACTATGACATTCCCTGGAATCCAATGCGTTTGGAGCAAAGGATCGGGCGTGTTGACCGCATTGGGCAGAAACACCTTGTACGCGCGATCAATTTCGTGTTCGAAGATTCAGTGGAACATCGAGTGCGGGAAGTGTTGGAAGAGAAGTTGGCAATCATCTTAAACGAGTTTGGTGTGGACAAGGCAGGGGATGTCCTCGACTCAGTCCAGGCTGGGCGGATGTACGAAGACCTGTATATGAAGGCGATCCTCAATCCAGAGGATATGGAGAATTCCGTGGACACGATGATCGCCGAATTTCAGGACCACATCCGCGAAGCGCAGTCTACTTCGTCCATCCTGGGCACCACGGAAGATTTGGATCCGGGTGATGCGCAACGTCTTCTGAACCACCCCATGCCCTACTGGGTGGAACGAATGACTGTGAGCTATCTGAGGGCGTACGGGGGCCAGGCAGAGAAAAAGGGGAAAGCCTGGCAAATCGTTTGGCCGGATGGGGATGTCTATGCAAATGCTGTTTTTACCCAGAAAGAGGCAGAGAATAGTCCGGGTGTCAGGCATATCACTCTGGAAGAAACCAGGATTCGCGGTCTTGCCACGCAACTCCCAATCTTTGCCCCTGGACAGCCGATCCCGGTTGTTTCAGTTCCAGGATTAGCTGATGAGGTGTGCGGGACTTGGTCTATTTGGCGGGTAGGTATAGCATCAACAGACTGGAGCCAGCGAAAGTTCATGCCATTGTTCCGCTCTGAGAACGGTATGGTATATACTCAGACAGCTCGCCATATCTGGGATCAGCTGCTCGCACATACCGTTCGAGTGAGAGCTGTACTCGACACAAAACAATCCAAGTGGTATTTCGAGCAGTTGAAGACTGCAGCAGAAGCACATGGCGAGCAGATCTTTGATATTCTCATCCATGAACATCGGGAGCGTTTGAGATATGAACAGGAGAAGGCCGACCATGCGTTTTCTGCACGTCGGAAGCTGATAGGAAGAATCGGTCTTCCACAGGTACGCAACTATCGGTTGCGTCTTCTGGAAAAGGAGATTCGCTCATTTCAGGAGCAACAAGAGGAGCGATCGAGAGCCTATCCAGAAATGGCACCGCTTCTGGTGATTCACATTGATGGAGCTGTGCATGGATAGCTGGCGAGATATGATTTTTGCTGAATTTGCTCCACACATGGCAAAACTTATCTTGGTCTCTGACCCGGATGGTCTTCTCCTGGAAGAGGGCGTGTCGCTTGGTATCAAGGAACGAGGTTTTGATCTCATCCCCTTTGAAGACCCAATGGGGTTCAGATATGCCTATGAATCAAAGTTCCGCGCACGATGGGATCATGGTGACGATGTATCACTGGTTGTTGTTCTGCATTCATCATCAGGCGACCTTGAAGCTTTACCCTATGACCTGCTTCAAACCGGGCGGAAG
>Ga0116148_1001812_pt1 | contig 22252 bp, 20 predicted proteins | sample AD_UKC055_MetaG_FD_89786 | JGI IMG/M metagenome (GOLD analysis project Ga0116148, IMG submission 89786) | Active sludge microbial communities of municipal wastewater-treating anaerobic digesters from USA - AD_UKC055_MetaG | ecosystem: Engineered > Bioreactor > Anaerobic > Digestate | place: USA... | reverse complement strand
TACAAAGTAACAAGGGATTATTTCGAGTCGAACGGTTTTTTTGAATTTGAAACACCTTTTTTTACCAAAAATACCCCTGAGGGCGCAAGGGATTTTGTCGTGCCAAGCAGGCTTAATCCAGGCATGTTTTATGCGCTCCCACAATCTCCACAGCTTTTTAAACAGATATTGATGATAGCCGGTTTTGATAAATATTTTCAGGTTGCCAGATGTTTTAGGGATGAGGATTTGAGGGCAGACAGGCAACCAGAATTTACTCAGATAGATGTTGAGATGAGTTTTGTTGACGTTGATGATGTTATCGCCGTCGGTGAAGGACTGATAAAGCATATATACAAAGCTGTGACAGATGAAGACATACAGACTCCTTTTATGAGGATGACGTATGAAAATGCTATGGAAACATACGGGACGGACAAGCCTGATTTACGATTTGATCTGCCGATGGTTGAACTGACAGATATTTTTAAAGAGGCAGGTTTCGGCGTTTTTAAAAAAACAGTTGAAACAGGTGGTGTGATAAAATCGATTGTGTTGCGGAACAAAACCCTTTCAAGAAAAGACCTCGACACTGCTGTTGATGTCGCAAAGGAGTTGGGCGCTGGGGGACTTATCTGGATACGAAAGGAGAAAGGCACGTTGCAATCCCCTATTGTCAAATATCTTAGCGATGATGAAAAGATGGCGATGGATAAAACGCTTGGCCTTTCTGACGGGGATGTAACGTTTATAATGGCTGATAAACGAGACAGGGCAAATGAAAATATGGGTAAATTCAGGCTCTATCTTGGGAAACGGTTTGAATTGATTAGAAAGAACGAGTTTAAATTTCTATGGGTGGTCGATTTTCCGCTTCTCGAATACAGTGAAGAAGAGAAAAGATATGTTGCAAGGCATCACCCATTTACATCGCCACAGGGCAATATAAAGAATTTTAGCGGCGACTATTTGTCTATAAAGGCAAAGGCATATGACCTTGTCCTGAATGGTGTTGAAATAGGTGGTGGAAGTATAAGAATATTCAGGATGGATAACCAGCTCGAAATGTTTAGATTGCTCAATATCAAAGAAGAAGAGGCAAACGAGAAATTCGGATTTTTATTAGAGGCACTTGAAATGGGGGCGCCACCACATGGTGGTATTGCATTTGGATTTGACAGGATTTTAATGATGTTGCTTAAACTCGACAGTATAAGGGATGTTATACCTTTTCCTAAAACTCAGAAAGGCACCTGTTTACTTACTGGGGCACCATCCAGAATAGCACAAAAACAGTTGAATGAACTGAAGATACGAACTACGGTGGAGCCGACTTAATAGCGTTGAGTGCATAACTTGTAGTTTTTAATTGTTTTTGATGTTATCGAATAGCCCATAAAAACGGAGGTTTCGTTGAAGAAGAAGAAAGGTTTTATCTTTAAAAACACCCCTAAACATGCGAAATATCCCCTTGTCGACGTGGAAACCCCTGAACTTTTCAGGGATATCTTTCCGTATTCCAGCATGTGCAAGATAAAGTTCGACCACAAAATAGAACTGATCGATCCACCAGAAGATATATATATTACTGACACGACTTTCAGGGATGGCCAGCAGTCAAGACCACCTTTTACAGCCAAACAGATAGAAGACTTATTCGATTATTTGCATCGACTTGGAGGTCCAAACGGCGTAATAAGACAGTGTGAATTCTTCCTTTACACCGACAAGGATAAGGAAGCGGTGATTAAGTGCATGGAAAAGGGTTATAGATATCCAGAAATCACCGGGTGGGTGCGTGCTAACAAGGAAGATTTGCAGCTTATCAAGGAGTTGGGACTGAAAGAAACGGGCATACTTACAAGTGTCTCTGACTACCATATCTTTATGAAACTAAAAAAAAACAGATCACAGGTTTTCAGGGATTACATAAAGATTGTCGAGAGTACCGTTAATAATGGCGTTATCCCGAGATGTCACTTCGAGGACGTAACAAGGGCTGATATATATGGCTTTTGCGTTCCATTTGCACAGGCGCTCATGAGTATTTCAGAGGATGCGAAGATTCCTGTAAAGATAAGGCTATGTGATACGCTTGGTATTGGTATAACTTATCCTGGCTCAGCCCTTCCAAGATCTATGGGCAAGATAATAAGGGCAATGATTGACGATGCGGGGGTTCCTTCAGAGTGTCTTGAATGGCACGGGCATAATGACTTCAATAAAGCGGTTGTAAACAGTGTCAGTGCATGGCTTTATGGGTGCTCATATGTGAACGGCACTTTGCTTGGCATTGGGGAAAGAACAGGAAATGCGCCTATTGAGGGATTGATAATGGAATACATTTCCCTTACCGGTGATGAAAATGGCATGGATACAACCGTGATCACCGAGTTAAGGAATTACTTCGAAAAAGAGATAGGTCTCAATATACCAAAGAACCAACCCCTTGTAGGTGTAGACTTCAATGCTACATCCGCTGGTGTTCACATAGATGGAATTTTCAAGAATCAGGAGATATACACGTCGTTTGATACCAACAGGATCCTCAATAGACCTATAACGGTGAACATAACTGATAAATCAGGCCTTGCCGGTATTAGCCATTGGATAAATGCGCATTTTGCATTGACTGGAAAAAACAAAATAGAAAAGACTCATCCGGCTGTGGGCAAGATCAATAAATGGATTTTAAAGCAATATGATGAGGGCAGGGTTACCTGTATGTCGGATAATGAAATGGAGCATCTTGTAAGAAGATACCTGCCTGAAATATTTGTTTCTGAGTTCGAATTGTTGAAGAAGAGGGCATACAATATGGCAGCTCACCTGATCGAGAGATATATCGAGCATCCTGATATAAAGAGTATGACTCCGGGTAAACAGGAAAAGATATTAAAAAGTGTTGTTGAGGATTGTCCCTATATACAGTTTGCATATTCAGTTAACAGTGATGGTATCAAGATTACAAAGAATATCACGCAGGTCGTTGACAGGGCGAAATATTACAAGATAGGGGTAAACGATGATTTTTCAGATAGGGACTGGTTTATTATACCCATGAAAACAGGAAATGTAAATGTGACGGATATCTATTCGTCAAGAATAACGGGTGCCTTGTGCGTAACCGTTTCTGGTCCTATAAGGGATGAATATGGAGATATTGTTGGCGTGCTTGGTTTTGATATAAAGTTTGAAGATTTGACCAAGGCAGAGGGATAGATGAATAAAACCTTAGCTGAAAAGATTTTAAGCATGAACACCGGGAAGACATTGAGACAGGGTGATTATGTAATTGTAAATGTCGACAGGATTCTGCTACAGGATGGCACAGCACCGCTTGCAATCAAAAAATTCAATGATATGGGATTCAAATCTGTTTTTGATGGCATGCGTGTAAATTTTTTTATTGATCATGCCTCGCCAAGCCCGAGGATGGAGCTTTCAAACGACCATATTGCCATCAAGTCATTTGCAAAAAGATATGGCGCTAGGGTTTATGATGTGGGGCACGGCATATGTCATCAGATTATGGCAGAAACTGTTCTTTCTCCTTCCGAAGTGCTTATTGGAGCTGATTCTCATACATGCACAGGAGGAGCGGTTTGTGCATTCTCAACGGGTATGGGTTCCACGGATGTAGCTACCGCAATGGGGCTTGGAAAAACATGGATGAGGGTGCCAGAAACATTCAGGTTTGTCATTGAAGGTGATTTTCCTGCGGGTGTGACCCCGAAAGATCTAATACTTAAGATTATAGGCATGTTGGGTGCAGACGGCGCTACGTACAAATCGATGGAATTTGCCGGTGATGCCGTCAGTCGCCTTGATGTGGAAGACAGGATGACCATCGCAAACATGGCAGTTGAGGCTGGAGCGAAATGCGGCTTATTTCCCTCTGATCAAATGACACTTGAGTACCTTAAGAGGCATAAAAGAGAAAATAGATACATAGAGATTTTACCGGATAGTGATGCAGTATATGAAAGGATTTATGAAATCGATCTGCGAGACCTTACACCCATGGTAAGTTTGCCCCATGAGGTAGATAATGTTAGGCCGATAGAAGATAAAGAATTGAAAAATATGGTTGTTAACCAGGTTTTTATAGGGTCATGCACGAGTGGTAGGATTGGTGACCTGAGGATAGCCGCTGCTATGATGAAGGGGAAGAAGATACATGAGAATGTGAGGTTTCTTGTCTGTCCGGCATCAAGGTTGGTTTATCATCAGGCAATGAAGGAGGGTGTTCTTGAGACATTGTTTGAGTCGGGGGCAAACATTCTACCGCCTGGATGCGGTCCATGTATCGGTTTGCACCAGGGTGTTCTTGGCAACAAAGAGGTATGTGTTTCTACGTCTAACAGAAATTTTTTAGGCAGGATGGGCAATCCTGATTCGAGTATTATCCTTGCTTCACCGGCAACTGCTGCTGCAAGTGCTTTGAACGGAAGATTGGCAGATCCGAGGGAGGTTCTTGATGATATTTTGCGGTAAAGCATGGAAATTTGGAGATAATATCTCTACCGACCACATAACCCCCGGGAGGTTTTATCATTTGCGTTCGAATCTTGAAGAACTGACCAAGCATGTTTTTGCGGATATTGCACCTGGCTTTAACACAAAGGTCTCGAAGGGTGATATTGTTATTGCAGGAAAAAATTTTGGTTTGGGTTCGAGCAGGGAACATGCACCGCTTATCATCAAAATGGCCGGGATAGATGCCATTGTAGCAAAATCCTTTGCTCGCATATTCTATCGCAATGCAATAAATGTCGGTCTGGCAGCAGTTATATGCGATGTTGATGATGTCGAAGAGGCAGACGAGGTTGAAGTAAGGATGGATGAAGGTGTCTTTGTTGACATTACAAAGGGTATTGAAAAAAGATTTTCTCCGTTGCCGTTGATCATGAGAGAGATACTAACGGAAGGAGGACTCGATATGTATATACGAAAATATGGCGAGCTAAAGGTTTAAAAAATTACATCGTACAGCAAATATCAAGTTTTGATCAAAGTACAATTGGTTTGGAATTTTTTCGAATTTGTAGCTATGTGATTAGAAGGTTTGGGGTAGGATTTTGACGAAACACATTATAATCCCTTATATTGTTGGTGATGGCATTGGATATGATATATGGCGAGCCTCGAAAGAGGTGCTGGAAGAATCAGTGCTAAAGGCCTACAATACAGAAAAGAGGATAGAATGGAAAGAGTTGTATGCCGGACTTAAGGCTGTTGAGAAAACTGGCTCTTTATTGCCGGAAGAGACCGTAGAGGTTATAAAATCGTGTGGTTTTGCGATAAAGGGGCCACTCACAACACCCGTTGGAGGAGGTTTCAGAAGTATAAACGTCCAGATGAGGCAGCTTTTTGATCTTTATGTATGCATGAGGCCTATCCGTTATTTTGAAGGATTACCTAGCCCGCTTAAAAGACCTGAAGGTATTGATTTGATAATCTTTCGAGAAAATACTGAAGATATTTACAGAGGGATAGAATGGGAAGAAGGGGCATCTGAGACGGATGATGTTATCAATTTTTTCAGGGGGAAGATGAATGTTGACTTGTCTGACTCTACAGCTATAGGTGTTAAACCCATAAGCAAGGCAGGTACTGTGAGATTTGCCAGATGGGCAATAGATTATGCGATAAAAAACAATAGAAAGTCTGTAACGGTTGTCCACAAGGGTAATATCATGAAGTATACTGAAGGTGCGTTCAAAGAATGGTCATATGAAGTAGCGAAAGAGTTTGGGGAAAATATTGTATTCGGAAACGATGGCGTAGGCCTTGTGTTGCCTGAGAATAAAGTGTTTTTCAACGACAGAATAGCAGATAATATGTTTATGCAGGTGATATTATATCCACAGAGATACGATATTCTCATGTGCCCCAACCTTAATGGCGACTATCTTTCTGATGCCTGTGCCGCCCTTATTGGTGGCCTCGGGGTGGCGCCAGGTGCAAATATTGGCGCTGATGTGGCGATATTTGAACCTACACACGGAAGCGCACCGGAATTGGCAGGCAAGGATGAAGCAAATCCAATTTCACTACTACTGTCTGCTTCCATGATGTTCAGATTCATTGGACTCGATAAGGCATCAAGTTTGCTTGAAAAGGCAGTTGAAGACACGATAAGGGCTGGCATTATGACATATGACCTTGCAAGTCAGAGGTCGGGTGTAACACCGGTTAAATGTTCGGAATTCGGAGAAGAATTAAAAAAACGAATAGGGTATGCGGCGTAGGATGTGGGATGCAGATGTCGTTCGTGATCGTATTGAACGATATCTATGCATTAGCATCCGCTGACCACCCGAGAGAGGATAAAATGATAGACGAACTAAAGATAAAAATCGATGAACTTGTTGTGAGGATGAATTCTCTTAGAGGATATCTTTGACCTTCCGTCCATACAAGATAAAATTTGCAAGTTGGACATAAGGATATCCGAGTCTTCGTTCTGGGATGATCAAGAAAATGCACAAAAAGTATTGAAAGAAAGGTCTCGATATCAGGAAGAGATTGAAGATTGGGGGCAAAAAGAGAAAAAGCTCGAAGAAATAATCATACTCAGTGATTTTGTCAAAGAGACAGATGATGTTCAAGACCAGGAGGAGTTGACAGGAAGGGTTAAAGAGCTTGATGGGTTGTTGGGTAAATACGAATTGGAACGGATGCTCGGGGATGAAAATGACAGCGGTAACGCCATTGTTTATATAAATGCAGGGGCAGGTGGCACTGAAGCACAGGATTGGGCTGAGATGCTTTTAAGGATGTATCTGAAATGGGCCGAAAAAAGTGGTTATGAAACACAGGTTGTCGATATATTGCCCGGCGAAGAGGCCGGGATAAAAAATGTCACATTCTTATTGAAGGGCTCTTACGCTTACGGATATTTCAAGTGTGAGACGGGTATACACAGGCTTGTGAGGGTTTCGCCTTTCGATGCAAACAACAGAAGGCACACTTCCTTTGCATCGGTTTATACGTATCCGGAAATTAGTGACGATATAGTTGTCGATATCAACGAAGAGGACTTACGAATCGATGTGTTCCGTTCAAGCGGCCCAGGTGGTCAGCATGTTAACAGGACAGAATCTGCCATAAGGATTACACATTTACCAACAGGTATTGTTGTTCAATGTCAAAATGAACGATCTCAGCATAAAAATAAGGCAATAGCTATGGCAATTTTGAAATCGAGACTCTACGAACTCGAGAAAAAGAAACAAGAGGAAAAACTGAATGCGCTGAACAAGGAAAAAAAGGATATTGCCTGGGGCAGCCAGATACGCTCCTATGTGCTGCATCCATACAAACTCGTAAAGGATCACAGGACAAAGCTTGAAGAGCATAATGCGGATGCAGTTCTCGATGGTGACATTGATGGGTTTATTAAGGCTTACCTTTTGTACTTGACTTTTGAGCAAAAAAGGGATAATTAAACAAATATGGAACTATTTGGTGAAAACAGATTAGGTGACCTTGAAGATAAGATTGAAAAGTTGATTGCGAGTTATCAGACCATTAAAGCGGAAAATGAAAGCCTGTTGAGCAGGATCAAAACATTAGAGACCGAGAATAAGGAATATAAAGACAAGGTGGCTGATACCGAGAGCGAAAAAGAGATTATTATCGACAAGATTTCCAGGATTTTAGAAAAGATTGAAAAGACTGAACTATAAAAGGAATTGATGGAAAAGAAGGTTGAGGTAAGGATACTTAATCAACCATTTACCTTTATAGGAGATGATGAGGACAGGATAAAAAGGGTCGCTCAGTGTGTAAATGATAGAATTGTTTTTACACAAAGCAACTATGGCATCGTAAATACTTTGAATGCTGTTATTATGGCTTTAATGGATCTTATGGATGAGTACCTGGATATGCAAGAGCAGGCGGAAAGGTTTGAGGGGCAGACCTTGAAGCTACTTAAAAAAGTTGAAGAATTTGAGGTGCCCTGCGGTGCTCGTGATAAATGGTAGGCTTAGAGCCAACACCTCTTCTTTGGGGATTTTAACTTGTTGTTGTGTGCAAGCTTGCCTTGATGCAAGAAGCCTAATGCAACAAAAAGATACCCACCTTAACAAGAGGTTCAAGACATACCGCTTACACGACACCCGCGGGGTTTTTTTATAGGGTTAGTTGTGAGGAAATCGTGGTTTAACATAAATAAACAAGTGTTATCCGGAGGCCGATAATAATTTTATTGATATAAAAATAGGTTAGGTTTCGTTTCTCTCACTTTGCTAACCCCCTATATGATTTTTCGAGGGGGATGTTTTTGAATATAATAATTACAATAATCACATCAATAATTGCCCTTTTTGTGGGTTTTACCCTTGCAAGGTTTGTCCAACGCAAAAAGATCGGTGAATACGAGAAAATTGGGAAAAAGATACTCGAAGATGCGAAAAAAGAGGCGGATGTCTTAGTAAGGGAAGCATCGATCCAGGCAAAAGACGTCACGATCCAGGCAAAAAATGAACTCGAGCAGGAAATAAAGACAAGACGTATCGAGTTACAGAATTTAGAAAAGAGGCTTTCCCAAAAAGAATCTAACCTAGACAAAAAGATTGATTTTATTGACAAAAAGGAAGACGAGCTAACAAAAAAGGAGAAAGATTTAACTAACAAGCAGTCAAACCTTGATAACAAAATAAAAGAACATGAAAATATATTGGTCAAACAACGAGAGAAACTGGAGAAGATATCCGGCATGAGTTCGGAAGATGCAAAGAAGCTGTTAATGCAGTTGATGGAAGACGAAGCTAAATACGAGGCGATTAAGATATGCAAAAAGATTGAGGAAGAAGCAAAAGAGAAGGCAGATAAAAAGGCCAAAGAAATCATTGCACTTTCCATTCAAAGATATGCGGGCGATTATGTGGGTGAAGACACTGTATCGGCTGTTACATTGCCGAATGAAGAGATGAAAGGCAGGATTATTGGGAGAGAGGGGAGAAATATCAGGGCGCTTGAGGCTGCAACAGGCGTTGATATCATCATTGACGACACACCAGAGGCTGTCATTTTGTCTTGCTTCAATCCGATAAGAAGGGAAGTGGCAAGAATATCGATAGAGAAACTCATAAGTGATGGCAGGATACATCCTGCAAGGATTGAAGAGATTGTCTCTAAGGTTGCAGAGGAGATGGAAGACAAAATCAAGGAGGCTGGAGAACAGGCAGTTTTTGACCTTGGTGTGCACAATGTTCATCCTGAACTGGTTAAGATATTGGGAAGGCTGAAGTTCAGAAGCAGCTATGCACAGAACGTATACCAGCATTCACTCGAAGTTGCGTTTATATGCGGAATTATAGCGTCCGAATTGAGAATGAATGTGAAAGAGGCGAAAAGGGCAGGGTTGCTCCATGATATAGGAAAGGCTGTTGACCATGAGATTGAAGGATCGCATGCGTCAATAGGCGCTGACCTTGCCAGAAAATACGGTGAGAGCGAACATATTATACATTCGATTGCCGCCCACCACGAAGATGTGCCAACAACGAGCATACTTGATGTGATTGTGCAGGCTGCTGATGCACTTTCCGGCGCACGACCAGGTGCACGAAGGGAAATGCTTGAAACATATGTGAAGCGACTTGAGGAGCTTGAGCGAATTGCAAACAGTTTCCCCGGTGTTGATAAATCTTATGCAATACAAGCCGGCAGAGAGATTAGGATTGCAGTGAGCAGTGATAAGATAAGCGATGAACAAACGTACATAATATCAAGGGATATTGCAAAAAAGATTGAAACAGAACTTTCTTATCCTGGACAGATAAAAATTGTTGTCATAAGAGAAACAAGGGCTGTTGAGTATGCAAAATGAGATACGCGTACTTTTCCTCGGAGATGTTATTGGCAAGCCCGGAAGAAGGGCTGTTGAACAATTCGTAAAAAACACAAGCGCTGATTTTAAGATAATCAATGGTGAAAACCTTGCTGGCGGAATTGGAATAACCCCAAAGGTAGCCTCGGAGATGTTTTCTGCTGGTATTGACCTTATCACAACCGGTAATCATGTTTGGAAAAAAAGGGATATGATTCCCTACCTCATGGAGGAAAACAAGGTAATCAGACCCTTGAACTATCCCGAAGGTACGCCTGGTTTTGGCTACGCATTGATTAAAAAGAATGATAAAAGTCTTTATGTTGTAAACCTGGAAGGGCGTGTCTTTATGAATCATATAGAGTGTCCTTTTCGTTTCATGAAGAATTTTACTTCTCAGATAGGGAATGATACGCCTATCATTGTTGATTTTCATGCAGAGGCGACTTCAGAAAAGATTGCCTTGGGATGGTTTCTTGATGGAAAGGTATCCGCGGTTTTGGGTACCCATACCCATGTTCAGACAGCGGATGAAAAGATAATGCCAAAAGGCACCGGTTATATAACGGACGTTGGAATGACTGGCTCTGTGGATTCAGTCATTGGAATGGACAAGGAAGCGGTATTAAAAAAGTTTTTTACACTGATACCTCAAAAATATGAGGTGGGACGAAACGACGTTGAGGTACAGGGTGTTTTTGTCACAATCGACACAGACAGTAAGAGATGTCTCAACATAGAAAGAATTAAAGAAAAAATAGCATAACCTTAGCCAAAACAGATAGTTTGTAGCGTTTCTTATCGTTGAACCGAGTATTAGTGATGAACAAAAAGACAAATAAGGAACTTGCCATGGATATAAAAGACCAGATCGAGATTATAAAACGTGGCGCCGTTGACCTCATAAGTGAAGCAGAGTTGGAGGCTAAACTGAAAAAGGCGCAGTTAGAGGAAAGACCCCTAAGGGTTAAGCTCGGCCTTGATCCGACTGCACCTGACCTGCATCTTGGTCATACGGTTGTCCTTCAAAAGCTAAAACAGTTTCAGGAACTTGGTCACACTGCAATTTTCCTTATTGGTGATTTTACAGGCATGATTGGTGACCCAACAGGCAGAATTGAAACAAGACCTGCGTTAACAAGAGAAGAACTTCTTAAAAATGCTGAGACATATAAGGAGCAGGTCTTTAAAATCCTTGACATGGAAAAGACTGAGGTTAGGTTTAATAGTGAATGGATGGAGTCTATGAATGCTGCTGATATGATAAGGCTTTGTGCACAGTATACAATGGCAAGGATTATGGAAAGGGAAGATTTTAAAAACAGGTATATGAATAATTTACCGATAAGCATTCACGAATTTCTATATCCGCTTGTACAAGGATATGATTCTGTAGCATTAAAGGCTGATGTGGAACTTGGAGGCCATGATCAGATATTCAATCTTTTTGTAGGAAGGGATCTCCAAAAGGTTTATGGACAGGAACCTCAGGTTATCGTTACAGTTCCTTTACTCGAGGGAACGGATGGTATAAACAAGATGAGTAAAAGCTATGGCAACTATGTTGGCATCGATGAAAGTCCCGATGTTATTTTTGGAAAATTGATGTCAATTTCTGACGATCTTATGCTGAAATATTATGAACTTTTGAGTGATATCTCGGTCGATGAATACAGGAAACTAAAGGATGATATCATTAATGGCACTGTCCATCCACGTGATGCAAAGGTCAATTTTGCAAAGGAGATTGTCAGGAGATTTCATGGGATTAAGGATGCAGAGGAGGCGCATGACAATTTTGACAAGGTATTCAGGAATAAAGAGATTCCAGATGATATAGATGTTCTTAAAATCGAAAGGAAAGAGATTGAAAAATGGATGCCCAAGCTGCTTGTGAATCTTGGCATGGTTTCTTCGACGACTGAAGGGAAGCGTATGATTGCCCAGGGTGGTGTTTCTGTAAATGGCGAAAAGATGACAAACGAGCATACCCCCATTGAAAATGTAGATGAATTTATTGTAAAGGTAGGCAAGAGAAAATTCAAGAAGATAATCTTAATATAAAATGTATATTCAGCACCGAGGGTTTAGCTAACCCTCCAACCTTCTAATCTTCTGTCTTTCTCCACTTGACCCCTCGAATTCTTGACTCCTTGAACCATTCGCCTTTCCGACCCCTTGGCTCCTTGAATCCTTTCTTTTCCGATTTTTAGCTAACCCTCCAACCTTCCAGCCCTCTGTCTTTTCCAACCTTCTAATCTTCTGTCTTTCTCTACTTGACCCCTTCGCTTCTTTTAACCTTCTGCTTTTCTCCATAAATTGTTTTTGTGAAATATTTTACTTGACACGATAAATAAATATCGATATATATTTATCGATAATAAGTTATCTTAATAGGAAGGAGGTTGTTATATGCCGGGTAATAATATAAGGAATTTGCAAACAGTTAAACCTATTCCCGAACCGACATTGAGAAGGCTTCCAATTTACTATCAATATCTCAAGAAGATGTGTAATGAACAAAAAATAGAATATATCTCTGCAACTCAGATTGGAGGAGATCTCAACATAATTCCTATTCAGGTAAGAAAAGACCTCGAAATAACGGATGCAGTGGGAAAACCTAAACTTGGATACAATGTTATAGAATTGATGTATGCGATCGAGAATTTTCTCGGCTGGAACAACACTACAGAAGCCTTTCTTGTAGGTGCAGGCAATCTTGGCAGTGCCTTACTCGGTTATAACGGTTTCAAAGAGTATGGTTTAAATATTATAGCGGCATTTGATATAGACGAAAACAAGGTTGGAACCACCGTAGAAGGGAAGATGATATTTAACATAAACAAACTCCCAGATATGATTAGAAGAATGGGAATAAAGATCGGTATAATTACGACTCCTCCGGGAAATGCACAGGAAGTCACTGATATTATGATAGATGCGGGGATTTGTGCTATTTGGAATTTTTCCCACACAAAAATCAATGTACCTACAGGCGTTATCGTCCAGCACGAAAACCTTGCATCGTCACTTGTTGTTCTTTCAAAAAAGCTTGCCATGTTTCTTCAGGCAAACTAATGAATGTCTTTAAGGAGAAGTTTTTGTTCATAACAAAAGGATTGCTGGCTTGTATGCAGAAAAACATATTAAGCGTTTTAATTGATATAAATAAAGGCCTTTGAAAAATAACCTGTCTTTTGTCATGTTGGGTTTGACCCGGCATGATAAAAGATACTGGAAAACAATGGATTCCCGCCAGAAGCATGCTGGAAAGACACTGTTGCTGAGCATGCGGGAAAGACACTGTTACTGAGCATTTGGGAATGGCGAAGTTTCGGAGCAATTATTTAAGGTTTCAAATAATGAATTATCGGATAACTAAAGGAGCATCTAATGGAAACGTTACGCAAATTTGAAAAGGTATGGGAAATTATAGATCAAAACGGAAGAGACTCTTCACGACTCATACCCATTCTGCAGGCAGTACAAGCGGAGTATCGTTATCTGCCCGAAGAAATCCTTACTTTTATTGCTACATCTGTGGGTATCTCTCCTGCAAGGGTCTTTGGTGTTGCGACCTTTTATTCTCTTTTTACCTTAAAACCTAAGGGAAAATATCACATACGGGTTTGTAATGGTACTGCGTGTCATGTAAAAAGGTCGATGGACTTGCACAATGCACTTCAAAAAAAGCTCAATCTGAGGGATGAAAAAAACACAACCGATGATATGCTTTTTACGCTTGAGACTGTGAATTGTCTTGGCGCGTGTGGACTTGCCCCTGCAATGGTTGTAAATGAAGAGGTATATGGACAACTTACACCGGAGAGGGCAAATGAAATTATTGACGATATCATCAATGCGGAGGCTCATAATGAACAAGACACTCATAGGCTTTAATAAGATAAAGACAGATTATATTGCTTGGGAGAATGCGGTACCTCACAGGGTGCTTGTATGTGCTGGGACCGGGTGTTTGGTTAATGGATCTATGAAGGTGTATGAAGAGTTTGTAAAGACAATAAAAGAGGCAAATCTTAACGTAATTGTTGAATTGAAAGATGAAGAAGGCGATGTTTTTGTCTCAAAAACAGGTTGTCAGGGATTTTGCCAAATTGGCCCACTGGTTACGATCCTACCCGAGGGGATATTTTATACACGAGTAAAACCAAAGGATGTTAAGGACATTGTTGAGACAACCATCAAAAAGGGAGATATTCTACACAGACTTCTCTATATTGAGCCAAATATGTTGAAGGTATGTAAAGAGACATCGGAGATCCCCTTTTATCAGAAACAGAGGCGTTTTGTGTTGGGCAATTGTGGTATGACCGACCCCGAGGATATAAGGGAATACATTGCAAGGGATGGTTATGTCTCTGCAGCACGGGCTTGTAAAGATATGAGTCCAGAGGACATCTGTAGAACGATCCTTGCGTCAGGCATAAGAGGACGCGGCGGCGGCGGTTTTCTAACTGGAAAAAAATGGGATATGGCAAGACAACAGCCAGGTGACAAGAAATATATAATATGTAACGGCGATGAAGGAGATCCAGGTGCTTTTATGGATATGGGTATAATGGAGGGCAATCCTCACAGTATCATCGAGGGGATGATTATTGCTTCACGGGCGATACATGCCGATGAGGGCTACGTTTATGTGCGTGCAGAATATCCCTTGGCGGTCAAACGTATCCGAAAGGCAATAAAGGATGCATATACGCTTGGTATCCTTGGAAAACGCATACTCAGTTCAGACCATACATTTAATCTTCAGGTTATGGAGGGTGCAGGTGCATTTGTATGCGGCGAGGAAACCGCGCTCATAGCATCTATTGAAGGAAAAAGGGGAATGCCGTCACCAAAACCGCCGTTTCCTTCTCAAAGTGGGTTGTGGGGAAAGCCGACAGTTATCAATAATGTCGAGACATTATCAACTATACCGCTTATTCTGAGTGTAGGTGTTAACAAATTCCGCGAGATGGGTACGGAAAATTCACCAGGTACAAAAACGTTTGCAATTACAGGTCACGTTCTAAATACAGGACTTATTGAGATGCCTCTCGGATCGACCTTAAGGGATATGATATACGGTGTTGCCGGAGGTATTACATCGGATGATGGTAAGCCGATGGCGGACGGTTTTAAGGCAGCCCAGATAGGCGGTCCTTCAGGGGGTTGTCTTACAAAGGAACATCTCGATTTACCAATTGATTTTGATTCTGTTAAAGAGGCTGGAGCAATGGTTGGTTCGGGTGGACTTGTTATTATGAACAAGAATACATGTATAGTCAGCGTTGCAAGGTTTTTCATGCAGTTTACGCAGAGCGAATCATGTGGTAAGTGTGTGCTGTGCAGGGAAGGCACCAAGCAGATGCTTGTCCTGCTTGATGATATTATAGAAGGAAGGGCTACAGAGGAGACCCTCAAGATACTCGAGGATCTTGCAACTGCTGTTCAGAAGGGTTCTTTATGTGGTCTTGGAAAGACGGCGCCGAACCCGGTTCTGTCGACCCTCAACAATTTCCGTGATGAATATGAAGCGCATGTAAAGTACAAATACTGTCCAACCGGTAAATGCAAGGCATTGACCAAATTCACAATCGATGAGAATTTATGTAAAGGGTGTATGCTTTGCGCCAAGAAATGCCCTGTTAATGCAATTACAGGAGAGAGAAAACAGGTGCACAGGATTGACCCAATTATATGTATCCGTTGTGGGGCATGCATAGAGAGCTGTGCCTTTGGTGCAATAAAAGGAGAAAAACTATGAATGAAAACGGCTTCTTAATAGTAGATAACAAAGAAATACCAATCGAAGGAGAACAAAATCTGCTCGAACTTATACGAAAGGCAAAGATTGATCTGCCTACCTTTTGTTATCACTCTGAACTTAGTGTTTATGGGGCATGCAGATTATGCATGGTTTATGTTGAAGGTATGGGGCTTGTCCCTGCATGTTCGACACCTCCCAGCCCTTCGATGAATGTAAAGACAAATACTGAGGACATCAGGAAGATGAGAAAGATCATCGTAGAACTGCTTCTCGCAAATCACAGCCAGAGTTGTCCAACATGCCAAAAAAGTACTACCTGCCAGCTTCAGGCGCTTGCAAGAAGACTGGGGATTACAGAGATAAGGTTTAAAAATCAGAGTAAAGATATCCCCGTGGACGACTCATCGCCCTCGATAGTGCGTGACCCTAATAAATGCGTACTGTGCGGAGATTGTGTGCGTATTTGCTCAGAAGTTCAGTCGGTAGGCGCTATCGATTTTGCACACAGGGGTGCCAATACAATGGTGATCCCGAGCTTTGGTAAGGATCTGGATAAAGTGGAGTGTGTCAACTGCGGCCAGTGTGCGCGGATATGTCCTACTGGAGCACTTACGCCAAAATCTGAAGTTGATGAAGTGTGGAAGGTAATTCATGACCCGAATAAAATGGTTGTTGCCCAGATTGCCCCTGCGGTTCGTGTTGCACTGGGTGAGATCTTCGGGATGGAGCCAGGTGTAACAACAACAGGTCAGACAGCGGCAGCACTGCGTGCAATCGGTTTTAACAGGGTGTTTGATACCTCTTTTACGGCAGATCTTACAGTCATTGAAGAGAGTAACGAGTTTATAAAAAGGATCCAAAAAAATGAATTTATTCCACAATTCACCTCATGTTGCCCTGCATGGGTTAAGTTTGTCGAACAGTATTATCCAGAATTTGTCCATAATCTCTCGAGTTGTCGTTCGCCACAACAGATGTTTGGAGCTTTGTCTAAAGAGATACTGGCTGCTCAAACGGGCAAAAAAAGGGAAGATATCGTTGTTGTTTCTATCATGCCCTGTACCGCAAAAAAATTTGAGGCAAAAAGACCTGAGTTCATACACGATGGTGTTCGTGATGTTGATCATGTTATTACCACGCAGGAACTGGGAAGGATGATTGAGGAAGCAGGCCTTAATTTCAGAGAGCTGGATCCGGAATCATTCAATCTGCCGTTTGGTTTTAAAACGGGCGCGGGGGTGATATTTGGAAATTCTGGCGGAGTCAGTGAGGCTGTGCTAAGATATGTTACAGAGAAGCTTACGGGTGAAAAACGAGAAAGCTATGAATTTACAAGCACTCGCGGAGAGAACAGCATAAGGGAAATAAAAATTTCATTAGCCGGTAAAGAATTTTCACTTGCTACAGTCAACGGTCTTGGCAATGCAAGACAGGTGCTTGAAAAGATAAAATCAGGCCAGGCTTTTTATGACTTTGTAGAAGTTATGGCATGTCCTGGTGGTTGTGTGGGCGGTGCCGGTCAGCCAGTGTTCACGAACCCTGTGGTTCGCCAGAAGAGAACAAAAGGGATCTATGAAAACGACAGGATGTTAGAACTCCATAAATCACAGGATAACCCGTACATAAATGAATTGTATACCTCTTTTCTTGGTGAAGTGGGGGGTCATAAAGCGCATGAATTACTCCACACGGGATATAAATCAAGGAAAAGGATTGCCGACGAGGGTATGTCATTGAGTTCATCTGATGGTGAACAGACCATTGAGGTGAATGTTTGTTTCGGAACAGGCTGTTTTCTCAAAGGTGCACAGAAGTTGCTTCGAGATATACTTGTGCATATAGATACAGAACAATTAGGAGACAAGGTTAGCGTTAGTGCTTCATTTTGTTTTGAGATGTGTGAAAAGGGGCCAGTAATACGGGTCGGAGATAAAGTCATCGAGGGGTGTACGCTTGAGAAGGCGGCGTTGGCGATAGAGGAGGAAAGGCAAAAAGTATCGGGTGATAAAACCGTGAACAGTGTGCAGTGAGCATCGGTTGAAGTGTTTTTTTGGATTTTAAAATGAAATTTAGTATTTATATATGGGAGATGACATAAATGTATAATCCGGTGACAAGGCAGATTGTATTTACGCTTACCGCAAGGTGTAGGGACTGTTACAGGTGTCTCAGGGTTTGTCCGGTTAAAGCAATAAGGATGGAAAGAGGTCAGGCTTATGTTGACGAAAAAAGATGCATTGCCTGTGGGACATGTATCAGCGAATGCCCCCAGCAGGCAAAGTCTTTCCGACACGATATCGATATTGCTCAAAAGCTTATAGATAGTGGACATATGGTTGCCGCAAGTATTGCCCCTTCTTTTGCAGCGGTGTTTAATAAGTGGCAGAGAACACGCCTTGCCTCGGCACTTCGTGCCCTTGGATTTCGTTATATTGGTCAGACATCTGTTGGGGCTTATCAGGTGTCTGCCCATTCAGCACGGATTGTAAAAGAGGAGGGAACAAAACCCTTTATTGGAACTGCATGTCCGGCACTCGTGAACTATATAGAAAAATATGAACCTAAATTAGTAGACAATCTTATCTCGGTTGTTTCACCTATGGTTGCACACGCAAAGATGCTCAAGGAAAAGATTGGAGATGAAACAAAAGTGATCTTTATTGGTCCGTGTGTTGCAAAAAAATCAGAAATTCTGAGACCAGAAAACAAAGATTTTGTTGACTGTGTTCTTACATTCAGGGAATTACTAATGTGGTTTAATCAAAAAGGTATTGATCTTTCAACCTGTGAGGAAAGCAGTTTTGATGAGAAACCTGTACACCTTGCACAACTCTACCCTTTGCCGGGTGGAATGATTAAGACAGCAGGTATGGATGATGATGGTTTTAATCTCAGACTTGTCAGGGTGGATGGTTTTGCAAATGTGAAATCCATTCTAAATAGTCTCCCAGAAGATTCATCGTATGCGTTAATTGAACCATTATTTTGCAGTCAAGGTTGTATTAATGGTCCTGGTATAGGCGTTGAAAAAAACCTCTTTGAAAAACGAAAAGACATCCTTGAGTACGATAGAGAAACCGCTGATATTCATATTGTTCCTGATGTCGAGGAAAAGGATATTTTTCGCGCATCACATCAGGAAGAGTCTGGTTTTTTAAGGGATGTGCCAGAAGAGGAAATACAAAAGATATTGGAAAAAACTGGGAAACTGGATCCTCAACAACAGTTGAACTGCGGTGCTTGCGGATATGACAGTTGTAGACAAAAAGCTATCGCAGTTGCCATGAATATGGCAGAGCCTGAGATGTGTATACCCTATATGAGAAGAATGGCGGAAAGGAGAACTGACCAGATTTTTAACACCACTCCAAACGGTGTAATCATACTCGATGGGGAGTTGAACATCCTTACAGTAAATCCGGCATTCAAGAAATTTTTCTATTGTTCTGACGCAGTACTTGGTAAACATGTTTCCTATCTGATGGATCCTGCCCCGTTTGAAAAATTGATCACTGGCGCTGCCGAGACCCTCGATATAGTAGTTACTTATAAACATTACAATCTTATATGCAGGGAACTTCTCTATATATTGAAACAGGATATGCAGATTGTGGGGATATTTATCAACATTACGAGTCAGCATGAAAACGAGAACAAACTCAAGGAGATCAAATCGCAAACAATAGAGCAAGCTAACCAGCTTCTTGAACACCAGATAAAAATGGCACAGAACATTGCACAATTTCTTGGCGAAAGCACCGCAAAGGGCGAAGAATTGGTTAGAAAGTTGATGAGTTTGACAGAGGGCGATGAAACCTGATATCGATGCAACTGGAAAATATATAGAGGTTGTGTATTCACAGAAGGCAAAACGTTCAGGCAAGGTATGCGGTGACTATGTGCTTGTTGAACGTGGTCCGGAAGCCACTACAGCCATTTTGGCAGACGGGATAGGAACAGGCATAAAGGCAAACATAGCTTCGGTTATGTGTGCATCGAGGCTTATGGAATTGCTACGCCAGGGTTTTACACTTAGAGAGACATGCGAAAAGATAGTAAATACCATGCATGAGGCAAGGACATCGGATATTCCCTTTTCTGCCTTTTCAGTGTGTAGGATTCTCAACAGTGGTCATGCCACGATCATCTCTTACGAAATTCCTTCACCTATTTTATTGAGCAGGCGCTTTGCGACATATCTTCCTCAGCAACGTTTTTTGCCTTTGGGTCTTGAGATGGTTGCAGAGGTTAATTGTATGCTTGATTGTGATGATGGGATTATCCTGATAAGCGATGGAGTGAGCCAGGCGGGCATGGGTCGCCAATATGGTATGGGTTGGGGTGTTCAGGCTGTTTCTTATTTTGCGAATGGTTTGCTAACTCAGGGAATGAACGTGAAGGATGTGCCAGAAAAGATTGTTGCGAAGGTTAAAGAGATTTCCGGGAAAACCTATGGGGATGATACGACGTGCCTGCTTTTGCTTTGCAGAGAAGCAAGGGTCATGAATGTATTAACAGGACCACCCTTGAAGAAGGCATCTGATGAAAAGGTTGTGAATATGTTTATGGAGACAAAAGGTACTCGTGTTGTGTGCGGATCAACAACCGTGGAAGTTGTAGCGAGGGTGCTTAAAAAACCTGTGATGGTAAAGGATATTTCCGGATCTTACCATAAGCCGCCCTCATATGAGCTTGCAGACATAGATTATGCAACAGAAGGGGCATTAACACTCAATCAGGTTTACAATATACTTGAAGAAAATTCCAACAAGCTTGAATCTGATTCGTCTGTTTCTGATCTGTACAGGTTGTTTCATGCCTCAGATGTGATAAATTTTTTTGTGGGGACTGCGACAAACAGGGGACATGAAAGTATTGTATTTAGACAAATGGGGATTTTCCCGCGTGAAGTTATAGTTAAACTTCTTGCGGAGAAGCTTCGAAAAATAGGTAAACTCGTGAATCTCGAATATGTTTGACATGTACATGTTTTTATATTTTATCTAAACCAAGGAGGTTGTTTATGCTAAACGAAACACGGAAAGATTTTTTTAATGCTGCGGATTACTTTCTCGATAGAAATATTCGACAGGGAAAAGGTCATAGGATTGCTGTTTATACAGAATACAAAAACTATACATATAATGATATCCAGAAGATGACCAACAAGACAGCTAATGGTTTCAGGGAGTTAGGTGTAAGGGCAGATGACAAGATTATGATCCTTATGATTGACGTTCCACAGTTTTATGCAGTTTTTTGGGGTGCAATAAAGATCGGTGCTATCCCGATACCTGTTAATACCATGCTTACACCTGAGGATTATGAATACTATCTCAACGACAGCAGGGCAAAGGTGCTTGTGGTGTCCGAACAGATCTTGCCTGTGATTAATCAGATTAAGGGGGAGCTGTTCTATCTGCGTGATATGATTGTTATATCGGAAGTAAACGGTGCCCATATTCCTTTTAAACAGAAGTACTGGCATGCGCCCGCAACCATCAAGATAGAAAATACGACAAAGGATGATGTGGGCTTTTGGCTTTACAGTTCAGGTTCCACGGGTTCGCCCAAGGGCGCTGTACATTCTCAGTACGATATGGTTGTCACCTCTCAGTCTTTTGCCCAAGCTGTATTGGGAATCACAGAGGATGATGTGTGTTTTTCTGCTGCTCGACTTTTTTTTGCGTACGGTCTTGGCAATGGTATGTATTTTCCTATGTCGGTTGGCGCATCGGCTGTGCTTAACCCAAATCCTCCGACGCCTGAAAATGTGTTTCGTCATCTCGAAAAATTTCGTCCAACTATATTCTTTGGCATTCCTACACTTTATGGGCAAATGCTCGAATATAAGGAAAAACACGACCGTGAATACGGAACATTTAAAGATGCGAACAGTGACCATGAGTTTTCTTCTGTACGCATATGTGTCTCCGCGGGTGAAGCGTTGCCTCAGGATATATTTGAACGTTGGAAAAAACGTTTTGGTATCGAGATTCTTGATGGTATTGGCTCTACCGAGATGCTCCACATATTTCTCTCGAATCGTCCAGGTCAAATAAAGCCTGGTTCAACGGGCAAACCGGTACCGAGTTATGAATTAAAACTTTTTGACGATGAGGGAAAGGAGGTACCACAGGGAGAAATAGGCACACTTTTTGTGAAAGGTGACAGTGCTGCTCAGCAATATTGGAGGAAGCGTGAAAAGTCGAGACACACAATGCAGGGCGAATGGATAAATACGGGCGACAAATATTATGTCGATGAAGAGGGTTTTTACTGGTGTGCCGGCAGGGCTGACGATATGTTGAAGGTTGGGGGGATATGGGTATCCCCGGTTGAAGTTGAAAATTGCCTAAGTCAACACCCGGCTGTTTTTGAGTGTGCAGTAATCGGTGCTTTGGATGAGAAGGGGCTTGTAAAACCAAAGGCATATGTTGTGGTACGCGATGGATTCGAAAGGTCAGAAGAACTCGCAGAAAATCTAAAGAAATGGGTTCTCGAACGACTTGCAAAGTATAAATATCCTCGGTGGATAGAATTTGTGGATAAACTACCAAAAAGTACAACTGGAAAGATTCAACGTTTCAAGTTGAGGTAGATGAAGTTGATAATTATGCTTTTACCGCTTGACATATGAGTGGTTTTTG
>Ga0116148_1001805_pt1 | contig 22336 bp, 20 predicted proteins | sample AD_UKC055_MetaG_FD_89786 | JGI IMG/M metagenome (GOLD analysis project Ga0116148, IMG submission 89786) | Active sludge microbial communities of municipal wastewater-treating anaerobic digesters from USA - AD_UKC055_MetaG | ecosystem: Engineered > Bioreactor > Anaerobic > Digestate | place: USA... | reverse complement strand
AGAATTCGATCTGAATTCACGCTTGAAGAACTGGAACAATATGATCATGTTCAGGATATCGTAGTTGAATGGATCGGAGCCTCGATACCCGTGTATGACAGTATTTCGACTGCTCGCCCCCGGGTGATTGTGCTCGTCGGACCGACAGGAGTCGGCAAGACGACGACCGTAGCCAAACTGGCAGCAGCATTCTCTCTTGCTACTGCAAGGGGAGAACGATCATTGAACGTGCGCATTGTAACTATAGACAACTACAGAATCGGTGCAAAACAACAGATCGAGATTTACGGCAATATTATGAATATTCCTGTATCCTGCGCCGAAAAACCTTCCGATCTGGTAACATTCATGGCATCCAATAATGATGCCGATATTATACTTGTGGATACCATCGGCAAGAGTCCCAAAGATTATACAAAAATTGCCGAGATGCGGCAGTTTCTCGATTCTGCGGGAAGCATTTCGGATATGCATCTTGCATTGAGCGCAACGACAAAGTTCAGCGATATGAAAGAAATACTGCAACAGTATGAAACATTCGGCTTCGGTTCGATTATTATCACGAAGTTCGATGAAACTACCAGGGTCGGTAATATTATCAGTGTGCTGAGCGAGCGCCAAAAGCCGGTAGCGTATATCACTACTGGCCAACGGGTACCCCAGGATTTCGAGCAGGCATCGGTCGTCCGTTTCCTGACCAATCTAGAAGGATTCAGGATTAACCGCGCCAGAATTGAAGAATTATTTCCAGTTCCGGAAAACAGGTTTAAATGGAGATGAACATGGAAGATCAGGCTGAAGAGCTTCGGGCTCTCATGAAAGACAAATCTCGGGACAACGAAGAATATCCTCTGCAGTCCGATACTGAGTCCCGTAAGAACAGAAAAACCCGGATAATTACCATAACGAGCGGCAAGGGCGGGGTCGGCAAGACTAATGTTGCTACCAATATGGCTATAGCCTACGGTCAGATGGGAAAAAAAGTTATCCTCATCGACGCCGATTTGGGGCTTGCCAACGTCAATGTCATGATGAATCTGATTCCTCAGTACAATCTTTATCATGTCATCAGAAAACAGAAAAGAATGGCTGATATTATTCTGGAAACAGATTATGGAATCAGACTTGTGGCCGGAGCGTCAGGTTTTTCCAAAATAGCGAACATGACCGAGGAAGAGCGGAATTCGTTCATCAACGAAATGTACACTCTATCGGATGCAGATATTATCATTATCGACACCAGTGCCGGAGTTTCGAAGAATGTTCTCGGTTTTGTAGCCGCCGCAGATGAAGTAATAGTTGTTACAACTCCGGAACCAACTTCGATAACCGATGCCTACGGAATAATCAAAATTATTGCGACAGAGGTGGACAATCTCAACATCAATCTGAAAATGATTGTAAACCGCGTAAACTCTTCGATGGAAGGTAAAAGAGTAGCCGACAGGATGATTCAAATTGCCGCACAGTTCCTCAATCTGAAAGTAGAATACTTAGGTTTTATTTACGACGATCCGGTTGTGTCTCAATCCGTTCTTAAACAGCGTCCCTTTATTATTGTGGATCCCAAATCCCGTGCGGCAATGTGCCTCCGTCATATTGTAGCCCGGATCGAAAAGACCGAATTTCACGACTCCGAAGGATTCGGCCGTTTTGTTCGCAAGTTGTTCGGAAGAGACTGGACATAAAGACGAACTGCCTACGCCATTTCTTCCGGGTAATCAGCTTGCTCTTCAAAAAAAACTTGACCTCGTTAGTATTTTCGCATACCCTGATATCCGGGAGGAAAGTGTATGCCTGAACTGAAAGTGCCCGCGGTTTGTGCTGCGGTTGCATTTGTTCTATCCTTTCTGACCGGACTGATCAGCGGAAATCCGATTACCCGTATTATGCTTACCGCCCTGACGCTGGCCGCAATTTTTGCCGGATTGGCCTTGTTTATTCGAGTCCTGATTGTCAGATACCTTCCCGAGCTTCTCGATTTTCAGGATGCTTCTGGACCATCAGAATCCGGATCGGCTGTAGACATTTCGATCGGCGAGGACGATTCGCCGTCTGTATATTTTGGTGCTGACACTGCATCAAGCGATCAGGGCTTACCGGATTTTGCTGCAGCGGCTTCTTCCCGTTCTCTTGATGTAGAGGCGCCTCGCGATTCGGTTTCGGAAAGCAATGATTCCGAAACAACAACGAATACGACGACACCCCGGGAGAAACCTGCCCATACTACCGATCTGTCAAGTGAAGGGGTGGGCGCACTTGCTGGTGCTTTCCACAGCAATCCGCCAAGCTCCGGCGGTCTGGATATTCTTCCGGATCTGCAGGATTTTTCACCAAGTGTGTCCGGACATGCTTCCGCTTCGGCAAGTTCCGAGTTTGGTTCTACACTGTCGGAAGACATGGCAGACCTGAGCTCCGGAGTAAATCCAGCCTTCGCTGAAACCGATCTGATGGCACGGGCTATCAGGACGATTCTGGCCAAAGATGCATAAACGGTTGTTTTAAATAGAAAAATACCGTATCGTGATATAAAGTACTAAAAAGGGTGTGAAATGGGGAACGCGCTTTTTGAGCAAAAGACCGAAGATGAATTGTGGCTGGAGTATAAAAAGACTCGAAATCCGGCTATACGTGAGTTCTTTATTAAACAATATGCTCCGCTGGTAAAATATGTCGCTGGTAAAGTTGCTGTCGGTATGCCGAGTAATGTAGAATTCGACGATCTAGTCGGATTCGGTGTGTTCGGACTGATTGATGCAATAGATAAATTTGAACCGGATAAAAACGTAAAATTCAAAACATATGCTGTAACCCGTATTCGCGGCTCTATATTCGATGAACTGCGTTCTATGGACTGGGTACCCCGTTCGGTACGGCAGAAAACCAGAGAAATCGAATCAACAGTTGTCCAGCTTGAGTCGCGTCTTGGAAGAACAGCCAGCGATTCTGAAATCGCCGAAGCTCTTGGCATGACCGATGTCGAATTTCAGCATACCCTGTTTAAAATCTCCGGAACGAGCATCATGAGCCTCAATGATGTCTGGTATTCGGGAGATGACTCTGAACGGATATCGATCGGAGACAGTATAGAATCTCCGTCCTCGCTCAATCCCGATGTCATTGTTGAACGGGAAGAGATTAAAAGAGTAATCGTCCAGGCTATAAATGAGCTTCCTGAAAAGGAAAAGCTCGTTCTCGTCTTGTATTATTACGAGGATCTTACGCTCAAAGAGATTGGACAGGTGCTGCATGTAACCGAATCTCGTGTTTCCCAGCTGCATACGAAGGCGAATCTTCGTCTGCATGCAAAATTGACAAATATCAGGAAGGGCATCATCTAGACAAGGAGTTTATCGGGATGGTTGATCTTGAGAAAATTCGAGAGGTAATGGCTGAACGTCTGGAAGAAGATCAATCGCGCGTATTTGTGGATATCACTGCTCAAACGCTCGACCAGGCCCTTGAAGATGCTGCAATACAGCTGGACGCTTCTCCACGAGATATAAATTATGAAATTCTTCAGCGTGGCTCTTCCAGTTTTTTAAGTTTTTCCAAACATGACTGGATAATTCGTGCGTACGAAGTTCGAAAACAGAAGAAAAAAAAGGCAGATACCGGCGGTGCCGGTTCAACGGAATCGGATCACGGAGAAGCAGTTCAGCTGGTGGAAGACCGAAATGGAGACGTATTCGTATTTTGCGCCAGCGATGGAGTCTATATCAAGGTTACGCCGCCGTCCGGAACGGGTGTGGAAGCTACGGTCAGGGATGCGATGGACCGGCTGCGTGAACGCGGCTTGTCTACGATCTCCGAGGACCAGATCAAAGTCCATGTCAAAGCAGCTAACGGCGAATATGTAAAGATCGCTCCCTACAAGCATAATCCGGGGAATGACTCGCTGATGTCAGTCGATATTACCGATCAGGAAATGAAAGCCTGGCTGTATGTGACTCCTCCCGGTCCCGGCGGAGCAGATCTTTCCAGCGATATGATAATCAGTTTTCTCAAGAATAACCGTGTGGTTGTCGGTATCGACGAACATCGAATCAGGGACTTCCAGGATCGGCCTGTATATAAACAGAATTATCTTGTAGCGGAAGGAATTAAACCGCAGGATGGTGCCGATGCAAAAATTCTGTACAATTTTGAGACGGACAGAACCAAAATCAAGTTGAAAGAAACCGCGTCGGGCAAGGTTGACTTCAAGGAACTAAATCTTGTTCAGAACGTTGTAGAAGGTCAGCCTCTTGCACAGAAGCTGCCGGCAGAACGCGGAAAGGGCGGAAAAACCGTCACTGGAAAGTATCTTGAAGCCAAAAACGGAAAAGACATACCGCTGCCAATCGGAAAAAATACCAAGCTTGCCGAAGATGGAGTAACTATAGTTGCCGAAACAAACGGCCAAGTTTTGATACTCAATAATAAAATCAATGTGGAACCCGTGCTCAATATCGAAGGAGATGTATCTCTGAAAACCGGAAACATCATGTTTCTCGGTACAGTATTGATCAGCGGCAACGTAGAGGACGGTTTTTCGGTCAAGGCGTCCGGAAATATCGAAGTTAAAGGAACTGTTGGTAAAAGCGAGCTTGATGCCGAGGGCGACATCATAGTCGGTCAGGGTATCGCCGGAAAAGGTGAAGGGTTTGTTCGTTCCGGGAAAACCATCTGGTCCAAATTTATAGAAAACACCCGCGTCGAAGCAGGCGAGTTTGTCATTGTTTCAGACGGTATAATCAATTCAAATGTCAGTGCTAACCGGAAAATCCTGTGTCAAGGAAAGAGAGCAGCCATCATTGGCGGAACCTTGAGCGCAGCAGAAGAAATACATGCAAAAACGCTGGGCAGTATGGGCGGCGCAAGCGAAACAGTCCTGAATGTCGGTTTTGATCCCAGAAGTAAAGAACGTCTCGATATTCTGATTGCAAACAGACAAATGGCCCAAAGAGAACTTGAAGACGTCGAACTGAATTTTAATACGCTGATGACTATGAAGAAGCAGAAAAAAGATTTTCCTGAAGAAAAGGAAGCGGTATTAAAGAAATACGGAGAACGACAATATATTCTCCAGAACAATCTCGAAGAAATCGAGATCGAAATAAAACAGATTCAGGATTACCTGAACACCCTGAAAACCCGTGGAAAAGTATCCGCTTCTGTAAAGGTTTTCGCCGGAGTAAAGATTGTAATTCGCGATGTAACCGAGGAAATTCGCTCGGATCAGAAACCAACCACTTTTTTCCTGGAAAACGGCTTGATTCGTTACGGCAAATATCAGGGTGCCGATGAAGATATGAAGAGGGCGCCAAGTGGCTATACAGCCGATTGACCTGCAAACTCTGTATTCGCAGATCGAGAAAATCGGAAAGACGCAAGTGCAGCAGCAGCTGGCAGCGCAAACAGCACGCGAAGCAGAAATGACTCGCAATAAGCTGGAAGCTGCAGAAAAGCAAAAAACCGTTCAGGAAATGGAAACTGGAGACCAGCGAGCCGGAGTGGTGCATGAAAAAAGCGAATCAGGCACCGAATCATTCCCGGAAAAGAAAAAAAACAAGTCGGACATTTCATCGTCCTCTGGAGAAGAAACAACAGAGGAATTCCGGGAAGAAATTATTCGTGATCCTTCGCTCGGTACTAAAATTGATATATCTGGATAAGCCATGGACCCATTGTTGCTGATCGCTGTGCTACTTTTTATTCTCAACCTGGTACTGATGCCGATTTTCTACGCCCGATTAAAAACTGTTTTTTCTCCGCAAAAAATTCTTGCAAATCTGAAAACCGAAGTTGACAACCTTGTCGCTGATATCGGAAGAGAGACCGACCGCGATGTTGCGATTTTGGAAAACCGGATAGTTGCGTTGCGTACGCTCATCGATGAAGCCGACCGGCGGGTGGGTTTAGCCCGACGCGAAACAGAAAAAAAGAGTAGGGAAGCGCTGATCCTTGATGCTCTTTCGGAAACTTCCCCAAAACCGGCTGTCACAGAGGTTTCCCCCGGATATTCTGATTTCCGGAAACCTGATAAACCAAACTTCGATAAGTTTCCTGAAACCGGCGCGCCCGAACCTGCAATTTCTGCGCCCGAACCTGCAATTTCTGCGCCCGAACCTGCAATTTCCGCGCCCGAACCTGCAATTTCCGCGCCCGAACCTGCAATTTCCGCGGTACATGTGTACAACAGAAATTCGTTTGTCCGGAGACCTGTACCGATCCAGCCCTCTGTCCCAGTCCATGAAAAAGTCATCGATCTTGCCAGGAAAGGGCTGTCAGCAGAGTTTATTGCATCAACCCTTTCGTTGTCACAAGGAGAAGTTGAACTGATAATCAATATCAACAGTTCAAGTCTTTAATTGAAATGTCGATACTGGAAGAAATGGTATCGACGGAAAAGTGTTACACATCTGATAATAATCTGCCGTTCAGGGCTGCTGTCGCCCGATCGGAGTATTTATACCAGGTGCGAATCTACAGCGAACAGGCCCCCTATCTGCCGACCGATGCCGGCATTCAACGGATGCGTGTACTTCTTGGATTCGTGGAAGCCCGGTGTGTTGTACTTGATGCTCTGATACGAAGCGAAGGAACACTGTATTATCTTTCCATTTTGTGTTCATCGCGGGCTTCTCCTTCATTTTTTTCTGCGATAATGAAAAAGACCGCCCCACGGGCAGTAATTGAACAGGTAGACAATACAAATGCCGAAATAAGGATGTCTGCCCGCCTGGTTCATCGCGATTCATCGGAAATTATTCCGTTTTCAAAACCTGTTCAGGCTCTTCTGGAATCGCGAAAAGTCCTTCTTTCACTGTTACTGGAATATCGTGCTTTGATGACCGAATGCGGTGCTGTCGTCGCAGGAACCGAATCCGAACGGGTCAGCAGCCTTAATCCGTTTTACACAGCGCCTTTTTTGTTCTTCGGAAAAGAAGGCCAAAGATTCGCCATACCCGAATTTCAGGTTGAACGGATTTCGCCCGGAGTCAACGGAAGTTTTTTGATAGAACCGTACCAAGTGTTCGGTAAACGAATTCTGGTTTGCGATGAACTCTTATCCACCCGTGATATTTCGGTGCCATCATGCGTTTTTGGATTAAAAACCGGAAGAGGCCTCTATTCCGTCAGCGCCAAAGGCAGCATGGGGATAGAATCATTCATTCTTGTAGTGCCTGCCTATCTGTAAAAGACGCTTCCATGCAAAGGCATGCTTCCATGCAAAAGCTGCTGGTTTTTCCCCAGAAGCTGATTTTAAAACTAAACCGACTTTTGAAATCGGCTGTGGTATTGACTTTTTTTTTTATACAAGATATAAACATATCCATCAAGCCGTTGTAGCTCAGTTGGTAGAGCAATGGACTGAAAATCCATGTGTCGACAGTTCAATTCTGTCCGACGGCACGATACTTAAGGATTATCCTTTCAGGATAATCCTTTTTTTTTAGGTCCCACACAAATATTGGAAGAGGCTCTTTCAAAAGTCGGTTGCTTTTGAAATCGGCTTGGACACCTTAAAAAAAAACTTCATTTTTTCGAAGTGCCTCGCATACTCTTTGTTTTTTTCAGGTTTTGTCGATAATATTAGTGTGAAAGTAGCTGTATTGCATTCGGATGCAAACTCCGCAATAGCCAGAAACGCTGGCCAGATAATTATCGATAACTCCTGCTCTGTTTTTTATACCGATACCGGTACCGTGTGGGATAAAAATCTGATAAAAAATCCCTTGAGCATACTCGACGGCATTACCCATCTTCTGTATGTACATTCTTCTGTATCTCATGATTTTGTAACATTTGCTTTCTATGCAGGGCTCGCACTTGGAAGAGGCGTTCGCGTTCTGATCCTTGAAACTGATGGTGATATTTCTATTCCGTCCAACTGCATGCATCTTGGCGTATTACTGAATTTAAGTACATTCGAAGAAAATCTTATCGCCGAACGTTCGCGATTTTTACTGGAAGATACACGCAATTTCGCGCGTAAAACGTTGCTGGAAAAAGGCATTTCCTGTTTTGACGACAATTTCATCAGGCTTGTCCAGATGGGCGATGTAGAGGCTGTCCTGCTTTTTCTCGATGCAGGCTTCAGCCATTCAATTACCGATGCTGCCGGAACTCCTGTTCTTTCACTGGCGGTGCGTGCCCAGGTCCCTGAGGTGGTGAATATTCTTGTTGCAGCCGGTGCAGACGTAAACAGACAATCGCAGGATCGCGGTTATTCGCCCCTCATGGATGCTGCGCAAAAGGGAGATGTGGTGATTGCCGAGATTCTGCTCAAGCATGGGGCTCATCCCGATATGAAAAGCAGGGACGGCCAGACAGCATTGATTATCTGCGCAGGCAGGGGAGATGTCGAGTTTTCGCGCCTCCTTGTCCGTTACGGCGCAGATCCCGAAATAAAGGACAGCCTTGGCATGTCTGCGCTCGCGTATGCAAAACTTTTCCGGAATGAAAAATTGATGGAGCTTTTCAATAAACCTTCAGCATGATACAGTGTCAGGATGAAGCGCATTGTTTTTACGGGAGGCGGAACCGGGGGGCATATCTTTCCCGGACTTGCCGTTATTTCCGAACTTCAGGCAACCAATACGTATGAGTGTATCTGGCTGGGCAATTCCAGCGGAATGGACAGATCTCTTGTAGAAGCCCGTGAAATACCGTTCATCGGTATACCGTCCGGCAAGCTGAGAAGATACTTCAGCCTGCGGAATTGTACAGATCTGTTCAAAATAGCCGCGGCTTTTATCGCGTCCTTTTTTATCCTGCTTAAACTGAAACCGGCACTCTTGTTTTCCAAGGGCGGTTTTGTCAGTGTTCCACCCTGCATTGCTGCGCGAATTCTAAAAATTCCGGTAATCACCCATGAGTGCGATTTTTCTCCCGGGCTTGCTACCCGAATCAATTCCCGCTTCGCATCTTTTATTTATGTTACGTATGAAGACACAAAGCGCTTTTTCCCGGACACTGTCCGCAAAAAAATTGTTGTAACAGGAAATCCTGTTCGATCGGTTTTTTACCGGGCCGATCCGGAAAACGGTTTACGATTCTGCGGTTTTTCCAATCCGTCCAAGCCAGTACTGTTCATACAGGGAGGAAGTCTTGGTGCCCGTCAGATCAATGATCTGGTACTCGAATGTCTGGAACCTCTGTGTCGTATGTATAACGTTGTGCATCAGACAGGACCGGCAAATTCCGATCAGATTGCCGCCGCAGACAATTCGTCCACAGCCGGAAACTATGCGGCCTTCCCCTTTATCGGAGACGAAATGCCGGACGTACTTGCAGCGAGTTCTCTGGTTATTGCGCGCTCGGGTGCCAACACGGTATGGGAATGCGCTGCGGCGGGAAAGCCGATGATTCTTGTTCCGCTGATGAAAGGCAACTCCCGCGGTGACCAGATCGAAAACGCTGATTTTTTTGCCAGACATGGCGCGGCAGTTGTACTTGCAGGAGCGGATGCGTCTGCCGCTACATTGCTTGACACTGTTTCCGAATTATACACAGACGAAGCCCGTTTGAGGCAAATGGCAAAAAAAAGCGGCGCACTGGGTCAAACGAGGCCCGCTGCGGCCATTGCTGAACTTATTCACCATTATTTGTCTGCCCGATAGTTCTGGTCCTGGAGGATGTGCAAATGACCCTGGCAATTTTTGATATATTCGCACTCGTTCTGATTGTTGTTATCGCTGTCAGAGCTTCTCTTTCCGGGTTCGTTTCCGAATTTTTTTCAAAGGCTGCCGTTCTGATCGCTTCTGCGACTGCAGTTCTCCTGTATAAAAGAATTGTACCGAACATCGTCGAGATCACCGGCAATGCCCTCTTTCCCGAGATCATTTCTTTTTTGTTGATTTTCATCGTTGTGTATCTGCTTGTCAAAGTGCTGCAGCAATTCATCGGTTCTTTCTTTCAAAGCGAATCGCTTGCGAATCTGGATCACGCACTGGGCTTTTTTTTCGGTATAGCGGAAGGACTTGTTCTTGTTGCCGTGATCATGTCTGTGCTGCGCATACAGCCCTGGCTCGATGTTTCCCCTCTGATACGCGACAGCATATTCGTCAAGCTCCTTTCTCCGCTTACCGGATACGGAGCCGATTACCTTTCGGGATTCGTTCCCCAAATTCTCAAATAAGGACGAGAGGTTGTCATGTTCGAAAACCTGATAGCACAACCGGCCGGTTCGTTATTGGCCGATGATATTCGTAGTCTGCGCTTGCCGCCTTCAATGCTTTTTTACGGACAGACCGCATCCGGGAAGCTGACAGCAGCGCTCGAGACGGCGAGAGTCCTTTCCTGCATCAACTCTGACGCTTCATGGACGTGTCCCTGTTCGTCCTGCAGCAGGCACCGGCTTCTCTCCCATCCGGATCTTGCCCTGGTCGGTTCGCGGGACTGCACGCTGGAAATACGAGCAGCTTCCGAAGCTTTTTTCCGCAACAGGGGACAGGCTTCCCGTTTTCTGTTCATACGCTCAATACGAAAACTGATGCTGCGCTTTTCCCAGTCAGTCCAGGACACGGACGATTCCAAATTCCAGAAGTGCACTCCGCTTTTATCCGACCTGGAGGAACGGCTTGAGGAACTCGGCTCCGACCGGAGCCTTCCTTCAGACGATGCGCAATTTCAAAAAATGCTCGAAGGAATTGTTTCATCGGCCGAAAAACTTGAACAAGACTTTCTGTACGATTCGATACCTGTTTCCGTAGTCCGTACCGTTTCCTCCTGGGCACGTCTCACTCCCGCCGGAAAGCGCAAAGTTGTGATTATAGAGAACGCCGACAGAATGCAGGATGCCGCTCGCAATGCATTCCTCAAAGTGCTCGAAGAGCCGCCCGAGAACGTCGTATTCATATTGACCACTGCGCGCCGGGGTGCAATTCTTCCCACCATCCTGTCGCGCGTCAGAACCTACGCGTTTATCGACCGCAGCCTCGCACATCAGCACGAAGTCATCCGCCGCGTATTTCACGACGAGCCGGATCAGGACACAACACTCACTTCATGGTTCAACTCGTTTCTTCCGGTTTCTCCCGAAGCTATCCATCGTGCTGCCTGCTCTTTTCTGGAAACTACTTTGCTGGCAGCCCTGGACGAAGGTAAAAAACCCCTCCCCGGAATCCGCTCGGTGCTGGACTCTGAACGCGGCGCCGGAGAACGGAGTGAATCCATCGGTTCTGTAACAGCGATTGTTTCATCCTTGAATAAATGCAAACCGGCGCTTGTGTGGCATTTGTTCCTGTCGCGCATCGCCCGGTTTATGCGGATGTCCCTCAGGTCCGGTGCGCCCGATGCACGGGAAACTGCAATCTACGCCGCCTGGACCGCGCTTCTTCGGGAGACGCTCGACTCGGTCGACATCTACAACATTTCTCCCGCATCAGCCCTCGAACGGCTTTCTCACAAAATGAAGGAAGCGTTATGAGAGAGTTTATCCGGCGGGCATTGCAGAAAACGTCCCGAATGAACAGCGAGCAGCTTCAGAGTCTGCTCTCTCTGATTACCGAAGAGTACGAACTGCTCGACGCCGTTCTCGATTCCCTCGGTACCGGGATACTCATCTGCGACTCGTTTCATATATTGGTCCAGCACAACAAGGCTGCGGCGCGAATCCTTCCCTTCGAATTCCACGACGTTCAGGAGCGTCCCGTCTGGGCCTGCGTCCGCGAAAGCGAAATTGCTGCCTTTATTCAGCAAACCATCGAAAACGAAGACAGCGCGACTGCACGCGAATTCGGGGTAGAAGAATTTTCCGGAACGCGATTTCTTTCCATCAGCGTAATGCCCTTGGTCCGGAGCAAGAGCGTACGCGGAACCATTATCACTATCGAAGACGTTACCTGGAAAAAAAATGAGGAATTGCGGAATCGCAGACTGGAGAGCCTTGCCAGCCTGACGAATCTTGCGGCGACCGTCGCTCATGAAATTAAAAACCCGCTTGGTTCCATCAGTATCTACGTCCAGCTGTTGCGAAAATCCCTTGCCCGAATCCCGGACGGCACTCCCGAAGAACTGGTGCAGTATCTTGATATCATCGATGAAGAAATCGAACGGCTCAACCGGATCGTCGTCGATTTTCTTTTTGCGGTCCGCCCGCTCAAATTTGAATTCACTTCTTTGGATCTTAATCTGATCATCCAGTCTCTTGCCGCTTTCATGTCCGAAGAACTGTCTCATGCGTCAGTAACTCTGATTCTCGATTTGGCACAATCGCTACCGCACATTCAGGGCGACGACCGGTTCCTCAGGCAGATGCTGATCAACCTGATCCAGAATTCTCTTGCGGCAATGCCTACAGGCGGTACTATCTCCATAGCGACTTCTCAGACGGACGACGTGATTACACTGACGGTGAGCGATACCGGTACCGGAATTCCCGCTGATGTCATCGACCGAATTTTCGAACCGTATTTTACCACCAAGGCCGACGGAACCGGATTGGGCCTTGCAATGGCGTATAAAGTTGTCAAGGAGCATGGGGGCGATATCTATGTGCAATCGGAGGTTGGGAAGGGTACCTGTTTCAGGATTACCTTGCCGGCTGTCCGAAAAGCCCTGAAAATGATCGAATACGAGGAGGAGTAATCCCGATGAAATTCAATGTTCTCGTAATAGATGATGAAAAAAATATTCGCACAGGACTTGCCGCCGCACTCAAGCTCGACGGATATGAAGTTTTTCTTGCTGCCGACGGCAACGAGGGGATGGATATAGCCCTGCGCGGAGATATAGATCTGGTAATCACTGATTTGCGGATGCCCGGGATGAGCGGTGAAGAAGTCTTAAAGAAGGTCACGTCCGAAACACCAGGAGTTCCCGTGATCGTCCTGACCGGCCATGGAACTGTCGAAAGTGCGGTAGACGCGATGCGTGCCGGGGCGTATGACTTTCTTACAAAACCTCTTAATCTTGATCGTCTTTCGCTGTTGGTCAAACGTGCATTGCAGAGCAGGGAACTTATTCTGCAGCATCGGGAGCTTGAGCGGGAAGTCGAAAGCAGGAAATCGTTCGAACATATAATCGGTAAAAGTCCGGCTATGATGAAGGTTTTCGAAGTACTCAAGCGTGTCGCGCCGACAAAAGCCTCCGTTCTTATTACCGGAGAAAGCGGTGTCGGCAAGGAACTTATTGCAGATGCGCTGCATAACCTGTCTCCGCGAAAAGACAATCCGTTTGTCAAGGTGCATTGCGCGGCTCTTGCCGAATCTCTGCTTGAAAGTGAATTGTTCGGTCACGAAAAGGGTTCGTTCACCGGTGCTGTGTCCAGGAAGCGGGGCCGTTTTGAACTGGCACATTCCGGCACTATTTTCCTTGACGAAATCGGCGAAATCGACCAGACCGTCCAGATAAAAATTCTGCGCGTGCTTCAGGAAAAAAAGTTCGAACGGGTTGGTGGAGAAGACACGCTTGAGGTTGATGTTCGGGTTGTTACGGCAACCAACCGGGATCTCGAGAAAGAGATTGCAGAGGGCCGGTTTCGGGAAGACTTGTACTACCGGCTCAATGTCGTCCGCATTCATGTTCCGCCGCTTCGTGAACGAAAAGACGATTTGCCCCTGATGATAACCTCATTTGTCCACGAGTTTGCCGAAGAAAACGGGAAAAAAATCGAGGGTATGGATCCAAAAGCCCGTTCCGCCCTGTACGCCTATGATTGGCCGGGAAATGTCCGGCAGCTGCGAAACTGTATCGAAAGCGCGGTGGTGATGACGTCCGGTACCGTTATTACGCTCGATGATCTGCCCCCTTCGATCCGTTCCGGAGCAGAGGTGCCGTCGCTCCTTATTCCGGTTGGTGTAACGATGGCCGAGGCTGAAAAACAGGTTATTTTGCAGACCTTGTCTGCTAACAGCGGAAATAAGAGTAAAACGGCAGAAATTCTCGGTATTGGAAGAAAGACCCTGCACAGAAAACTGGATGAATACGGGGTTGTATCGGCACCGGACGGTGGAGACGGAAGCGGGGATGGAAGCGATAGCTGAATGCGGTCAGTCAATTTTTCCGGTGGAATACCAGCGGATAATTTTCCGGTAGGCATCGGTAACCCGGGTGGTTTTTTCGGTATATGAAACCCGTTCGTTTTCTGCAGAACCAGACAGATCCGGATGATACTTTTTCAGCAGTATTTTCCACTGCTCCTTGCATTTTTCAGGAGCTGTTCCCGGAACCAGGCCAAGCTCCGCGAATTCCGGAATGAGCTCTGTAGGGACTGTGTAGTACTCCGAGTGTTCCTGCTTTTTTGGCGGAGGCGTTCTTTCCCGGAAATTGGCTGCCTGCCTGACTTTTCCTGCATGAGGATTCCAGGTTTCGAACGGATCATCGTCAGAATCAAGCGTGTCGCGCAGTATGTCGCCCAGCCGTTCATAATATCCACCCACAGACTCACCCCTCTGACCATACTATACCCCGAAAAAATCATGCAAGGCAAGTTAGCAGCTATTGCCAAGTCGGCAGGAGTAGCATAAACTGGAAACATACCAAGCACACCTCGAACAACTGAGGTTTTTAAAGCTGCCCTTGATTTACTGTCTTCTGGAGCGCATCATGAAAGTCAAAAAAAGAAGTTTTGGGGTATTGTCTTCCGGTCAAAAGGTTTCGCTGTATACGGTTTCAAATGGCGTCATGTCTTTTTCGGTGACGAATTTCGGTTGTACGATTACCAGCATCTGTCTTCCGGAAAGCAACGGCTGTTCCGGTGATGTCGCTCTCGGATTTCCGGCTTTGCACGGATATCTGCACAATACTCCTTATTTTGGCTGTCTGGTCGGGCGCTTTGCAAACAGGATTTCCGGCGCACGGTTTGACCTTGCCGGCGCGTCCCACAGTCTGGAAGCGAATGATCACGGAAATTGTCTGCACAGCGGAAGAAAAGGATTCCATAACCAGGTTTGGGAATCTGATTCTTTTGTCAATACCAGTGAAGCAGGCGTTATTTTCCGGAAAAAAAGCCCGGCCGGAGATCAAGGCTTTCCCGGTAACCTTGACGTTCGCGTTACCTACAGTCTGAGCAGGAACAATGAAATCATTATCCGGTATGCGGTAAAGACGGATGCTCCCACTCCGGTCAATCTGACTAACCACACGTATTTTAATCTTGCAGGACATGATTCCGGGTCCGTAGAGGATCACACCGTTCAGCTGTTCTGTGATCGCTATATCCCTGTCGATGAACATGCAATACCTTCCGGTGACATTCTTGATGTTGCAGGCACACCCTTCGATTTTCGTTCTCCAAAAGCAATCGGTACAGATATCGGCTCTGTTGTCGGCGGATATGACCATACATGGGAAATAAACCGTGCCGGAGAGTCTCTCAACCCGGTTGCAGGTGTATATGAACCGGTCAGCGGAAGAACGCTGACGGTGTATTCGACTCAGCCTGGCGTTCAGTTTTATACCGGTAATTTCCTTGATTCGATACCGGGCAAGGACGGCTGTTATTACGGGAAACGATCAGGATTCTGTCTGGAAACACAGCATTTTCCGGATTCCCCGAACAGACCGGAGTTTCCGCTTTCGATTCTGATTCCCGATCAAAGATACAGACACGAAACTATTTGGCATTTTGACTTTTGAGCTTCCTGCAAAAGGCTTCTGCTTTTGCAGGAATCTCCACATACATTATTTGTAGGCGCCTTAACTAACTTCAGTTTTAGAGGTTTTCTTACATAATTATCAAGAGGTGAATATGGAAGTTCAATTACAGGAACTGGTCGAAAAGATCAAAAAAGACGGTATCGAGACGGCGAGCGCCCAGGCTGCCGGAATTGTCCGGGATGCAGAATCGAAGGCTGCTGCGATTATCAAGGCTGCCAGGGACGAAGCGGACGCCATTGTAAAAAAAGGCCAAGATGAGGCTTCCAGAATGGAAAAAGCTGCTGTTTCGGCGATTAGCCAGGCAGGGCGAAATCTGATTCTTTCCTTCCGCGATTCTATCCTGTCGACTGTTGATTCGATAATCAAAACCGAAACATCGAAGGTGTACGATTCTTCTGTGCTTCAGGACCTTGTTCCCGCATCGGTCAAGGCATGGATTGCTTCACCGAATACGAATGACCTGACCGTTCTTCTTTCGCCTGCCGATGCAGAAAAGCTTGATGCCGTCTTCAAGACTGCCCTGAAAAACGAAATTGCAAAAGGGCTCGAAGTTAAAGCCGACAAGGCTGTTTCCGGCGGTTTCAGGATCGGAACCAAAGACGGAGCCGCTTACTACGACTTTTCAGCCGAGGCTGTTGCTTCCCTCTTTTCTGAGTACCTCAACCCGCGTATCGCCGCAATTATGAAAGATGCGGCAAAGGAGCTGTAAGGCGTGAGCAGTTATTACTACCTGATGGCACAGCTTCCGGGCATTCTGCCCGGAACACCTTTGGCCATCACGTACGACCGGTTTGTCGAAACTGCATCCCGTTTTCTGTCATCCAGGGACAGTCGAATTCTGGCTTCTCTTTCGCTGGAACCGCCGCGCGACACCGTATCTACCGGATCACGCTTGCTTGATTCCTGGTATGCCAAAGAACGCGCCCTGAGAATGGCTCTTGAAAAAATGCGGGCTGCCAGAATGAAGAGAGATTACTCCGTCCGGACAGACGATGAAGAATATATTGGCCGAATGCCGGAAGTTCAGCAGATAGCGCGAAATGCTCTGGCTATGGATAATCCGCTTGAAGCCGAACGCTATCTTGATTCGGTACGGCTGAATGCTGTTGAAAACCTTCGGGGTAATCATTTTTTCGATTCCGAAGCTGTTTTCGCTTATGGACTTATGGTGCTCCTTCATGAACGAAGCGACCGCTTCACGGTCGATGCCGGAAGCTCATCATATACCGCCATTTACCACCAGATTCTGGAGAATAACGTATGAGGGATACCAAAGGGAAAGTAGTCGCCGTTAACGGCAACATGATCAGCGTCTATTTTGACGGGATTGTTGCCCTGAACGAAGTTGGCTATGTGCATGTTGCGGATAAAAAACTGAAAAGCGAAGTAATCCGGATTCGGGGCAATGTCGCTCAGTTGCAGGTTTTTGAAATAACAAAAGGCATTGAAATTGGCGATGCCGTACAGTTTACCGGCGATCTGCTGTCTGTCGAACTTGGGCCGGGACTGTTAGGCCAGATTTACGACGGACTTCAGAATCCGTTGCCCGAACTTGCAAAAAAAGCCGGGTATTTTCTTGAGCGCGGAACCTATATTGAACCGCTTGATTCTTCTTCACGATGGAACTTTACTCCGGTAACCAAAGCCGGCGATCGTGTCCAGGCCGGAGATACCATCGGAACGGTTCCAGAAGGCACCTTTACCCACCGGATTATGGTACCGTTCTGGCTTCAGGGAACAGCCGAAATCAAGGAAGTCCGAACCGCTGGCGAATGCGGCATGAAAGACCAGGTTGCCGTAATTGTAGATGAGAAGGGCAATGAACATTCGCTCGGTTTGAGCTTCCATTGGCCGATAAAACGGGCAGTGAGCTGTTTTGCGGAACGCTTGAAACCGGTCGAGACGCTGACGACAAAAATTAGAACAATCGATACTTTTTTCCCCGTTGCCAAGGGTGGTACCTATTGCATACCCGGTCCGTTTGGCGCCGGGAAAACGGTTCTGCAGCATTCGACCAGCCGCAATGCCGAAGTCGATATCGTAATTGTGGCTGCATGCGGCGAACGTGCGGGCGAAGTTGTCGAATTGCTGAAAGAATTCCCGGAACTTGTAGATCCGAGAACCGGCCGATCGCTCATGGAGCGGACAATCATCATCTGCAATACGTCGTCTATGCCTGTCGCATCCCGCGAAGCCTCCGTTTATACCGGAGTTACACTGGCCGAATACTACCGGCAGATGGGGCTTGACGTTCTTCTTTTGGCCGACTCGACCAGCCGCTGGGCTCAGGCTTTGCGCGAAATGTCGGGACGTCTGGAAGAAATTCCGGGAGAAGAAGCTTTCCCTGCCTATCTTGAGTCGTATATTGCCGCTTTCTACGAACGCGCCGGCATTGTCCGTCTCAGGGACGGTACAATCGGTTCTGTTACTATCGGCGGTACAGTTTCTCCTGCCGGCGGAAACTTCGAGGAACCGGTCACACAGGCAACGCTCAAGGTTGTCGGTGCGTTCCACGGTCTGTCCCGCGAACGTTCTGATTCCAGAAAGTATCCGGCTATACAACCGCTTCTTTCCTGGTCCAAATATACGAGCATTCTTCCTGCTTCGGCAGTAAGCTATGCCCACGACTTTCTCAGCCGCGGTGTGGAAATCGAACAGATGATGAAGGTTGTCGGCGAGGAAGGCACCAGTCTGGAAGACTTTGTTATTTATCTGAAAGGGGAATTCCTGGATGCAGTATACTTGCAGCAGAATTCCTTCGATCCTGTCGATGCGTCCGTATCCAGAGAGCGGCAGCACTATCTGTTCAGAATTATTCTGGAGATTCTCGGATCCTCGTTCGGTTTTGGCTCCAAGGAAGAAGCGCGTTCCTGGTTTAATAAAGCCAGGCTTCTGTTCATCGACTTCAATTCTTCTGCCTGGAAATCGGAGGAATTTACGGTCAAAGATACCGAAATTCGGGCTCTTGTTGCAGAACGAGCCGGCGCTCTGGATTCTACGGCCGAGAAGCTGCTGGCTCTTGATGAACTTGCAGGGAGAATGGAGTAAGACATGAAAAAGGTTTACAGCAAAATAGAATCAATTACTGGCTCTGTCATTACCGTCAGGGCAAATGGAGTAAAATACGGAGAACTGGCCGAAATCGAAACTCGTTTTGGCACCTCCCTTGCTGAAGTCAACAAGCTGGACGGAGACTTGGTGTCGTTGCAGGTTTTTGCCGGCGGCCGCGGTGTTTCTACCGGAGATGAAATCAAATTTCTTGGAAAAGAAATGCAGGTCAGCTTTTCCGATAATCTTCTCGGCCGTATTTTTAACGGTTCCGGAGAGCCCCGCGACAAAGGCCCGTCCCTGAAGGACAATATGATTCAGATCGGCGGTCCTTCGGTAAATCCGGCGAACCGAATCATGCCCCGGCGCATGATTCGTACCGGTATTCCGATGATCGATGTTTTCAACACTCTCGTCGTATCGCAGAAGCTCCCGATTTTCTCTATTTCCGGAGAACCGTACAATGAACTGCTCGCTCGAATCGCGATGCAGGCAGAAGTTGACGTTATCGTACTCGGGGGAATGGGCCTCAAGTACGATGATTATCTGTATTTCAAGGATACGCTGGAAAATGCAGGTGCGATGAACCGGACAGCAATGTTCGTGCATACGGCAGCCGATCCTACGGTTGAATGTCTCATGATTCCGGATATGTGCCTTGCAGTTGCAGAGCAGTTTGCCCTGAAAGGGAAGGATGTTCTTGTCCTTTTGACCGACATGACGAACTTTGCCGACTCCATGAAGGAAATTGCAATCATCCAGGAACAGGTTCCGTCGAATCGCGGTTATCCGGGCGATCTGTACAGCCAGCTCGCAGCCCGCTATGAAAAAGCGGTAGACTTTGCGAATGCCGGTTCTGTCACCGTTTTGGCAGTTACAACCATGCCCGGCGACGACGTTACTCATCCCGTTCCGGACAATACAGGCTACATTACTGAAGGACAATTTTACCTGAAAGGGGGGCGAATCGAGCCGTTCGGCAGCTTGTCCCGCCTCAAGCAAAACGTTAACGGAAAGACCAGAAGCGATCATCGCTCCCTGATGGATAATATGATCAAACTCTATGCTTCCTATAAAGATACTCTGGAAAAAAAATCCATGGGCTTTATGATGAGCGACTGGGATTCCAAACTTCTGAAGTACGGTGTTCTGTTCGAGAAGCAGATGATGGATTTGTCTGTCAATATTCCGCTTGAAGCGGCTCTCGATGCGGGCTGGAAAATTCTTTCGGATTGCTTCAAACCCGAAGAAACCGGAATTAAGACCGAGCTTATCAAGCAATACTGGCCTACCAACTAAAAGGAAAACGGAATGGCAATCAAGCTGACAAAAAACGAGCTGAAAGCCCAGAAAGAAAGCCTGAAAATGTATCAGCGCTATCTTCCAACGCTTCAGCTCAAAAAGCAGCAGCTGCAAACCGAAGTCCGCACCATAGAAAATCGGGCTAAGCAGGTACGGGCTGACCGTGACCGCCTGAATGCGGAATTCCGCGAATGGATTGCGGTATTCGGCGAGGCTGATGCATTTACTCCTGATATGCTCGCCGTTCGATCCATTCGGACATCTACCGGCAATATTGCCGGTGTTTCGATTCCAATATTCGATGGAGCCGAATTTGAGCGATCGCGCTACGATCTGTATGCTACTCCTTTATGGATTGATACAGCGGCGGACAGACTGGAAAAAGTATTATTACTGGATCTGGAAGCCCGGATTCTGGATGAACAGGTGCGTTTGCTGCAAATTGAACTGCGAACAACCACGCAGCGAGTCAATCTTTTTGAAAAAGTGAAAATACCGGAAGCCAAGGAAAATATCAAGAAAATCAACGTGTATCTTGGCGACCAGCAGGTAGCAAGCGTTGTTCGCGGAAAAATATCCAAGAGAAATCTTCTCAAGGCATCGGAGGTGAAGGAATGATCGTTCCGATGAAAAAGATCACCCTGCTGGTTCTGGCCGCGGAACAGAATACTGCGCTGGAGGTCTTGCGCCGCACGGGTGTTGTTCATGTAGAGAAACGAAATGCGTCGAGTCAGGGCATCAACAGCCTGCAAACCCTTCTTTCAAAGGTTGAAAATGCACTTTCTGTTTTGTCGGATGCGGGAACTGACCCAAAAATGGCACAAGCTCCCTATCCCGGACGGGATGAAATGCTGGTACATGCGGATTCGCTGCTCCAGTTGCGCGACAAACGACGAGCCGCGTTTGATGCGCAGGTCGCTCTTTCGAACGAACTGGACAGAATGGCTCCCTGGGGCGATGTTGATCCTCAAAATTTCGCATTTCTTGCGCACAACGGGATACGCCTCCGTCTGTATGAATCGGCAGCGAACGAGTATGAGGCTCTGGATGAAAAGGTCCGGACCCTGGTTCTGTCGCGAAACAAGAAAATGGTACGTTTTGTTGTATGTACCCTTCCTGGAGAGGATGATGCGAGTCTTCCGCCGGAAGCAAGAGAATGCCTCCTTCCGCAGAAATCCGTGTCGGAGCTTCGCGACGATCTTGATCGCGCTTCCCGTATGATTCCAGACACTCTGGAGCAAATACATTCGTTCGGGGCCTATGCTCAAGCTTTTGCAGCCCTGAAAGCTGAACTGCTCGAGGAACTGGAATTCGAAACTGTCCGTGCAGGCATGCCGGTAATAACACTAGACGATGCAGCCGGAGCTGTCGCTGACACTGAACTGGCCTGGCTTACCGGCTTTGTGCCGGTCGATCAGGTTGGACAGATTTCCGGAGCTGCCAAGAATAATCAATGGGCACTTATTACGGAAGATCCGTCAGAAGAAGATGCTGTTCCGACACAAATCAGGAATAACAGGTTCGTCAATCTAATCAGCCCTCTTCTGGATTTTCTCGGGACTGTACCGGGATACCGGGAAATCGATATTTCGGTATGGTTTCTCCTGTTTTTCGGAATGTTTTTTGCAATGATATTCGGGGATGGAGGATACGGACTGCTTTTGGTCCTCGTTTCGGGCTATATGATTGCGTCTTCCTTCCGGAAAAAGCAAAAACCCGGTACTGCGCTCTACATGTTATTGTATCTCGGGATCATGACGGTTATTTGGGGAACGGCAACCTGTACATGGTTTGGCATACCTGTGGATTCTCTGCCTGAATTCCTCAAATCAATAGCCGTACCGACATTCTCCAATGCCAATCCCGAGGCGCCGCAGAATATAAAGATATTCTGTTTTGTCATCGGTCTGGTACAAATCTCGCTGGCCCATGTTATCGGAATTGTCCGGAACCGGAAGTCGCTCAAACTGCTTGGCGAACTGGGCTCCCTGATGCTCGCGGTCGGTATGTTCTACGTTGTTTTAAGCCTGGTGGTCGACGCCGACAAGTATCCGCTCGGATCTGCATTCGGTACTGCAATGATCGGTCTGATTCTTTCCGGATTTCTTCTTAACTTTCTGTTTATCAACTATAGCGGAAAAGTGGGAGAAGGCATTGTCGAGAGCCTCAAGAATAGTATAACAATGATACTGGGCGTCGTGAACATGTTCGGCGATATCATGAGCTATATCCGTCTGTGGGCAGTGGGTCTTGCAGGAGCTGCAATCAGTACTACGATAAATACCATGGCCGGTCCGATGCTTGGCGGATTTATTATATTTGCAGGCATCATGCTGCTCCTGTTCGGACATGGACTCAACATGGTTATGAACGTTCTTTCGGTTATTGTTCACGGTGT
>Ga0116148_1001803_pt1 | contig 22350 bp, 13 predicted proteins | sample AD_UKC055_MetaG_FD_89786 | JGI IMG/M metagenome (GOLD analysis project Ga0116148, IMG submission 89786) | Active sludge microbial communities of municipal wastewater-treating anaerobic digesters from USA - AD_UKC055_MetaG | ecosystem: Engineered > Bioreactor > Anaerobic > Digestate | place: USA... | reverse complement strand
TAGTGACGCCGTGAGGCGTTGCCTCTACCATGCCCTCACGGGCACCTGCCTTCGGCAGGCAGGCACTACGAACGGGCCGATCCTGCCCGGGCCCCACAGTTCTCTCCCTGTAACTGACCCCTTGCCGCCGCCGGCGGACGGGACCGATTCGGAAAACGGGCGGGAATTGCCGTTGTCGCCGCGCGGAGTGGGGCTATAATTCGGCGAAGCTCTTGCGGACGCGGGGCCCCTGCAAGGCCTCCCCTGGCGGCCGGGCCCGCGGGCCGGAGCTGGCGGACATCCGGATCGCTCGAGCGAGCGATCTTGAGAAAGGAGTCGGCGGTGAGCAGGCGAGTGACTCGACGGGAAGCGGCGGCGATGGGAGCGGCGGCGATGGCGGCGATGGCGGGCGCGACGTGGGCCCAGGAGGGCGCAGCCACCACTCAACCGGCCCCTTCGCTGGCCCTGGACGGGGCGTTCAAGGATGGACTCTACACCCTGCCCAAGCTGCCCTACGACTACGACGCCCTCCAGCCGGAGTACGACGCCCAGCCGCTGAAGATCCATCACACCAAGCACCACGCCGGCTACGTCACCGGGCTCAATCAGACGCTGGAGAAGCTCCAGGAGGTCCGCAAGACCGGCGACTACGCCTCCGTCCAGGCCCTGTCGCGCAACCTGGCCTTCCACGGCAGCGGGCACATGCTCCACTGCCTGCTGTGGCACTCGATGACCCCGGGCGGCAAGCCCATGCCCGCCTCGTTCGCCAAGGCCGTCGAGGCCGACTTCGGCACGGTCGAGGCCATGCAGGCCCAGTTCGCCGCCGCCACCACCAAGGTGGAGGCCAGCGGATGGGGCGTCCTGGCTTACGAACCGGTCGGCAAGAAGCTCCTGGTTCTCCAGGCCGAAAGGCACCAGGACCTGGCCATCTGGGGCGTCGTCCCCCTGCTGGTCTGCGACGTCTGGGAACATGCCTACTACACTCAGTACGCCAACAACCGCGGCCAGTGGGTGGCGGCCTTCATGAAGCTGGCCAACTGGGACTTCGCCGCCCAGCGCTACGCCGCGGCCGTCAAGATCTAGCGAAAGCCGCATCACCGCGTGAAGACACCTCGGGCCCCTTGACAGGCAAGCGGCCTCGAAGGGTGTTTGTCTGCGCCATTTCGGAGACGATCATGAACCTGACGACCCGACCCATCACGGTGACCAGGCCCTCCGAGCACGTGCTGGCCGAACTGGGAGTCCGGACCTGGCCCATCTGGACCTGCGAAAGCTCCACCTTCCCCTGGCACTACGACCAGAAGGAGACCTGCTACCTCCTGGCCGGACAGGTCACCGTCCGCGCCGAAGGCCGGGAGGTCACCTTCGGCGAGGGCGACCTGGTCGTCTTCCCCGAGGGGATGGACTGCGTCTGGGAAGTCGCCAGGCCGGTCAAGAAACACTACAAGTTCGGATAGGGACCGGGGAACAGGGATTGGGGACGAGGGAATAGGGAATAGGGAACAGGGACGAGGGAATAGGGTCAGGGAACAGGGGCCAGGGATGAAGGACCGGGTAATGGGAATGGGGAACGGGCGGCGGCCTGGTCACTTCAGTGACCCAGGCGTGCCTGGCATGGTGCTGACAACGGAGCGACGACGAGGGAAGCAGCCACGTCTGCGACACGTGCGTTTGACTCCGCAAGCCGCGAATCGCTCTGCACTATTCCATATTCAAGCTTCGCGCACTATCGCTCAAACAGCGCAATACTTCTCAAACAGTGCACTGGGGCCGCACGGGCGGAGATCAGAGGTCTCTTCAACCGCGTCTTGCCCTGTGGGCGGGTCTTTCCGGCATTGCGGGCGGCGCGGGCGACGTTTGTCCTGGAGAAAGGGCTCGCCATGATATCGAAAACAGTCGCACGCTCCGCCGCCCTCGCTGCCCTCCTGCTGGCCTGTGCCGCCCCAGCCCTGCCAGCCGGGCCGGGCGAGGTCGCCTGGCCCGCGCAGAGCCGCCAGTGTCGCCCGTGGGCCTACAACTGGTGGATGGGCAGCGCGGTGGACAAGGCCAACCTGACGCGCGAGCTGGAGCGATACCGCCAGGGCGGGCTGGGCGGTGTCCACGTCGTGCCCATCTACGGGGCCAAGGGCGCCGAGGACCGGTACATCCCCTACCTCGGCCCCAAGTGGATGGAGATGCTCGCCCACGCGATCGCCGAGGGCGAGCGCCTCGACCTGGGCGTGGACATGACCACCGGCACGGGCTGGTGCTTCGGCGGGCCCCACGTCGCCCGCGACCAGGGCTGCCGGCAGATCGCCGCCAAGACCCTGCCGTTTCCCCGCGGCGGCAAGCTCGACGCCAGGGCCGCCGGAGGCGAAGTGCTCTACGCCGCCGTCGTCGGGTCCGATGGCAAGCCCACGGACATCACCGCGAAGATCCAGAACGGGCGCATCGACTACAAGCCGGCTGCCGGGGACAAGCTCGTGCTCCTCTCGCAGCGGCTGACCGGCCAGGCCGTCAAACGCTCCGCCCCCGGCGGGGGCGGGCCCATGCTCAACCCGTTCAGCCCAGCCGTCGTGCAGGCCTACCTCAAACCGTTCGCCGCCGCCTTCGACGCCGACACAGCCCCCAAGCCCCGCGCGATGTACCACGATTCGTTCGAGTACTCCGGCAACTGGAGCGACGAACTGTTCGACGAGTTCCCCGCCCGCCGCGGCTATGACCTCCGCAGCCGCCTGGACGCCCTGGCCGGACTGGGCGACGCCGACACCGTCGCCCGCGTCAAGGGCGACTACCGCGAGACCCTCAGCGACCTGATGATCGAGAAGTCCTTCCCCCTCTGGACCGCCTGGTGCCGCCAGCGAGGCATCCTCACCCGCAACCAGGCCCACGGCTCGCCGGGCAACCTCCTGGACCTCTACGCCCTGGCCGACATCCCCGAGACCGAGATGTTCGGGCGAGGCGCCCGCGACCCGCTCGCCAGCCGGTTCGACCCGGCCCGTTTCACCGAGGGCGACCGCAACATCCTCGTCTCCAAGTTCGCCTCCAGCGCCGCCCACGTCGCGGGCAAGCCGCTGGTCTCGTCCGAGACCTGCACCTGGATGGCCGAGCACTTCTGCGAGACCCTCGAAGAGACCAAGTGCTTCGTGGACCTGATGTTCGCGGCCGGCATCAACCACGTGTACTACCACGGCACGGTCTACTCGCCCGACGACGCCGCCTGGCCGGGCTGGCTGTTCTACGCCTCCACGCAGATGAACCCCCGCAACCCGATCTGGCGCGACGCGCCCGCCCTGAACGCCTGCATCGCCCGCTGCCAGAGCGTGCTCCAGGCGGGCAGGCCGGACAACGACGTGCTGCTCTACTGGCCCATCCACGACCTGTGGCACGACGCCGGCGGGATGAACATCAACTGCTCCGTCCACGGCGCGCCGTGGTTCAAGCGCCAGCCGGTCGGCGAGCTGGCCGGGAGGCTGTGGGACGCGGGCATCAGTTTCGATTACGTCAGCGACCGCCTGCTGGCCGGCGCGACGGGCGACAAGGACGGCCTCAGCGTGGGCGGCCTGCGGTATCGCGCCGTCGTCCTGCCCGCGACGACGCACATCCCCGTCGCGACGATCAAGAAGCTCGTCGAGCTGGCCGAGGCGGGCACGCCGATCCTGTGCGACCGGCGACTGCCCTCCGACGTGCCCGGCCTGGGCCGGCTGATCGAGCGACGCGCCGAGTTGAACAAGCTGCTGGAGCGGGCCAAGGGCAAGCTCCAGGCCGGCAAGGCTGAGGAACTGATCGCCCGCGCGGGCATCGCCCGCGAGAGCCTGGTCGACCAGGCCGGGGTGATGGTCATCCGCCGCCGCCTCGACGACGGACGCTACTACCTCATCATCAATCAGTCCGCCAAGCCGATCGACGGCCCCGTCCCGCTCGCCTGCGCCGCCAAGGGCATCGCCATCCTCGATCCCGTCACCGGGCGCATCGGCGCCGCCAAAGGCGGAACCGGCGTCGATCTCTACCTTGAACCCGGCCACTCCATCATTCTGCGGACGTTCGAGAACCAGGAAGTGAACCTGCCGCCCTTCGCGTTCGTCCGCCCCGGCCGGAGGATCGCCGGCCTGCCCGGCCCGTGGCAGGTCGAGTTCATCGCCGGCGGACCGACGCTGCCCAAGCCGTACCGGGCCGACAAACTGGAAAGCTGGACCGCCCGCGGCGACGGGGCGGCCGAGGCGTTCGGCGGGACCGCCCGCTACCGCACCACCTTCGACGCCCCCGCCGGCGCGGACACCGCCGCGCCACTCGTGCTGGACCTGGGCAAGGTCTGCCATTCCGCCCGCGTCCGCCTCAACGGGCGGGACCTGGGCGTCGTCTTCATGCCCCCCTACCGTCTCGCGATCGACCAGCTCCAGCCGCGCGGCAACACGCTGGAGATCGAAGTCACCAACCTGGCTGCCAACCGCATCCGCGACCTCGACCGCCGCAAGGTCGCCTGGCGGATCTTCCACGACATCAACCTGGTCAACATCGGCTACAAGGGCTTCGACGCGTCCAGGTGGCCCGTCTTCGAGTCCGGCCTGATCGGACCGGTGACGATCAACCGGTGAGGCACAACAAGGACACCGCGATGTTCAACCTCTTCAGAGCAGTCCCCTGCTGCCTGGCCCCATCGATGGCCGCCTTGCTGGCGGCGTCGCTCGCCCTGGCCGACGCGCAGCCCGCAAAGGACCCGCTGCCGCCCCCGGCCGCCGACCTGCTCAAGACGCTCGACCCGTTCTACAAGCAGCACGTCTCTGCCGGCGGCCTGCTGATCGTCGCCTCCGAAAAGGTCTCGCCCTACGCCCTGCGCGAGGTTGCCTACCTGGTCCAGCGGATGCTGGCCAACCGCCCCGACGCGCTCCAGGAGCTGATCCGAAAGCAGATGTACGTGTGCGTGATGGCCTGCGGTGAGATGCAGACCGACCTGCCCGAGTGCCGCAAGATGTCGCTGTGGTGGGCCAAGCGGGCCCGCGGCCTGGGCGGCCGGCCCGTCAGTTGCGGCGAGGAAAACCAACTCGACTACAAGGGCGACCCGTACCGCGGCGAGAACATCTTCATCCACGAGTTCGCCCACGGCATCCACGGCGCGCTGGGCCGGCTGGACGCGAAGTTCAACGAGCGCCTCAAGGCCCTGCACCAGGACGCCCGGCAGACCGGGCGGTTCCGCGGGTACGGCATGGGCAACCCCGGCGAGTTCTGGGCCGAGGGCGTGCAGTCGTGGTTCCACTGCAACCGGCGCGGCGGCTTGGAGGTCCTCGCCGCCGACGGCAACCGCTACCGCGACATCGACACGCGGCAGGCCCTGAAGGAGCACCTGCCCGCCCTGGCCCAACTGCTCGACGAGTCGTTCGCCCGTAACCCGTGGGTCTACGTGCCCGTGCGCGACCGCGTCGGCCGGGACCACCTCCGCGGATACGACCCCGCCGGCGCGCCGACCTTCCGCTGGCCCAAACACGTAATCGAGGCCTACAACCGCATCGAGGCCGAGCGGGCCCAGAAGCGCAAGCAAGAGGAGCGGCGCGACGCGAAGAAGTAGGAAGCTCACCAACTGCCCGCACGCCGGGTCGCCGGATCGCTGACAGATGGGCAATTGCGGGACCGGCCCGAAACGGTACAGTATGGGCATCTTCTCCGACAAGGAGTCGTCCATGAACACGACGTCACTGATCACTCGTTTCGCCCCGATCGCTCTGCTCCTTTCGCTGTGCCTGCCTGCCCCGGCCGCCGAAGACGTTGCGACCCACCCGGCCCTGGCGGCCTCGGGCGTGAAGGGCGGGCTGGTCGTCCTGCTCGGCTGCGGGGACGGACGGTCCGCGGTCGCCCTGCGAGGCGGAGAGGCGTTCCTGGTTCAGGCCCTGGACACGTCCGCCCAGAAGGTCGCGGCCGCTCGGCGCCACATCGCCTCGATCGGCGCCTGCGGCGCGGTCACCGCCCGCGCCTTCGACGGGCGCCGCCTGCCCTTCGTGGACAACACCGTCAACGTCCTGGTGGCCGACGACCCGTTCGCCGTCCCGGCTGAGGAAATGCTGCGCGTCCTGTGCCCGGGCGGCGTCCTGTGCACCCGCCAGGGCCAGAAGTGGAACACACGGGCCAAGCCGCGACCCGACACCCTGGATGAGTGGACCCATTACCAGCACGACCCGCAGGGGACCATGGTCGGACGGGATAAGGTGGTCGGCCCGCCGCGCCGCATCCAGTGGATGGGCGGGCCCAAGTGGCTTCGCAACCACGATTTCATGTCCAGCATGAACGCCATGGTCTCCTCGGGCGGGCGGATCTTCTACATCATCGACGAGGGCCTGCGGGCCCATGTCTTCCTGCCCGCCCGCTGGACGCTGATCGCCCGTGACGCGTTCAACGGCACGATCCTCTGGAAGCGTCCGCTGAAGGACTGGCACCCGACCAACTGGCCCCTCAAGAGCGGGCCTGGCGACATGCCCCGGCGTCTGGTGGCCGTCGGCGATCGCGTCTTCGTCACCCTGGGCTACCGCCAGCCCGTTACCGCCCTGGACGCCGTCACCGGGCAGACCGTCCGCACGTACGACCAGACCCGCTCCACCGACGAGATTCTCTTCAGCGACGGCGCGCTCTACCTGGCGGTCGAGCCTGACAAGCCGCCCGTCGAGTACCGCGCCCAGGGAGCCTCCTACGGCGAGATCGGCCGGGCCAACTCCGGCTGGGGGTGGAGCCGCCAGAAGCCCGAGCGGACCGTGCTGGCCGTCGACGCCCGGAGCGGCAAGACCCTCTGGCAGCACAAGGACCACGTCGCCCCGCTGACGCTGACGGTCGGGGCGGACCGGGTATTCTTCTTCGACGGCGAGCGGATGATCGCCCTGGACCGCTCGTCCGGCCAGCGGCGGTGGGCATCCGACAGTCCCGGCAAGGTCATTATCCGTCCCGCCACCGGCGCCGCCGCCCGCGTGGTCTGCCGCGACGACGTGCTGGTCATCTGCCACAGCACCCAGACCGCAGCCTTCTCGGCCAAGGACGGCAAGCTGCTGTGGCAGGGGCGAACGCTGCCCTCCGGTCATCACTGCCCCAACGACCTGTTCGTCATCGACAACCTGGTCTGGTCGGCACACACCGGCGTGCCCCAAAAGCAAGGCACGCACTTTGTCGGCCTGGACCTGCACACCGGGGAGGCCAAGCAGGACCTGGTGGCCGAGAACCTCCCCGCCTTCCCCATGCACCCCCGCTGCTACCCCAGCCGGGCGACCGAGCGGTTCATCATGACCGCCGGCATGGGCACCGAGTTCTACGCCCCCGGGTCGCGAACGGTGGACATCAATCATGTGGTGCGGGGCAGTTGCATTTACGGCGTGATGCCCTGCAACGGGCTGCTCTACAAGCCGCCTGACTCGTGCGCCTGCTACTACATGTCGAAGCTGGAGTACTTCTGTGCGCTGGCGCCGGCGGACGAGGCCCCCGCCGAGCCGCCGCCTTCCGACGAGCAGCGCCTGGAGAAAGGCCCCGCCTACGTCCGCGCCGCCGGGGCGCCCGAGCCGGCCGCCGCCGGCGACTGGCCCATGTACCGCTGCGACAACTCCCGCAGCGGAGCCTGCGCCACCGGCGTGCCGGCCAAGTTGAAGCAGGCCTGGCGGGCCGAGTTGGGCGGGCGGCTGACCCAGCCGGTCGTCGCGGGCGGGCGGGTCTACGTGGCCGCCATCGACGCCCACACGTTGTACGCCCTGGACGCCGCAACCGGCAAGCCGATCTGGAACTTCCTCGCCGGCGGGCGCATCGACTCGCCCCCCACCGTCACCGGACAGACGCTGATCTTCGGCTCGGCCGACGGGTGGGTCTACTGCCTGGCCGCCGAGGACGGGAGCCTGGCCTGGCGCCGCCTGGTCGCTCCGCAGGACCGCCAGATCGTCGCCATGCAGCAGGTCGAGTCGCTCTGGCCTCTCCACGGCAGCGTGCTGGTGCACAAGGGCGCCGTGTACGCCCTGGCCGGGCGGAACATGTTCTTCGACGGCGGGATGCGGCTGGTCAGGATCGAGGCGGCCACCGGGCGCATGCTCTCGCAGACGGTGCTGAACGAGCTGGACCCCAACACGGGCAAGAACCTCCAGACGCTGATCGTCCACAAGTCCATGCCGGTGGCCAACCCGGGCATCCTCTCCTGCGACGGCAAGCGGGTGTACATGGGCGCCCAGCGGTTCAACCTGGAGGGCAAGCGCCTGGAGATCGCCTCGATATCGGCCAAGTCGGCCACGCCTCCCAGCGACAGCGAGCACTTGTTCTGCCCCACCGGCTTCCTGGACGACCTGTGGTTTCACCGCACCTACTGGACGTACGGGGTGAATTTCCCCGAGGGCTGGGCGGAGTACAACATCGCCCAGAAGCGGGCGCCCAGCGGGCGGATCATGGCTATTGGGAAGTCGCGGGCGTACGGCTACCGGGCCGACGGACTGGGCAACACCCTGCTGCCCACGCCGCGATACCGCCTGTATGCAGCCGAACTCGGCGAGCAGGAAGACGCCCAAACAGAAGGCGGCGGGCAAGGCGCCGCGACCAAGGACGGGCGCAAGGCCGCCCGCAAGGGCGAGGGCAAGAAGAAGGCCCCCAAGACCAACCGCATCGACGGCGGCGCCATCGCGGGCAAGCACAAGGTGTGCTGGCAGATCGAGTCGCCCCCGCTGCTGGTCAACGCGATGGCCCTGGCCGGCGAGAACCTGATCGTGGCCGGACCGCCCGACGTCGCCGACGAGTCCAAGATGCTCGGTTTCCTGCCCGGGGCCGACGACGAGGTCAATCGCTCGCTCCAGGCCCAGGAAGACGCCTGGCGCGGTGGGAGGGGCGCCCTGCTATGGGTCGTCTCCGCCGACGACGGCAAGAAGCTCGCCCAGTACAAGCTCCAGGCGCTGCCCATCTGGGATGGTCTGGCCGCGGCCGCCGGAAGGCTGTTCGTCTCGCTCCAGGACGGCAGCGTAGTCTGCTGGGGCGGACAGTAGACCGCCGCACCGCCAGCGACGCCGCAGGGCACGCAGCTTCCCCAGCCTGGCAAAAGGACCCGCGCATGGACATGCAGTCGTCTCTCTCGCGCCGTCCCGAGGTCCGCAGGATTCAGGTCCTGCTGCGCCGACAGGCCAGCGCCGGCCAAGCCGCCGTCCTGGCCCGATTCTTCAAAACCGGCCCCGGCGAGTACGGCGAGGGCGACCGCTTCCTGGGCCTCCGCGTGCCGCAGGTCCGGGCCGTGATGAAGGAGACCGCCCCGGCCGCCACGCCCGCCGACGCGGGCGAACTCCTCCGCTCCCCCTGGCACGAGGAACGTCTCTGTGGGCTGCTGCTGTGGGTCCACCAGTTCCGCAAGGGCGACCAGAGGACCCGCCGCGAGATCTACACCGCCTACCTGGCCTCCACCGGCAGGATCAACAACTGGGACCTCGTCGATCTTAGCGCCGAGCACGTTGTCGGCGGGTGGCTCTACACCCGAAGCCGCCGCCCGCTCTACCGCCTGGCCCGCTCGCGGTGCCTCTGGGAGCGACGCATCGCCGTCCTGGCCACCTTCCACTTCGTCCGCCGGGGCGAGTTTGACGACACGCTCGCCCTGGCTGAACTGCTGCGAAGCGACGAGCACGACCTCATGCACAAGGCCGTCGGCTGGCTGCTCCGCGAGGTGGGCAAACGCGACCGGCAGGCGGAGGAAACCTTCCTCCGCCGCTACTGCCGCCAACTCCCCCGCACCATGCTCCGCTACGCCATCGAACGCTTTCCCGAGCCGCTGCGCCGGCGCTACCTGAACGGCGAGGTCTAACCACGGAGGGCACAGAGGGAACGGAGGGATCGAGAAGAGACCGGCATCGTCAAGGAGCCGCCCGTTGCGCCAGGCTCTTCACCGGCAGGACGGTCATGACGCTGTTGCGCTTCTGCGAGGTGTAGATGACGTACAGCCTGCCCTCGTGCTCGACGGCGCAGGGGTAGGACCACTCGGGCCCGGCGTCGAGCTTGTCGCTATGTCCGTCGCGGATCTTCCACGCCGCCGACAGCGTCCGCTCGCCCGGGCGGCTGACCGCGATCACCAGCAGGCTGCGGCGGGGGGCGGATTGTCCGGGCACGTTCCAGATCAGGTATCGCTGGTGCGTACTGAGCGTACAGGCGTAGAGCTTGCTCGACTCCATGGGCAGGTTCGCCCTGGCCGGCCCCGTCCACGTCCTGCCGAAGTCGTCGCTGGCAAAAACGTGCCCCCCGCGCGCGATCGCCGTTAGCGACCGGCCCTGTGCCCAAAGCGTCGTCTCGGGGAACGGGGGCAGCTTGCGGTCGCCCAGACGGATGACCGTCCACGGCGAGGTCAGCTTGGCGCCCTCGCTGATGGCCACCGCGGGCGTCTCGGGCTTGGCGCCCGGCCGGTCCGACACCCGCCCGGCCATGATGAAGTTGCCGTCGTCCATCTTCAGCGGGGCGCAGTTGGGCAGGAAGGGCCCGGCGATGAACCCCCGCGAGACCCACGCGCCGGCCCGCGGGTCGTGCACGAACGCCTCGCACCGCGTCACCAGGTCCGGCCCGGTCATGTTGCTCACGAACGCGTGCAGCACGCCCCCGTGCGACAGCAGCGAGACCGGCACGTAGAGGATGCCCTTCCTGTCGCGGTCGGCTGCGATCACCTCCACCGGCCCCCAGGTCCTGCCCGCGTCCTTCGACCGCCGCCCGCGGATCGCCGACGCGCCCACCATCTCGCGACTCGGGCAGTTGTACCAGGCCGCCAGCAACTCCCCGCCGTGCCAGACCACGGCGTTGTCGTGCAGGAAGCTCCACTCGCTGTCGCCGCGATGCACCACCACGTCCGCCGCGCCGTCCACGAACGTCAGGTCCTTCGCCGCCGGAAACGCTGCCCGCTCGTCCCAGATCGGGAAGGATTTCGGCCCGTCGGCCAAGGACCGGCGCAGCCCCGCGGGGATGCCTGCGGCAAGGACGCAGAGAAACACGCCAGCAGAGACACGACTGTGAATGGAGAGCCGCATGAAAGGTGTATCTCTGTCTTCCTCTGTGTTCTCTGTGGCGGTCTTGTTCACTTCCCCGCCACGGTCTTGGCGGGCTCCGCCGGCGGGATGGGCCGGGCGGCGCCTTCCTTGCGGACCCAGCAGGTGCCGCAGCGGCAGCCGTTGTCTCGCCCGCAGGTGCCCGCGATCTCGTGGGCCTGGGGTTGCGGGATAACGCCCTCGACGAGCTTGCGCATCTGGGCGTAGGCGGGGTCGTTGCGGTCCTTGTAGGCGCCGCGCTGGACCTGCCCCCAGCCGCCCGCCTTGGCCGGCAGCGGGGCCATGAGGATGCGGCTCTCGTCGGCGTTGACCACGTTGACCAGCAGGGCCAGCGGCTGGTCGGCCAGCTCGTCGCCGAAGCGCTCGCGGACGGCCTTTCGCAGGGCCTCCACGCCCGCCTGGACGGGCGGCAGATCGCTGACGCGGTTGAACGAGTAGTCGCCGTAGAACTGGGCGTTCACGTCGAGCCAGTCGATGATCCGCCGGAGGCTGGCGCGGTCCAGCTCGACGCGCTTCTTGCCTTCCTTGTCCGGGTGTCCGGCCAGGAGCATCTTCGCCAGCTTGCCCGCGTGGGCGAAGTAGTCCATGGGCTTGCTGGGGTAGCTCTCGCCGTTTCGCGGGGCCACCCTCAGCACGCCGGCGGCCAGCAGCGACTCGTACGACAGCGTCCAGCTTCGTTTGCGGTTCTTCCCTCGCTTGGTCCACAGCTCCGTGTCGCGGTAGTCGCCGACCAGGCTGATGTTCCTCGGCGCCTTGTCGCCGCTGTGGCAGCCGACGCAGTAGCGGTCCAGCACGGGCTGGACGGTCCGGGCGAAGCTGAAGCCGCCCGCGTAATCCTGGGCGATCGGCGGGGTGATCTGGCGGATCTTCGGGTCCACGGGCGGACGGCTGGGCGGGGTGGAGTTTCGCGGCTCGTGGCAGCCCACGCACGAGGCCTGTTCGCCCGGCTGGAGGTACACCAGGCTCCGCATGGTCATGAGGGCCATCCCGTTGGCGTCCAGGAGCTGGAGCTGGAAGGGCCTGCCGGCCGGGGCCTCGAAGGCCACCGACCCGTCCGGCTCGACCGGCACGGTGCCCAGGATCTTCTTGACGATCTCGTTGTCGGCGGCGCTGCGTACCGGGGCGGAGGAGGTCGGCTGGGGCAGGATCTGGTTGATCCGCATCTCCTTGACGCTGCCGCGGGGGATGGGCTGCTGGGACTGGTAGACGTCTTCGATGACGAACACGCCGGTCTTCTCGCTCTCGCGCCCGGCGATGGACGAAACCAGCGCCGGCGGGCAGGGGCGAGGCCGCAGCGGGATCGGGTCGAAGCACGAGATGTTCCGCGCGGAGTGGATCAGTTCGCGCCCGCCCAGCGTGTCGACGAGATAGATGGCGTACTGCTTGCCGTGCTGGTAGGTGCAGAGGAACAGGTCCTCGTTGATGGGCCAGGGCGTGGCCGCCCGCCCCCGGCCGGCACGGTCCTCGGGGAGCGGCTCGGTCGCGCGGACAATCCCGTCCGGCACGCCCGACTCCGGGAAGCCCAGCTCGGGCGTGACCCACTTCAGCGGGCGGCCGTGATCCTGCCCCGCGTCCGGGTCGATCACGATGATCGTGCCCAGCGTCTGCCCGTGATGGGCGGCCGCGGTGGCCACCGACTTCGCGCAGCCGGGGATGGGCTGCGTTTCGCCGATCAGGCACGGGGCGGGCGAGTTGTTGCCGTAGTAGTGGGCGGTCTGCGTGCCGTCGGGATGGATCAGCCACAGGCTCTGGAACTTCACGTCGTGGCGATTGACGTAGTCCCAGCGGGTGTACACGATCGAGCCGTCGTGCAGGACGGCCGGGCCCCACTCGTTGGACTCGTTGAAGGACAGGGCGCGGATGTGCGTGCCGTCCGGTTCGCAGCGATACAGCGTGTAGCTGGGCACGTACCGCCCGCCGTGGCAGCGCCCGTACTGCTGGCTGCGGGTGGAGATGAACGCGATCCCCCCGTCAGGCAGATAGCACGGGTCCATGTCCTCGATGAGCACGGTCTGGCGCCCGTCGCGGCCTTCCATCGGGTCGGCGCTCGTGCCGGTGATCTGGCGGAGCTTGCGCGTCTGGAGGTCCAGCTCGTAGACGAAGTAGCCCTTGAGGTTCCGGTTTCGCCCGCGCTCCAGCGAGTGGTCGACAGCCGCGAACAGCACCCGCTTGCCGTCGTACGACAGGTCCGGGTGGAGCACGCCCGCCTTGGGCAGCACGTCGCTCAACAGGGGCGTCTCGCGGGGCGTCGTCTTCCAGTCGTCCAGGATGACCAGGCCCTCGCCCTGCTGGCTGTGGCGGCCGAGATACTGGTCGCACATGTGCTCCGGCAGGAAGCCCGTCCGCTTGTTGATCAGCAGCCGGTCGAAGCCGAGCTGTGGGTGCGACAGGATGATCCGCCTGCGCAGCTCGCAGGCGGCCTGGTACAGTTCCTCGCCCGAGCCGCGCCCCTGGCGCAGCTCGGCGTAGCGCCGGTCCAGCTTGTCCAGTTCGGCTGCCAGCTCGGGCCGGGCCGCGGACCGCTGCACGAACTCCAGCGTCCGGCGCCCCAGCTCCAGGCGGGCCTGGATGGGCTTGACGTAGAACAGGTCCCGCACGGCCAGCAGGTCCGCGATGCTCTTGCAGGCGCCTGCCCGCTGCTCAGCCGTCTTGCGGGTCTCGCCCTCGCACTCGCGCGCGTACCGCCCCGCCAGCTCGGCCAGGTCCTTCCAGTCGTCCTTCCAGATGGATTCTTCCAGGTGGATCTGGCGCAGCACGTTGGGGCCGGTGAAGCTCTCCATCGTTCGCCGCCAGACGGCCTCGCGGGCCTCCTTCGGCTTCTGCTCCCGCTCCTGCTTCGAGCGATGGTCCACGTACAGCACGCTGGGCTTGCGGTCCTTGCGCGGGTCGGTCCCGACGGTGGCCAGCAGAAACTCCGAGCCCTCGTCCAGCCGCAGGCTCATCTCGCCCTCGCGGGTCTTGAACCAGCGGGCGAACGAGCGGTCGCCCAGCTTGAACGGGCCCTTCTGCCCGCGGTCGTCATGCTCCCAGTTCTGGCGCGTTCCGTGGATGTACCGTTTGGGTTGGTCGTAGGCGACAGGATTCACCTTCCCGTCGCGGTCCACCACCCGCAGGTCGCCCAGGACCACGTACGTCTCGCCCTTGACCCCCAGGTGCACGTCCCTCAGCCCGGCCACGCGGAGCTTCAGTTCCGCCGGCGCGGACGTCTCGGTGACCTCCATCCGCACCGGCCGAAAGCTCTTCAGCACCGGGTCGCCGAGGCGGAGTTCCTCCATCTGCTTGTCGTGCTGAGCCTCCACGCGCGCCAGCGCCTCGCGCGAGGCCAGCAGCGTTTCCACCCACGTGGGCTTGAGGACGAAGAACTCGTCCTCGCCGGGGAACGGCTTGGGAGTCTTGAACTTGGCCGCCGACGCAACGCCAACCAGCAGGCTCGCCAACGCCAACGCGATAACACATTTCTTCATGGCCATGACCTCGGGCAAGTACGGGGCAACCGGCCCCATAGAAAGAACGAGGGCTGGAATGGGTTATTGGGGACTGCTTGTCGGCCGCGAGCGGGCCGGTGCAGGTGCTGCGCCCCCGGGAGCAGATGTGGCCGGATCGACAACGAACAACCAGTTGCTATTGTCGCATTCCGACCGGCAGGTAGGGCATCCAGAACTGGTAGGCGGTCTCGGGCCGACGGAGGTGCCCGCCCTGGAGAAGTTGGTCAGCACGTACCTGTGGCGGGACTTCCACCGCGGCGGGGGACTGATGCGGATCGATCGGCTCCTGGTGGACGTGGGCTACAAGCCCGGGATCGTCGCCGCCGTCAAGCACAAGGTGGGGGGCTCGAACATGATGCTGTCCAAGGGCCTGGGCATCCGGGCCAGCCGCCAGCCCATGTCCACCTGGAAGCGCCGCCCCGGCGAGACGCACGGCCACTTCTGGTACGTGCCCAACGTGAACCGGACAGCCGAGCCTGCCTGCCGCAGGCAGGTTCCCGCACCTAGCGGCGGACGTGAACTACTGGAAGACGTTCGTCCACACCGCCCTGGCCACGGCCCCCGGCGACCGCGGCAACCTGACGCTCTTCGGCAAGCCATCCGACCACGAGCTGTTCGCCCCCCACGTGGCCGAGTCCGAGCAGTGGACCGACGTTCAGGCCCGCGGCCGCACGGTCCGCGAATGGTCCCCCAAGCCCGGCAAGCCAGACAACCACTGGCTAGACTGCTTGGTCGGCTGCACCGTAGCGGGCAGCCGCCCGGTATCCGCACGCCCGGCGAAGGCACCCCGCACCGACAATGTAAACGATACTCGAAAAATGACTTACGGAGAACATGACTACATGGAGACTATCAGTACCAAATGCAAGACACCCATATCCGACCAGTACCGACGTGGTTTGGAGTGTCCGCATTGTGGATGCAGGCATTTGCGAGTAGTGTATACTCGGTTTTCCTGGCGTGGTCGGATAATGCGACGGCGAGAGCGTAGGCACTGCAGTAGACGAAAGACGACGTGGGAGCAAGCATCAGCGGGACGATGATCCCCTGGCAGATTGAGCAAAGTATTGCGGGCATTGCGGCCGATCAACTAGAATACCAAGGGCGCGGCCATCCTTCCGGCCGTAGGAGCGCGTTGTGGCTACGGCAGAACAACTTAAAGCATTAGTGCGAAGCTATACGGAAGGCGACAATGATCGTTTTCTGGCCGTTGCCATGCAGATTGCGGCTCATGCAGCCCGCACTGGTAAAGAGAAGCTGGCCCAGGAACTTCAGGCTCTCGTCGATGGGGCCAAGAAGCATAGACCGCTTGAAGTTCGTCCCCGTTCAGTTCCTTTCGTCCGTACCGGTAGCGACCTAGCGGGATTGGTGACGGCTACTTTTCCCAAGACTCGCCTCGCAGACATGGTTTTGGCCCCGGTTACGCGAAGCCGCCTGGATCGTGTAGTGCTTGAGTACAGGGAGGCCGACCGACTCTTGGCACACGGCCTGCCCCCAAGGCGCAAGCTGTTGTTAATTGGCCCCCCCGGATCGGGCAAGACGATGACCGCCTCCGCCCTGGCTGGTGAGTTGAGCCTGCCTCTTTTGGCCGTGCAACTCCATGCCCTGATCTCGCGGTTCATGGGCGAAACCGCGGCCAAGCTCCATCTCGTCTTCGATGCCATGTCGCGCACCAGGGGCGTGTATCTCTTTGATGAATTTGACGCCATCGGTGGAAGGCGCGTCACCGCAAATGATGTCGGAGAGATTCGACGCATCCTGAACTCATTCCTTCAATTCCTGGAACGTGACGGCTCCGACAGCATCATCATTGCAGCCACGAATCTGGTTGAGACGCTCGATGACGCACTTTTTCGCCGGTTCGACGACGTGGTTCGGTACGGCCTGCCCTCAGAAGAACTGGCGAAATCGCTAATTCGGAACCACCTTGCGGCTTTCGATATTGCGGAATTAGCCTGGGAATCTCTGCTGCCCGCTACCCACGGATTGAGCCACGCTGAAATCACACGCGCCTGTGCTGATGCCGCCAAGGACGCGGTGCTCGCGGAACTGTCAACCATAACAACAGAGAGTCTCGCGGCCTCATTGGCTCAAAGGCTTCACAGAGAATAGGTGCCGGGGGAACAATGCAGAATGTCCAATCTCCGCCATATTCAGATTGAGCAGCAACCATCCACCGGAGTTTACACCTATCCACGGAAAGTGATTTCTGCCCAGTTCAAATGCCCGCCGCGCGATCGCGCAATTCATGCTCATAATCTGAAGCAACAGATTCAGCAACTGACAGCGGCGGCGGTAGATTTGCATCCGGAACAACCGGCAGATTCTTATGGCCTGCCGGTAGAGTTCCATAGCGATCCCAACTATCTACTCAAGGTCGATAGCCTTGAGTACCTCAGAAGCGGTATTGAGTTGGCCAATGTCCGGGAAAACAACGGCACATGGTTCGCCACAGTGTATATTCCGCCAGGAAAGATGTCGTTTTTCCTGAGAAGAATCGACAAGTACGCCCTCGAAAACGACAAGAGATCCGGTGAAGCGAAGAACAAGGATTTGGTGGAGAGTATTGCTGGAATAAGGCTGGCTGCGACAAGGTCGTTCTGGACCGACGAAACGACCTTGTTCCCTCAAAACGGCCAAGCGATCTGGTGGGAGGTGTGGCTTCGGTGTCCTCGTGGGGCGCGTGGCGATCCGATTATCGAGGCGTTCAAACAGGAAGCCGCGCAGGCGATTACATTGGACGACCGCGTGGTCAGGTTCGAGGAGCGAGCGGTCCTCTTGGCTTGGTGTATGCCACAAGACTGGGCCGATAATCCGAATCTGATGGACCGTCTGGCCGAGTTGCGCAAGGCGAAGGAACCTGCCGGCCCTTATGTAGCGATGACACCAGCAGATCAGGCTGCTTTCGTCCAAGAACTTCTCTCGCGCGTTACGCCTCCGCCAGGCGAAGCGCCAGCGGTCTGCGTCTTGGACACTGGCGTGGATTGGGGCCATCCACTGTTGGCTGCCGGCATGCAGCAGGCGTCTGCGTTCGCGGTTAATCCCAACTGGCTGCCCAATGATCACAACGGCCACGGCACCGAAGTAGCGGGGCTTTGTCTCTATGGCTGCCTGACGAACCTATTCCCCACCACCGCCCGTGTCGCTTTGGCACATTGCATTGAGTCTGTCAAGATTCTCCCGTCGCAAGGTCTAAACGATCCCAAGAATTATGGGGCCATCACACAAGAGGCCATTGCACGGGTAGAGACAGCCTTTCCTACTCGGGACCGATCTGTATGTCTGGCAGTAACGGCGGATGGTCGAGATCAGGGTTTCCCGACGCTGTGGTCGGCGGCGATTGACCAGTATTGCTCAGGCGAACTTGACGACAAAAGAAGACTGATGTTTGTTTCCGCGGGAAACGTGCGGGACCTAATGGAGGCTGATTCGGGCTACCGATACCCGCATACGAATTACGCCGAAGGAATCCAAGACCCTGCGCAGTCGTGGAATGCCGTCACCGTAGGTGCTTGCACAGACTTGGTGCGCATCCACGCGGCAGACCGTCAGGGATGGAATCCCATTGCCCTTAAAGGTCGCCTTTGCCCAGCGAGCACGACCTCGATGCTCTGGGGCCATGAGTGGCCCATCAAGCCCGATATTGTAATGGAGGGGGGGAACTACGCTATTGACGGGTTAGGTCGAATCGATGCCGCAGATGATCTATCGCTTCTGACCACGGCTAGGCCAATTGCTGGCCGTCTGCTGACAACTTTCGGCGATACAAGCGCCGCCACGGCACTCGCGGCCCGCATGGGCGCTATCATCCAGAGCAGGTATCCGGGCTTCTGGCCTGAGACTGTCCGTGGTTTGATGGTGCATTCGGCTGAGTGGACCCCAGAGATGCTGGCCGAGTTTCCATACGCCCAAAGGAGAGATCGTCTCAGGTGCTACGGCTGGGGGATTCCGCAGTTGGAGAGAGCAATTTGGAGTGCCGAAAACGCCGTAACGTTAATCTACGAGGGACAACTCCAACCCTACGACAAGACGGACGGGAAGGTCAAGACGAAGGACATGCACGTTCACGCACTTCCCTGGCCAGCAGATGTGCTCCAACAGTTTCCGGCCGAATCAGTTCGAATGCGCGTAACGCTGTCCTATTTCATCGAGCCAAGCCCCGGGCGGCAAGGCTGGACGCGGAAGCACCGGTATGCGTCGTACGGCCTGCGATTTGATGTCAAACGCCCTACCGAGTCTCTTGATGACTTCCGCAATCGGCTAAGCAGCGAAGTGCAGGCGGAAGATGAAGAGAACGAGCAAGCGGAAGAATCGGTCCCGGCACCACAGGCGGGCAATCAGCCTTGGGCGCTTGGCCAGAAGCTTCGCGCACGTGGCTCCATCCATTCGGACTGGTGGGTAGGATCGGCCAGCGAGTTGGCGGCATGTGGCTGCATTGGTGTCTTTCCCGTCACCGGTTGGTGGCGAGAGCGCCATCACTTGGAGCGGTGGAACCGTGAGGCACGGTACAGTCTGATTGTCACGTTGGAAACGCCAAGGACTGACATTGACTTATACACGTCCGTTGCGACACAGGTGGGTATTACGCCTCAGATTGAGATTTAGAGCACTATCCGATTCAGTTTATCGGAGAGTCTACGGCAGCAGGTTCTACCGGTGTGACAATCTGCCGGTCTTCTTGCCAACCCCCTTGATCGAGTCTGATTCGTTGGTAGAACTGGTATAGACAACCATAACGCTCGACGCGCCGAGTGATCCCCGCTGCGTATGCCAAAAGAAACAAGGCCGTTCGGGGCCGAACACCCGCGCGGCCTTCTCTTTTGGCCCGCCCGGCGGGGTGGCAAGGAGTCATGGATGACCGAGCCGAAGAACCTCTCCCTGACGAGCGTGCTGGAGATCCAGGCTGGGGCGGACGGCGGCGATGGACAGCCGGCGTTGCCCCGCTTCACCATGGTCGCCCACACCGGCGGCGTGATGCGCGTGGGCGGCTGGCGGCATCCGGTGGTGGTGAACCTGGCTTGGCTGGCGATCCCGTCGCAGTCGCGTCCCATCCGCTTCGGTCATGACGCCAACAGCGGGGTCCCCCGGGAGCAGATGCTGCCAGACCGACAACGAACACAACTGACAACGAACAACCGGGTTGCTACTGTCGCATCCCGACCGGCAGGTACGGCATCCAGAACTGGTAGGCGGTCTCGGGCCGACGGAGGTGCCCGCCCTGGAGCTTCTTGGCCTTGGTCTCGAAGCAGCGGTGCGTCCGCAGCCACCCGAACGCCTGCCACGACTGGTCGTCGATCGCCTTCAGGTCGTCCTTGCCCCAGAAGATCATGATCGGCGTCTTGCGGAGCGCCTCGGTCACCTTGACCGGTTCCATCAGGCTCAGGTGGCTGTTGCACGCCCGGGCGATGAGCATGTTGAACTTCTCCGGGTGCCGCAGGCCCGTGTAGTACAGCGGGTAGCCCCCCGCCGAGAAGCCCGTCAGCAGGACGGCCGGGCGACGCCCCGTCTTCGCGTCGCCCCCGTCCACGCGGTACTTGGCCCGCACGTCGTCCACGACCGCCAATATCGCCCGGTCGTCGTCGGCCAGGTCCTTCATCCACTGCGACCGCAGGAGGCTCGTCACCGGCAGGACCCCCTGCACGCTGCCCAGCCGCGGGGCCGCCACCAGGAACCCGTGCGTCTCGGCTACGTGCTTCCACTCCATCACCTGGGCCCAGGCGCCGTCCCACCCGTACGTGCCGTGCAGCGTGACCACCAGCGGCCAGTCGCGGTCGGCTGAGTAGTAGCTCGGCACGTACAGGTAGTACGTGGTGTCGGTAAGGGGCTCGGTCTTCTTGAGATAGCTGACCGGCGTGCCCGGGTGCGGCGGGAGCGGACAACCCGCCAGCAGGGCTGTGCACGCGAGCAGGAGGATGTACAGCGGGCGTTGGGCCATGAGGCGATTATACCGGCCCGCCGGCCTGCCCACCAACGGCAAAGCCCACGGGAGCTTCCTGCCTCCGGCAGGCAGGCCCGTGGGCTTTCTGCTTTCTCCGTGATCTCTGTCTCCTCTGTGGTTGTCTGCTGTCTTTGACCGCTACAGCTCCCACCCCTTGCGGCGCGGGCGGCGGATCCATTCGTCGGCAGCCGGCAGGTTCGGCGACTTCATGTTCACCGGGTCCCACTCGATCCGCGCGTCCAGGCGCTTGGCCACGTTGCCCAGCAGGCACACTTCGGTCAGAGGCCCGGAGTAGGCGAAGTCCGCCCCGGCCGCCGGCCCGCCCTTGCACGCGGCCACCCAGTTCATCTCGTGGCTGCCCTTGATCCGCTCCAGCGTCTTGGGCGGCAGCTTGGCCTCTTTCATCAATTGCTCGGGGATCAGCCGCGGGCTCTCGCCGTACACCCCGGCGGCGAGCATGCCCTTGCTGCCCTTGAACAGGGCCCCGCCCTCGCGATTGCCCATCTGCCGCCCGTCTTCGAGCTGCTCGGGACGCGGCGGGCGGGTGCCCTCGTACCACGTCAGCTTCAGCGGGGGCAGGCCCTCGCGGGCCGGGAAGCGGAACGTCACGATCGCCGACAGCGGGTGCACGTCCGGCGTGTTCCCGCACGAGGTCGCCTCGACGCTCGTCGGCGGGCACAGCTTCAGCGCCGCGAACACCGCGTCCAGCGTGTGCGCGCCGCGGTCGCCCATCATCCCGCAGCCGAAGTCCCACCAGCACCGCCACGTGGCCGGGTGATACGCCCGGTGAAACTCCCGCATGGGCGCCGGGCCGATCCACAGGTCCCAGTCCATCCCGTCGGGCGTCGGCATCTTCTCCTTGGGGCGCTCGCCCCATCTCGAACTCCATCCCGCGTGGCCCCACGGGTAGTACGTCAGGCTGCACCACGCGTCCACCTCGCGGACCTCGCCGATCACGCCGCCCTCGATCCACTCGCGGATCAGGCGGTGCCCCTCCATGCTGTGACCCTGGATGCCCATCTGCGTGGCCACCTTGTACTTGGCCGCCGCCTGGGCCAGCATCCGCGACTCCCACACGTCGTGCGTGAGCGGCTTCTGCGTGTAGACATGCTTGCCCGCCTGCATCGCCGCCATCGAGATCGTCGCGTGCGTGTGGTCCGGCGTGGCGATGATCACCGCGTCGATGTCCTTCTGGCCCTCCAGCATCTTGCGGTAGTCCGTCCAGAACTTGGCCGCCGGGTACCTCTTCACCGTCCGGGCCGCGTTGCCGGGGTCCACGTCGCACAGGGCCACGATGTTCTCGCTGCCGGCCACCGCGTTCAGGTTGCCCGCCCCCATGCCCCCCACGCCGATGCCCGCGATGTTGAGCTTCTCGCTGGGCGCCTTGTACTTGGGCAGCCCCAGCACGTGGGCCGGCACGATCGTGAATGCCGCCACCGCTCCGCTCCCCGCCGCCAACACGCTCCGCCTGGTCATCCGATTGCCGTTCATGATGGGCCCTTTCTGCTCACAGACTACACGGATTAACGGCGGATTCCACAGATTACTTCAAGGCGCCGGCTGACTCATCCCCAGTTTGTCGCCGCCTTTCTCGTGGCTGCCGCCCGGCCAGGCTGTACCTCCGGCAGCCTGCCTGCCGGCAGGCAGGGCCGAAGGCCCGTAAGAAAGTAGCCCAGGCCTGCCTACGGCAGGCAGGCCGTAGCGCAGCGAAGGCCTGGGTGCCAGGTCCCCCACCCGCGCAGCCCCAACGGGGCGGGGTAAGCCGTGGAACACCGACACGGCAACGATGATCACGCGCGAACCGTTACATCGCCCTTGCAGGGCTCGGGGATCGCGCCACCGCCACCCTGGCCTGCGCTGCGCTTCGGCCAGGGCTATCCTACGCCGGCCCGTTGGGCCTGTACGGCGGAGGGAATGAAGATGTGGGGCATTGAGAATATGCGGACCCACAGAACATGTCGGG
>Ga0116148_1001793_pt1 | contig 22436 bp, 15 predicted proteins | sample AD_UKC055_MetaG_FD_89786 | JGI IMG/M metagenome (GOLD analysis project Ga0116148, IMG submission 89786) | Active sludge microbial communities of municipal wastewater-treating anaerobic digesters from USA - AD_UKC055_MetaG | ecosystem: Engineered > Bioreactor > Anaerobic > Digestate | place: USA... | reverse complement strand
GCCTTCGTTCAGCGGCGGCAGGATCGGCTCGCCGCCGCGGGGCACGCCGGCGACCCGGAAGAAGCCGTCGAACTGGAGATGGCGCCCGATGGCCTTGAACACCGCCTGCTTGCCCGCCGGCGTGTCGGCGGTGATGTCCGCCTCGGTGACCTTCCAGACGGCCGGCGGCATCTGGCAGGCGACGAATCGCGACCAGATGAGCTGGTACAGGCGGAACTGCTCGTCGCTGAGGGCGTCGCGGACGTCCTCGGGACGCCGGTTGGCGTCGGTGGGGCGGATGGCCTCGTGGGCTTCCTGGGCCCGCTCGCCCGCGGCGAAGAAGTTGGGCTTCTCCGGGACGTACTGCGGGCCGAACTCGCGGCCGATCAACTCGCGGACCTGCGAGAGGGCCTCGCGCGACAGGTGGGTGCTGTCGGTTCGCATGTAGGTGATCAGGCCCACGCCGCCCTCGCCGGGGATCTCGACGCCCTCGTAGAGCTGCTGGGCGACACGCATGGTCCGTGAAGCGGCGAAACGAAGCTGTACGGAGGCCGCCTGTTGCAGGGCCGCCGTCGTGAACGGCGCGGGCGGACGTGAGCGGCTGTCCCGCTGGCGCAGGGCCGCCACGCGGAAACTGACGGCCGACTCGCCCACAGCGGTCGAAACCGCCACCAGGCTGCGGGCGGGCCCCTTGGCCTTGGCGTCCTCGCCGCGGCGGACGTCCCGCACGGTGATGCCCAGGGCCTGGATCACCTCCAGGGCCATCTGGTCATTGTCGCACTCGAACCGCTTGCCGTCCCAACTGGCCAACTCCGCCCGCAGGGCGGCCCGGTCGGCCAGGAACTGCTGTTGGGCGTCGCGGGTCGGGCCGTTGCCGCTGGGGTCCTGCCGGGCCAGGAACTGCTCCCACTGGACCGCGATCTCGCCCGCCCGGGCCAGATCGGGCGTGAAGATCGCCCCGATCCGCCAGTACTCCTCGGGCATGAAGGCCTCGATCTCCCGTTCGCGGTCCACGATGAGGCGGACGGCGACGGACTGGACCCGCCCGGCCGACAGACCCCGCGCGACCTTGCGCCACAGCAGGGGGGAGAGCTGGTAGCCGACGATCCGGTCGAGGATTCGCCTGGCCTGCTGCGCGTTGACCTTGTTCATGTCGATGTCGCGCGGCTGGGCGAAGGCCTGGCGGATGGCCGGGGCCGTGATCTCGTTGAAGATCACGCGGCGCATGCGGCTGCGCGGAACGCCCAGGCTCTCGGCCAGGTGCCAGGCGATGGCTTCGCCCTCGCGATCCAGGTCGGTGGCCAGGAAGATCTCGGCGGCCGACTTGGCCGCCTTCTTCAACTCGGCTAGCACCTTGCGGCGGTCTGAGAGCGGCTCGTAGGTGGGCTGGAAGTCGTTATCCAGGTCCACCCCGATGGCCTTGGCGGGCAGGTCCCGGACGTGGCCCATGGACGCCTTGACGACATAGTCCCGCCCCAGGTAGCGGTTGATGGTCTTCGCCTTGGCGGGCGATTCCACCACCACCAGCTTCTTGCCGCCGCCCGGGGCCGGCGCGTCGCCGGCATCACCCGCGGCGGGCTTGGCGCGACGACTCGGGGTCGACTTCTTGGTTGTCTTGGCCATAACGAACTTCCTCGCCAGCCTCCGCACTGACGACCAGGCGAAGGAGCGGGTCTTGGCGGAACATCATTTGTCGCCGGCGGCACGTTGTCAAGTGTATGCCGATAATTTCCCGTCCGTGGGCCCACCGGAGCGGCCTTTCCCGCAACTGGGGGGCGGGTTGTCTTGACGTGCAACTTGCATCGGCTATCGTGCGGGGAACGTATGAGCAAGAATTCTGCGCCCGGCCCGCCGCGGGGAGCGGGGGCGGCGGGCGGTTCCCGGACGTGGGAGGGCGACGGGCAGCCCCGTGAGGGCGGCAGGGACCGCTATTTGAACACGGGAGGCTCGACCACCTTGATCTTGGGCGTGACCGGCTTGGGCACGTTCTTGGGCTGGGCGTCCTTGGCCTCGCCGTCGTCCGACGGCGCCTGCGCTTCGGTGCCGGTCCGCTTGGAGGACACGGTCGGCTGGGCGTCCAGCGAAGCGTCCTTGAACTGGTCGAACAGCCGCCTGGACACGATCACTCGCTTGACGTAGACGGCTTCCTTCAGGCTCATGCCGTCCGGGCCGCTGAACCGCTCGTGGAGTACCAGCGGGCCGAACGTCTTGCCGGCCACCGTTTCAACGTACACGGGCTGGCCCTTGACCGTGCCCTGGAGGTAGCTGTCGTCGATCAGGTGCAGCTTCCACTCGAAGATGCGGAACGGGTACTCCTTGCCGGTGAACACCTTCTCCGGCACGCCCATTTCCTTCCATCGCCACCGCTGCTCCATCTTCTCCTCGAGGACGACGGCATTGATGGACAGGCAGTTGAGGAAGGGGATCTGGCGCCAGCGTTTCTCAGCCTCGATCCAGATCTCCCACGGCTTCTCTCGCGTGGTGTAGACCCCGCCCGCCACGACGCGTCCGTCGCTCAGTTCCACCACGCCCGGCAGGGCGTCCTCCCGCTGGAAGGGGAATTGGGCCGCCGCGAAGGGGTTCTTCCCCTGCTCCATGGGGTTGACCTGCTTGGACGAGTCGGCCGTCTTGGCCCGGTTGAGCCAGAAATCCAGGTTGGAGGCGGGCTTGGTGGTTGGCTGCTTGTTGGCCTGGGCTTGCAGCACGCCGGCAGCCGCCAGGACGCCCAACGCTGTCGCCAGTGTTCGGATTGTCATCGTCCGCTTCATGCTCTGGGGCTCCAGGATGGTGATTCTTCCGCCATGTAGTATAACGCAGTCGATGGTTGACGAAAGGCCCCAGCGGAGCTTTCTCGCCAATTCCTTGTGCCAGTCGGGCCGCCTTTTCGTGGCGAAGACGGGCAGGGTCTGCTAGTATCAAATGGGTTGCCCCTTTCGGAAGTGCGTTTTTTGGGCGGGGCATCGGATCGGCGACATGAAACGTCTGTGCCTGATCAATGTGGCGGGGTTGAGTCCCCGAGTGCTGGCGGAGGGCAGCCCGTCGTGGCTGGACCGCCTGGCCGGCCGCCCGCGGGCCATGCGTCCGTTGCTGCCGGCCACGCCGGCGTGCATGCAGGCGTGCATGACCACGGGCGTGAGGCCCGAGGTGCACGGCGTGGTGGCCGACACCCTGTACCGCCGCGGGCGGGGGGAGATCAGCCTGTGCGAGCGGTCCAACACGCTCTTGAGCAAGAAGCGGTTCTGGCACTCGCGCCGGCTGGCCCAGCGCCCGAAGGTGGCGCTGGCGTTCTGGACTCAGCCGCTGGCGGGTGCGGCCGACGTGGTGCTCGGGGCGATGACGGCCTGTCCGGGCCCGCCCCAGCCGCCCGACCAGCCCCACGGGCTGTACGAGCGGATTGCCGAGCGGATCGGCCCGTTCGACGATGCCTGGCTGTGGGGCGCCGCCGCCTCGTGCCGGGCGGCGGAATGGACCGCACAGGCCGCCTGCGAGATCTGGCGCGAACAGCGCCCCGACCTGATGTGCGTACACCTGGCCGGGCTGGACGCCGAACTGGTGCGACACGGCCTGGGCTCGCCCCAGGCAGCCGAAGCCCTCCGGCTGGTCGAGAACGCCGCCGCCCGCGTCTCTCAGGCGGTTGGCGACGACGGCGCCCAGACGCTTGTCGTCAGCGACGGTCCGTTCGTGAACGTTTCCCGTGCCGCCAGGCCCAACCTGCGTCTTCGCCAGGCCGGGCTGCTGGTGCACGTGGAAGAGGGCGGACGCGTCCGGCTGGACCTGGCCCGCACGCGGGCCTTCGCGATGGTCCAGCACCAGGTGGCCCACCTGTACTGTGCGGATGAGGCTTCCGCAATAGCCGCCACGCGGGCCCTGGAGGGGGAAGACGGCCTGGCTGGCGTTGTGCCGCGGCAGGAGGTCTTTCCGCAGGGGGCGGGGTATTATCGAAGCGGCGAGTACCTGCTGTTGGCCGAGAGCGACGCCTACCTGGCCTGCTCGTGGCTGGATGAGCAGGAAACGGCCTCCGGATGGGGGCAGCAGCTCCTGGTGGACTGCTGCGGGTGCGACACTTGCGAATGGCTGGCCCCCAGCCCAGGCAGGCCTCCCGCGGCGGTACGGGCCAGTCGCGGGCTGGTCCACCATGACCCGCTCGACCAGTGCCTGCTGGCCGGCACGTGCGAATTGCCCGGCTGGGAGAAACCCAGCGTCCTGGATGTCCCACAGATCGCTCGCGAAGCAATGGGCATCTGACTTGTACGGCGAGCGGCCGTTGACGCCCTTGCCGGAATTTTCATAAATATTTTGTATTTGACCCTTTGTCGCTGAGTTGGTACTCTCACGGTCCAGGAAGGAGCACGTGTCATGGAAGATTTTGAACGGCTCAAGCAGGCAGTGGCGGACGTGGAGGCGGATGTGGCCAAGTGCGAAGGCGGCAACAAGGCTGCCGGCACGCGCGTCCGCAAGGCGATGATGGAGATCAAGAGGATCGCCCAGGCCATCCGCGTGGAGATCAGCAGTGCCAAGAAGGAGGCGGCGCCCCCTGCCGCCCCGCCGGCACTCGCTCCCGACCAGTCAGCCCCGCAGGCCTGACCGGCCCGCCGGACGGCCCGCAAGGCCGCCTGCGAGACGCACCACGGAAGCCGCTTCGGCAGGACCGGAGCGAGTCACAGGGATCTTTATGCCTCCAAAACCGCTGTTCGACCTCTCCCGCATCGACACCAGCAAGGTCCTCGTGGACCGCGACGGCATCTACACCGTCAACCCCCACCGCTTCGAGTTCCAGCAGCTTGACGGCATCTACGTCTGCGAGCCCCAAGAGGGCATCATTGTCGGCTATCGCGATGTGCGAGACGACGAATTCTGGGTCCGCGGGCATATCCCGGGCAGGCCGATCTTCCCCGGCGTGCTCATGATGGAAACAGCCGCCCAGCTCGTCAGCTACTACGTCATGACCGTCCATCCGGGCAAGGGATTCCTCGGCTTTGGAGGCGTGGACCAGGTCAAGTTCCGCGGGGCCGTCCTGCCGGGCATGAGGCTGACCATGGTGGGCAAGATGATCGAGGTCCGCGCTCGCCGCTGCGTGGGCGCCACCCAGGCATTCGTCGAAGACCAACTCGTCTACGAGGGGCTCATTACGGGAATGTGGGTCTAGAGACAGGGACCAGGGATTAGGGACCAGGGATTAGGGACTAGGGACCAGGGAACCTGCCTGCCGGCAGGCAGGTAGGGATCAGGGATCAGGGATTGGGGCATGGGGAACGGGTTGAGCACCCAGACTGCGCAGGACACTATCGAGACGCCCGGAGTAGCGTGCCCATGAGCTGCAAAACGGACCTGGATCGGTTCTTCGACGGCGTCTGCCAGGTCCAACCCCCCGTGGCCGAGGAACAACTGGCCGTCATCCCCCCCAAGCGCGGCGTGGCCCTGCTGCTGGCACAGGGCGGCCGGCCCATCGTTCTGTTGCCGGCGGCCGATCTCCGCAGCCGCGTCAGGCTCCGCCTCCAGGAACCGCTGAGCGACCAGCGGACCAAGACCGCCGACCTCCGCGAAATCACCCGCGAGATCCGCTGGACGCTCGCCTACAGCCATTTCGAGACCGACCTGGCCTACCTTCACGCCGCCTGCTCTCTCTGGCCCAGGACGTTTACGTCCCTGTTGGCCTGGAAGCCCCCGTGGTTCGTCCACGTCCAGCCGGGCGAGGAGTTCCCCCGATTCCAGAAGACCCGCAAGGACTTCGCCCTGCCCGGGCGGCTGCTTGGGCCTTTTTCCAGCGGGCAGGCCGCCGACCGCTTCATCGAGACGATCCAGGACGCCTTCGATCTCTGCCGCGACTACCGCTGCCTCCGCCAGGCCCCGCACGGCCAGCCCTGCGCCTACGGGCAGATGGGCAAGTGCCTCAGCCCCTGCGACGGGCGGATCTCCATGGACCGCTACCGCGAGGTGATGGCCCAGGCCGCGAATTTCGCCGCGGGAGACCGCCAGGAGCCCCTGGATCGCCTTCGCCAGGAGATGATGCAGGCGGCCGGGAAACTCCAGTTCGAGCGGGCGGCCGCCCTCAAGGCCCGCCTGGGCCGGCTCGATGAACTCCACCACGCCGATTACGCCCACCTGGCCCCGTTGGACGACTTCCGCTTCGTCCTGGTGCAGCGCGGGGCGGGCCGGCGCAAGGCCCGGGCCTTTCTGGCCGACCGCGGCCTGGTCCAGGACGCCGGCGACCTGGACTACCCGCTGCGCCGCCCGCAAGTCGACAGACTGCTCAAGAAGATGGCCAGGCTCGTCGCCCGGGGCGACCGCGAGCGAATAGAAGGCGATCTGGCCGCCTGGCGGATGGGCCTGGTCGCCCACTACCTCTTCACCAGCCCCGATCGCCGCGGCGTCATCCTCCGCTGGGAGGAATCGCTCCAGCCAGCCGACGTCGAACAAGCCATCGACGACGCCGCCCGCGAACTGCACCTCAGCAGGAAGCAACCGCCCAAGGGCCAAGGGCCGGATGCGGGCCCCTCGTAGCCTGCTGCGGGGCAAGGTTCCGCCGATCCCGCCGAGAAGGGGTGATTTAGCCTCCCTCAGATGGTAGAATCCGGTCAGCGGCCTATTGGCCGCCGCGGGTGCTCATGGGCAAGTTGATTCGGATCCTGAGGGAGGCCTTCCCGGGTCGTCCCCGGAGATACTGGAGGTACGTCTCGCCTCGTCGCCACGGCGTGGGCATGTTGCTGCTGGCGCTGGTGCTGACGGCGACCTACGGGTACTGGTTCTTCACCAACGACGCCCGGATTCGCCGCTCGGCCGAGCGATACCTCAGCAAGGCCACCGGCTGGCACGTACACATTCGCGACGCCCATTTCACGCTCTTTGGCGGCCTGGAACTGCGGGACCTGCGGGCGTACCTGCCCGGCAGCAAGACCGAGTACCCGTTCCTGGCAGCCTCGCACGTCCAGATGAGCCATAGCCCGCTGCGGCTGCTGACCGGGGAGGGGATGGAGCCCACGGAGATCGTCTGCCTCTCGCCGGTGGTGACCTTCGAGAAGGAGCAGCTCGCCTACCAGGGCGGGGCCAAGGACCTGCTCATCGCCAAGCAGGGGGCGACGTCGCGCCCGCATCTGGAGAAGCTGATCCCCATCCGCTTGCGCGAGGGCAAACTGCAGGTGGTCGAGTCGAAAGCGGCGAGCCGCCCGGCCGAGGGGGGCTCACGGATTATCCAGTCGATTCCTCTGAGCATGTCGATGCTGCCGCGCGGCGAGGACATCTACGAGATCACCTTCGAGGATCGCAGCCAGAAGGTAGTGCGCCAGGGCTCCCTCACGATCAACGTGCGGACCGGAGAGACGGTGGGTCGGGCGACCGGTTACGTCCCGTCGTTGCTGGGGCTGTGGTCGGTGCTCCCGCCCGAGCAGCAGAAATGGCTGGAAGGCTACTCCATCAGCGGCGGGGACTTCGAGGTCTTTGCCCGCACTGGCGACGGGGACGACCACTTTGAGGTCAAGCTGGTGGACCTGGCCATGACCCTGCCCGAGGACCAGGGCGGCTTCCAGCTCGAGGGCGTCACGGGCAGGATCATCTTCCGGCCCGAGGAGATCGAGGTGCCCGAGCTGGTTGGGCGGCTCCACCAGGCGCCGAACGCCAGGCTCAAGCTGAAGGGTTCCTACAAGGGATACGAGAAGGACAGTCCCTACTCGCTGAACCTCGAGATCCAGGACCTGGACCTGCCCACCAACTCGCCCATTACCGGTCAGGTCGGACAGGTGCTGGCGAAGTTCCTGGCCGACTACAAGGCCAGCGGGCGACTGACGCTGGGCGTGGCGCTGTCCCGCAAGGCCGAGCAGACCGACATCACCGGCTGGGCCGAGCCCCAGGGCATGGCCCTGACGTACAAGTACTTCCCCTACCGCGTCGACGACGTGCGGGGGCGGATCGAGTTCCACGACAACAAGGCGTTTCTGAAGGAGATCACGGCCCGGCACGCCCAGACGCGGGTCCGCCTCCGTGGCGAGATGGAGTGGGTGGCGGGCAAGCAGACCTACGACATCCACATCGAGGGGCGGGACGTGGGGCTGGACGAGGAACTGGCGCGGGCGGTCCCGCGGACGTTCGAGTTCGTGTGGAACACGATCCACCCCGGCGGGCGGACCCATGCCAAGGTCCGCGTGCGGCGCGGCGTGAAGGACACCCAGGACATCATCGACCTGGAACTGGCGCCCGACGGGCACGCCTCCATGCGCCACGCCGTGTTCCCCTACCCGGTCGAGAACATCGCCGGACTGGTTCGCATCTCCGACAACGTCGCCACCATCGAGGGCGTCAGCGGGCGCCGGGGGCCCATGCGATTCACCATCAACGGCGTCATCCGCGACGTCCACCGCAAGGACTGCGACGTGCAGGTCGACATCGACATCCGCGACATGCCCCTGGACGATACCCTCCAGGCGGCCCTGGGCGGGGCCGTCCTCAAGACCTACAAGTCGCTGCACCCCGCCGGCAGCGCGCAGTCGGCCACTGTCAAGCTCCGCCAGAGCGGGGGCAAGCCCATGACCTACGACATCGCCGCCAGCCTGGCCGGCATGTCGCTCTGCTACGACGCGTTCCCCTACCCGTTCACCGACATGTCGGGACAACTGGAAGTCCAGACCGACGTCTTCCGCCTGCGCCATCTCTCCGGGCGCAACGCGCAGTCCGAGATCACCGCCGAGGTGCTGGCCCAGCCGGTGGGCCAGGCCCTGGGCATCGAACTCGACGCCTCCGGCAGGGGGGTGCTTCTGGACAAGGCCCTGTACGATGCCATCCCGCCGGCCGCCAGGCGGGTGTGGGACATGCTGGCCCCCGTGGGCCGCAGCGACCTGCACCTCAAGCTTCGCAGCGACATGCCCGACCAGGCGCCGGGCGTCATCGACTATCGCCTGGTTCTCCACCCCCAGGACATGCGGATGCTGTACAGCGGCTTCCCGTACCCGTTCGACCAGGTGCGTGGCGAAGTCGTCATCACGCCCGGGCGGACGGAGCTGAAGGGCATGACGGCCGGTGCGGGCGACATGTCCGTCTGGCTGGACGGCCTGGTCCTCAGCGGTCAGGAAGACCGCGTCGAGCTGGCCGTGCGGGCCAAGAACGTGCCCATCGACGCCACCCTGCGCGAGGCCATGCCCGCCGAGGTGCAGACGGTGCTGAAGTTCTTCCAGAACACCGGGCAGCTCGATCTGGACCTGCCCTCGCTGCAATTGGCGCAGGTGCCCCTGGCCACGACCCGCCCGGCCGACGACGGGGGACGACCCGCGTCGCCGGCCACCGCGCCGGCCTCCCAGCCGGCCGAGCCGCTCTGGAGCCTCAAGGGCGGGACCATCACCCTCCGCAAGGCCAGGCTCGACCTGGACGACGCGCCGCGCGAGTTGAGCGGCAAGATCACCGGATCGATCGCCCGGCGGCGCGAGGGGCTGGAGCTGTCGGCCGAGATGAGCCTCGACCACCTCACCATGCTCCAGCGGCGTCTGGAGAAGATCCACGGCAAGCTCACCAAGCAGGCGGCCAGCCCGCTGCTGCGGGTGGACAACCTGCTGGCGTCGGCGCAGGGCGGGGGGCGAATGGCCGGGTTCGCCGAGGTCCTCTTCGTCGAGCCCATGCAGTACGGGTTGAGCCTGTACGTCGAGGACATGCCGCTGGCCCAGCTCTTCCCCCCGCCGGCCAAGGAAGCGGCCAAGGGCGACCCGCCCCAGGGCATGGTCAGCGGCAATCTCCAGATGACCGGTTCGGCCAACCAGCCCCGCCAGGCCCTGGGTACGCTGCAACTGTCCAAGGCCAAGCTCTACAAGCTGCCCGTGCTGCTGGGCCTGCTCAGCTCGGTCTACCTCAGCCTGCCGGGCGACTCCGCCTTCACCGACGGGCACGTCAACTATCGCCTCAAGGACAACCTGCTGATCTTCGACGAGATCTACCTCACCGGCCCGGCCCTCTCGCTGGTCGGCTCGGGGCAGATGGACACCCGGACCGAGAAGATCCGCCTGACCTTCCTGACCGGTCCGCCCGGGCGGATTCCCCGCCTGCGCAGCCTGGCCGACGAACTGATGAAGCTGATCCACAAGGAACTGATGGAGATCGAGGTGACGGGCAAGATCGACCGTCCCATCACGCGGACCGTCCCCCTGCGGAGCGTCGACGCCTTCATCCGCCGGGTCATGCAGCCGGAAGAGAAAAACTAGGCGCCGTCTCGCGGGACCCGTGCGACTTGTGCCTAATGCCTACACGGCCGCCCCCTCGTCCGCTATACTGCACCCTTTGCATACAGGAGAACCATCGACATGGCCACGCTGGGGATCATTGGCGGCAGCGGACTGGGTCAGGCCCTCGGGGCCGAAGGCGGCGAGCCGGTGACGGTGAGCACGCCCTTCGGCGAGCATTCCGGTCCCATCGTCCGCACGCGATGGGCCCATACCAACATCGTCCTGCTCAACCGCCACGGGTCGGGCCACACGCTGGGGCCCTCGGCCGTCAACTACCGGGCCAACATCTATGCCCTGAAGGCCCTGGGCTGCACGCACGTGATCGCGTCCGGGGCGGTCGGTTCGCTCCGCGAGGAACTGGCCCCGCGCCACCTGGTCGTGCCCGACCAGATCATCGACAAGACCCACCGCCGCCGCGGAACGTTCTTCGAGCAGTACCTGGCCGCCCACGTCGAGCTGGCCTCGCCTTTCTGCCCGGTGCTCAGGAAGCACCTGCTGGACTGCGGCGACGCGGTCGACACCAGCGTCCATGACGGCGGGACGTACGTCTGCATGGAGGGGCCGGCCTTCTCCACGCGGGCCGAGAGCGAGATGCACCGCCAGTGGGGCGGCGACCTGATCGGCATGACCCTCATGCCCGAGGCCAAGCTCGCCCGCGAGGCCGAGATCGCCTACGCCGCCGTCTGCCTGGTCAGCGACTACGACTGCTGGCGCCCCGCCCCGGGCGACCTCGACCGCCATGAGCTGCTCAAGGAGATCATCGGCCATCTCAGCGCCGCCACCGCCAACGCCCTGGCCCTCATCAAGACGGCGGTGGAGCGGTTCGAGCGGATCGCCGAGAAGCCCTCGCCGGCCCATTCGGCCCTGGAACTGGCCATCTGGTCCGACAGGGCGTCGATCCCGCCGGCTGCCCGTGACCATTACGGGCCGCTGGTGAGCAAGTACCTGTAGTTCCGTAACGCCGCCGATGGAAGGCTTGTAGTCCCGCCGTAAGGCGGTCTTGAGGAGTTTATCCAACGCCCTTGCGGCCTGCCTGCCGAAGGCAGGGCACACTATGAACGGACGCCCTGGCGGGCGCAGACAGACATGGCCAAACTGTTCCACGAGCCGGCGGACGATGCGAAGAAGCAGCCGACGCAGTCGGCCGACCAGCTCCTGCGCGACGGCGGGCGGGTGGTCGGCGTGGCCGTGGCCGCCAACCTCTGGCGGGCGTTCGACTACGCCTGGCCCGCGGGCCTCGGCGAGTGCGCGCTGGGCCAGCGCGTCCGAGTGCCTTTCGGGCGGGGCGACAAGCTCACCCTCGGCTTCGTCGCCCGCCTGGGAAGCGAAGGGGCCGGTCGCGTCAGCGATCCGGAACCAGGCGGTCTCGACGGGTCCGCGGACCGGCTCAAACCACGAAAGCTCAAACTCGTCAGCGAGGTCCTCGACGCCGAGCCCCAGCTCGACGCCGAACTCTGGCAGCTTGCCCAGTGGATCAGCCGCTACTACCTCACGCCCCTGGGGATGACGCTGGCGGCGATGGTGCCCTCGGCCGTTGGTCGCCACGCCCCCCAGAGCGAGAGCGTCGTCTACCTCACCAGCACCCGCGACCAGTGGAAGGCAGCCCGCCTGGGCCCGCACCAGAAGAAGGCCCTGGACGAGTTGTACGAGGCCAAGCTTCAGGGCATCGAGCCGGTGACGATGGAACTGCTGCTGCACCACAGCGGGGTCTCGTTGCAGAGCGCGCGACGGCTGAAGGACCGCGACCTGGTGCGGATCGAGCAGCGGCCCGTCCGCCTGCCGGAGTTGTCTGACGAGGCCGCCGGCGACGCCTTCGAACCGAACGCCGACCAGCAGGCGGCCCTGGCCCAGATCGAGAAGCGGCTGGGGGCGGGCTTCTCGGTGACGCTGCTGCACGGGGTGACCGGCAGCGGCAAGACCGAGGTGTACCTGCGGGCCATTCGCAAGGTGATCGCCTCCGGGCGGCAGGCCATCCTGCTCGTGCCCGAGATCGCCCTGGCCACGCAGACGCTCGCCCGGCTGACCGCCCGCCTGCCGCGGGTGGCCGTCCTGCACAGCTCGCTGACCTCCGCCCAGCGGGCGTTTTACTATCAGCAGATCCGCGACGGACACGCCGCCGTCGTCGTCGGACCGCGAAGCGCCGTCTTCGCCCCGACGCGCAAGCTCGGCCTGATCATCGTCGACGAGGAGCACGAGGGCAGCTACAAGCAGGACAACGCCCCGCGATACCACGGGCGCGACGTCGCCGTCATGCGGGCGTCGCTGGCCGGCGTGCCCGTGGTGCTGGGCTCGGCCACGCCCAGCCTCGAGTCCATGCACAACGCCCGCCAGGGCAAGTACCACCTCGTCCGCCTGCCCAGCCGGGTGCGAGGCCTGCCCATGCCCAGGCTGGAGATCGTCAACCTCCGCAAGGAGATGCAGCCGGGGCGGATCGAGTTGATCGGCAAGACGCTGACGATGCGGATGGCGGCCGCTCTGGACCGAAACGAGCAGATCATCCTGCTGATGAACCGTCGCGGCTACGCCAGCTACGTATTCTGCCCCTCGTGCCAGTGGAGCTACCAGTGCGACAACTGCACCCGCCCGATGGTCTTTCACCAGGCGACGCGGATGGTGCAGTGCCACTACTGCGAGGCGACGGCGGCCCTGCCCGAGTTCTGCCCCGCCTGCCGGGGCAAGCTGACGCTGTTCGGGCTGGGCATCCAGCGGATCGAGGGGGAGCTGGGGCGCAAGTTCCCGACTGCCCGCCTGGCCCGCATGGACAGCGACACCATGACCACGCCGGGGCAGTTCGAGAAGGTCCTGCGGGAGTTCGCCTCGGGCGAGATCGACATCCTGCTGGGCACGCAGATGGTGGCCAAGGGGCTGGACTTCCCCCGGGTGTCGCTGGTGGGGGTGGCGTCGGCCGACACGTCGCTGATCATCCCGGACTTCCGCGCCAGCGAGCGGACGTTCCAGCTTATCGTGCAGGTGGCCGGGCGGGCCGGGCGATCGGACGTGCCCGGGCACGTGGTCGTCCAGACGCTGCACGAGGACGATCCGGCCATCCAGTACGCCATCGGCCACGACTATGACAGCTTCGCCGCCTGGGACCTGGCCACGCGCGAGTCGGTCCGCCTGCCGCCGGTCACGCGGATCCTGCGGTTCATCGTCCGCGACACGGTCATGGAGCGCGCGAGCGAGTCCGCCGGCAAGCTCGCCCGCGAGTTGCGGCGTCTGCTGGCCGGGCAGGAAGTCGAGATCATCGGCCCCCAGCCGGCGTCGATCCTCAAGCTTCGCAACCAGTTCCGCATCGAGATTCGCTTGACCACGCCGCGCCCGAACGTCGTCCAGCCGATCGTCTACCCCCGGATCGAGCAGCTCCTGCACGACGTTCACTCCGACGTGATCGCCGACGTGGACCCGGTGAGCCTGGCGTGAAGAACGCCACAGTCCCGATCAGGGATGCCTTCGGCAAGCCACGGAGGACACAGAGGAAGCTACCATGACGTCGATAAGTCCCGCACGACCCACGCAGCATGAAGGAGCGGTCTGTTGCTGACACGACGAGGTTTGATCGGTTGCGCCGCGGCGGTGTTTGCGGCGGGACGTTTGAGGGATGCCTCGGCCGCTGAGTCGCTTGCGGCTTCGCGGAAGGCTGCTCCGCTCCCCGGCTGCCCGGACCCGGCTGGCTGGCAACTCGTCTTCTCCGACGAGTTCGACGGCGACAAGCTCGATGCGGACAAGTGGCAATGCGAAGCCGGCTCGCCCGGGCACATCCAATCCAGCCGCTGGCCCGAGAACATCGTCGTCAAGGACGGTTGCTGCCGCCTGCTCACCCGCAAGGAGAAGCGTGGGGGCAAGGAGTGGACGTCGGGCCATTTCTGGACGCGGAGCTTCGCGCCTCGCTACGGGTTCTTCGAGTGCCGCATGAAGACGGGCGGTGCCGCCGGCCTGAACAACGCCTTCTGGCTGATGGCCGACGGGAAGAAGGACGACGGCAAGAAGTTCGAGATCGACATCTGCGAGAGCCACTTCCCCGACAAGGTCAACACGAACCTGCACTGGTGGGGCGGAGAGCACTGGGCCAAGAGCTTCCAATGGAAGGCCCCGTTCAACCTGAGCACGCGCTTCCACACGCTGGGCCTGGAGTGGACGCAGGACGAACTGCTCTGGTACTTCGACGGCAAACAGGTCCGCCGCCAGGAGCACGCCATCTGCCGCTCTCCGGCCCGCGTGCGGTTCAGCACGGCCGTCATGCCCTGGGCGGGCAAGATTACCGACGCCCTGGACGGCACGAGCATGATCGTGGATTACGTGCGGGTCTGGCAGCGGAAGTAGAATCGCACGGGGCTGTGTGCCAAATTGTCTCTATTTCGTTTGACGCGGTTTCACTGATTAGACATAATGTCTATATGAGAGTGATCAGCCTGAAGCCGTTGCGGGAGTTCTGGGAGCGTCATCCCCAGGCCGAGACTCCACTTCGGCAGTGGTACAGGATCGCCTTGGATGCTATCTGGCGAAGTCTGCGGGATGTGCGACAGACTTATCCTCATGCCGACGGCGTCACGAACAACCGAGGTGAGACGTTGACCGTGTTCAATGTCGGGGGGAACAAGTATCGGTTGGTCGCGAGGATCAACTACGAGTATCGACTCGTAAACGTGCGAGCTGTTCTGACGCACCAGGAATACGATGATGCGAAATGGAAGGAATAGCCATGTCCACCATTCAGACTGACAAGACCAGACTCCCCGGGCGCCTGGAAGAACTGGGGCAGGTCATGATGCCCCGGGCGATCGAGAATGACGCGGTATATCAAGAGACTGTCGAGATGATAGACCGCCTGATGTCGATGCCGAAGTTGACCAAGGGCCAGGAGGTGTACCTGGAGACTCTGGTGCAGCTTGTGCAGGCGTACGAAGCTTCTCATTATCCGATCGAGGCGGGCGATCTGGGGGGCATCTCAGCCCTTCTCCATCTGCTCCAAGAGAACGGGATGAGCGCGTCGGACCTGGCCCGCCTGCTGGGCGTGCACGTCAGCATGGGTTCTAAGATCCTGAACGGTGAGCGGTCTCTGACGGTCGAGCACCTGCTGAAACTAGCCCAGCGATTCAGGGTCCGGCCGGAGTTGTTCATGCCGCGATATGATGCTGCCGCGCAACAGCCCGGGCGCAAGGCCAAACACAAGATCGCGGACTGGAAGGACTGACGACGCTACTTCTTGCGTGCTGCCTGGCCCACCGTGTCGGTCGGTCCGGTGAAGCCGGGTCCGCCGGCGGCGACGTACCCGTGGCTGGCGCCGTTGGGCGCCGGGCTCACCCAGAAGGCGTACAGGCTGGCGCTGGTGAGATGGAAGCGGAAGCGAACCGGCTTGCCCGCCACAGCGGACAGGTCGGCTGCCCCGTCCCACGTCACAGCCGTCAGCGTCTTGTCGCCCTTCACCCGCGACGCTTGCAGGGCGGTGAAGGGGGCGATCACCTTGCCGTCCGCATCCAGCACTTCGGCCCGCAGTTCGCCGCCCCCGGCCGCCACGTTCACGAACAGGTGCTTGCCCCCGAATCGCACGGGCCTCGTGGTGAGCGTCCCGCCGGAGGCGCCCGCGTCGAGGCTGGCGAAACCGTCCCGCCGCAGGAACGCCACGCCCATCGACGCGCCGGTGTCCCAGAACTGCTCGGGGCGGGCCCGTCCGCTGACGTAGAAGTACAACCGGTCGCCCACGACCAGGCACGCGCCGCCCGCCGACTGCATGTTGCCCCAGTTCCAGTCGCCGTCCTTCTCCGTCACGCCCAGGAACCGCTCGCGGCAGGGGCGGTCCCAGTGGAAGCCGTCGCGCGAGAAGCCGATCAGCAGTTCGTTGCGTTTCTGAATCTTCAGCTTGGCGCACGTGGAGTTGGGCGGGCCCTGGTGAATGGCGAACAGGCCGATCATCAGGCTCTCGTAGGGCGTAGCGTCGAGGTTGTAGAGCTGCGGCTCGACGTCCGGGTACTTGGGGTGGCGCGGGTCAAGCTTGTCGGCGCAGGTCCAGAGGACCTTGTCGTCGTCGCTCCAGGTCAGGCCCTGCTGAGCGTCGGCGTGCTCGCGGTAGGCCCGGCTGCGCCCGATCCCGCCGCCCAGGCCGATCCGCAGGCTGTAGACCCACCGCTTGCGGAACGGGTTGTAGAACACCGTCGTCCGGTCGCCGATCGACGGCGACAGGGCCAGCGGCTCGGACCAGTGGATGCCGTCCGGAGAGGCGTTGAGCTGGAGCTTCCAGCCGCCCTTGTTGGTGGCGGTGAACATCTTGAACCGCTTCTGCGGGTCGCGATCGAAGTGGTCCAGCCAGACCGTGCTGGAGTCGCGGGTGACGGCGATCACGCGGTTGGTGCCGGCAAAGACGTCAAACTCCGGGCGCTGCCACCGCAGGCCGTTGTCGCTGACGGCCAGGCACGTCCCCTGGAAGTAGGGGGCCATGTACCACATCTTGAACTTGCGGTCGGCAGGGTCGTACCACACGCCGTCGCTGAAGGCGGCGGCGAACGCCCCCTTGCCTTCCTTCTCCCACGGTTTTTCGGGCTTGAGCACGGGGTTGCCTTCGTGCCAGGTAGGCTGGTGGAAGGTCCGCGTCAGGTCGGTCTGCTCGACCAGGAAGTCATCGACCAGGAGTTGTCGGCCGACGTCGATGGGGATGACCTTGGGGATGTTCTCCAGCCAAGGCACGGGCATGACCTCGCGGGTGAGCTTGTCCGCCCGCGGCGGCCAGAGGTCCGGCAGGACGATCCCGTTGTAGAGGGTTTCGCCCGCCTGGGAGGCCGCGGAGAGGACCAGGCAGGCCAGGAGCGTCAGCGTGACGACAAGCCGCGAGCGGGACATGACGGGTTCCTTTCGCTTGAATTATGGCGCGGGGACATACTGCGGCTGGGGCTTGCCCCAGAACGTGCCCTTGGGCAGATGGCGGACCTGTCCGCGCTTGACGATCAGGTCGTAGTGATCGAGGCACCAGCGGGCGATGCGGTCGCTCTGCTCGGGCGTGGCCTGCCCGGAGTACACGGCGAAGAGCGACCCCCAGATCGACGGCTGGGGCCACTTCTCGCTGGCGGCCACGAACAGGCCGACCTTGTCGTCCCACAGGCTGGTCAGCGACTGTCTGACGCGGTCGGCCTCGCGCCGCCAGGGCTCGGCCCGCTTGCCCTGGCCCGCGGCGTCCAGCAGGTCGGCGAGCTTGCGGCAGGCGTCCCAGAACAGCACCGAATCGAACTGCTGGTCGCCGACCAGCGGGACGGTGTCGAAGAAACTGTACGGTCGGAAGACCTTGGCGTCGGTGATGACGACCAGGGCGGTGGCGGCGCTGCGCGGGGTGAAGCGCATGGCCTTCTCGAGGGCGTCTGCCGTGCGCCGGAAGGGCTCGAGGTCGTCGTATAGCTTCCAGTACTGGTGGCAGACGATGACCATGAACGGCGACTGATCGACCGAGCCGTTGCTGGAGAACTGCCTGTTCTCCGGGCCGGGCGAGTACACGCCCCGCCCGTCGGGGCGGACGCGGTCGGGCATGCAGCCGTCGGCCCGCTGGGCGGCGGCGAGGAAGTAGTACCCGTCGCGGATCTCTTCACGCGTGAAGGCGTCGGGGCAGCCTTCGATCTGGTAGGACCAGTCGCGGACCCAGAAAGACCCGTACCCGCCGGTGGCGTCTGGGGTGAAGATGCGAACGCCGCCCTTGCCGACGCGCGACCCGCCCCGCAGCACGCGCCGAGCCTGCGGCCGGAGCCACGCCTCCGCCCGGTCCACTCGCTTGGCCAGGTCGTCCGGCAGCGTCCGGCCCGCCTGCTTCAGGTGGGCCCGCAGACGTCGCAGCCCCGCCAGGGGCATGGCCGCGCTGGCGCAGTAATCGCGGACGCCCGCTGGGCGGGCCGCCCGGTCGTTGACCCACTCGTTGATGTCCTTGCGGGACTGGAAGTCCTCGACCGCGTCGCAGAACGCGCCGGCCGCTCGCGACGGGTCGACCCGCATGAGCGTCGCCATCAGCCAGGGCAGGGGCGTGGCCCAGTACCCGCCGTCCTGGTACGTGCCGTCGTCTCGCAGCGCCCGGTCGCCCTGGCCTCCGGCCGGGGCCGCGGCCGCCAGCGACAGAGCCGCCAGAAAGACCAGAAGGACCTTTGTTGCGACGCGACTCACGCGAGTTCTTGGTGTCATAGGAGGCTTAACGTGCGAGCGGACGCAGTGCGTGCATGTGCAGCCTTTCATTCTCTGGCGGATGAAGGCCCGATGATACACGCCGGAGCGCGGGCAGAAAAGAAGAAGGTCCGACAGACGAACGCTCCAGTCTCAATGGTCGAGTGAACGGCCGCATCGTCGACCGTTCACCATTCGCCGCTCATCTGTCGTGCATTCTCTTGGCTTGCGTGTCCTTGTCGCCTCAGTAGCCGGCCGCTACCGCAATGGCGTGGGCAGGAAGTCCCAGTCGAGGACCATCTTCTCGGTCAGTGCCCGCTTGAGCTCCGTCTCCGCCTCCCTGTGGGCGGGGTCGCCGGCCAGATTTCGCAGCTCGCCCGGGTCCGCCTGGAGGTCGTACAGCTCGAACGTGGGGCGCGGCGTGGTGAAGTAGGCCTTGACGAAGGGCTCGCCCAGCTTGCCGGCGGCGTGTGCGGCCTTCATCTCCTGCCAGGAGGGGTCTCGCTGGCTGTCGACGGGCGCGACCGGCTGGTGGGGCGTGCAGTTGTAGATGAGCTTGTAGCGGTCGCTGCGGACGCAACGGACGAGGTCGAAGATGGCGGCCGAGATGTCGGGCTTCATCCCGCCGTCGCCCCCGTGGGGCCCGCGTTCGGCGAAGATGTACTTCCGCGGAGTGAAGGGCTCGCCGCGAAGCAGCTTCAGGAAGCTCACGCCGCTCATGGCCTTGGGCGGCGTGACGCCGGCGGCCTGGAGCATCGTGGGGGCGAAGTCCTCGCCGGAGATAAGCGCCTGCGTGGCCTGGCCGGGCCTGGTCATGCCGGGCCAGCGGACGATGAGGGGGACGGCGATGCCGGGGTCGTGCAGGGCGCCCTTGCCGTGGGGCAGGGCCAGCCCGTTGTCGCCCATGAACACGACGATGGTGTTGTCGGCCTGCCCGCGCTTCTGGAGCGTGTCGAGCACGTCCTGAACGTCGGCGTCGAGGTGTTCGATCTCGGCCAGGTAGCGGGCCAGATCGCCGCGGACGCCCGGCAGGTCCGGCAGGTGGGGCGGCAGGGCGAGCTTGGCCGGGTCGAGCGATCCGCGGGGGCCCTGCGTGTTCCACACGTGGTGCGGGTCGCTGAAACCCAGCCAGAAGAACCATGGTTTGCCCTGGGGCACTTTGTCCAGGAAGGCCGCCAGCTTGCCGCCGAAGTCCTTCATCCCGCCGCCTTTTTCCACGTAGTCGACGCGGGCGGCGAAGGTCCGCAGGTTGTGCTTGTCGATGGCCCCGCCGACGTTGACGGCCGCCCGCTGGCCCTTACTTGACGGGCCGTCCAGGTGGTAGCTTCGCCCGCCCACTCCGGTGAAGTAGCCCGCCTGGTCGCGCAGCAAATCGGGCAGGGCGGGCAGGTCGGCCGGCAGGGGCGAGGTGAACCGCACCATCCGCACGGCCACCGGCGAGCGCCCCGTCATCAGCGCCGCCCGCGAGGGCACGCACTGCGGGCACGAGACGAACATCCGATCGAACCGCATGCCCTCGCCCGCCAGGCGGTCCAGGTTCGGCGTCCGCACGTCCGGATTGCCGTAGCAGCCCAGGTACGGATAGCTGTGGTCGTCGCTGAGCAGAAAGAGAATGTTCGGCTTCTCGGCCGCCTGCGCTGCGGCTGCGATCAGCAGCGAAGCGAGCACGGCCGTTCGGAATCGTGTGAGGGACGTCACGGCTTCTTCTCCTTGGCGGGCAACGGTGCGTCCGGCACGGGCCAATCGTCGGTGCGGAACGGGGACGCGGGAAGCCCGCGCGCATTGGCGAGATTGCAGTCGGGGACGGTCTTCCACGCGTAGCGGACGGCGGCGGGCTTCTCGACCCGCGGGCTGGAGACGACGACCTTATCGCCCTCGATGCGGGCCTGGGCGGGCGCCCACTGGCGGTCCTCGCCGGCGATCTCGAATCCTTTCAGCTCCCCGCCGCGGGCGACCAGTCCTCCGTCGGCATGGGTGAAGGACAGGATCACCTGCGAGCCCTTCACCTCGGAGCCGGCCGGCAGCGGACCGCTGGTGGCCACGTCCTTGCGTCCGTAGACCTCGCCCAGGGCCCACATCCCCAGGCGCAGGCCCACGTCCTGCTTGTTCTTGGGGTGAATGTCCTTGGCCTCGCCGATGTCGATGGTGATGGCCATGCCCGTCGCGGGCAGGCGCAGGGCCTTGAGCTGGGCCTCCTGGACGAGCAGCCAGCCTTCGCCGGGGCGCTGGAAGTTGGGCAGTTGAACCCAGGCGAAGGGCATCTCCCGTCCCCAGCGATCGCGCCAGTCGCTGACCAGCAGCGGGAGCTGGTAGCGGTACAGGGCGCCTTTGCCCGGGTGAGAGTTGGCTTCGCCCTGATACCACACCACGCCGCGGAGGGCGTACGGGATCAGCGGGGCGATCTTGCCGTTGAACAACCCGCCGGGCCCGCCGCGCCGGCGGCGCGCCTCGAGCGGGTCTCGGGGCTTCTGGGGGGCAGTCTGCCCGGCCTTCTTGGCCTGGGTGGCCTTGTCCTTCCATTGGGCCAGCGCCTTCTCGTAACGCGCCTTGGTCTGGGCCTCGTCAAAGGCGGCGTCGGCCCGGGCCGCCTCGTCCAGCAGGACCTTGAGCTGCGGCAGGCGGGCCTGCGCGTCGGCGGCGATCCAGGATTCGATCGGCGTTCCCCCGACCGACGAGTTGATCAGGCCCACGGGGACCTTCAGTTCGCGATGGAGATGGCGGCCGAAGAAGAACAGCGTCGCCGAGAACGATCCCACCGTGTCGCCCGAACAGACGGACCACTTGCCCTTGGCGTCGGCCTGGCCCTCGCCCGCGGCGCCGGACTCCTCGCGGAACATGCGAATGAGCGGCAGGTCGGAGGCGGCCTTCTCCTTCTCGAAGTCCTTGGCCCGGTTGACGGTCATGGCCATGTTCGACTGGCCCGAGCCGAGCCACACCTCGCCCACCAGGACATCGGCTGCCTGGCACGTGCGATCGGGCTTGGCGCCCCGGGCGACGAGCGTGCGCGGCTCGGCGCTGGCGGGCAGGGGGTCAAGGGTCACTCGCCACTTGCCCGCCTCGTCGGCCTTGGCCGTCTTCTTCTGGCCGGCAAACTCGACCGTGACTTGCTCGCCCGCGTCGCCCCAGCCCCACACGGGCAGCGGCAGGTCACGCTGAAGAACAACGTGGTCGCAGAAGACAGCCGCGAACCTCATCTCGGCGGCCGGGGCAGTCGTCGCCGATGCAACGACGCAGAGCAGCAGGGGCAGAAGACGTTTCATGGGTGGTCCTTTCTCTCGGGTGGCCTGTGTCCGTTCCTGGGTGTCGTGTACTCGTCCAGCAGCCTCCGGTAGCAGCGGTACTCCGCGAGCGACACGCCGGGCGGCGTCTGGTGGTCGACGCTGGGGATGAACCCGCCGCTCCTGCACAGCGGGAGCAGCCGCTCGAACTCCGCCCGCATGGCCGGCTCGCCCTTGTTCATGACCATCTTGTCGTAGTGGCCGATCATGCGGAAGGTGGGGAACCGCTCGCGCAGGGCCATGCCGTCCACGCCGGCCTGGCGCTCCAGGGGCAGCACGCCGTCGACGCCCACGTCCTGAAGCCAGGGCACCAGCAGCGTCACGTCGCCGTCGGTGTCGACGATGGTCCAGATCTTCTCGCCCGGCATGTTCCGCACGCGCTCCAGCAGGCGGCGGTAGTAGGGGGCGACGAACTCCTCGAACGTCGCCTGCGAAATCATCGGCCCGTTGTTGTAGGACATGTCCTCCGCGACGGTCATGAACGTCGGCACGCAGACCTTCTCGATCTGGTCCAGCAGGGCGAGGTTGAACTCGAGCAGGTCGCCGTTGATGCGGTGGAGCAGCTCCGGCTGATCGTAGAAGGCGAGCATGAGCTTCGTGAAGCCCATGAGCGTCCGCGGGAACCAGAAGAAGCCTTCCAGCGTGATCCACACCACGGCCTCGCCCTCCGCCTGGCGCCGGGCCCACGGGGCCATCGTCCGGATGGCATGCGAATGGTCCGGGAAGAACCGCGGCCGCAGGCGGAGATAGTCGTCCATGTCGCTGACGATGCCCTCCACGTGGTGCTGGGCGGCCTCGATGACGTTCTCGGTCGTGCTGAACCAGTACTGCTGGTACGGGTCCAGGCCGAAGTACG